>Ga0126306_10000392_pt1 | contig 19820 bp, 16 predicted proteins | sample Plot27_FD_92592 | JGI IMG/M metagenome (GOLD analysis project Ga0126306, IMG submission 92592) | Serpentine soil microbial communities from UC McLaughlin Reserve, CA, USA - Plot27 | ecosystem: Environmental > Terrestrial > Soil > Grasslands | place: USA: UC McLaughlin Reserve, Lake County... | reverse complement strand
GACGTCCGACGAGCAGACAGCATGCGTCAAATGACTCATTCGCGTCCTTCTCCCGCGAATGAGTCATTTGACGTAGTACGAATGAATTAGAGGGTCGCCGCTCCCGCCCGGTTCAGGAGCGGGATGGGCCAGGAGGCTGGATCGGGTCGGGGGTCGGCTTAGATCAGGCCTCGCTCGAGCGCTTCTCTTGCGGCGGCGGCCCTGGAGTGTACCCCGAACTTGCGGTAGATGGAGCGCAGGTGTTGGCCCACGGTGCGGGGGCTGAGGTAGAGCTCTTCGGCGATCCGGGGGTTGGTCATGCCCCCCGCGACGAGCCTCAAGACCTCGACCTCGCGGGCGCTCAGGCCCGTTGGGAGGGAGGGTTCAGAGGGCGCCGGCCCCACCGCCCCCGGTCCGGCTCGGGTTGCAGAGCGTACTCTACGGCCTCTTCCGCGCTCATCGCCCGGCCCTCCGCCAGCGCCGCCCGCCAAGACGCATCGTCCACTCGCTGGCGCGCGGCGTCGAGCAGGCCCTCGTAGTCGGGGTGGGCGCGGTCGAAGGGCGAGAGGGCTTGCCCTATCTCCTCCCGCAGGGCCTCGTCAGCCCCCCACAACCGGGCCGCACGAGTCGCGCCCCCCCGAAGGGCGGCCACCCCCGCCATCCCCCTCAGGCCGTAGGATGTGCCCGTCTTGTCCCTGAGGCGTCGCAGCACGCCAAGGTCCTCCTCGAAGAACGTCCGCGCAGCCTGTGCATCGCCCCGCTCCAGCGCGCCCACCCCGAGCATGGTGAGGCCCATGGCGATCCCACGCAGGTCCCCGAGCTGCCGGTTCAGCTCGAGGCTTTCCTTGCACAGCGCCTCATTGGCAGATCTGCGCTATGACCCTTGCGTTTTGCTCTGTGATCTCAAAGCCAGGTCTGACCGCCCTGGTCCGCTCGACGAAGAGTCTTATGGCCTCAAAGCGTCCCAGTTCCTCGACCGCCAGCCGTTCTCGATCGGGCAGCAACAGTGAAGGTACAAGCCAGGTATACTCCCCAGCAATACTCAACGTCTCACGGCTGGTAGCAAGAACGCGCAGCTCCAGGCAAGAGCGCAGCAATCGATCCGATAGCATGGCGCAGGCTTCTACGAGGTGCTCGCAGTTGTCCAACACCAGGAGCACCTTACGGCCCTGCAGATGTGCAGCGAGCTTCTCTGTTAGCGGTTGGCCCGGCACCTCGCGCACGCCAAGTGCCTGTGCCACGGCTTGGGGCACCAGATCCGGATCAGAGAGCGGGGCAAGCTCTATCAGCCACACCCCATCCTCGAAGGAAGCTGCCACCCCGAAGGCCACGGCCAGGGCCAGGCGCGTCTTGCCTGATCCTCCAGGGCCGGTCAGCGTTACAAGGTGGTGATCGGAGAGCAGTCCCTAGACCTCCGAGACCTCGCGCTCGCGTCCTACGAAGCTTGTGAGCTGTACCGGCAGGTTGCCTCCGGGGGGACGCTCCACGATCGGCGTGTGATCTGGGGCCCCAGGCGCGACGGCAGGGTTTGCCTCAGGCTCACTCCCGACGAGTCGGAGCGTTCTCGCGTTTTGTGTGTGGCGTTTCGTCATACCCGTTACTAAACCTTTGGAACCCCAGAATAGCAGCAAACGGGAGGTGGCGCAGGAAAGCATTTCAGCGAGTCATACGAACTCCGCAAGAATGGCGGCGCTGTCGCCCACGCACCTACAGCTTCTTCTGCTCGTGGATTCCCGCTTTCGCGGGAATGACGTAAGAGGAAGGACCAACGCTCGCCTGCCGCCAGAAAACGTGACCATCCAGACGGACTCGGTCTAAGCTCTTGCGACTGGCTGAACCCAAACCTTTAGATCGCTGTTGATCCCGGCCTGCCCAGGGACGGCGGTCATGACGCTGGGCTCTTGGGGGTGAGTTCGGCTATCCGGAATCTGTTGTGGCTACTACCTGGGCTTTCCCATCCTGCTCCCTACCCCAAGTCGCACCCGGCTTTCGGACTACTTTGGAGGGGGTAATCGGTAATGCAGTCTTTGGTGAGCGTCGCCATGCTATCGCCCGTAAACGCGGAGATGGTATTGGCGTGGTAGGTGCTCGGAGGACCCCATTCGCTGTGCCCCACCGATACCTCGACTGTATTGAGGTTCCTGGGGGCGTTGGGGTAGTCGGGGAATATGATGAGGGTGGGAAGATGTATGGGGTAGGCTGCGGGACAGCCGTACTTGCCGCTGGCGTCGTACCGCGCGTTCACGACGTAAGGCTCGGAGGTGGTTGTGGGGTCGACAGTCTTACCGTCCCAGCACTCGGGGAAGCGTATGACCATGCCGATGCCCCGGTCCGTGTCCGAGCACGAGGCGGGCGGCTCCTCCTGCGCGTTCTTCTTCCCGGTTATGTCGCAGTGCCACAGCACGTCTCCAAAATCCCCTGCTCGCTCACCCGTGACCATTCTGAATCCCTTGGGGAAAGGTTTGACGTTGGAGCACTGGTTGGCGGTGAAGGGCCGCAGACACTGGTAATAGAAACCCGCGCGCGTCGGTTTCTGGACCGTGCCGTTGATCTTGAGCTGTGGCATCCAGTACGCCGAATGGTCGGAGGCTCGTTTGCAGGAGGTAGAACCTCGTACCAGGTCGTTATAGGAGGTGGGATCGGTGACGTTGTTGGCGCAGAAGAAATCATGCATGTGCTCGGTATGGAACATCGGATCCTTCTGGGCCGTCTCGGTCAGCACGGAAGGCCCACGGAAACCGAAGGAGAATCCATCAGCGGCAATCGCCGTGCCTTCTGTATTAAGTAATAGTACTGCTATGAACATCGCAGCACCGACTGCGAGTCGGAATACAAGATGTCTATTTGTCATGGTACCTACCCCCATACCGTCGTGGATGGAACCACGGGTGAGATCCCTCGCCCTCAACTCTACGAGCTTAGCATAACCTACCTGAGAGTAGAATGTATCTCTGCCAGATGGCCATGGTTTGAGATCTTTGCAATGAAGCTCAGAGGACCTTGTGCAGGCAAAGGCCGGAGAGTTCTTCCCGGAATCGCCGCGAACAAGGGACCAACGTATTCTAGTGGCACTCATCGGTGCCGGTGTCGGTGAAGGTCTTGCCTGCTATGGGAACGAACTTCCACTGATAGGTGCCCGCGCCGAGGTTGAGTTTGAGGACGCCCGGAGTGCCGAGTTTGACGACCTGCAACCCTGGGGCCTGTCCGTAGTAGATCTCACCTCCGCCCGAATTGCCCCCTGTGCCTGCCACGAACTGGCGGATGCCGTTCTGCGAGTTTCGCGCACCCCAAGGAGTTATAGGAGCGTAGCGCTCGTAGCGGTGGGCGTGGCCGGAGAGTATGACATCGGCGTTATGGTTGTAGAGGATCTTCCAGAACGGCTTCACCCCAGGCGTCGGGGTACCGCTTCCGGTGGCGAAGAGGGGGTGGTGGAAGTAGGCGAGGGTGCACCGCGACGGATGGTTGGCCAGGTTGTTCCGCAGCCAGCGTCCTTGGGCGGAATCCCTTCCACACCCACCGACCTTGGAGCAGTTGCTGTTGAGGGCGAGGATGTGCCAGCTTCCGCGGTCGTAACTGTAGTAGCCTCTGTCTGGCCTCCCTGCCCGCCATCCGAAGTAGTCGAAGTATGGCTTAGCCCCCGCGGTGTAGTAGTCGTGGTTGCCGGCGGTTGGTCTCGTGCGCTGCTTGTACCTTCCCCAGGTAGGGTCATAGCAGTTCTTGAACTCGGCGGCGGTGCCGTAGGTGTAGGCGTTATCCCCGAGCGTGAAGACCGTTCCCGGTATGTTGCCAAGGAGCTTTGCCGTGGCGCTGTCCTGGGTGTAATTGCAGCTGGCTATGTCACCCGCACCCACCAACGTCACTGTCGCCGCCTGCGCGACACGCGGTGCGCCAGCAAGCAATGCGGCCATGCACGACAGCATCAAAGCTAAGGCCATAGAAGTGAGCAGTAGACTGGTCTTCCTCACGTTCGCATCCCTTCCCCGAGGACGGCGCGTCACGAGTCCCGCCCGTCGTTTCCCATACTGCCACGTCGCGGTGCACAGATGCACGCGCGAGGAGCAAAGTAGCATGGTCTGGCGAGGAATGCTAGCCACCATACCCATACGGATAGGGACCGGGGAGCTTAGTACCGGGGTAAGGGTCCTCCGGCGTCCTTCAGGACGTAATCCTCGAACATCCTCTTCGCCTTTGCGGGGTGGTCTTGGGCGAGGTTGTTCCTCATCTTTGGATCTGTGCGCACGTCGTAGAGCTTCGCTTTGGCGCCGTCGTTGCGGCTGAAGTAGACGTGGGCCTCGTCACGGGCCCAGACGAAGTTGTGGTAGCCCAGGCTGAAGTGGTCTCGCGCCTCGGGTTTTCCTCCGGCCGGAATAATCGAGAGGTTCTGCCCACCCATGGGCTCGGGTGGATCTATGCCCAGGATGCCCAGTATGGTGGGCGCAACGTCGTGGGTAGAGGCGTAGTAGTCGCTCGTCTTTCCGGCTCCCTTACCGGCAGGCTGGCGGAGGAGGAAGACGATATCCGTCAACTCCGGCCACAGGGCCTGGACGGGCTTGCCTACTAACCCGTGCTCCCCGAGGGCATGCCCATGGTCCGAAAGCAGGACGAGCACTGTGTTCTCGAACAGTTCGAGTTCTTCCATTTTCCTGAGGAAACGTCCCAACCAACGGTCGACCATCGTGACTTCGGCGGAGTAGAGCGCGCGCATCCGCTTGAGTTGCCGCGGTGTGAGGTAGTCGCTGGAACCTTCGCGAGGAGTGTACGGCTCCCCGCCTTCATAAGCGCTGTCGTAGAGGTCGACGTACCATTGTGGCGGGTCCCACGGTTCGTGGGGATCGTAGCAGTCCACCAACAGGAAGAAGGGTTGGGCTTTGCTCGCGGCCCCGAGCAGTTCCCGGGATCTCGCGAAGACCTGCGGGGCGAACCAGTCCTCCTCGGTCCGTCGTCCCGCGGTGTTAGCGGAGTACTGGCGCATCGCGCCCCGCACCTTCGCCAGGGTCTTCTTCATTTTCTCCCCATCGAGCGTCCAATCTGGCCTGTAGCGGTCCCTCGTCTGTCCCCTGATGAACTCGAAGACTTCGAAGCCGCGGTGGAAGTTGTAGGAAGGCTTGAACTGGTGCAGGGTGTCGGTGACGAACATGGTCTGGTACCCGTGCCGCTCGAGGATCTCTGTGAGCGTGGTCTGCTCCTCGGGAATCGGCTGCCACCCGTAGCGCCACACGTCTTCGTCCTTGGGCGGATGCCAGTCCCTGAACGGCCAAGTCCGGAAGCCTGTGTGAATGGCCCGCCTCGCGCAGATGGTTGGCAGCGACTCGGGGTAGGCATTAGTAAAGCGCAAGCTCTCTTTGGCCAGCCTGTTGAGATTGGGGGTTTTTATCCAGGGGTTGCCGTAGGCGCCGACGTGATCCTTCCTCAAACTGTCAACGATAACCACGACCGCGTTGGTCGCGCTCTGTCTCTTCGGAACTCGTCCACAACCCGAGGAGGCCACCGAAGCACCGAGCACTCCCGCGCTGGCCGCTCCGGTGACCTGCAAGAACTCTCTGCGCGATAACGTTCGCCGCAAGGGCTGGTTCCCTTCTACGTCTTCTCGACGCAACAGAGTAGGTACGCCACGAGTATTTTAGAGCAGCGTTTCAGCATTTCAGCACGCCGCCCGGCTTCGCCAGGCGGCTTTCAGTCATTACGCGAGGGCTGACAAGCTGAAGTACTTAGCGGCTGACTTATTTTCAGTTCTCGGCTCTGCGGCAGCTTTGTCTGGCGCAGTACTGGAGGTCATCGAGCCGGGCAGCCAGGCGCCTCTTCAGTTCGGTAGGTGCGTTCTTGTGGAGATCCCTGCACTCGTGCGGGTCGTTTTTGAGATCGTAGAGTTCCCTCTCGCCGTTTGTGTACCTGACGAAGAGGTATCTGGCCGTCCTGACGGCCTTGTAATCGGGTATGGTGCCCGCGTATGGGTCACCGTTCCTATCCCGCCAGTGCTCTACGAGGAGGGCGCTTCTTCCGGAGGGAGGGCTCGCAGAAAGGAGTGGCCTGAGCGAGCGGCCGTCCACAAAGCCCGGCGGTCTGACCCCGGCAAAGGAGGCGAAGGTGGGTGCCAGATCGTTGTTTAGTGAACACCACGTAAGTGTTTGAGAGCTCTCCCCGCTCCCGCAGGATGCGCGCCAACCTGCCTACCATCTCGTCGACCGACTGTAGCGCAAGCGCTGACGATAGAGCTGGCGCAGGTATCTCGCATCTCCTGAGGTCAGTCTGGGAGTTTTGCGCACCCACGCGGGCTTGTCCGAAACGTCGGCCTCGTTGAAAGACGATGGGTCTGGTAGCGGTACGTTTTGAAACCTACCCTGGTGCCGCGGAGGGGCGAAAGCCGGAGTATGCGGTGCATTGGTAGCGAGGTACAAGAAGAACGGCGTCCCGCCCGGTGAGCTTTTCAAGAGGGTGGCCGCTTTGTTGGAGAAGAGATCGGTATCGTGTATTTGTGAGCGGTCGTAAGTATTGATCCGGCCGTTGTCGTTCAGCCGGTAGGTGTCGGAGGGGCGTATTCACCCAGGTAGCCGTGCCACTCATCCCATCCCGGCGGCACATGGGTGGTGTTGTCGTAGCCATTGAGGTACTTACCGACGAACATCGTGTCTTACCCCGCGCCATCGAGCCAGGTAGCGACCGTGCATTTCTCCCGACCCGAGCTACGGAACTTGTCGAAGCCCCCCAGCGGTGGACGGTTGCTCAGGATGCGGTGATTGTGGGCATACTGACCGCGCAGGATCGTCGCCCGGGAGGGGCAGCACAGGGAATTGGTCACGAACGCACTACTGAACTTTGCGCCTCCCCCACCCAGGAGGTTCCTGGTCCTGGGCATGTAGCGGAGGTCCGAGGCTCTCATGTCGTCGGTGAGCACTAACAGGATATTGGGCTTTGTGGACTGGGTGGTCTGGGCGAGGGTATTCTGCGTCTGCGCGATCCCCGACCACGAGCGTGGCTAGTAATGCAAACGATTGCTTTAGCAAGATTCACGCCCCCATCTCACGAGGCGGAGGGAGAACAGAGTTCTAACCACCGCCTGCGCGTAGCACAGTTCTTAACATCCCGAGGTGATGCCATGCATCCCCACCCGGTCGGATTCTCGGGCCAGGTAGCCTTTCTTAGCGACGACGCCATGGCAGTCCTTTCCATGGGGCTCCGCTAGGTTCGGTATATCTCAGGAGGTAACGCCTAGCTGTTGCATCATGCCGAAGCCGTCATAGACCAGCCACGCTTCAAAGATCTTGCCGTTTGCTACGAGCCAGGTGCCTATCGTCGTCACTTCTATGCGTCTTCCGGTCGAAGCAATGCCCCTGAGATCGCCTTTGTGCGTGCCGCGGGCGGTCCAACGCATGACCACTTTCTCCGCTGAAGAGAACTAGTCGTCGACCGCCCTATTCGAGCGGAAGTGATATCTGGTGCACGCACTTCGGTGAATAGCGGCGGAGCGCCGAAGGTGAAATACTTATCCTGGCCAGCGGGATCAACGGAGGGTAGAAGATGAGTGGAACCAGAGGCACCGGCATCCAGAGTTTCAGGTTCTTTATGTGGATCGCAACAGCCCTGTGGCTCATTGCGGCTCTCGCTGCAATCATCGATCGCGATACGCTAAACGCCGTGGCCTGGTTCGGCTTCGTTGCGGCTGGAGCCCTGAGCGCGAGCGGTAGCACAGAACGTTCAAGGGGGTTGGCCTACCTGTCGATAGCACTCCTGGTCGCCTCCGTGGGGATCTTGATGGGCATATTCCTGGCCGACTAGAGCAGCTTTCAGCAAGTTCACGTGGCTGATCGCTGTCAGGGGTTTGCGAAGACCGACACTCTGTTCTTACCGGTCTTCTTGGAGCGGTACATCTCCGCATCCGCAATCGCGATGAGGCGCTCCAGGCTCCTGGTCTCCTCCGAGAGCGGGACCACCCCCAGTGAGACCGTGGTCGGACGCGCCGGCGACTTCTCTGGTTCAGGTACGCACGCTGACTGCACAGCTTCCCTGATGCGCTCGGCCACCTCGCGCGCAACTTCCACCTCTCCATTTACCAGCAAGACGAACTCCTCGCCCCCGTAGCGACCAACCAGATCATCCGCCCTGGCCGACTCACGCAGGACCCTCGCCAGGCAACGCAGGATCTCGTCCCCTGCTCCGTGGCCGTGGCAGTCGTTGTAGGCCTTGAAGTCGTCCACGTCGAGCAGGATGCAGGCCAGGGGCGTGCCGTTCTTCCTGGCTTGCTCAACCCTGCGCCCGGCGGCCCGCTCGAAGAAGGAGCGGCTGCTTAGTCCGGTCAGCTCGTCCACGTCCGCGGAGCGTCTGAGGGGGGAGATCTCCTCCCGCTCCACGCGTCTCAGGTAATGCAGCACGGCCGCTGCGGCCAGGATCGCGACGAGCTCCGCGAACTCCCCGGCAGCGTCGGTCAACGTGCTTGGTCTCGTCAACGCCGCGGTTATCCCGACGATCTCCGAGACCACGACGATCACGGCTGCGGCGGCCAGCACCTGCATGGCCTGCCGGTGGGCCGAGAGGGTAAAGGCGGAGGCCACGCGCAACGCCGTGGCCACTACGAATAGGCCGGCGGCGGCGCTCAGGGCATCGAAACTGATCTCCAATACCTTCGATGTGGTGAAGAATTCTTCCATCCGCGTACATTCTACCTAGCATTGCAGCGTTTCAGCATGTGAGCTCTCTTGTATTGTGACGTGCTGGTACGCACGGTCTAAGGAAGGTTCGAATCCTCCCGTAAACCGCTAGATGGGCTTGGCCATGGTGATACTGGTCGTGTTGAAGCCCTGCTGTTTGTAGAGAGCTTGCGCCCCTTTGTTGTGGCCGAATACGTGTAGCCCTACGCTTGTGGCGCCTAGTTGTGCGGCTCTCTGTTCGACGAGGCTCAGAGTTTGGGAGGCGTAGCCTCTGCGCCTGAAGTTCTCGTGGATGAAGAGGTCGTAGATCCAGACGGAGCGGCCGACGCCCGAGTCTGTGAGCGCGAACCACACGATACCGACTTCGGCAGGTATCGAGTCGTCTGTGGCAGCGAAGAGGAGGTGGTTGCGCGTGACAGGGCCTTCTGGAAGCAGGCCGTCCAGGTCCTTCGCCGCATTGCTTTCGGCTTCCGCCCGTGACCAGGCGCCGGCCCGAACCTTGTCCGCAGCGTAGTCGCGCACGAGATGTTTTTTGTACTCCTGGAAGGTAGCCTCGTCGAGTTCGACGAGCCTGACGTTGGCCATGTCTTGCGGGGTCATGCAGGTGCTTGGGACAGGCCGAGCACAGCCAGCTCCACCTGCAGTTCGTCGGAGAGATGGCTGCCGCCTTTGAGGCCGCTCTCGAGGTCCTGGATCAGGGCCAGGGCGCGTTCGAGGTCATCCTCGTCGACCTGGCGGCCCTGCTCTTCGAGCTTGCGGGCGACGAATGGCGGGACCTTTAGCGTGCTTGCGATCTCCTTCCGGGGAAGGCCACGGCCCGTGAGGGCGCTGGCGCGGGCGACGAGCTGGAACTGGCGTCGGATCATGAACGTCAGGCGCAGAGGGGGCTCGCCGGTGCTGATCAGATCCTCCAACGACTGCAGTGCTCTTTCTCGTTCTCCTGCGGCCAGGGAATCGACGAAGGCGAAGATATTGGACTGGACGTTGGGCGGACACAGGGCTGCCACGTCTTCCTCGGTCGCTGTGCCATCGCCGACGTAGAGCGCCAGCTTCTCCGTCTCTTGCAGCAGGCGCATCTTGTCGCCCGAGCAGCGATTCGCCAGTTCGTCGGCCACGGGCTCGGGGAGATCCAGGCCCAGCTTCCTCGCGTGCCCGACGAGCCAACTTACCAGAGCCTTGCCGGTAGGTTGCTCGAAGGTGTGGACTTCTCCCGAGTTCTGGACCGCCTTGAAGAGCCTCTCACGAGTGCCGAGCTTCCTGCCGAGGAGGATCAGGTCAGACCCGGGGGAAGGGTCCTCGAGGTAGTCGACTATCACGGCTTTCTGGGCGGCGTTCCAGGCGTCGAGGTCCTTCAAAACGACGAAAGGTCCCTCCCCGAACAGCGAGAAAGTATTGCAGGCCGAGACGATGGTCTCAGGGCCCTTCACCGAGGCGTCATATGCCTCGACGGCCCTTCCCTCACGCAGCTTCTCGACGCCGCGCGACTTCCGTTCCTCATCGTCTCCCAGCAGCAAGTAGACCGTCATAGTGCAATTCTAAAGCATTTCGGCCGGTCGGCACCGCAGCACTTAGTTCGTGGGTTCCTGCTTTCACGGGAATGACGGGAGAGGTGGCAGGAATGACCGATGGGACGGGAATGTCGGTTATCTGGGAGGAAGGTGGTAGGAGTTACGTTCAGCAATGCTCTTCCACGGAACTGGAATGTACTAGGGGTACGACGTGTTCTCGGAATGTCTCTAGCTGACGAAGCTCGTCCTGAATTGGCCAGAGTAGGATCCGTTGCGCTCCCGCCGATTGGTAGGCGGCGAGTGTCTGGGCGCACTCTTCGACCGGTCCCACCAGGAGGCGTTCGCGTAGCTCCGTCTCGGGACGCCCGAGCATGGACCCGAGTAGATCCCTGATGATGCGATCCGCCGCTGCGCGATCCTCGGTCAGGTAGAGAAACATGGTCGCAATGGCGTTGGGAAATCGGATGGGGTCTTTGCCCGCTGTATGCAAGTGCTCCCCAAGTCGTCTCCGGGCATCAGCGAAAAGTTCCGGCGTGGTGTTGTAGGCGGAGGCGAGCCAGCCTTCTCCCAGGCGGGCCGTCCGGCGAAGACCGGCCTCCGAGCCCCAACTACCGATCCAGATAGGAGGGCCGGCCTGGCGCGCTGGGTAAGGCTCCAGGGTGATGCCTTCGGTCGAGTAGAAATCACCCTGGAAAGGCGATCCGTCGTGGCGCCAGAGAGTACGCATCGTCATTACCGCCTCGTCCAGGCGCTTCCAGCGTTCCTCGAATGGCACGCTGGCGGCAGCGTAATCTCGGGCGGAGGACCCGGGGCCAACACCCACGATGAGCCGGCCGCCGGAGAGGGTATCGATGGCGCCCAAGCTCTTGGCTAATTGAACCGGTCCCCGCACGACCGGAAGCGCCACCGTGGTCATGAGGTCCATCTGCCCGCTAGCCGCGAGCACCGCAGATAGGGCGGTGGGCCCGTCGAGCCACGGGCGGGAGAAGACGAGGTGATCGTTGGCCGCAAGCGCTGCGAAGCCCAAGCTCTCGGCGGTCTCCGCATACTCTAGGAGGTGCCGTAGGGACCAGGGGCGTCCATCGAAGCCTATAAGGGGGAGATGCACTCCGAAGTCCATGCGACGCCTCCCTTCTTTTCGAGAAGTTGCGCTGCATGCGCAGTATAAGTCTTCGGAAGCGGGGATCGAAATTTACTCGCTACCAGGAGGAAGAGTCGGCCCCAGCAGACGCAGGAGCCCCAGAGTCGCGAGTACCGTCCCCACTCTCCGCGTCCATTGCATATTCGATCGCCTCCTCCAGCGTCATTCTTCCTCCCTCCGCACTCGCTCTTTCGAAGGCCTCGTGGCCGAGTCGATCCTGCACGGCGGTGAGGTTGCGCTCGTGGTAGCTTCGGAATGCGGGCGGCCTCGGCGCACCGATCTCTTCCCGTAGTGCCGTGGCAGCGCCGAGGAGCCGTGCTGCCCGCCCCGGCTCGTCCTGGTCGGCCCCCGCTATCCCCTCCAGGCACCAGGCGATCCACCACTTGTCTCGTTGATCTTTGATGTCTTCCAGGGCCTCTTCGTACAGGGAGCGTGCGGCGTGTCGGTCCCCCTGATTAAGGACCGCGTCTCCAAGGGGAGTGGTCATCTTGCCGATCCCCCGCCGATCTCCGAGGCTACGCATGATCTTCCTGGCCTCTTCGAAGCTCAGACGCGCCGCCGGATAGTCACCCTCACCGAGGGCTGCCATCCCCATGACGCCGGTCGACTCGGCGATGCCAGCCCGGTCTCCGACTTCCCGGAACATCTCGAGGGCCGCTTCCAGCCTGGGGCGCGCCGCCGCATAGTCACCCTGAAAAGCGGCCGCACGACCCGAGAGGTCGATCGAATGCGCGATGCCCCACCGATCGCCGATCTCCCTGGAAAGGGTTAGAGCTTCCTCGTGCATGTTGCGCGCAGCCTCGAAGTTCCCCCTTCGCCTGGCCACAAAGCCAAGCCCGTTGAGCGCGTCCGCGATCTCTCGCTTGTCACCCGCCTGCCGCGACAACGCGAGACTCTCTTCTCGTAATGATTCTGCCCGTTCGTGGTCGCCCTGGCTCCACGCCAGATGGCCAGCCCCATTGAGTGCCCGCGCCCGCTGCGACTCTGCTCCCCTGCCCCCAAGAGATAACGCTTCTTCCAGCCACCTGCGCCCCTCGCTCGTATGACCCCGCACGTACCAGAAGCGCCACAGCGCTCCACCGAGCCGCAGTGCCGTAACAACCTCCCTACGCTCGAGCGCCCACGATAGCGCCCCCCTGAAGTTGTCGTACTCGTCCTCCAATCTGTTCAGCCACGACACCTGCTCGCCCGTGGTTAGCCTGGGATCGGCTTCTTCGGCGAAGGCCAGGAAGTATGCGGCGTGGACACGCCTCAGGGCCTCTGCTTCCCCGCTCTCCTCGAGCTTTTCGTTCGCGAACTCGCGGATGGTCTCGAGCATGACGAAGCGCGGTTCGCCCCCCATCCCCTCCTCCTGCCTGAGCAGGCTTTCGTCCAGGAGCGAGGAAGCGCCATCAAGGACGTCAGTGGTCGTGTCCCCTTCCGCGTTGCACACCGCCTCCATGGCCCCCAGGGTCGCCCCCCCGGTGAACACCCCGAGCCTGACGAAGAGTGCCCTTTCGCCCTCACCAAGCAAATCGTAGCTCCACTCGATAGCGTTTCTCAGGGTCTTCTGCCTCTCCGGGAGGTTCCTGGCTCCCCCCGTCAGGAACTCGAGGCGATTACCGAGCCTCTCTAGCAAAACTCGTGGGGGCAGCAGCTTTACCCTCGCGGCGGCGAGCTCTATAGCCAGGGGTAGGCCGTCGAGTCTCCGGCAGATCTCCACCACCGCGTTGGCGTTCTCCTCGGTAAGGTAGAACTCAGGCTTGACAGCCCTGGACCGCTCCACGAAGAGACCGACCGCCTCGTAGCCGGCGAGGTCCTCCAGGGGAGGCAAGGACATCGCGTTGGGCAAAGCAAGGGGAGGGACGGGAAACTCCTGCTCGCCGTAGAGCCTGAGGGGGGTGCGGCTGGTGGCAAGGATCTTGAGCCTGGTCGCGGCAGAGAGCACCCTGTCAAGAACTGGCGCCGACTCCGGGATTTGCTCGAGGTTGTCGAGCAAGAGAAGGGTGCGCCTCTCGCGCAAGTAGCCCGTGAGTAGCTCCTCAGGAGGTCTGGCACCTCCCTCGCTCAACCCCAGCGTCCGCGCGATGGTCGAGGCCACGAGGGAGGGATCGGTGATGGCGGCCAGCGGCACGAAGAATACTCCGTCCTCGAAATCCTCCACCAGCTCCGCCGCGGCCTGTAGTCCCACGCGGGTCTTGCCCGTGCCCCCCGGACCGACGAGGGTCAGGAGCCTCGTTGCGGGGTCGCGTAATCGCTCAGACACCGCCTCCACCTCCCGCTCGCGTCCGATCAGCGGCGTGGCCTGCAGGGGGAGGTTGTTCGGGTAGGAGTCGAGCGTCCTCAAGGGAGGGAACTCGGAGGACAGGTCGGAAACAACGAGCTGGAAGACCCTCTCCGGCCTCGCGAGGTCTTGCAGATGCTTCTCTCCGAGGTCTCTCAGTTGGGTGTCCGCCGGTAGCTGATCCCTTACCAGCTCCTGGGTGGCAGCGGACAGGAGTACCTGTCCGCCGTGGGCCGCCGAGAGCAGCCTCGCCACCCTGTTGAGCGGGGGACCGAAGTAGTCGCCGTCTCGCTCGATGGTAGACCCTGTGTGCAGTGCCATGCGCACCCGCAGGAAGCCGGCCTCCTCCCTCCAGGTCTCCGAGAGGAAGATTCTCTGGGCCGCAAGCGCCGCCTGGAGTGCGCCGAGGGCGGTGGGGAAGGCCGCGCAGAAGGCATCGCCGACCGTCTTGAAGACGTGGCCCCCGTTGGCCGCTATGGCCCCGTGCATGGCCTCATCGTGGCGGCCGAGGGCGGTGCTCATCGTCTCCGGGCACTCCTCCCACAGCCTGCTCGAGCCCTCGATATCCGTAAACAGGAAGGTTACCGTGCCGCTGGGCGGGGCGACCATGCGCTCTGCATCCTCCTTCTCCTTGGAAGGCACTATAGCACTGGGGAGTTTAGCGGGCGTTTTTGGGCGGGTTTCGAAACTCTTTTGGGCGGGTTTGAAACCCGCCCCTACGGGCAATTCGCTGCTGGGGCGTCGGTCAGTCGGCGGGGTCGGGGTGTTTTTCGGGCATCGCATGTGGGGCGTTTGTGGGGGGCGCTTTGGGTTCGTGCTCGGCGAACCATTCGTCGCCTTCTATGGAGAACTTCGGGGTGGCACGTTCCAGCCACTTCGGGAACCACCAGCCCGCAGAGCCCAGGAGAGACATAATGGCGGGTACGAGCACGCACCTGACGACGGTCGCATCGACGGCGACGGCTACGGCCATGCCGAGTCCGAACTGCTTGACGGTGGGGTCGCCGTTTATCACGAAAGCGAGGAAGACGGAGACCATGATCATGGCAGCGGAGGTGATCACACGCGCCGTGGCGGCGAGGCCGTGGACGACAGCCTCGTGCGGGTCGCCGGTCTCTTTGTACTGCTCGCGGACGTGGGTCATGAGGAAGACCTCGTAGTCCATGGAGAGGCCGAATAGGATGGCGAACATCATCAAAGGCACGTAGGAGACGATGGGGATGGGGCCTTCGAGCCCGATCAGACGGGCGGTCCACTCGTGGTTGAAGGCGTAGGTGACGACGCCGAAAGAGGCGAGGATCGAGAACACGTTCATGGTCACCGCCTTGAGCGGGACAAGGAGCGAACGGAACGCGAGCATCAGCAGCAAGAACGAAAGGACGAGGACGATTCCTATGACCATTGGAAGCTTGTCCGTGATCTCGCTCGCCAGGTCGATGTAGCTGGCGGTGGTTCCGCCGACGTCGGCCTCCATGTGCTTTCCCCTGGTCGCCTTGGGTAGCACGTCGCTGCGCAACTTGTTCACGAGGTCTTCCGTCGCCCGTGAGGAGGGCGGGGTGGTCGGGGTCACGGTGTAGACGGCGGCGTCGCCTTTCTTGTTGACCAGCGGATAGGTCACCTGGTCCACGCCCTTGGTCTTCTTGATGTCATTGCGCAAGTCCATCAGGCGCGGGTCGGAGGCCTTCGACTCCAGGAACTTCTCCTTGTCGTCCTCCCCTGAACTCTTCTCCTTCTTGGCGGCCTGCTGCTTGACCTTCTTCTCAATGGTCTTGTTTTCCTGGGTCTGCTTCTGGTCCGCCTGTTTCTGGATAGACTGGTCTTGTTTCTCTATCTCCTGCTGGGCCTGCTGGTTGATCTCCTGGTTCTGCTTGTCTATCTCCTGCTGAGCCTTTTTCTGGATGGTCTCGTTTTGCTGGTCTATCTCTTTCTGGGCGAGCTTATCGATTTCCTCTTGCCCCTGGGGGCCTACCTTCTGCTTGGCCTCGTCGGCCTCGGCCTGGATCTCCTGCGCGGCCTTCTGTTGCTGCTGTTTGGCCTCGGCTTCGATCTGCTGCTTCGCTTCCCCTTGCTTCTGGTCGGCCGTGGCCTCGATCTTTTGTTTCGCCTCTTGCTTGGCCTGCTCTGTCTGCTGCTGGATCTCCTTCGCCGCTTTGGCCTGCTGTTTGGAGATCTCTTGCTGCGTGGACTTCTGCTCCTGGTTCCTGAGCTTGTCGAGGTCAGCCTGGTCGTTGTGGGCCGGCTTGCTCAGGCTGACGGCGACGAGCATGGGACCGTTCGAGCCAGAACCGAACCCTTCCGTCATCGCGTCGTAGGACTGGCGTGACTGGGTAGTCTTGGGCAGTGCCCCGTTGTCGGTCTGGCCGAGATGGAGGTAACCGACTGGTATGGCGAGGACGATGAGGACGGCGAGGCCCAGGATCAAAGCCGGCCAGGGGTGGGAGCCAACGAAGGCGGCCCAGCGGGCCCACCCGTGGGGCCTATCATTATGGTGGGTCCGCATGCCTGGCACGTGCAGGCGGTTGATCCCTGGCCCTATAAGGCCGAGGATCGCGGGAAGCAACGTGATCGCCGCCGCCGCCGCGACGAGCACCACGATCGCCGCCGTGTAACCAAGAGTCGTCACGACCGGTATACCTGCGGCAGCGAGGGAGAGCAGCGCTATGATCACGGTACCAGCCGCGAAGACGACGGCGCCGCCCGAGGTTGCCGTGGCCCTGGCGGCCGACTCGCGCGGCTCCATTCCCCCTGAAAGCTGGCTCAGGTGGCGGGTCACTATGAAAAGTGCGTAGTCTGTTCCAACCCCAAGCCCAATCATGGTCGAGAGGGTGGGAGCCGAGGTCGGTACCTCGGCGGCGTGGCTGAGGAAGGTGATTAGCCCGAGTCCTATGGAAAGGCCCAGGATCGCCGTGAGTAGGGGAATCCCCATGGCGATGGCAGTGCCGAACGTGAACAGCAAGATGACCACGGCCGCTGCGAGCCCCACCACCACCGAGACCTGGGTCGATGGCTTGGAGACCTTCTGGCCGAGGTATCCGCCCGCGGCCGGCTTCAGCCCAACCTTATCGAGCGGTTGGGCGACGTCGATGATTCGTTGGGCCCCTTCGAGGTTCAGCTCGGAGGGACTGTCTTTGAGGTTGAGGGAGATGTAACCGATGGTGCGCTTCTTGTTTAGCTGGTCGGCGCCCTGCTCGCCGAAAGGACCCGTGGCCTGCGTGACCGCCGGGTCCTTCGAATAGGCTTTGACAACCCTCTGGATGGGCTTCTTGTATTTGAGATCCGTGAGCTTGTGGCCCTCGGGGGCCCGCATGGCGATCGGGACAGTGCCGTTGGCCTGGTCGGGAAATTTATCGCTGAGCAGGTTGCTCGCGGCCTGGCTATCGGTTCCTGGCAGCGTGAGGTCGTCATTCGTATCCTGGCCGACGGTTTTGGCCACGAACACGACCGAGACGGCGATCAGCACCCAGACCGCGAGGACCACGATGGAGTGACGGGCACAAAGGTGACCAAGACGATAGAGCAGTGGCGTCAACGCGTCCTCCCTGTGGCCTGACGTCTATATGTCGTGCTACCCATCGTTTCCTCGGCCGGATCGTCCACCGGCAGCATACACCGCGGCCAAAAGCGGCGCATCACTCAAATGAGCTAGGTTCTGGGCTCCAGGTAAAGGATTCAGGCATCAGGCCTCGGGACCGGGCTGTTTGGCGTCTGCGAAGAGTTTGGAGGTGTCCGGGCGGCTGAACAGATCGATGGTCCAGTCGGCGAGCACGTGCGCCCGGTTGAGGTCGTAGCCGAGCTCGTAGAGGTAGACTATTTTCCAGAGGTAAGCCCCGAGCTGACCGGTCAGGTTAACTCCCAGGATGTCGACCAGGGCGCTACCTTCACCGAGATCCACCAGCTGGCCCACGGAGCGGTAGCGGAAAGCGGTGGGTGGTTGCTCTTTGATCTCTGCCGCGAGGTTCGATGCTGCCATTCTGCCCTGTTGTTCTGCTGCCTGGGCGAGGGCGGGTACCGGAGGTCCGTCGTACTGAATGCTGGTGCTGTCGCCCACGGCGTAGACCCCGGGTCTGTCATTGACCCGCAGGTACTGGTCGACGAGGATCCTTCCGCGATGATCTTTTGCCACGTCCAGCTTAGCGACCATGGGTGGGGGTTCGATTCCGGCAGCCCAGATGGTCGTGCGGGTTGGTATGGTGCGTCCGCCCGAGATTGCTACGGCATCGGGCCTTACCTCTTCGACCTTGGCGTCGTTGACGATCTCTATGCGCTGGGAGGCAAGTCTGAGGTTGGCGGCGTTTACCAGCGCGGAATCGAGGCCCTTGAGGATGTGATCCCCGGCGTTCACCAGCACGACACGAACCCGATCGAAATCCACGTTGGGATAGTCATCCTGGAGTACGTCGAAGATCAGGTCGTGAGTGTCGGCGGCGGCTTCCACCCCGGTGGGTCCTCCGCCGACGATGACGAACGTGAGCAGGTCATCGGCGGCCCGGTCCCCGAGGTGCTCGGCCTCCTCGAAGCGATCGATCACGTGGTTGCGTACCCGCAGGGCATCTCGCAGACCCTTGATGTCCATGGCGATCTCCGCGGCACCGGGGGTGCCGAAGAAGGTCGTACGACTGCCAGGGGCCAGGATTAGATAATCGTATGGGTAGTCGCGGTCGCCTGCCTTTACGCGTTGCGCCTCGAAATCCACATCTGTGGCCCCATCCTGGAAGTACTCTACCCCTAGCGGCCTGAGGACGCGCCGGAGCGAATGGGCGACGTGGCGTACTTCCGCGTTACTCGGGATGATCGAGGGCACCATCGGCCAGAAGGTCGTGTAATTCTTGCTATCCACGAGGGCGACGCCAATATCTTCGGCTCCGTGGAACACGTGCGCCAATTTTCTGGCCGCGGCGAGACCTCCGAACCCACCGCCGACGATGAGGATCCTAGTCGGGGCATCCGGGTAGCTGCCTTCGAGCGATGTTGGGCCCCGCAACCGCCTGTAGGCCCCCCACGCCGCTCCCAGCATCAAGCCGCCTAACGCCAGTTTGCCTTTCATCTCATCCTCTCTCGATCCAGATGGCTGTTGCAGAATAGCTGGTCAGCCGTCAGCTTTCAGCTTTCGTATTGGTGAACATTTAGGGCTGACGCCTTCAGATTCGGCCCGCGGCGACGAGTACTAGCCACAGGGCTGACCAGAGCAGGAGGAGTGAGGCCCACAGGGACTTGTGTTCGGAGGAGAAGACGCGTGCTGCGACGATTGGAGGGATGCATCCAGCGTAGAAGAGGCCGACGAGGAGCAGGGTAACGCCAGGGGTCGTAACGGAGGCGAGAGGGAGCGAGGAAGCGCCCTGGGCTGTGAGTATGAGGATGCTGACGAGGAAGCCGTTGCACGCGTTGAGGGGAAAGGCGAGCAACGGGTAGACGTTGCCGGCAAGGGAACCGAGGAGGCCGAGGATCAGGATCGGCCCCGAGAGCGGAACGGCGATGAGGTTCGTGAGGACGCCGACGAGGGAGACCTGGTCGAAGGTGGCTGCGACTATCGGGGAGGTGGCTATCTGGGCCGCCAGAGAGACGGAGATGAGGTTGGAGATCTGCTCGGGTGGTTTGACAAAGGGTCGGAGCAGGGTGCGCTCGACGAGAGTCTTCAGTGGTTTGGTTAGGAGCAGGATCCCGAAGACGGCGGCCACGGAGAGCTGAAATCCTGTGCTGTAGATCAGTTGCGGGTTGTATGCGAGGACCAGGGCCAGCATCGTGGTCATAAAGTGCAAGGCCGAGACCTGGCGCCCGAGGACAGGTGCGGCGAGCACAAAGGTTGCCACGACGCCGGCCCTGATGGCCGAGGGAGGGGCGCCGGCGATGAGGATGTAGAGCCAACTCAGGCCTATGGTAATGCCTGCCCGCATTCCAGCAGGGATGGCGAAGAGGCGGAGGGCGAAGTAGATCACAGCCGCCAGTATCACGACGTGCTGGCCCGAGATGGCGAGCACGTGGGTTACGCCGGAGCGCTGGAACGATTTCTCCAACTGTTCTGGCATGAGCGAACGATCCCCCAGTACCATCCCACGGACGACGGCCGACTCGCGCGGCCTGAGACCGTAGCTGAGCGCAACGTCCGTACGGCGATGTACCTGGCCGATCCAACCCCGCTCGTCCCCCACCGGCCTCACGCTGGTCGCCTCGATCAGCGCGCTAATTCTTTTTGTCGCAAGATATCTTCCGTAATCGAAGCCATCCTCGCCGACTTGCGGGCGTGAGATCTCGCCGTCGACCCTTACTGCGTCGCCGACGCCGACGCTGAG
>Ga0126306_10000391_pt1 | contig 19831 bp, 22 predicted proteins | sample Plot27_FD_92592 | JGI IMG/M metagenome (GOLD analysis project Ga0126306, IMG submission 92592) | Serpentine soil microbial communities from UC McLaughlin Reserve, CA, USA - Plot27 | ecosystem: Environmental > Terrestrial > Soil > Grasslands | place: USA: UC McLaughlin Reserve, Lake County... | reverse complement strand
GTGCTGCTCATCTCCCACGACGTTCCGCAGGTGCTGGGGATCGCGGATCGAGTGACGGTGCTGCGGCTCGGGGAGACCGTGGCCACGAGGCCCACCGAGGACGTGGACGCCGGCTGGATCGTGACCGCGATGGTCGGCGGAGCGTCCTGATGGCCACGCTCGCCCGGCGCGAACCCGGTCACCAGCGCGCCCTGCGCGCCGCTCGAGGCGCTGCCGGCACCGGGGTGTTCTGGATTCTCGTCGTGCTCCTGGCGCTGATTGCTGCGTTCGCCGCGATCCTGCCCGCCGGCACGTTCGTGACCACGTTCAACGGGCAGACGATCGCCGGTGATGCGTCCACCCTGCTGGTGTTGGGCGCGGGGGCCACGCTGGTCATCATCAGCGGCGGACTCGACCTGTCCATCGGCTCGGTCATGACGTTCGCGGCGGTGGCGTCCGCCCTCGTCATGAAGGAGATCAGCGGCGACTCCTACGAGCACCAGCTCGCGGCCGCGCTGGCCGGCTTCGGCGTCGGGGTGGCGAGCGGCGTGGCGTGGGGCGCGATCAACGGACTCCTGATCGCGTTCGCCAGGCTGCCGCCGTTCGTCGTCACGCTGGGCTCGCTCGGCGCGGCCCTCGGAGCGGCGCGACTCCTCAGCGACGGAGCCAACGTCAGCGGCACGCCGCCGGAGATCCAGGACAGGGTCGGGCTCGCGACCGTGCTCGGCGTTCCCGTGCCCTTCCTGGCCGCCGTCGCACTCGTGCTCGCCTGCGGCTTCCTTCTGTCGAGAACGCGCTACGGCGAGCACAACTACCTGCTCGGATCCAACGAGGAGGCCGCCCGGCGCGGCGGGGTGCACATCTCCCGCCACCTGTGCATGCTCTACGTGCTCTCGGGCATGCTCGCGGGCTGCGCGGGGCTGCTCGAGCTGTCGCGCTTCGCGGTCGCCAGCGTGTCGACCGGACACACCACGGAGCTGCTCGCGGCGCTCGCCGCGGTGGTGATCGGCGGGGCCAGCCTCACCGGCGGTGTGGGGCTGATGTCGGCGACCGTGGTCGGCGTCTTCATCCCCGTGATCCTCGCCAACGGACTCCTGATCGGCGGCGTGGAGCGCTTCTGGCAGGACGTGGTGGTCGGCGTGATCCTGGTGGCCGCCGTAGGCTTCGACCAGTGGCGCGGGTCACGTGCGCGAAGCGGGTGATGGCGGCGCCTCCGCCGACCCTTCAGCCGTGTCGAGACGTCACCCGCGACGCATCAGCCGGCCGACCGCTGCCATCAGCTCGTCGGTGAGCTCCTCGGGCGTTCCCTCGGCGTGGCCGTCGACGACGCAGTGCCGCGCGTGCGAGTCGAGCAGACCCAGCGCGACCTTGTCGAGCGCGGCCTGCACCGCTGAGATCTGGGTGAGCACGTCGATGCAGTAGCGGTCGTCTTCGACCATGCGCTCGACACCGCGCACCTGACCCTCGATCCGGCGAAGCCGGGCGGTGAGCTGGTCCTTGGAGGCGCTGTACCCGTGTGCGCCGGTCTGGGTCGTGGCCATGTCTTGAGTCCTTCCTCGTCGTTCTCGGGGTCAAGGGTACCAATACCCCGCCCGGGTATGCTACCCATGAGACATGGAAGCAAGCGCTACACACCACAGCCATCACGCGATGCCGACCGCCGGTCGCGCTCTTACGAGCGTCGCGCTCAGCGCCACGCTCCACTGCCTGACGGGCTGCGCCATCGGCGAGATCGTTGGGATGGTGATCGGCACCGCCCTCGGGTTCTCCAACTTCGAGACGATCGTGCTGGCCGTCGCGCTCGCATTCCTCTTCGGCTACACGCTGACGAGCCTGCCGCTGCTGCGCGCCGGGTTCACGATCGCCGCGGTGATCCCGATCGCGCTCGCGTCCGACACGGCGTCGATCGCCGTGATGGAGATCGTCGACAACGCGATCATCCTGCTGGTTCCGGGCGCCATGGAGGCTGGCCTCGACGACGTGCTGTTCTGGGGGGCGCTGTCCGTCGCGCTGGTGCTTGCCGGCGCATTCGCGCTTCCGCTCAACCGGTATTTGATCGCCCGCGGCCGGGGACACGCGGTGGTGCACGAGACGGGCGTGCACGGCGGCCCCTCGCCGCGGCTGGTCGGCGTGATTGCCGCGGTGGCCGCGGTCTTCGGCACCGCCGTACTGGTGGCCGAATGGACCTCCTCGGACGGCGAGGCGATGCACCAGGGCGACATGGCGGCCGACGACCATGCCCAGACCACCGCGCCGGACTCGGTGCGAGGCCTGACGGCGCGCGCTGACGGCCTGACGTTCGAGCTGGCGACAACCCAGCTGGCGCCGGGCGAGCGCGGACGGCTTCACTTCCAAATCACCAATGAGAGCGGACGCGCGGTGCGCGACTTCGAGGTCGAGCACGAGAAGCGCCTCCACCTGATCCTGGCCCGCCGCGACCTGACGGGCTTCCAGCACCTCCACCCCCGGATGGCCGCTGATGGAAGCTGGAGCACCGCGGTGACCGTGCCGGAGCCGGGCGACTACCGCGTGTTCGCCGACTTCAAGCACGACGGCGAGAACCTGACCCTGGCACGGAACGTCGCCGTGGGCGGAGCCGCCGACCGGCGGTCGCTCCCGGCCGCGACGAACAGCGCGGTCACCGACGACGGCTACCGCGTGGAGCTCGATGCCGAGCCCTCGCGCGCGGGTGAACCGGCCGAGCTCGGCTTCCACGTGACGCGCGGCACCGCCGAGGTGGCCCTCGAGGACTACCTCGGCGCCAAGGGCCACCTGGTGGCGCTGCGCGCCGGCGACCTCGCCTATCTCCACACCCACCCCGCTGCACACGGCGGCACTGAGCCCGACGCGGTCACATTCGAGACGGAGTTCCCAAGCGAGGGCCGCTACCGGCTCTTCCTCCAGTTCAAGAACGAGGGCAAGGTGCACACCGCCGCCTTCACGAGGGCGGTGACCCGGTGACCGCTCTGCAGCTCTGAACCGAGAGCCCGGTCACGCCGATGAGCACACCCGCGGCGCCGGCGAGCTGCATTCCGCTGAGGAGCTCCCCGAGGAGGAGCCAGGAGAGGGCGGCGGCCACGAGCGGTTCCGCGCCAACGATCGCGGAGGCCGAGAGCGCGGATGCACGCTGGAGGCCCGTGCACAGCAACCCGAGGCCACCGGCGGTGAGCGCCCCGATCCCGAGCGCGTAGCCCGCGGTGGCTGAACGTCCCACCTCCTCCACGACCCCGTGCGGGTCGGCCAGCGTGGCGACCACGGCAGCCCCGAGCGCGGTCAGGCAGCTCGCCCGACCTGGGCCGACTCGCGCCACGAGCCGCTCCAGCAGCAGAAAGAACGTGGCCGACAGAGTCGATGCGGCCAGGGCGGCGAAGACCGCCCCGCCCTCGGGCGGACCCGTTCCGGGGCTTCCCGCCAGCAGCGCGATTCCCAGCACCACGACCCCGATCAGCACGCCGCGCATCCAGCCGAGCGGTGCTCGCCAGAGCGCCCACTCGCCGAGCGCCACCCACACGGGGGCCACGAACAGCAGCACCACCACGGTCGGGGCCGGAAGGCGAGCGAGCGCCTTGAACTCGAGCAGGCCCGCACCGGCGAAGCAGATCCCGGCGCCGCCGCCCAGGGCGAGGTCGCGCGCCTCGACGCGCCCCGCCCCAAGCGTGGACGCGCCGGCCACCCCGAGCAGCAGCGCGGCCACGACGACGCGTGCAGCGAGCAGGGCGCGAGGGCTCGAGCCCGCGTCGTAGGCCAGCTTGGCCAGCACGGAGACTGACCCGAAGGCGCAGGCGGCACCGAGGATCGTGAGCACGCTTCGGAGTTGGGATGCCGTCGACAGAGGCTCCCGGGCCTTCGCGGACAGGACGCTCCTCCAATCGGTGGATCGAGTGGATGAGCCGCGGGCGCCAATCGGCGTCACCAGCCGGCCGGCAGACAGATCGCGCCTTGAGCGGCGGCCCCGCGCCATCGATCGTTCGGCCGATGACCAAGCTGACGGGACGCAGCGCGCTGGTCACCGGCGGAGCCGCGGGCATCGGCATGGCCACGGCAGCACGGCTCGCCGCCGACGGGGCGACCGTCACGATCCTGGACGCGGTGGCGCCGTCCTCCGACCTGCCCAATGGCGTACTCGGGCTCGTCGGCGACGTGACGAACCCCGCTGACGTGGCAGAGGCGGTTCAGACCGCCGCGGGCGGCCCGGGGCTCGAGATCTGCGTCGCGAACGCCGGGGTGTCGCTGATGGAGGACTTCGTCGATGGGGACCTCGACGGGTGGGAGCGCGTGCTCCGGACGAACCTGCTCGGGGTGATGCTCACGTTGCGTGAAGCGGCCAGGAGCATGATCGACGGAGGAAGGGGCGGTCGCCTCTTGGTGACCAGCTCGATCGCCGGCCTGCACGGCGAGCCCGGGTCGTCCGCCTACTGCGCGAGCAAGGCCGGCGTGATCGGCCTGGTCCGGACCCTGGCCATCGAACTGGCCTCGTCGGGAATCACGGTCAACGCGGTTGCGCCGGGGCAGGTCGACACCGCCATGAACGCCCGCGACCTCGAGACCGTCGCTCGGCGACAGGGACGGCCTGCGGGCCAGCTCCTACGCGACCACCTGGAGGGCAGGGTGCCGGCGAGCCGGCTCGGGACACCGGACGAGGTGGCCGCCCTGTTCGCGTTCCTCGCCTCCGACGAGGCGGCGTTCATCACCGGCGAGGTGGTGCGCGTCGACGGCGGCGAGCTCGCGTAAGCCGCGCGATCGCTCGTCATTCGAGCAGGCCGCGGCGCATCGCCTCTGCCACCGCCGCCGCCCGCTCCGCCACGCCGAGCTTGTCGTAGACGTGGTGGAGGTGGGTCTTCACTGTGCTGGGAGCCAGGTGGAGCCTGCCCGCGATCTGGCGGGCGTTCAGCCCTTCCGCGATCAGCCTCAGGATCTCCCGCTCGCGGTCGGTGAGGAGCGGCCGCTCGCGCACCGCCCGCAGCCGGATCTCGCCGAAGATTCCGCTCTGGAGCCCGGGGGCCAGCACAGTCTTCCCGCGAGCGACCGCGGTGATCGCGTCGCACAGCTCACCGGCATCGACGTCCTTGGTCAGATAGCCGGCCGCCCCACCGGCGATGGCCGCGTACACGAGCGCCGGATCCGCGTCCGCGGCGAGCAGCAGAACGCGGGTGCGCATCCCGTCCCGGCCGATCGCGTTCAGGATCTGCTCGCCGGTAAGCCCCGTGAGGGTGGGATCGATCAGCGCCACGTCCGGCTTCTCGACGCCGATCGCGGTCAGCGCCTCCCGCCCGTCGCACGCCGGGCCCACGAGCTCCAGCTCCGGGCGCTGCCGGATCGCACGCGTGACGGCCGCCCGGTAGAGCGGATGCCGGTCGGCCGCGAGGACGCGTACCCGTCGTGGCAAGTCGCTTATGGATCGAAGCAAGTCCCTCGCTCCCCGAGAAGCAGGAGTTGTATCAGCGTTCCGAGCTTTTGCATAGAGGATCCTGAGTATTCGGATCTGGCTCAACTGATGTCAGCACTGCCCGCCGAGGACTGGGACTGGGTCGGGCTCCGGTCTCACTGCCTTCGTGAGGCCCGCCGACTCTTGCCGCGCGGCGAGGCCGAGGAGGCCGTCCAGGAAGCGCTCGTCCGGGCATGGAGGCTGCAGCACGCCTGCCGTGCTCCGGAGGCGCCGCTTCCGTGGATGCTCCAGATCACGCGCAACGAGGCCCGGCGGCTGTTCGCGCGACGCGCCCGCCGCTTCGACCGCGAGTTCGTGGACCCGGCGCCACCCGATGCCGAGGACGAGGACGGCGAGCTCGCCGGCACGACCACGCGCGTGACGGTCGAGCAGGCATTGAGCGGGCTCGCGGACGACGACCGGAGACTGCTCCGACTGCGCTACGCGGAAGATCTAACGCAGGCCGAGGTCGCGCGCCGGCTGGGGGTGCCCGAGGGGACCGCCAAGGTCCGCCTGCACCGCGCCCGGAGGCGCCTGCGGACGCTGCTGGACAGCCCTTGAGGTATTGGCTCTAGATCAATTGGTCTAGCTCGGGAACGATCCCGGGATGCGCCCGGTCGAGCAGTTCGCGGCAAACGTTCGTGCTCGTCGCCACGCCGCCGGGTTGAGCCAGCAGGCGCTCAGCAACCTGACCGGCCTCCATCCGACGGAGATCTCCCGCATCGAGCGGGCGGTTCGCGAGCCTCGGCTGTCGACGATCGTGCGCCTGGCCAAGGCGCTTGGAATCAAGCCTTCCGACCTGCTCGACGGCGTCGGCTGACGCGCTCACGGCCCGAGGGCGACTCGAAGTGCATCATCACCAGCTTCGTCGACATCCCCTCGTCATCGGACTTCGCGAGCCGGTTCGCGCTCTTCTCGGCGATGCGAGTGGCCTTCTCGAGCACGCCGGCGAGCAGCGAGTTGAGCTCCTCCCAGCCGCGCTCGTCCAGGACGAGCGGGCTACGGCTCACGTGGCGATCCGGCCGTGAGTCGAACGTGCCGGCCTTGATGGCCTTGGACGTATCCGCCCAGACCAGCTGCAGCGCCACGTCCGACACCGCCTGCCGGCCCGATCGCGGCAGCCGCTTCCAGTCCCGATTGCTGAAGAACGGCCGCATGATCGCCCGGTAGTAGTGCTCGACGGCACCCCGCCGTGGCGCTGTGCTGACGAGCTCGATGCAGCCGAGATCGAGGAGGGTCCGCACGTGATAGCTCACGTTCGGCAGTCGCTCGCCGAGCAGCTCCGAGATCTCGTTGGGACTCGCAACTCGATCGTTGAGGATCGCGAGGATGTGTGCGCGCATCGGATGAGACAGCGCCTTCGCGAGCCGTTGGTCGACGAGACCTGTCTCCTGCGCCACGCGGCGACCATACCGCAAACTGAAACGAGGCTGACCGGTCAGGGGGTCGTGACCAACGATGCCCGGCGCGACCACGCCCACCTCGACCGGCTACGAGAAATTCGCGCCGTTCTACGACGCCTTCACCGCGGAGTCCGACTACGAGGCGTGGACCGGACACGTCCTCGCTCTCGCCCGCTCGCTGGGTCTCCACGGGGACTCTCTGCTCGACGTCGCCTGCGGCACCGGCAACAGCTTCCGACCCTTCCTTGCGCGCGGGTTTCGCGTGACCGGCTGCGACCTCTCCCGGACGATGCTCGACGAGGCGGCACGCAAGGCCCCTGAGGCCACATTCGTGCACGCGGACATGTGCGAGCTGCCGGCGCTGGGCCGCTTCGACCTCGTCACCTGCTTCGACGACTCCATCAACTACCTGCTCGATGAGCCGCAGCTCGCGGGCGCCCTCCGATCCATCGCGGCAAATCTGAGTCCGGATGGCATCGCCCTGTTCGACCTCAACACGCTGCTCGCCTACCGCACGACGTTTGCCAGCGACAGCGTGAGCGAGCGCGGCGGGTTGCTCTTCGTCTGGCACGGGGAGTCGACCGCGGATGCCCCGGCGGGCTGCCGCACGGCCGCACGGATCGACGTGTTCGTCCGTCGCGAGCACGAGCTCTACGAGCGGATCAGCTCCCTCCACGCGCAGCGTCACTTCCCGCGCGACCGGGTGATCGCCCTGCTCGGCGAGGCGGGGCTCGAGTGCGTCGGCGTGCACGGGGTGCTCGACGACGGAGCGCTCGTACCGGAGGCGGACGAGCTCCGCCACCTCAAGGTCCTGTACGCGGCGAGACCCGCGAAAGGAGGTGATGCCCGATGACCATCAAGAAGACGGACAAGCCGGTGCTTCCGGCCCTGTCGGTCACGAAGCTCTCGTAGACCCTCGTGGCTCGGCCCGGCGCGCGAGCGCCGGGCCGGGCTCGCGCATCCGAAAGGAGCCTTGACGTTGCAGCGGCCCCGTCTGAAGCGCACGACCGACGCCGTGCGCGCTGCCACAGGCGATATCTACATCCTGCGTCCCGGCGCGGACGGGGACCTCGTCATCGAGCAGCCCGACCGCGCCACCCGCTCCCTGCTCGAGGCGCTCGACGGCACCCGGTCGCGGGACGAGCTCGAGCGCGAGTTCGGCCAGGAGGCGGTCACCAGGGCCCTGGCGAGCCTCGCCGATGCATCGCTGATCGAGGACGGCGCCGACGACGATCGGATTCCGGCTCGCGACCGCATCCGCTACGACCGCCAGCTGCGGTACTTCAGCGACCTCGCCGCCGGCGCGGTGGCCCCATCTCAGTACCAGGCCCGGCTGCGCCGCGCACGCGTCGCCATGCTCGGCGTCGGAGGGCTCGGCAGCTGGGCCTCCTACGCCCTGGCCTGCTGCGGCGTTGGCGAGCTCGTCCTCGTGGACGGCGATCGCGTGGAGGAGAGCAACTTCAACAGGCAGATCCTCTACCGCGAGCGCGACGTCGGTCGGCTCAAGGCCGAGGTGGCGGCGGAGGCGCTCGTGGCCTTCGACTCCACGTGCCGGCTGACGGCGATCCCGGAGCGCCTCGAGAGCCCAGCCGCGGTGCGGGCGGTGGTGGAGGGTGTCGACTTCGTGGTCAACGGGGCGGACTGGCCCGCCCACGACATCGAGCGCTGGGTCAACGCGGTGTGCTTCTCGATCGGCGTGCCGGTCATCACGATGAGCCACTCGCCGCCGGTGGCGCGCGTGGGGCCCCTCTACGTTCCGGGCACGACCGGATGCTTCGCCTGCCAGGAATCGAGCTATCGCGCGACGCACCCGCTCTATGACCAGCTCATCGAACAGCGGCGCGGGCGCCCCTCGCCCGCCGCCACGCTCGGTCCCGTGTGCGCCTTCGTCGGTGGGCAGGTCGCGCTCGAGACCCTGCACCAGCTCACGGGCCTCTGCCCTCCCGCATCGCTCGGCACGGCGCTCATCTACGACCTCCGCACGATGCGGGTGACCAGGGAGCCGGTGCCGCGGGTAGCCGGCTGCGAGATCTGCGGGTCGGGCGGCTAGGCGCGACCAGCCCCGCGCGGCGACGCAGCCGCGTGCGGTGGCCCGGCGCACGCCTCGGGCCCGAAGCGCGGGACGTGGTCGCGTTCCATGGGAAGCGCGCACGGCGAGAGTTTCTCCCCGGTCCCCGTTCCGTCCGCGGACGAACGTAGGTTCCCCCCGACCAGATATGCGCCCCGGCGACGCGACCACGTCCCGGGGCATGGCACCGAAGGAGTAGCTTCGGCGCATCCCCCACGATACGCCTCCTCGCAAGCCGGCCCAGGCCGGCGGCCTTCGCGTGCCCGGACGAAAGGAACGCGATGGCGCAAGTGTCCCTCGAGGTTCCCGCGGCGCTGGTGGCCCCGCTGCGGGAGAGCCTGGTTCTGCTCTATCACGCGACCGCGGAGTCGCTGCACCTCGCCCTCCGGGCGCATGCCGAACGGGGTGCGTCGCTGGACGGCATCCACGAGCACCGCGCTCGGCTGGCAGAGCTCGACGCGATGCTCGACCGGGTGGGATGGCGCACGGGTCCCGCGCCGGGTGAGCTGGAGATCGGCGGCCCGGCGGACCTCCTGCACGATGCCGTCTACGGCGCGCTGATCGACGCCGGAGAGCGTCTGGCCGCCGCCCTCACGAGCGCCTGGCGCGGTGAGCGCCCGGTCGAGGACGTTCGAGCGACGGCGCGCGAGGTGATCGCGCTCGATCGGCTGATGGGACGGGTCCATCGCGACGGGTAGCACGGCAGGGCGCCTCCGCCGGCGTCAGAGACGCCGACGGAGTCACCGCTGGGAGGGAGGAAAGCCCGATCCGGTCGCGCGAACTCGTGCCCGAGGCGGATCAGGTGGTGGCTAGTATACTAGCCGACGTGCGAATCCCGCTGAGCGACCGAGCGGGCGGCGTCACCGCTCGCGACCAGGTGTACGCAGCGCTGCGCGAGGCGATCGTGAGCGCGGAGCTCGCCCCCGGCCGGAGGCTCTCGGAGAACGAGCTGGCCGACCTGCTGGGGGTCAGCCGCACGCCGGTGCGCGAGGCGCTCGCCCGCCTGCGCGACGAGCGGCTGGTGGCGATCGTTCCGCAGCTCGGCACGTTCGTGACGCTGATCAGCCCCGACGCGGTGGCCGACGCCGCGTTCGTGCGCGAGGCGCTCGAGTGCAGCGCGATCCGGCTCACCACCGAGCACATCGGCGCGCGCGATCTCGAGGAGCTCCAGGCCAACCTCGCCGCGCAGGACCGGGCCGAGGCCGGCGGCGACACGGAGGCCTTCGACCGGCTCGACGAGGCCCTCCATCGCACGCTCTGCGAGCTCAGCGGGCGCGAGATCGCCTGGTCGCTCAGCCGGCGCGCGAACGGTCATCTCGACCGCGTGCGCCGTCTCAGCCTTCCCGAGCCCGGGTATCTCGCCGAGATGGTGTCGGAGCACCGCGCCGTCGTCGCCGCCGTGGCGGACGGCGATGTAAACCGCGCCGAGGATGCGCTCCGCCATCACCTGCGGATGGTCCTGTCGAGCCTCCCCAGCATCCGCGCCGCGCACCCTGACTACTTCGAGGAGACCTGACACACATGGCCGTGGCCACGACGGCGGGCGACCCCGCCGTATCCACCGAGGTCCGCCGCGACCTCTACGAGCTGATGGTGCTGAGCCGCGTCTTCGAGACGGAGGCGGAGCGCCAGTACAAGGCGGCCCGCATCGGCGGCTACTGCCACCTCTCCTCAGGACAGGAGGCCACCAGCGTCGGCACCATGCACGCGCTGCAGGCGGACGACCTGCTGGTCACGGGCTACCGCTGCCACGGGTTCGCCCTCGCTCGCGGGGTCGCGCCGGAGGCCGTGATGGCCGAGCTGTTTGGACGCTCGGACGGTTGCGCCCACGGGCGCGGCGGCTCAATGCACCTGCTCGACGTCGGGCGCGGCTTCTACGGCGGCTGGGGGATCGTCGCCGGACAGCTGCCCGTGGCCACCGGCCTGGCCCTCGCGCTCGTGCGCCAGGGACGCCCGCAGGCGGTGCTCTGCGAGCTCGGCGACGGCGCGGTGAACATGGGCGCCTGGCACGAGTCGCTCAACCTCGCCGCGCTCTGGCACCTGCCGATCGTCTTCCTGATCGTGAACAACGAGTACGGGATGGGCACCTCGGTCGGGCGCGCGTCGGCCGAGCCCGAGCTCTGGCGCCGCGGCTCGGCTCATCGGATGCACGGCGAGCGCGTGGACGGTGACGACCTCGACGCCGTGATCGAGGCGAGCGACCGGCTCCTTCGCGACGCTCGCGATCAGCGCAGGCCCGCGGTGCTCGAGGCCGTGACCTACCGCTACCGCGGGCACTCCGTGGCCGACGCCGGCCTGGCCTACCGCACGCGCGACGAGATAGCCGAGCGCCAGCGGCTCGACCCGATCGTGCGGGTGCGCCGGCAACTCCTCGAGGCCGGGCTCGACGAGGACGACCTCGATCAGATCGATCGCGAGGTCGACGAGCGCGTGGCGGCCGCGGTGGCCTTCGCCGAGGCAAGCCCCGAGCCCGGCGCGGATCGCCTCGCGGCGGGCGTGTACGCCGCCGGCAGCGCCCAGCAGTTCGCGCGCATGCGGCCGGGTAGCCCGTTCGGCGAGGAGGAGCTCACCTTCGACGCGGGACTGGGCGCATGAGCGCGACCGCGGAACGGCTCGACACCGCCAGCGAGGTCATGACCTACCGCGAGGCTCTGCGGCTCGCGATGCGCGAGGAGCTCGCCCGGGACGAGCGTGTCTTCGTGATGGGCGAGGAGGTTGGCCTCTTCGAGGGGTCGTACAAGGTCACCGCCGGCCTCATGGAGGAGTTCGGACCGGATCGTGTCCGCGACACGCCGATCTCCGAGGAGGGCTTCGTGGGCGCCGGCGTGGGCGCAGCCATGCTCGGCGAGCGACCGATCGTCGAGATCATGACCATCAACTTCCTGCTGGTCGCGATGGACCAGGTGATCAACCACGCGGCCAAGGTCGGCGCGATGTTCGGCGGCGAGGTGCGCTGTCCGCTCGTGATCCGCACCCCGAACGGCGCCGGCAACCAGCTCACCGCCCAGCACTCGCAGTCCTTCGACGGCTGGTTCGCCGGCACGCCCGGCCTCAAGGTGGTCGCGCCGGCCAACCCGGCCGACGCGAAGGGGCTCCTGAAGGCGGCCGTGCGCGACGACGATCCCGTCCTGGTCATCGAGAACCTCCCGATCTACAAGCAGAAGGGTGAGGTCCCGCTCGACCCCGAGCACCTCACGCCGATCGGCCGCGCTCGCGTCGCCCGCCCGGGCAGCGACATCACCGTGATCGCCCACTCGTACGCCACCGTGCGCTCACTCGAGGTGGCAGAGACGCTCGCCAGCGATCACGGGGTATCGGTCGAGGTCGTGGACCTGCGCTCGCTCCGGCCCCTCGACCTCGAGACCGTCGCGGCCTCGGTGGCCCGCACGAACCGCGCCGTGTGCGTGGAGGAAGGCTGGCCGAGCTATGGCGTCACGGCCGAGCTGGCCGCGCGCATCCAGAAGGCCTGCTTCGACGAGCTCGATGCCCCGGTCGAGCGGGTCGGCATGGCCGAGGTCCCGCTCCCCTACGCCAAGACCCTCGAACGCGCGGCGATGCCGAACGAGGACCGCGTGGCCGGGGCGATCCTGGCCACGCTCGGGCTGTGCGCCTAGCCGCGCCGCACCCCTCGGTCGCCGAGTGTCGCCTTGGTCGGCCTGGAGCCGACAGAGCCGACACTCGGCAGCTCAGGGAGACGATGGAGCGGCAGCCGGCCCGACTGGGCCCGTCGACGCCCTCGGCTCGAGCCTGACCGGCAGCTCCACCCTGTCCGCCGTCGGCCCCCCCTCGAGCCGCGCGAGCATGACCTCCATGGCCCTCTCACCGAGCTGCTCGGCCGGCGCCACGACGGTGGTGAGCGCGGGAACCAGGATGTCTCCCGCCAGCGTTCCGGCGAACCCCACGACCGAGAGGTCGCCCGGCACCGACAGTCCGAGCTCGGCGGCCGCCAGGTAGACACCGGCGGCGAGCAGGTCGTCGTCGCAGAAGATCGCCGAGGGTCTGGCCCGCGCATCGCGCAGCAGCCGGTGGGCCGCGGCTCGTGCCTCGTCGAGGGAGAAGGGGGTGCGCGCCTCCGCAGCCCGGGCCACGCCGGCGCGGTCGAGCGCGGCTCCCCAGCGCTCCGCGCGCACGCGAAACGTCCAGGCGTCGACCTCCGCCGCCAGGTGAGCGATCCGCACGTGACCGAGCTCGAGCAGGTGTACCATCGCGGCATCGGTGCCACCGGCCACGTCGAGCACCACCGACGGCAGCCCGGGGTGCTGGGCGTCCACCGCGACGATCGGGCCGACGGCTGCGCTGTCGGCGGCGCCGAGCGGCTCAACGGCGAACAGCAGCCAGCCGTCGACAGCCGTCCGCTGGAGCAGCTCCAGCGAGCTCAGCTGCCAGGCGAGATCGCCGATCGGCTCCTGCAGGACGACCGTGTACCCGGCCTCACGCGCACGTCCCTGGCAGCCACGTAGGACGCGGCCGAGGAACGAGTTGGTCACGTCCGGAACGACCATCCCGATCGCGCGTGAGGCGCGCCCGCGGAGGGCCCGGGCCGCGGCGTTGGGCACGTAGCGCAGCTCGGCGGCCGCCTCGCGCACGCGCGCCTGGATCGGCGGCGAGACCCGGCCGGCTGCCTTCCCCGAGAGCACCAGCGACACCGTGGACTGGGAGACCCCGGCCTGGCGGGCGACATCGTGCCCGGTGACCCCCTTTGCGGCCAGCGTCATACGAATGACTATAGTGTCGAACCATGACGGCGTTCGACCTCCCGAAGGTGGAGTTGCACCTCCACCTCGACGGCAACCCGACCTACCCCACGGTCGCCGCGCTCGCTCCGGAGGTCTCGCTCGCCGATTACCGCCGCGAGTTCGTCGGACCGCCCCGCTGCCAGAACCTGCCGGACCTGCTCGCGCGCTTCTCGCGCGTGATCGACCTGATGCAGGACGAGCGCGGGCTGCGGCTGATCGTGGAGGACCTGTTCGAGCAGCTCGCGCGCGACCGGGTGATCTATGCGGAGATCCGGTTCGCGCCGTTGCAGCACCTCGCTCGCGGGATGACTCCACGGCAGGTGGTCACGGTCGTGGAGCACGCCACGGCCGAGGCCATCGCGGCGACGGGCGTGGAGGCCCGTCTCATCCTCTGCACCCTCCGTCACTTCACGACCGACCAGAGCATGGAGACCGCGCGGCTCGTCGTGGAGTTCCAGGACACCCTGGTCGTGGCCCTGGACATCGCAGGGGACGAGGCCGGTCACTCCCTCGACGCACACGAGGCCGCCTTCCGCTTCGCCGCCGAGCACGGGGTACACCTCACCGCGCACGCCGGAGAGGCCGCCGGCCCGGCGAGCCTGCGGGAGACGCTTCGGCGGCTCGCCCCCAGCCGGATTGGACACGGCGTGCGCAGCGTCGAGGACGCGGAGCTGCTCGACCGGCTGCGCCGAGACGGGATCCACCTGGAGGTCTGCCCGACGTCGAACACCCAGATCGGGCTCTGCACCGACTATCGCCACCACCCCATCGATCGGCTCTACCGGGCAGGCGTCTCCCTGTCGGTCAACACCGACCAGCGGACGATCACGGATGTGTCCCTCTCCCGCGAGTACGACCGGCTGCGTGCCACCTTCGGCTGGACCGATGACGACTTCGACCTCTGCAACCGGCGCGCCCTCGAGGCGGCGTTCGTGGAGGACGACGTACGAGCGCGCCTCCTGGAGATGCTCGACGGGGAATCGCCGGAACCGCCACCCGATGCGGGGCCCCACATCCAGACGGTGTCCGGCCGGCGCGTGAATCCCTTCGAGCCCGATCCAGACGAGCTCGATCCGGACGACATCGCGCAGGCGCTCGCGAACCAGTGCCGCTTCGGCGGCCACAGCCGGGTCTTCTACTCCGTGGCACAGCACTCGGCGATCATCAGCGACCTCGTCCTCGAGCGCGGCGGCAGCCCGGAGGCTGCCCTCGCCGCGCTGCTCCACGACGCGGCCGAGGCCTACCTCGTGGACCTCCCCCACCCGCTCAAGCACCGCAGCGAGCTGGGCCCTCCCTACCGCAGGGCGGAAGCCCTTCTGGAGCAGGCCATCCGGGAGCGCTTCGGGCTGCCGGCCGACGTTCCCGAGATCAAGCCCATCGACCGCGCGCTGCTCGCGGCGGAGCGGCGGGCGTTCAGCCAGATCGCCTGGCACTGGCCCGAGCTCGACGGAGCAGAGCCGCTCGACGTGGACCTCGAGGCGTGGGAGCCGGCGCGGGCGGCGGAGGAGTTCCGAACGCGGTTCGAGCGCCTGCGGTCGGCTACGACGGCCTAGTCAGCCCGGCACGGCGCTGACGGCCAGGGTCTCCCCATCGTCGGGCACCGCTAGGCGGGAGCCGTATCGGGGCTCGAGCCGCTGCTTCAACTCGCTCCGGCCCAGGACGCAGTGGCTGATCGCCTCGAGGTGGATCGCGACCACGATGCTGTCCGGCGCTGCCTCCAGGACGCACTCGACATCGTCGGCGTCCATGATGATCCGATCCTGATTGGCGGTCCGGGCGTCGCCGGCGTTGATCGCGATCACGTCGGGGCTGTGCCGGCGGAGGGTCGTCTCGACGTGCTCCCACCACACCGTGTCGCCGGCGATGTAGACGGTCGGTTCCCCCTCTGCGCTCAGCACGAAGCCCGACACCGGCCCGGCCGCTTTGGCGATGACGCGGAACCCGTGCTCGCCCCCGACGCGAGTGACGTCCACCCCAAGCCACGACACCGTCTCGTCCTCGGCGGGTCCCGTCAGGCCGGTGAAGCCCTCTTCCCCGAGCTGCTCCCCGTCCGCGGGCTGGTGGAGCAGAGGCGTGTCGCGCGCGATCAGCTCGCGGGCCCGAGCGTCGAAGTGCTCGGGATGTAGGTGGCTCACGAGCACGCCGTCGATGCCGGAGACCACCGTCTCAGCCGGCAGCGGCAGCTCCACGATCGGATTGGGCCCGGGTTGTGGAGCACCGCGATGGCAGGCCACGCGCCGGCAGGGTCGAGGGAGGGGTCGACGAGCAGCTCCCGCCCCGCGTAGGACAGGCGAAGCGTCGCGTTACGGATGAGCTGCAGATCCATGCATATGTTCAGATATGGTGACGACCCGGTGCCGCATCCCCTGGACCATAACCCGCCGAACCGGACCCTCGGAACGGGCGAGGCCTCGGAGATCGCCGAGGCGATGAGCGTGTTTGGGGCGGAGAGCCGCGTGCGCCTGCTCTACGCCCTGCTGGAGGAGAGCCGCACCGTCGAGGACCTCGCGGCGGCGGTCGAGATGGCGCCGAGCGCCGTGTCGCAGCAGCTGCGCGTTCTGCGTCAGCTCCGGTTCGTGGTGGCCGAGCGCGAAGGACGGAGCATGCGCTACGGGCTCTACGACCATCACGTCGCCGAGCTTCTGGCGGCCATCCGCCACCACCACGAGCACGCGAGCCGGGGGTGGTCGGCGCAGTGAGCCACCACGCCCACGCCCACAGCCACGCTCACGGCCTGCTCGACCCGTCGCTCAGGCGCTCGCGGGCCGGCCTTCGGGCGGTGGGGGCCTCGCTCGCGGTCCTCGGTGCCACCGCGATTGCGCAGGCGGTGATCGTCGTCGCGACCGGCAGCATCGCGCTGCTGGCCGACCTCATCCACAACGCCGGGGACGCGCTCACGGCGCTCCCGGTGGGGGCAGCCTTTCTTGCTCGCTCCGCGAGGGCGGAGGAGATCGCGGGCCGGTTCGTCGTCGCGGCGATCTTCATCAGCGCGTGCGTCGCCGGCTACGAGGCGATCCTTCGCCTGGTCGACCCTCACGCTCCCGATCGTCTCGGCGCCCTTGCCCTCGCCGGAGTGATCGGCTTCGCCGGCAACTGGGTCGCGGCCCGGATCCGGGCCCGCGCGGGGCACCGGCTCCAGAGCGCCGCCCTGATTGCGGATGCCGACCACGCCCGGGCGGACGCCTATGTCAGTCTCGGCGTGGTTGCCAGCGCGGCGGTCGTCGCGCTCGGGCTCGACCTCGCCGACCCCCTCATCGGTCTCGCCATCACGATCGTGATCCTGCGGATCACCTGGCAGTCGTGGGGGACGGTCAGGGGCGACCGACATCACCGCTGAGCGAGGCAGCTCGCAGCCCGCGGGCCAGCACGCTCATCAGCGCGCTCGCCGCCACCAGCAGCCCGAGCGCCGCGGACAGCCCGCCCAATTCCGCCAGCGCACCGATCAGCGGCGGACCCGTGAACGATCCGAGGTACCCGATCGTGCTGACGCTCGCAATCGCCAGCGGTGCCGGCGCGTCGGTCGCCGACGGCGCCGCTCCAAGCACCGTCGGAGCGATCGCCGCGAGGCCGAGCCCGAGGACCGCCCACCCCACCAGCGCAAGCGCCGTGGTCGAGGCGGCGATCGCGACGGCGGTACCGAGCGCGGCCACCAGGCCACCCGCCTGGACGACGCGGCGGCGCCCGAGGCGGGCGACCAGCCGGTCGCCCGCCAGGCGGCCCACCGTCAGGGCAACCGCGAACGCCGTGAACGCGGCGGCGGCCAGCCCCGGCCCGGCACCGCGTTCGGCCCGGAAGTGCACGGCGCTCCAGTTCGCGGCCGCGCCGTCGAGCAGGAAGGCGCAGAACGCGATCAGCCCGAGTAGCAGCAGCCGCCCGCTGGGGCGGCTGATGCCACGCCTAGACGGCCGCGACGGCTCGCGCACCAGCCAGCGTGTCGCGCTCACGCCGACGAGCGCGCCCACCGCAGCCGCCGCCACGAAGTGCGCGAGTACCGGAACGCCGGCGCCTGCAGCCGCGGCGCCGGCCACTCCGCCGGCCACGAGCCCCGCCGGGTGTCCTGCATGCATGCCCGACAGAAGCGGACGCTCGAGCCGTCGCTCGAGCTCGACGCCCAGCACGTTCATCGCCACGTCCACGATGCTGCTGCCGGCCGCCATGACGGCGAGGGCCAACGCCAGCGCCGCCAGACCGGGGGCGAGTGCGACCCCGACGAGCGCCGTCGGGTAGAGGACATATCCAAGCCGGAGGCTGAGCGGGCTGCCGGCGCGTGTCACGAGCGCGCCACCGGCCGACAGCCCGGCGACCGCGCCACCCTCGAGCCCGAGGATCGCGAGGCCGAGCTCCCCGGCTGACAGATCGAGCCGCTCCTGGATGGCCGGGATCCGCGTGGCCCAGGCCGCGTACACCGCGCCGGTCATGAAGAAGACCGCCGTGTTCGCGAGCCGGGCACGATTGGCGACGGTCATGGCACACGGCTTCCCTCACCTTGCTATGCCGATACATACGAATGTCGTGGGTGTGTTCTAAGATTTGCGCATGCTGGACCTCGCCAAGCTCGCCACGCTGCGCGCTGTGGTGGAGCGGGGCTCGTTCTCGGCGGCCGGGCAGACGATGGCCCTCACGCAGCCGGCCATCTCGCGCCAGGTCTCAGCCCTCGAGCGCCAGCTCGGAACCCAGCTGGTTCGCCGCACGCGCCAGGGGGTCCGGCCCACCGAGGCTGGACGGCTGCTCGCCGAGCATGCCGAGGCGATCCTCGGGCGGCTTGCGCTCGCCGAGGCCGAGGTCGCCGAGCTGGCGGGTCTGCGCCGCGGAAGCGTGCGCCTCGGCTCGTTCTTCACGGCGCTCGTGTACCTCTCCGCCGAGTTGGCCGTGCTGCTCGAGGAACGCCATCCCGACCTCTTCCGGCTTCAGCAGCAGGTCATCCAGGACGAGCTGGTCGACCGCCGGACCGCCTTCCGCCAGCTGTCCGCCGGCGAGCTCGACGTCGCCATCGTCTTCGAGCACTCCTTCGAGCCCGATCCCGCCCCCGACGGCATCGAGATCGTTCCGCTCTTCACCGACCCGCTGCGCGCGCTGCTCCCAACCCGCCACCGCCTGGCGGGGGTCTCCGTAGGCGTGACCGACCTCGCCGGCGATACCTGGATACGTGCTCACCACGGCTCGGCCGCCCGGCTGGTCGAACACGTGCTCCAAGGGGCAGGGATCGACCCGCCGCGCGTTCTCAGCGGACACGGCGACGAGCCCGTCGAGGCCCAGGCGTTCGTGGCCGCCGGTCGTGGGGTGACCCTCGCGCATCAGCTGAACGTGCTGATCAGCCCCGACATCGCTGTCGTGCCCCTGCACGACGACGTCCCGGGGCGTCACGTGCAGGCGGCACTGATGCGCGACCAGCGAGCCCCGGCGGTCCGTGCTGCTCTCGAGGCGCTGCGAGAGGTGGGGCGGCGCCGGGAGCGATCCACTAGACGACCGGAGGAGCACACATGAGCTACGAGACGCTGTTGTACGACACGGACCGCGCGATCGCGACGATCACGCTCAACCGCCCGGATCGGCTGAACACGATCGTCCCGCCGATGCCCGACGAAATCGAGCATGCCGTGCACCGAGCCGTCCGCGACGCCGAGGTGAAGGTAATCGTGCTGCAGGGCGCCGGACGTGCGTTCTGCGCCGGCTTCGACTTCGGCGGCGGATTCCATCACTGGGACGAAGCCCTCACGACTGAAGGGAAGTGGGACCCGGGGAAGGACTTCATCGCCACCACATCGCAGTCGCTCGGGGCGGTGCCGAAGTTCATGAGCCTGTGGCGCTCCCCCAAGCCGGTGATCGCGCAGATCCATGGCTGGTGCGTGGGCGGCGGGAGCGACATGGCCCTCTGCGCCGACCTCGTCATCGCGTCCGAGGACGCTCGCATCGGCACGCCGTACTCGCGCATGTGGGGCTGCTACCTCAGCGGCATGTGGCTCTACCGACTCGGTCTCACCAAGGCGAAGGAGCACGCGCTCACCGGAAAGCCGCTCTCGGGCCTGGAGGCGGCGGAGGTCGAGCTGATCAACGCCGCCGTGCCGTTCGACCGCTTGGAGGAGGAGGTGCGCGAGCAGGCCGCGCGCCTGGCGCAGATCCCGCTCTCGCAGCTGGCGGCGATGAAGCTGATCGTCAACCAGGCCTACGAGAACATGGGCCTGGCCTCCACCCAGACGCTCGGGCCAATCCTTGACGGCCT
>Ga0126306_10000390_pt1 | contig 19853 bp, 17 predicted proteins | sample Plot27_FD_92592 | JGI IMG/M metagenome (GOLD analysis project Ga0126306, IMG submission 92592) | Serpentine soil microbial communities from UC McLaughlin Reserve, CA, USA - Plot27 | ecosystem: Environmental > Terrestrial > Soil > Grasslands | place: USA: UC McLaughlin Reserve, Lake County... | reverse complement strand
GAAGTTCTCGAGCCGGTCCTCGGCCCACTTCACGGGCCGCCCGAGCTGCATGGCGGCGACCGCCACCACGCCGCCCTCGGGCGAAAGCGGCCCCTTGCTGCCGAAGGCGCCCCCCACGTCCGGCACGACGACTCGGATCGCCTCGACCCTGCGGTCGAGCACATGGGCCAGGCCGGCAATCTGGCGATGGGGGTCCTGCGCCGAGCACCAGAACGTCAAGAGGTCGCGCGCGCGGTCGTAGCTCGCGATCGCCCCCCGCGTCTCCATCGGCACGGCGACGAGCCGAGGCATCGCATAGGTCCCGCGGGCGACCACATCGGCCGCGGCGAAGGCGCCCTCCACGTCGCCGTCCCCACCGTGCCAGCGCGTCAGCTCGTGCTCCGACTCGCGGGCGTGGACCACCGGGTCGATCGGCTCGTAGTCGACCTCCACGAGCTCGGCGGCGTCCTCGGCGAGGGCACGTGACTCCGCCAGCACGGCGGCCACGGGCTGGCCGGCGTAGCGGACCTCGTCGCCGGCGAGCAGCGGGTGGGGCTCGTCGGCGCCCTCCACGCCGTAGGGCAGCTGAATCGGGAGCGGCCGCGCCCGGCCGTCGAGGTCGCGGGCGGTCAGCACGGCCACGAGCCCGGGCGCTTCGGAGGGCGCACGGATCGCGTCGATGCGGGCATGCGCCTCCGGGCTGCGCACGAAGGCGGCGTGCACCGTGCCCGGCGGGTCGATGTCGTCCAGGTACTCGCTGAGCCCGGCGAGGATGCGTGCGTCCTCACGGCGCGGCAGCGGCCTGCCGACAAGGCGTCCGCTGGTCAGCTCGGCTTCCGGACCCACGTGACGGTGTAGTCGGGAACCGCCGCCTCGATCAGGCTGTCAACGGGGCAGTGCCGCGAGACCAGGTCGGCGAGGCGGTCGAGCCGCCTGTCCGGCTCCTCGGTGGCGATCTCGATCCGCATGCGCACCGCGCGGTAGTGGACCGGCACCGTGGCCGTGCCCTTGCGCCCGCGCGTGTCGAGCTCCCCCTCGGCGAAGGTCTCCAGCCCCGAGTAGGCGAAGCGGAGCTTCTCCGCCATGCGCGCCGTCGAGACGTTGGTGCAGGCGCACAGCGACACCATCACGCACTCGAGCGGCGACGGGCCCTTGTTCGTGCCGCCACGCGACGGCGGCTCGTCGCTCACGACGGGCGCGAACTCCCGCACGTGTATCGCCGTCTCGCTGTGGCTGACCATCTCGCCACGCGCCCGGTTCACGACGATGTCGCCGGCGGCCGCCTCCCGCACCGCGCTCATCCGCCGTTCACCTCGATCACGAGCTTCTTCCCCGGGGAGCCGGCCTGCCGCTCCCACGCGGAGGCCACGTCCCGCAGCGGAACCCGCTCGTGGTCCACGCTCACCCGCCCAGCCGCCACGTGATCGAGCACGGCGCGGTAGGCGCGGAGCTTGTCCTCGAGAGGCGTCCAGCCGGAGGAGAGCGTGAGGATCGCACCCTGCTTGTTGCGCAGCGGCGCGAGCGGCACCTGCACGTCGGTGCCGGCGGATTCGCCAACGTTGACGAGACGCCCGCCCGTGCCGAGCGCGGCGAGCGCGGCCATCGCGGGCCTTCCCCAGAGCACGTCGACCACCACGTCGACCGGCCCCTCCGCGGCCTCGTGGATCGCTTCCTCACCGGTCGTGTCCTCGAGCTCGACCGCGGCGTCGGCGCCGAGCTCCCGCGCGCGGGCGAGACGCTCACGGTTGCGGCCCGCGGCGACGACGCGGCCGGCCCCGTAGAGCCGGGCCAGCTGCACCGCCATCTGCCCGACCGCCCCCGTCGCCCCGAGCACGAGCACGCGCTCGCCCGCGGCGAGGCGGGCACGCTCCAGGGCGAGCTCGGCGGTGATGCCCACGGTCCCGAGCGCCGCCGCCGTGGCGTCGTCCACGCCGTCGGGCAACTCGACGAGCGCGGCCTTCGGCACCGAGACCAGCTGCGCCAGCGTTCCGTTCTTCCCGAAGCCGGGCAGGGCGCCCTCCACACGCACGCGCCGGGCCGGCGGGTACCCGTTGGCCGTGACGACGGTGCCGGCGCCCTCGAGCCCCGGGACGTACGGCGGCTCCGCACGGCGGGCGAAGCGACCGGCCGCCACCCGAATCTCGACCGGGTTCAGCGGCGCGGCATGGATGGCCACGAGCGCCTCGTCGGCCCCGCGCTGAGGCTCCTCCACCTCGGCTGGCCGAGGCGGGCTGCCGATCTCCTCCACGAGCGCGGCGAGCATCAGCCGACCGCCTCCCGCTCCGCGCCGAGCGCCTGGAGGATTACCCCGAGTGCGGCCAGGCCCTCGTCGGCTCCGGTCTCGATCACCGCCTCCCCGCGGATGCAGGCGGCGAACTCGGCCAGCTCCTCGGCGAGCATGTCGCGCGTCTCGAACTCCACTGCCTCGCCGTTCAGCGTCAGGGTCGTGACGCCGTCGAGCGCACGGGCGTCGGGCCAGACCGAGAAGTCCGAGCGGTAGTCCAGCACCCCATCCGTCCCGAGCAGCCGCAGCGAGAGCGTCTTCGGCGACACGTAGCTGCCGGTGACAACGCCGAGCGCGCCTGACTCGAACTCGAGCGTGGCCACGCCGACGTCGTCGATGTCCGCGTCCGCGTGCACGTGCTCGAATCGTCCGCTCGCGCGGCGAACCGGCCCCAGCCAGGTGGCGAGCGTGTCCACGTGATGGATGCCGAGCTGCATCAGCGGGCCACCCGGGTTGCGAGAGCGGTGGGCCCGCCACGCCTGCGGCTTGAAGGTGCCGGGCAGCGACATGTTGGCCTCCGCCAGCACCACCCGGCCGAGGGCGCCGGCGTCGACCAGCTCCTTGGTGCGGCGGGCGGCGCCGAGGCGCCGGAAGGCGGGTCCCACCATCAGCGCGACGCCAGCCCCGAGGCAGGCCGCGCGGATTCGCTCGCCCGCCTCGAGCGTGTCGGCGATCGGCTTCTCCACGAACACGTGACGTCCGCGCTCGGTGCAGGCGAGCACCTGCTCCTCGTGGACGTCGTTCGGGGTGGCGATCACCACGCCCGCCACGTCGGGATGCCCGATCGCCTCCTCGAGCGTGGCCGCCGGCGCGCAGCCGAAGCGCTCCGCGAACGCCGCGCGCCTCTGCTCGTCGCGGCTGTGGCAAGTCACGATCGCCAGGCCGGCTCGCTGCGCCGCCTCGGCCAGGCGCGGCGCCCACATCCCGGTGCCGGCGAACGCGAGCCCGGTCACGACAGCTGCTCCCGCATCCAATCAGCCACCAGCGGGCGCGTCTTGTAGGGGATGTTGGCGCAGGCGTGGTTGCCGTCCTCGTGCAGCACGAAGCTGCCGCCTGGGGCCTCGTCCGCGGCCCGTTGCGTCTGCTCCCAGGGGATCAGCCGGTCGAGCTTCCCCGTCACGGCGAGGAACGGCTGGGCGATGCGCTCGGCAACGCCGCTCAGGTTCAACTCGGACGCCTTCGTGCGCCCCTCCAGCTCATCACCGGCCAAGGACTTGGCGACGAACGTCTCGCGCGTGAGCGGGGGCAGGCCGTCCCAGCACTCGCCGAAGTCGTAGGGCCCGCTCAGGCCCGCCACGGCCTTGAGGCGCGGCTCGAAGGCCCCGGCGCGCGGGGCGTAGTATCCGCCCATGCTCACGCCGAGGGCGCCGACGCGGTCGAGGTCGAGGTCCGAGCGCCCTGCAAGGGCGTCCAGCAGCGTGGCCACCGCCACCTCGTAGTCCGGACGGATGGGGAGCTCGTAGCCGCCCTCGCCCTGGCCGGGCCCGTCGAGCGACGCCGTGGCCATGCCGCGCTCGAGGAAGACCTCCTCGAGCCGGAGGAACTCCTCCTTCGTGGAGTCGAGCCCCGCGATCAGGACGACCAGCGGCGGGCGCTCCTCTCCGTCAGGACGGCGGAAGTTGGCCACGATGCGGCCGCCGTCGAGCGGCGCCTCGATCCGCTCCATCCCGGTGTCGAGCAGCTCGTGCGCCTTCGCCAGCGCGGCGATCGCGCGATCCGCGGCCGCCCGGCTCCGATCCGCGTCGAGCACCCACACGAACTTCGCGAAGTGGAAGCAGACAGCCGCGCGCGCCCATGCCTCGCCCGCCGTGCGACGGTGGCCCCGATCCTCCGCCTCGCGCCCGAGTGAGGCATGCAGCTCGGCCGTGGCACACCACTCGTCGAGCCACTCCTCCCAGCGCTCGATGCGGGCCGTCGTGACGAGGAAGTCGTTGTAGTCCACGCCCGCCTGGACGAAGCGCGGGGCCCAGTGGTCAATGGCTGCCTGCACGCGCGCGTCCGGCACCGGCCATCACCTCCTCCGGGTCGTGGCCGAGGTCGCTGAGCATCACGATCGCGGCGTTGCGGCCGGGGATCCCGGTGATCGAGCCGCCCACACTCGTCGTTCCGCCGGTCTGGTAGAGCCCGGGGATCGGCATCCGGTGGGATGCCCACCCCGGGACGGGTCGCTGACCGCCGCTGAAGGCGTAGCTCCGATCGCCGCCGTGGAAGGCGCCGCGGATCATGTGCGCGTTCCCGCGTTCGATGTCCTCCGGGCTCTTGATGTAGGACGCCACGATGTTCTCCTCGGCCATCGCCGGCACGAAGCGGCGCACGTGCTCGAGCTGGCGCCTGGCGATCGTGTGCTTGTGCTGCTCCCAGCTCGCCACGCCGTCCGGGAGCTCCCAGGTCTGCGGGCTGAGCAGCTTCACGGTGTGATGGCCAGCGGGCGCCCGCTCCGAGTCCACGAGCGTGGGCGTGGCCACGAGCAGCCACGGCACGCCGTCGTCGTGTGGCCGCCTGTCGCGCACCGCCCGACCCAGGGCCAGCACGTCCTCGGGCCAGCCGACGGTTCCGGCCGACACCGCGCCGCGCGGCCCTTCCGGCGTCTCGAAGAGCGGCGGCTCCGTCGTCGCGAAGTAGGCCGCCATGCCCGACATGCCTACGTCGTAGGTGTCAACCCCGTAGACGAACTCCTCGCCCCAGGCCCGGGCGGGGGCCATGTCCACGAGGTGCTTCACGTGGATCGTGGAGAGCACGGCGGTCCGGGCCAGGTAGCGCGCGCCGTCGTCCGTCTCGACCCCGGTGCAGCGCCCGTCCTCGACCACGAGCCGGGACACGCGCCGGTCGCAGACGACCGTGGCGCCGTGATCCTCCAGGAACGCCACCAGCGCCTGCGTGAGTGAGCCGGAGCCGCCCCGAGGGATCGACCAGCTCCGGCGCTGGCGGCCGAAGATTATCGAGTAGGCGAGCGTCCCCGACCCCGCGGCGTCGATCGGTACGAGCGTCTGGAACGCCTGCCAGACCATGAAGGCCTGCACGTGCCGGCTCTCGAACTCGCGCCGGATCACGTCCCAGGCGCTCATCGCGTTGCGGCGAAGCCAGACGCGCCCGCGCGGGTGCTCGAGCAGCAGCTCCTCGAGCGAGGGCCCAAAGCCCGGCGGGGTGGTCCGCGAGCGCGAGTAGATCCCCTTAATCTCGTCGTACTCGGCGACCATGCGCCGGTAGGCGTCCGCGTCGCGGGGCGAGAATCGCGCGATCTCGTCGCAGGTCCGCTCGATGTCCAGCCACATCGTGAGCTGCTCTCCATCGGGAAAGGCGACGTGCGCCACCGGGTCGGGCTCGTGGTACTCGAGCCCGTAGTCGGAGATCAGGCCGAGCTCGTCGTTCAGCAGCAGGGGGTTCACGCGGATCATGGTGTGGCCCGTCGAGCACGAGTCGATCCGGTAGCCGGGCCCGAGCAGCTCCTCCGTGGCCGCTCCGCCGCCGGGGATCGATCGCGCCTCCAGCACCAGGCACTCATGGCCCGCCCTCGCCAGGTACGCGGCGGTGATCAGGCTGTTGTGGCCGCCGCCCGCGACCACGACGTCCGCGGTCTGGGTCATCGGATCATCTCCTCCCTCTCCGCGCGATCCAGGCCCAGCAACCGCTCCGCGTTGCCCGCCAGGATCGCCTCCTCCACCGCCGGGTCGAACCCGCAGGCGCGAACGGTCTCGACCGGGCGGTGGTCCGCCATGTCGAACGGGTAGTCCGAGCCCAGCACCACGCGCTCGGGGCCCGCGTAGTCCACGAGCGCCCGCAGCAGCTCCGCGTCGTGCGTGACGGTGTCGTAGTAGAGGCGCCGCAGCGACTCGTCCACCGGCTCGCCCAACCGCGAGCGCGCCTGCGGCTGGAACCCGTGAGCGTGGCGCAGCCGGCCGCGGAGCGCCGGCAGCGCACCCCCGCCGTGCGCGAGCAGCACCCGCAGCCCAGCGCGGCGCTCGAGCACCCCCGCCATGACCATGTGGGCCGCCGTGACGGTCGTCTCCATCGGGTTGCCGACCGTGTTCCACAGGTAGTGGTCGCCGAGCGCCGACACGTCGAAGCCGCGCGTGGTCGGGTGGATGAAGACGAGCGCCCCGCTTCGCTCCGCGGCCTCCCAGAAGGGCTCGAAGCGCTCGTCGCCCAGGTAGGTGCCGCGCACGCTTGCGGCCACCTCCACCCCGGCCAGGACGCCATCGGCCATCACGCGCTCGAGCTCACGCGCCGCGAGGTCGGGGCTTTGGAGCGGCACCGTGCCGAGCGCGCTCACGCGGTCCGGCCGCGAGCGGGCGAGTCGCGCGAGCGCGTCGTTCTGGATCCCGGAGCGCGCCAGCGCATCCTCGGGGGCGGCGTCGTACCAGAGAAGCGGGACCCAGGGACAGACGACGGTGCGGTCGACACCCGCGGCCTCCTGGGCGACCTGGATCGCGTCCACGTCCACGAACTCCTGCACCGCGGAGCGGATCGCGCGGCCGTCGAGCTCCACCACCTGCGCGCCGTTCTCGTCGCGGTAGACATGCGGCCGCCAGTCCTCCTCCGGGGCGGCGTCCCGCGTGATCTCCGGGACGATGACGTGGGCGTGGAGGTCGACGGTCACGGGCTCACCCGACCACGATCAGCACGAGTGAGCCGGCCACCACCAGCGCGGCGCCGATCCACACCCGCGCGGTCACCCGCTCGGACTGCCTCCCCGCCATCAGCGGGGCGAGGATGAGCACGGCTGGAACCGACAGGAGGCTCAACGCGAGCACGATGCCGACGGCGGATAGGTCGAGCGCCTCCCAGCGGCCCCACGTGGCGAGCGCAACGATCGCTCCGCCCACCATCTTCAGGACGAGACCCGAGCGCGGCAGGTTCCGAGCCTTCTCGCGGCTGCCCGGCCAGAGCAGGAGCAGCAGGCCGAAGCCGGCCGCCGAGAAGACGACTCCCACGGTCACCCCGAGCACCGGCGAGTCGACCTCCTGCAGCCCTTCGATCGTGAAGATCGGGCTGAGCGCCCAGAGGAACGCGGTGGAGAGCGCGAACCACGAGTCCTGCCAGCGCATCCCGGCCATGGCCGCCGGCGACGACACGGTGAGCGCCCCCGCGACCATCAGCACGATCCCCGCGAGGGCCTCCGCGTGCGGCAGCTCGCCGTAGACGACGGCCGCGATGGCGAGCCCCCACAGCGGCACGGTGGACAGCAGCGGCGAGCTGCGCGCGGCGCCGATCCGGTGCTGGCTGATGTTGAGCAGCGTCCAGCCAAGGAAGAAGTGCAGCGCGCCGGCGATCATGAAGCTCCCGAGCGCCCATGCCGAGAGGTCCCCCAGGAGCCCCAAATCTCCCGACAGGGCGCAGACCAGCGCCGAGACGATCGCCGCCACCACGAGCTGGAGGAAGGTGGACAGGTAGACGTCGTCCAGCTGCCGCACCGCGCGAACGTTCACGGCCTGGAAGAGGCCGAACCCGAGGCCGGAGGCAGCCCCCCATATGACGCCGCTCACAGCGCATTCACGCGACGAGCTCCAGCGTCTCCAGGTCCCGCCGCAGCCGTGACTCATCCCCGCCGGTGAGCGGCACGAGCGGCGGGCGGACGGGTCCCTGGGGCAGCCCGAGCATGGTGAGCCACGCCTTGAGCTGCGCGATCGGAATCACCCGGCGCTCGAGCCAGGGCGCCCGCATCCAGCGATCGAAGGCGTCGCGGGCGGGATCGAGGCGCGCGCTGATCTCGCGCGCGCCGGCGAGGTCCCCCGCGTCCGCAGCGCGGGTGTAGTCGAGGACCGGGGTGTGGCCCGCCCGCTGGTAGAGGGCGAGCGCCGGGGTGGACATCAGCGCCTGGAACCCGTGACCCGTGTGGAGATCGAGCCAGTCGCGCTCCGACGCGTCCGTGACCACGATGCGCTCGCCCGCCAGCTCCTGGGTCCGGAGGAGATGCTCCCTGCCCTGCGGGTTCTTGACCCCGCAGATCGGATCGAGGTCGGCGAGCTCCGCGATCAGCTCGGGCGCGAGCGTGGACCCCGAGTACGTGGTGTTGAACAGGAACATGGGCAGCGTGGTGGCGGCGGCAAGCCGCTCGTACCAGCGCAACACGAGCTCGGCGGGCGGCGACGGCGGGTAGTACGGGTTCATCGCGATGCCGAACTCGATGCCGTGACCCTGCGCGTGCTCGCACAGCTCCACGGTGTCCGCGAACACGTGGTGGCCGACCTGTGCCATCACCGGCACGCGCCCGCGGACCTGCTCCGCCACGAGCTCGTGCACGCGCTTGCGCTCGTCGAGCGTGAGCGCCCAGAACTCGCCCATCACGCCTCCGCAGAAGATCCCGTCCACGTGGAGCGCCTCCACGTAGTGCTCGACGGACGCCGCCAGGAGGTCCTCGTCGACGTGCCGGCCGTCCTCGTCGAACGGCGTCGGGATCGCGATCCAGAGCCCCTGCACGCGCTCGCGCGCTCGCGCCTTCGCCTCGCTCAGGACGGACGTGCTCACGCCCGGGCGACCGGCTGCGGCTTCGACTGCTTGACCGAGCCGCCGAAGTAGAGGGCGGCCATCTCGGGATTGTTCAGCACGTCGCCGGCCTTCCCCGTGAGCAGGACGCGTCCGCTCTCCATCACGATCCCCTGGCTCGCGATCCGAAGTCCGAAGCGCACGTTCTGCTCGACCAGCAGGATCGTCTTACCGGCCTCCACCATGACGTGGATCGACTCGTGCACGTGCTTCAGCGCCTTCGGGTCGAGTCCGAGCGACGGCTCGTCCAGCAATACGACGTTCGGCTCCAGCATCAGCGAGCGGGCGAACTCCACCATCCGGCGCTGGCCACCCGAGAGGTTGCCCGCCTTCTCCCGAGCCCGCTCCTTCACCACCGGGAAGAGCTCTGCCACCTCGTCGTAGCGGCGCCGCACGTACGAGCGGTTGCGCCGCTCGATGTAGGCGCCCATGAGCACGTTCTCCTTCACGCTGATATTCGGGAAGAGCGCGTTCGACTGCGGCACCTGCGACACCCCCAGCGCCAGGATCTGCGCCGGATGCATCCCGCGGAGCGACTTCCCGTCGAGCTCGATCTCGCCCTTCCGCGGCTGGAGCAGTCCGCTGATCGCCCGCAGCACCGTGGACTTGCCCGCCCCGTTCGGGCCGACGATGCAGCACACCGAGCGCTGGGGCACCTCCAAGTCGACGCCCTGGAGGACGTCGCCTCCGCCGTACCCCGCGAACACCTCGTTCAGCCTCAGCACCTCACACCTCCACCGGCTGGTCCAGCCGGAAGTCCTCTCCGAGATACGCGTCGAGCACCGCCGGGTCGCGCTGGATCTCGGCGGAGGTCCCCCTGGCGATGGTCTTGCCGCGGGCGAGCACGAGCACCGGCGCGCAGAGCCCCAGCACGAACGGCATGTTGTGCTCGACGATCAGGAACGTCCTGCCCTGGGCGTTCAGCTCGCGGATCATCTCGCCGATGCGGTCGATCAGCGTCGGGTTGATGCCACCGGCGGGCTCGTCGAGCATGATCAGCTTCGGGTCGAGCATCAGCACCTGCGCGAGCTCCACCAGCTTCTGCTGGCCGTAGGACAGGTCGGAGCAGGGCTGGTTGCGGTACTTGGCCATCCCCACGAACTCGAGCAGCTCCTCCGCGCGCTCGGCCTCCCTGCCGCTCACGGCGTCGGCGGTCAGCTGCCCGAGCCGGAAGGACGGCAGCGGCGCGACCACGTTCTCGAGCACGGTCATCTCGTGGAACAGGCGCGTGATCTGGAACGTCCGGCCGAGCCCCAGATGCGCGCGGCGCCAGGGCGTCATGCCGTCGATGCGGCGCCCCCCGAAGGTGACCTGGCCGGCGTTCTGGACCATCGTGCCGCCGATCAGGTTGAACACGGTGGTCTTGCCCGAGCCGTTCGGTCCGATCAGCGCGGTGATCGAGCCCTCCGGCACCGAGAACGAGGCGCCGTCGACCGCCTGGACGCCGCCGAAGCGCTTCTCGAGTCCCTGGACCTCGAGCAGCGGCGCGGCGTCGGGGCTGGCGGCCGGGGCCGCCGGTGCCTCACGCTCCCGAAGCTCTATGCGCCCGTCCAGGCGCTCGCCGACGAGGCCCGCCTTCCCGCGCCGTCCGCGCGCCGCGAGCCAGCGGTTGACCGTCGGGATGATCCCGCGCGGCATGAACAGCACCACGAGCGCGAGCAGCCCGCCGAAGATCAGCAGGCGAGCGTTGCCGCCGCCGAGGTCGTTGTTGGCGAACTCGTTGAGCGGCTCGACGATGAACGCGCCGAGTACAGGCCCCCAGAGCGTCGCCCGCCCGCCGAGCAGCAGCGACAGGATGATCTGGACGCTGAGCAGGATGTTGAACATCCCCAGCGGGTCGATGAAGGTCAGGTAGTAGCCGTAGACCCCGCCGGCCATCCCGACGAACACCGCGCTCGCTGCGAACGCGAGGATCTTGTAGACACGGGTGTTGATTCCGACGGTGGCCGCCTTGTCCTCGTCCTCGCGGATGGCGACCAGGCCCATGCCGAACTTGTTGCGCCGGATCCACCAGGCGAGCAGCACCGACAGCCCGAGCAGCCCCATCAGCGAGTAGTAGAACGGCCAGTTCTGGTAGTCCACGCTCCACGTCGGCAGCGGCAGCGTGAGCCCGCCGGTGCCATTCGTGAGCGAGTCCCAGTTCGTGGCCACGATCTGGAGCAGGAACAGGAACGCGATCGTGAGGATCACGAACGAGTGGCCCCGGGCGCGCATCGCCACGACGCCGAGGAAGGCCGCCATCACGCCGGCCACGACCCCGGCCGCGGGGATCCACACCCAGGGCGAGCCCCCCACCTTCGTCGCGCCGAGGGCGACCACGTACGCGCCGATCCCGAGGAACGCGCCCTGTCCGAGCGACACGTAGCCGGCGTACCCCGTGATGATGTTGAGCCCCACTGCCCCGATGGCGAAGACCATCGAGAGGATGATCATGTTCTGGTAGTAGAGGTCGTCCGAGAAGATCGGGTAGAGCCCGATGAAGAGCACGCCGGCGGCGATCACGGCCATCCACTGCTTGCCGATCCGCGCCCGCTCGACCTCCGCCCCCGGCCCGGGCAGCGTGCCGGCCTCGGGGCTTGCCACAGCCTGCTTCATGCCGCGGCCACGTCCTCTCGGAGGCGCGACCCAAGGAGCCCCTGCGGGCGCAGCAGCAGAACGGCGAAGACGATGACGTAGGGCACCGCCGTCGCCCACTCGGGGCCGATGTAGGTGACCGTCATGGTCTCGGCCACGCCGAGGGCCAGCGCCCCCACCGCCGCGCCGGGCAGGCTCCCCATGCCGCCGAGCACGATGATCCCGAGCAGCCGGGCGATCCACTGGTAGTGCGAACCCGGCAGGAAGGGGTAGAGAACGCTGGCGATCGCGCCGCCCGCCCCCGCGCTCGCAACCCCGATGGCGAACGTCATGGCGGCGACGGCTCCCACGGTCACCCCGACGAGCTCCGCCCCCTGCGGGTTCACCGCGCTCGCCCGAATCGCCCGCCCCAGCCACGTCGAGGTCAGCATCCAGTAGAGCGCGGCGAGCACGAGCATCGCCACGATGCCGCCGTAGACCTGGGCCTTCGGCAGGAACAGCTCGCCGATCTCGAACGACTCGTTGAAGTAGCTGGGCCGCACGGAATGCGAGGTGTTGCCCCAGATGATGCCCATGAGCCCCTCGATGACGAGGGCGAGCCCGAACGTCAGCAGCACCGTGGCGGCGGGCGGGGCCTTGCGGATCCGCCCCACCGTCGTGCTGTACAGCACCCAGCCGAAGGCGAACATCAGCGGCGTGGTGATCAGGATCGCCGCCAGCGGGTCGATCCCCGCGGCGTCCCAGATGGTCCAGGTCAGGAAAGCCGCGAGGATGAGGAACGCGCCGTGCGCGATGTTGATCACGTTCATCACGCCGAAGATCAGCGTGAGACCCGATGCGAGCAGCGCATACACGCCGCCTATCAGGAGGCCCAGGATCAGCGCTTGAAGGAACTCGGTCACATCAGCGTCCCGGGTCTACGCCGCTCCTGGATCAGCCCTCCTGGCCCGGATCCCACCGGGGCAGGATCTCGTCCGACGTGGCCGCCGACTCGGGCAGCACGATCTCGGGCACGCCGTTCTGCCACTGGCCGACGAGGAACTCGCCCTCGGGCCGGCCGGCCTCGTCCCAGCTCAGCGGTCCGAGGATCGTGTCCACCTCGTTGTCGCGCAGCCAGTCCGCCAGCTTGAGCTGGTCGTCCCTCGAGACGCTGCCGACCGCCTTGACGGCCGCCTCCATCACCTGGGCCGTCGCGTACGCGTCCGCGGCATCCTCGGGCACCTCGTCGCCGCCGAACATCTCCTGGTACTTGGTGACGAACTCCTCGTTGCCCGGCGTCTTCGCCTCCTTGCTGTGGCTGACCGCGTAGAAAATGCCCTCGGTGGTGTCCTTGCCGATGGCCTTCGAGTACTGGTCGCCGAGCGAAGGCGCGGTCGTCTGGTAGAGCAGGTCCGGGATGTAGTTCGACTTCTGCAGCGCACGGACCATGCCCACGCCGTCCTCGAACGTCGCGCCGTGGACCACGAGGTCGGCGTTCGTCGCCTTGATCGCATTGGCAACCGCGTCGAGGTTCGGGTTGTCGATCGTGTAGGTCTTGCGGTACACGGTCTTGATCCCGGCCCCCGAGAGGATCTTCTCGATGCCCTCGGAGGTCGGCTGGGCGAACGGGTCGTCGAGCGTGGGGTACGCCGCGGTCTTCGGGCGCTCGCCCTCGGGCAGCTCCGTCGTGAGCCAGTTCGCCCACACGTCGCCCTGCTTGTCCGCGGTCGCCTGCTGGGCGAAGAAGAGGTACTTGAAGTCGCGGTCGAACAGCTCCGGCGCACCGCCGGCGGGCTCCACGAACAGCATCCGGTTGCGCTCCGCCACCGCCGAGGCCGGGAGGTTCAGCAGCGAGGAGAAGGTGCCGAGCAGCAGGTCGACCTTGTCGCGGCTGATCAGGGCGTTGTAGTCGGACACGATGGTGTTCTGGTTGCTCTGGTCGTCCTTGAAGACCATCTCGACCTTGCGGTCGTCGAGCAGTCCGCCCTTCTCGTTGACCAGCGCCTCCCACACCTCATAGCCCTGCTTCGCGGCCTTGCCGGGCTCGGAGAACTCGCCGGTCAGCGGCAGCGAGGCGCCGACCTTGATCGTGCCTCCGCCATCGCCTCCGCCACCGTCATCGTCGCCACACGCGCCAATGGACAGCGCAGCCAGCGCGGCCAGGACGAGCACCGCCGCAGACAGCCAACCTCGCTTCCGCATTCCTCTCCTCCTCCGCTCGGCCGACTCCCAGGGCCAGAGCCGGCGCGCCGGCCCCACGGCCGGTGCAAACGTTTGCTGCAATCGTTTGTGCACCCTAGTGAGCACCGTACCGCATGTCAAGCTCCTACCGGCGGCGGCCCCGTGGATCTCCGCGCTACCAGCTCGGGCGCGAGGCGCAGCTGGCGCCCGTCCGCATCCTCGTCCTGGAGCAGCCCAAGCATCAGCTCGGCTGCCGCGGTTCCGATCTCGTAGTGCGGGATACGGATCGTGGTCAGCGGCGGGCTGAAGCGGTCCGCGAACGGCATGTCGTTGAAGCCGATCAACGAGATCTCGTCCGGACACCGGATCCCGCGCTCCGCGAACACGTCGTAGCAGCCGAGCGCGATCAGGTCGTTGCCTGCCACGATCGCGGTCAACCCGCCGTCGCGTGCCAGCAGCTCGCGGCACGCCCGTGCCCCCTCGGCCTCCGTGAAGGCGCGACTCATGGCGATCAGCTCCGGGTCCGGCTCCAGCCCAGCCTCGCGCATCGCCTCGTGGAAGCCCTCGTAGCGATCCAGGCCGGTGGAGAGCTCGAGCGGCCCGGCGATGTGGCCGATGCGCGTGTGACCCGCCCCCGTGAGGTGCTCCACCGCGAGCTCGATGCCCTTGGGATCGTCCGCGGTGGCGGACGGCACCCGACCGCCCGGGGCACGGCGGTTCACGAGGACGACCGGCAGCCCGGAGTCGACCATCTCGTCGAGCAGCTCGTGATCCCTCCGCGCGGTCGCCGCGACGATGCCGTCCACCTGACGGGCGCGCATGGCCTGCCAGTCGATCCGCTCGCGGTCGGGGTCGTTGTCGGTGTTCGCGATCAGCGGCGTGTAGCCGTCCTCGTCGAGGCGGTCCTCGATCCCCCTCAGGATCGGCGGGAAGAGCGGGTTCGTGAGGTCGGGGATGAGCACCCCTATCGTGTACGAGCGGTTCGTCTTCAGGCCCCGCGCGATCGGGTTCGGCCGGTAGCCGAGCTGCTCCGCGGCCTCGAGTACGCGGCGCGCGGTCTCGTCGTTCACGAGCGAGCGCGTCTGCTCGTTGAGTGCGCGCGACGCGGTGCCCGGGTGCACGTCGGCCAGGCGCGCGACGTCGCGGAGGGTCACGCGGGCCGAGCCAGTCTCGGGGCGCACCGCCATGATGGGGTGATTATGCACGCGTTTGCAGTCGCACCCGCGGCGTGAGCCCTGCCGGCAGCCTCGATCCGCTTCGGCGCCCGGCGTTCCGCTCCGTCTGGACGGCGCTGCTCGGCTCGCAGCTCGTCGTGTGGTCGCACAACGTCGGCGCCGTCACGGTGGTGGCGACGCTCTCGGACTCGCCCACGCTCATCGCTCTCGTCCAGACGGCGACGAGCCTGCCCGCGGTGGCGCTCAGCCTGATCGCCGGCGCCACCGCGGACATGGTGGACCGGCGCCGGCTGGTGCTCGGCGCGCAGGCGTGGATGACGGCGGTCACGGCAGCGCTTGCGGCGCTCACCCTGAGCGACACCGTCACCCCGGCGGCCGTGCTGGCGTTGACGCTGGGCCTGGGGGCCGGAATGACGATCACCATCGTCGCCTACCAGGCGATGACGCCGGACGCGATCGACGCCGGCGAGCTGCCCCAGGCGGTCGCGCTGAACAGCGTGGCCATCAACATCGCCCGTGCGATCGGCCCGGCGCTCGCGGGCCTGGTGATCGTCGCACTCAGCGCCGGCGCGCTGTTCGCCATCGAGAGCGCGGGCGTTGTGGTGCTGATGATCGTGGTCGCGAGGCTGCGCTTGGAGGGCACGATGGCCGGCGAGCGGGAGCCGCTCCCGTCCGCCCTGCGGGCCGGCGCACGCTACGTCCGGTATTTCCACCCGGCACGCTCGGTCCTGGCCCGCGCGGCGGTGTTCTCGCTCTGTGCGAGCGCGCTCTGGGCGCTGATGCCCGTGGTCGCCGTCGGGCCGCTCGACCTGGACTCGCGCGGCCTTGGCCTGCTCATGGGGTGCATCGGCGGCGGCGCGCTCGCCGCGGCCGCCGTTCTGCCGCGCGTACGGCCGTGGCTCGACCTGGACCTCCTGATCGCGCTCGCGACGGTGGGGCTTGCCGTCGGGCTGGCCGCCCTGGCCTACGTCCGCGTGCCGGTGCTCGTCGGTGCCGCGCTGGTCGTGAGCGGGGCGTCGTGGCTGACGGTGCTGTCGTCACTCAACACCGCCGCGCAGCTCGCTGCCGCCGGCTGGGTCCGCGCGCGGACCCTCGCCAGCTTCCAGCTCGTATTCCAGGGCACCCTCGCGCTCGGAAGCCTGTGCTGGGGCCTCCTCACCGCGGCCACCGATGTGAAGCTGGCGCTCATGGTGGCCGTCGGCGGGCTGCTCGTTGGCACCGTCGCGGCGCGCCGCTGGCCGCTCGCCCCGGGCGAGGACGTGGACGTCTCCCCCGCGCTTGGCTGGTCTGAGCCCGCGCTGGCGTTCGAACCCGAGCCGCGCGACGGCCCGGTACTGGTCACGCTCGAGTACCGGATCCCCGCCGACCGGGCCGCCGAGTTCGTCGAGGCGATGCAACAGCTGGGACGCGTGCGTCGCCGTGACGGCGCCTTCTCCTGGGACCTCTACGAAGACCTCGAGGAGCCGGAGCGCTACCTCGAGACGTTCACGGTCGGCTCATGGAGCGAGCACATGCGCCAGCACGGGCGCCGGACCGTCGCCGATCTCGAGATCGAGCGGAGGGTCAAGTCGATGCACGCCGACGGGCGGGGTCCGGTGGCGCGTCACCTGCTCTGGGCGCCGGCGGCGCTGCGCGCCCGCCGGCGCGAGGACCGCGACTAGCCGAGCCGGGCGCGGACGTCGGCGGCGATCGTCTCCGGCGTGGGCATGAAGGCGTCCTCGAGCGGCGGGCTGTAGGGGATCGGGGTCTCGCCGGTGGCGATCACCCAGGCGTCGTCGAGGTCGTGCAGCGCGTCAGCGGCGACAGCTCCAAGCAACCCGGCCGCCCAGCCGCCCAGACGCGGCCCCTCCTCGACCGCGACGAGTCGGTTCGTCCGGGCCACGGAATCCAGCACGGTGTCCAGGTCGAGCGGGCGCAGCGTCCGGAGGTCGATCACCTCCGCGTCGATGCCGTCCGAAGCGAGCAGCTCTGCCGCGGCGAGCGAGTCCGGCACGCCCTTGGCGACCGACACGATCGTCACGTCCGACCCCTCCCGGACCACGTTGGCCACGCCGAGCGGCACGACGTCGCCATTGCTGGGAGGCGGGCCCTTCACCGAGTAGAGGCGCTTGTGCTCGAGGAAGATGACGGGGTTGTCGTCGCGGATCGCGGCCTTGAGCAGCCCCTTCGCGTCCGCCGGGGAGGAGGGCGCCACGATCTTGAGACCGGGGATTCCCTGGAACCAGGTGGCGTGGAACTGCGAGTGCATCGCGCCGAAGCGCCCGCCACCGCCCACCGCCGAGCGCACCACGAGCGGGACGGAGCCTTGCTCGTTCGAGATGTACCAGAACTTCGCGGCCTGGTTTACGAGGCTGTCCATCGGCAGGGCCATGAAGTCTCCGAACATCACCTCGAACACGGGCCGCAGGCCGGTGACCGCGGCGCCGAAGGCCGCCCCGGCCAGGGCGAGCTCGGAGATCGGCGTATCGAAGACGCGCTCCTCACCGAAGCGCTCCTGCAGCTCCGGGGTGACCATGAACACGCCGCCGGGCGCCGCCACGTCCTCGCCGAAGAAGACGACCGCCGGGTCGCGCTCCAGCTCCTCGGCGATCGCATCGCGGATCGCGGTTCGGAACTCGAGCTGGTCCACGGTCACGCTCACGGGGCGAACTCCGTTGGGCGCTCAGCTTGGGGATCCGGGTACGGCGCGGCAAGGGCCGCCTCGCTCGCCCGCCGCATGTGGTCCTTCGCGCGCTCCGCGGCGCCGTCGAGCTCCTCGTCCGAGACCCCAGCCTCCACGAGCCGGGCGCGGGCCACCACGAGCGGGTCGCGCTCGAGCCAGCGCTCCAGCTCCCCCTCCGGCCGGTACTTCGCCGGGTCCGACTTCGAGTGGCCGTAGTGCCGGTAGGTCTGGCACTCGAGCAGGCTGGGACCGCGGCCGGCGCGCGCGAGCTCCACCGCCTCGAGCGCGGCCTCGTACACGGCGAGCAGGTCGTTGCCGTCCACGACCCGCGAAGGGATCCCGTAGGCGGCGCCGCGGGCGGCGATGTCACTCCCGGCGGTGACCTGCTGCATCGGCGTGAACTCGCCGTAGAAGTTGTTCTCGCAGACGAAGACCGCGGGCAGGTCGAGCACCCGGGCGAAGTTGAGGCACTCGTGGAAGTAGCCCTGGTTGGTTGCCCCGTCGCCGAAGAACGCGGCGGCTACGTGGCCGTTGTGCTTGGCCGTGAGGGCGGCGCCGGTGGCCGCGGCGATGCTGCCGCCCACGATGCCGAAGCAGCCGACGAGGCCGTGCTCGAGGTCGATCACGTTCATGGACCCGGCTCGTCCCCCACAGACGCCGGTGGCGCGGCCGAGCATCTCGGCGGCGAGCGTCTCGGGGTCGGTGCCCTTGGCCAGCGCATGCCCGTGCCCCCTGTACGTGCCGGCCACGTAGTCGTCGGGCTCGAGCGCGAGGCACACGCCCACCGGCACGGCCTCCTGACCCGCCGACAGGTGGGTGGTGCCGTGCACCTCGCCCTTGAGGAAGAGGCGGTGGATCTCCTGCTCGAACTCGCGGATCAGCACCATCCGCTCGAAGGCCGCCACGAACCGGGCCGGATCGTCGAGCGGAGCCGCCGTGCCAGCGCCGGCGGTCTGGCCCTCCGCCGACCCGTCCGCCTCGCCGCGCTCAGCGCCCGGCGCGAGCTCGACGTCGCTCATGGCCGAGCGCTCGGGCTCCCCGACGGGACGCTCCTCGCCGCGCCTCGAGCGCGAGCCTTCCGACGCTGTCTTCCCTCTGGCCACGGCGCCGGGCCAGCTTAGCAATCGTTTGCAACAGGCTGACGCCTGAGTCCCCGGCGCCCGAGATGAACATCGGGCTGAATAGTTCGGCACAAGATTCATCTCGCCGCGCCATAGCGGGCCACGGCGTCCGACTCGACCCGCCCCGCCGGCCGCAGGCGCTCCGGTGAGAGCGGCAGCACTGAGACCACGAAGGCCACGGCCACCGCCACGAGCACCCACAGGCTCGTGGAGAACGAGCCGGTGAGGTCGCGCACCGCGCCCAGCGCCAGCGGCCCGACGGCGGTGATCGTGTAGCCCGCCCCCAGCATCAGGCCGACCACGGCCCCGGCGTCGGCGGGCCCGTGGGCCGCGTCGAGCGGCAGCGTGAGGGTGAGCGGAAAGGAGGCGCCGATGCCGAGCCCCGCCAGTGCCGCCCAGGCCCAGCCGCCGCCCGGCGCCGCCGTGATGCCGACCGAGGCGACGAGCAGCATCCCCGCGGTCAGGGCGAGCCACTGGCGCCGCGAGCCACCCCGGTCCGCGAGGTAGGGCACCACCAGGCCGCTCGGCAACGCGGCCACGCTCATCACCCCGACGAGCGCGCCGGCGCTCCCGTCGCTCCAGCCGCGCTCCTGGAAGGAGTCCGGCATCCACGCGATCAGCCCGTAGTAGACGATCGACTGGAGCGCGAACACCGCGGCCAGCCCCCATACCACGGGCCGACCCCATGGCAGCCGCGGCGGGGCCGGCTGGACCCGCTCGCGCACGGGCGGCGTGAAGACCAGCCATGCGACCAAGCACAGGATCGTGCAGGCCGAGAACACCGCCAGCGCGGCACGCCAGCCGCCCCAGGCTGCCGCAATCGGCACCGCGAGCGCCGACGACAGCGCCGACCCGACGTTGATGCCGGTCGTGTAGATGCCGCTGGCGAACGCGGGCCGGTGGGCGAACCGCTCCTTCACGGCCACCGGCATGAGCGCCCCGGCCAATCCCATCCCGACGCCGATCGGGAACGTCAGCGCCAGGACCAGCGGCGCGCCGGGCGCCGCCGCGCGGAGGAGCCCGAATGCGGCGATGCCGGCAAGGCAGGCGCCGATCGCCGCCCGGGTGCCCACGCGCGCCGCGAGGTAGGCCGCCGGAGGCGCGAACAGGCCCATGCATAGCACCGGGATCGTCCCGAGCAGCCCGGCCACGGCGTGCGAGAGGCCGAGGTCGTCGTCGATGTCCGGCAGGAGCGGCCCCACCCCGACAAGCTGTGGGCGCAGGGCGAGGGCGCCCAGGAACAGCGCGGCGAGGAGCCCCAGCCCTCTCACTCGCGCACGATCAGCACGGTGCCGGCGGCGAGCAGAGCGATCCCGAAGAGCTTCTCCCAGGTGATGGTCCGCTCGTCGAGCCCGAGCACGCCAAGCGATCGAGCACGACGGAGAGCGTGAGCTGGCCCGCGATCGTGGCCGCGG
>Ga0126306_10000389_pt1 | contig 19862 bp, 19 predicted proteins | sample Plot27_FD_92592 | JGI IMG/M metagenome (GOLD analysis project Ga0126306, IMG submission 92592) | Serpentine soil microbial communities from UC McLaughlin Reserve, CA, USA - Plot27 | ecosystem: Environmental > Terrestrial > Soil > Grasslands | place: USA: UC McLaughlin Reserve, Lake County... | reverse complement strand
GGACACGAGCCCGGCGAGATCACGGCCGTGTTCGTGGCCGAGTACACCGACGCAGGCGGCCTGACCGGCAGCGACCAGGTCGTCCTCCGGCCCACCAGCTGAACCCATCGACCCAGGGCGCCGCCCGCGGGCGGCGCCCCCGGTCGGTCGGATGGCTGTATCGCTCATCTCGCGCTCGGCGAGCGCGAGCCGGCACGACGCCCCGCAGACGAGGAGAGCGAGCTCGCCCGGGATTCGGCGAACCGTGCGCGCTCGGCGTGGCGAAGCGCGCCGCCGGCGTCATCGCCGGTGGTGACCGTGGAGCGTCTCTGCTCCGCAAGGCGATCGACGCGTTCGAGCGCGGCGATGCAACGCTGGAGAGAGCACGCGCCCTCACCGACCTCGGCGCCCGGCTCCGGCTGGCGCAATCGGCGCACCGAAGCGCGTGGGCTGCTCCGAGACGCATTCGACGCCGCATCTCGGGCCGGCGCCAGACCGCTGGCCGAACGGACCGAGACCGAGCTCCGCGCCACGGGCACGCGCCCACGCCGGGTCGTACCTCGCGTCCGTACCCGCCGGGCGCATGGGGACCCGCGAGGACATCGCCCACGCTGTCAGCTTCTTCGCCTCACAGGCGGCCGGCTTCGTCACCGGTCAGCGTCTCGTCGTCGACGGCGGCCGCGGCCTGCACGACTGACGATCCAGAACATCCGCCGGCCCCCACCCGAGCCCTCGCGCGACCGACAACACCGTCGCGACCACCACTCGCCGACTTCTGCGGTCACGCGTTTGCAGCGCTCGGGGTTTCGACAGCCCGGCCGCGCGCGGGGGCTCGATCACGGCCCCGTCGGCTCCAGATCGTGGGACTCGTGCCGGTCCCTCGCGGGCGGCCCGCGAACGCCTACGCCGTCGCGGCAGACGCGGCCGGCTCGGGCTGCGGGAAGAGCCCGAGCAAGCGGTTCACGGCGGCTCGGTCTCCTTCCAGGTTGATGGCGCCGGCGCGCAGCGCGTCGTCGAGCTCGCGGTCGCTCCAGATCACCGAGGCCAGCGTGCCGGCGTCGGTCTCGATGACCGCGTCGGGTTGGTCGGCTGCGCCACGGCCGAGTTCGATCCTGCGATCGTCGATCCGGACGTGGAACACGTTCTCGCCCAGCCGTAGCTCGTAGTCGGCGCTCAGGTCATCCGCGGCATCCGAATCGAAGAACGTACCGAGCGCGAGGATCACGGAGTCGTTGCCGACAGGGGCGCCGCGCGGCAAGGATGGCGAGCGGAGCGCCCAGGCACCGAGCGCGATCAATATCGGCTTGAGCTCGCGGCCCAAGCCGGTCAGCTCGTAGACCCAGGAGCCGGCCGGGGGCGGCAGCTTGCGGCGTCGCACGATCGCCGCCTGCTCGAGCTCGCGCAGGCGCTGCGCGAGCACGTTGGCGCTCGCGTTGGGCAGCCCGTCGCGCAGGTCGGTGAAGCGCTTGGGGCCGAGTAGCAGCTCGCGCACGACCAGCAGCGCCCAGCGCTCGCCAACCAGGTCGAGCGCGTGAGCGATACCGCAGCCGTCGCCGTACGTGCGCATCGTCGCCATCGCAGCCAGTCTAGTACGGGCAGAGTCCTAGTGTAGGTAGCACTAGTTGTTTTCTAGGACTCTCTGGTACCGTGGCGCAACCACCAATCGAGGAGCCACCATGACCGCGTCCCCGCAACTAGGCACAATCGCGACCGATTCAGAGCCCGATCCACGCCGGTGGAAGGCGCTGGCGCTGCTCTGCACGGCGTTCTTCATGGTCATCCTCGATTCGGCGATCGTCGTCGTGGCGCTGCCGTCGATCGACGCCGACCTCGGCTTCTCCACGGGAGACCTGCAGTGGGCGCTGAGCGCCTACCTGCTCAGCTTCGGCGGCCTGCTGCTGCTCGGCGGTCGCGCGGCCGACCTGCTGGGACGGCGGCGCGTGTTCATGCTCGGGACCGGGCTGTTCGCGCTCGCGTCGCTCGGCTGCGGGCTCGCCGGATCCGTCGCGGCGCTGATCGTGGCGCGCATCGTGCAGGGCGTCGCGGCGGCGATCATGACGCCCACGGCTCTCTCGATCCTGACGACCACCTTCGAGGAGGGCGCCGAGCGCAACAAGGCGCTCGGGATCTGGGCCGCGATCGGCGGCGTCGGCGCCACGGCCGCGTGGCTGGTCGGCGGGCCGATCACCGACGGGCTGGGCTGGGAGTGGATCTTCTTCATCAACGTGCCGCTGGCGCTCGGCGTGGTCGCGCTGAGCCCGCTGCTGCTGCGCGAAAGCCGCGCTCGCGAGCGCGCGCGCCGGTTCGACGTCGCGGGCGCGGTGACGATCACCGCCGCGCTGGTGGCGCTCGTCTACGCCGTCGTCGAGGCTCCCGAGGCGGGCTGGACCGACGCCCAGACGCTCGGACTGATCGGCATCTCGGCCGCGCTGATCGCGCTGTTCGCCGGGATCGAGGCGCGCTCCGCCGCCCCGCTCGTGCCGCTGCGCGTGTTCCGATCGCGCGCGCTCGTCGGCGGCAACCTGGTGCTGCTCTCGCTCGGCATGCTCGCGTTCGGCATGCCGTTCACGCTCACTCAGTACGCCCAGGGCGTGCTGCATTACTCGCCGCTCGAGTTCGGGCTCGCCTCGGTCGTGATGCCGGTGACGGCGGCCCTCGGGTCGATCACCGGGCAGGCGATCGCAACCAAGCGTGGGCTGCGCTCGATCACCCTGGCCGGCATGATCCTGACCGGCCTCGGCTGTCTCCTGCTCACCCAGGTGTCCGTGGGCGGCAGCTACCTCGGCGACATCTTCTTCGGGCTGCTGCTCTTCGGCCCTGGGCTCGGGGCGGTGTATGTCGCGGGCTCGATCGCATCGCTCGCCGGCGTCGCCGAGGCTGATGCGGGACTGGCATCCGGGCTCAACAACTCCGCGTTCCAGATCGGCGGCGCGGTCGGCGTCGCGATCCTCTCGACCGTCGCCGTTTCGCACGCGGATGCAGCCGACCCGCTCGTCGCGCTCACCAACGGATACCAGGCCGCCTTCGCGACCGCGATCATCTTCGCCGCGCTAGGGCTCCTGGCCGCGATCGCCCTCCTCGGGAAGCTGCGCCTGCCGGCGGCGGTCTTCGCCGCGGAGCCGGCAGCCGCCCCAGCCGACTGACCGAAAGGCGCCAGGCCTTCGGCAGACCCGGAGCGGCGGGTGTTGGGGCCGGTCGAACCAGCGCTTGGACGGTCGGGGCGATCGGAGTCGAGCCAAGCGGCGCGTGGGGCCGCCTGAGGGCGGCCCCATCGCATGGTCCGCGCAGCGCGGCCGCGCGACTTCCTTACGGGTCAGTCGTCGTCGCGGACCTGCTGCGATCGTCGCCGCGGCGCTTGCCGCGGTGGTCGGCACGACACTCACCGCCGTCGTCGTCGTGGTCCTTGCCTTTGCGCTACCCGGAGCCCATCTGGTGATCCATGGTCTGCGGGTTCAGATGGTCAGCCAGACCCGTGCGACCCGGCCTCGGGACCTGGTTGGTCCGGTACACGACCATCCCCTGGGCGAGCGCGTTGTTCTCGACGCCGTCCGTCGCGTAGATCGGGACTCTCCCGGGCCCGCCGCTGAACAGTGGACCGGCGTATGGGTACGCCGACCACGTGCCCGAATTGCGCGCCGGGTCGTAGTACGCGATCTCCTCCAGGTTCGTCGGGTCGGTGAAGTCGATCACGTCCACTACGCCCGTGTACCACGCGTTGACGAGCAGGTCCCGGTCGATGCCCATCACGGCCATTCCCATGTGCGCCGAGCAGTACTCGCCCGGCCCAGAGTTCGGCCGCAGGTCACCGACGTGGAACTCGCTCAGGAACTCGCCCTCCATGTCCGTGAAGAACATCCGACCGGTCTTGTGGATCCCGTCCGCCGGGTTCCAGGGCCGCGGCTGGTAGGTCGTCATGTTCGGACAGCCGCCGGTGCCGGGCGGCCGCGGGTTGGGCTGCGCGAAGTCGAACGACTCGTCGACCCAGTTCACCACGGTGCCGGCGTTGTTGAACATCACCGAGTGGAAGAAGTCGACCGCCCCGGGGAATTGGCCGCGGCCGCCGGAGGTGACCTCATCGTCGCCGATCATGATCGGGTCCTCGGTGTCGGGATGCCCGTGTCCGGGTCGATCTCCCACACCTGCCCCTGCTCGGCGCACGCACCGCCGGCGAGGTTGTGCTCCATGTGGACCACGATGTCGTGGCAGGCGACCGCCGCCGGCTCGAGGCCGGTGAAGTTCCGCTCGGTCCAGTCGATCCTGCCATCGGGATCGCCCGGGTAGCTGATCCGCGGCTGCGCGATCTCGGTCGTGGCCGCCGGGTTGTTCAGCGGCACCGAGAGGAGCTGGATCTGGCGGTGCAGCGGGTCGTTGACGACCTTGTCGGGGTCGTACGGGTTCGTGACGTTGTTGAAGTTGGCCTGACCGCAGGTCGGCCCCGCGCGCAGCGGATACGACGCGACGTAGACGATCAGCCGCGGGTTGACCGCAGCCTCGGCGAGCCCCGTCCACGCGGTGATCGTGTGAGCGCCGCAGTCGGTGTACTGCATCTTCACCGGCGTAATCGTCTGGAACGGATTCGCAGGGTCGTCGCTCATCTCGAAGATCCGGACGCCTTCCCAGCCGTTGCGGTCGTCAGGAGCGGATCGCGGCGCGCCGCAGTTCGGATTCGCCATCGTCCGATCCACGGCCAGAAGCAGCAGGTCGGCGACGCCGTTCCCGTTCCGGTCCCAGAGGATCGGATCGTTCTGGTTCGCGTCACAGGCGAAGTCCCTCACCAGCTGCGGGTGGGCCGGATTCGAGATGTCGAAGATCCGCGCCCCGCCCCGCGACCCGCTTCCGGCCGGGAACCCGGTATCGCCGGTGTAGTAGCCGACGAAGACGTGCTTGCCCCAGAAAGCCAGGTCCGAGTTCGTCGCCTGGTTGGGGGACGTGAAGATCTCCGCCATCTTCCCGCTCTGGTCCACCGTGATCTGGGCGGACGCAGGCCCAACGAGGACCCCGAACGCGACCGCCGCAAGCAGCAGAACCCGTCTCATGACCATCCCCCTCTCAAGGTCCACCCCGCCGGCACGGGCGCAACGACTTCGCGACTTCGCATGCCTGACCCCCTCTGGGCAGCATCGCTCTTATCCACGCACCCCCGTACCCTCCGGCCGGGTGCACTCCGGCCGGGTGCACAAAGCGCCGATCGGCACAAACGCGATCGCGCAGCCCCGGCGCCGTCCAGATCGAGGGCGTCTACCGCGACAACCGGCTCCAGCTGGATACGAACGTCTGCTCAGCCGAGCTGCACGCGCCCGCTCGGCACGATGAGGAGGAGCGCAGAGTGGGGCTCCAGCTACTCGGCAAGGCAGCCGTCTAGCAGGGTCGACGCTAGCCACGCTCACGATCGCCGTCAATGGGCGCTCGCCAGCCTGACCGAGGGGAACATCAGGGGTAATCCGCGTGAATTGCGCCGTCGGTAGGAGGTGCCGCTCCTTCATCCATCGAACAACGAACGCGGCCGTCGAGCGCCCGCGCGAAGAGTGCTGGTCGTCGTCCGAGGCAGGAGCACGAAGCGCTGTCGGCGCGGCGCCTGCTTCTGCTGCTCCAAGCGGCAGTGGTCTACGCCAAGCCGTCTCAGAGTCGCTGCGCCGTCCCAATCGCGGGAGGCGAGAGCGCTGTGCCTTTCACGCCCGCCGCAGACACCGGTGCCATGACACAATCGCGGCCGTTGAGGGCGGCGTTGATTTGCGAGCTGGCGCTGGACGGCGTGAAGAAGGTGGTCGCCAACGATCACGCCCGCCGCTCGTTTACGGCGAGCACCCACGGCCGAGTCCTCGCTCTGGCTGGCGCGGATTTGGCGGTCATGGGCCGTTGGCCGCTCCCAGCCGAGGCGCCGGGCGGGCATGCGACGCTGGCGGATCACGGACTCGCCCTCGTGGCTGGAAGCGATCATCTCGCACTGATCGAGGCCGACGGCCGCAGCCGGTGGTCGTTCGCGCACGCCCCCTGAGGACGCGACGGCTTCGATTCCGGCTGCGCGTGGTTCGACGCCCGCGGCCACCCGTTCGCCGTCGTTCCGGCGGACGACTACGACAGCGGCGAAGCGGTTGGGTTCGAGCTGGCCACCGGTCGCCGCGGGAGATGTCGGCCTCGTAGATGAGGCCGTTGTACCAGTACGTCGACCAGTCGCCCGCCAGGAGCTGCCTGAAGCCCGGCGGGACAGGCCCCGTCAACTGTGCGGCGGCTTCGTCGTCCGTTGGGCGCTGGGCCTCGCCCGCGGAGCTATCCGTTCACGTAGTTGTCCGTCGCGGCGCACGGGTCCGCCGCCGAGCCCATCACCACGATGTCTCCGTCGGCCCCCGGAACACCGAGGTGCACCAGCACGTGCAGCGGGTGCCTCCGGTTCAGCGCCAGCTGGTCCAGCCCGCCGACCGCGTCGTCGGCATCGACGTTCGGGTTGTTGCTGAACAGGACGTCGGGCAGGATCAGGTACTTCTCGTTCCCCTCCTCGGCGAGGATCGCGCAGGCTCCGTTGGGCAGGATCAGCACGTGCGTGTGATCCGCTCTCGCCACGCTCGCTCCCGCCAGCACGAGCAGCGCGGTCACGGCGAACGTCAGCACCCATCTCATCCCGAACTCCCTTCCTCGCGGACTTCCCCCGACCATGCGGACATATACCCCCAACGCGCTAGTCCGAGACGCGGACGACACGCGTGGCGTACGTCGTGACCGGCAGCACGGTCTTGCCCGAGAAGTCGTAGCTCTCGGTGAACGTCGACATGATCATGGGCGCTCTGACGTTCCAGATGGGGCTCCCCAGCACGACCGTGTCGTACTGGTCGATCGATGCCAGCGGGTTCGCAATCGCGGGGCGGGCGTCCGCGTCCTGCTCGCGAACGTTGCGCCGGACGGCCTGCTCGTAGCTGGCCGGGTACCGATCGACAGGTTCGATGCGGTGCACGTAGCAATCGAGGCGCGCGCTGATCATCCGGGCCAGCACCTCGGTGTTGCCGACCCTGACTTCCTACGGCCGCCGTAGTAGTAGTTCTCGCCTGGGCGCGAGAAGTACGCCAGCAGGATCCGGCCACGCCGAGCCTGAGCCGGCCGCGGAGTTCGGGCCGGGCCGGGCCGAGCGTCACTCGGCGACCTCGCGCCGCAGGCGCTCAACGGCACACCGACCGTCGCGCCCGCGACGCTCGCCAGGGCGAGGCGAAGGAAGGAGCGTCGTTCGATCGTGGTCAACATCTTCGGGACGTCAGAGGGACTGCGCCGTGGGCCGGACGAGGATCTCATTGAGCGACACGCTCCGCGGCCGAGAGACGGCGAAGGCGATGATCGCGGCGATGTCGTCGGCGGTGATCGCCGTGGCCGCGTAGAACTGCTCGACTCCCTGCTTGGTCTCACCGTGGGTGATGTGGTCGGTGAGCTCGGTCGCGACGGCGCCGGGCTCGATGACGATTACGCGCACGTCGGGCTGAAGCTCCTGGCGCAGCGCCTCCGACCAGCCGTTCAGTCCCCACTTGGTGGCGTGGTAGACCGCGCCGCCCGCGTGGGCGGCGCGCCCGGCGACCGAAGAGATGTTGATGAGGTCACCGCCGCCGTCGCGCAGCTGGTCGAGGAAGACCTCGGTCGCGGTCATCGCGCCGAGCAGGTTCACTTCGACCATCTGGCGCTGCTCGGCGCGCTGCTCGGACGTGAACGGCGCCAGCAGCATCAGGCCGGCGTTGTTGACCAGGACGCCGGCGCCGCCGAGCTCGTCCTTGACGCGCTGGGCGGCGGCGACGAGCGAGTCGCGATCGGTGACGTCGGCCTCGATGGCGATCGCGCCGGCGCCGAGCTCGTCGGCGAGCGCCTGGATGCGGTCGGCGCGGCGCGCCAGCAGCGCGACGCGGTAGCCGTCGGCGGCCAGCGCACGAGCGGTGGCTTCGCCGATGCCCGAGGAGGCGCCGGTGATGACCGCGACGCGGCCGGTGTTGGACTCGGTGCTCATGAGCATCTCCGTGGAAGTCGTGGGATCCGGACGCGTACGGGACCGCCGTCTCGGCCTCCCGCTTGTTGCGTCCGTGAAGCCACTATGCCCGCGGATGAGACGTTGTGGGGGGCCCTGTGAGAGGGGCACCAAGAGGGCCCCTCAACCATGGCGCGCGCGGTCTACCGTTGGATCACCGCGACCCGCCAAGGGAAGACCACGACCGTGAACGCCGCCAACGACATCGCCGAGTTCCTCGCCACCCGACGGGCGAAGATCACGCCCGAGCAAGCCGGCCTGCCGAGCTACGGCACGCGGCGAGTCCCCGGCCTGCGCCGCGAAGAGGTCGCTTCCCTGGCCGGCGTCAGCGCGGACTACTACCGGCGTCTGGAGCGCGGTCAGGTCAGCGGCGTCTCCGAACTCGTGCTGGAGGCGCTGGCGCGGGCACTGCAGCTCGACGAGGCCGAACGTGCCCACCTCTTCGATCTGGCCCGCGCGGCGAGCCCGGCCGCACCGAAGCGCTCGCGACCGACCAAGACGCGCGTCCGCCCAGTCGTCCAGCGCCTCGTCGACCAGATCGAGGCGGCGGCGATCGTCAGCAACGTCCACGGCGACCTCCTCGCCGCCAACGCGCTGGGCCGCGCGCTGTACGCGCCGATGTTCGAGAGCCCCGAGCAGCCCGCCAACAGCGCGCGGTTCACGTTCCTCGACCCGGCGGCGCGCGAGTTCTACCCCGACTGGGAGCGGCTGGCCACTGAGCTCGTCGCGTCGTTGCGCTCGCAGGCCGGTCGCAACCCCTACGACCGCAACCTCCACGACCTCATCGGCGAGCTGTCGACGCGCAGCGACGAATTCCGGGTCCGATGGGCGGCACACAACGTGCGCTTCCACCGAACCGGCACGAAGCGCCTGCATCACCCGATCGTCGGCGAGCTCGAGCTCAGCTACGAGACGCTGACGCTCGACGCCGACGACGGCCTGCGGATGGCGCTCTACACCGCCGAGCCCGGATCCGCGTCGCAGCAGGCGCTGGACCTGCTGGCCAGCTGGACGGCAACGCCGGACCCGATCGAGAGACCCCTCAGCGACGAGACGCGCGAGCGCTAGGCAGCTCAGCCGCCGCCTCGCACCGCGGGGCGGCGGAGACCCAAGACAATCCGACACGGGAGGAACACAGGAACATGACTCCTGCAACGACCCCTGCCCTGACGCTGAACAACGGCGTCACGATGCCCGCCCTCGGCCTGGGCGTCTTCCAGAGTCCGCCCGATGAGACCGTCACCGCGGTCCAGGCCGCGCTGCGCGGCGGCTACCGGCTGATCGACACCGCCGCGGCCTACGACAACGAGCGCCAGGTCGGCGAAGGCATCCGCCGCTCCGGCGTCGACCGCGACCAGATCTTCGTCACCACCAAGCTGTGGATCAGTGACTACGGCTACGACGCCGCGCAGGTCGGCTTCGACGCCAGCCTGCGCCGGCTCGGTCTCGACCACGTCGACCTCTACCTTCTGCACCATCCGGTGCCGACCGACTTCGAGTCGAGCATCGGCGCCTACAAGGCCGCCGAGACGTTCCTCGCCGACGGCCGGGCGCGCGCCATCGGCGTCTCGAACTTCGGCGCGGAGCATCTCCGCCGCCTGATCGACCGCACCGACGTCGTGCCGGCGGTCAACCAGGTCGAGCTGCACCCGTACTTCACGCAGCCCGCTGTGCGCGACATCCACGCCGAACTGGGCATCGCCACCCAGGCCTGGTCGCCGCTCGGCGGCGTCCTCGTCTACGTGCCCGGCGCCGACGCGTCCCGCGGCCCGCTGACCGACCCGGTCATCACGGACCTCGCGGCCCAGTACGGCAAGACGCCCGCGCAGGTGGTCTTGCGCTGGCACCTCGAGCACGGCTCTTGCGCGATCCCCAAGTCGGTCAAGCCGCACCGGATCGCCGAGAACTTCGACGTCTTCGACTTCTCGCTGACCGCCGAGGAGGTCGCGGCGATCGACGCGCTCGACAAGGGCGTGCGCGGCGGCCCGGACCCGGAGCTGCTGAGCCCGGAGACGTTCCCGAAGGTCGTCGACAACTCATGACCGATATGGAGTACCGCCCGCTCGGACGGACCGGCGTCCAGGTCTCGAAGCTCTGCCTCGGCACGATGATGTTCGGCGCCTCGGGCAACACTGACCACGACGACTCGATCCGCATCATCCACCGCGCCTTGGACGCCGGGGTCAACTTCGTCGACACCGCGGACGTCTACTCGGCCGGCGAGTCGGAGGAGATCGTCGGCAGGGCACTCGCCGGCGGTCGCCGTGACGACGTCGTCCTCGCGACCAAGTTCTACATGCCGATGGGGGACGACCCCAACCGCCGCGGTGCCTCCCGCCGCTGGATCGTCCAAGCGGTCGAGGACTCGTTGGGGCGCCTGGGGACCGACTGGATCGACCTCTACCAGGTCCACCGTCCAGACCTGGACACCGACATCGACGAGACGCTCGCTGCGCTCAGCGACCTCGTCCAGCAGGGCAAGGTCCGCTACATCGGCTCCTCGTCGTACTCAGGTTCGGAGATCGTCGAGGCGCAGTGGACCGCGCGCCACCGGCACCTTCAGCGATTCCGTACCGAGCAGCCGCCGTACTCGCTGCTCACATGGAGCATCGAAGTCGATGTGCTGCCGACCGCGCAGCGACACGGCATGGGGATCCTCACCTACAGCCCGCTGGCCGGCGGCTGGCTGTCCGGCCGCTGGACGGAGGACGCAACGCCCACGTCCCCGGCCCGGCAGCGGCTGACGGCGCGCTTCGACATGTCCCTTCCGGAGAACCAGCGCAAGCTCGCAGCGGTCGAGCAGCTGGCGAAGGTCGCCGATGAGGCGGGCATCTCGCTCATCGAGCTGGCGATCGCCTTCGTCGTCAACCACGCGGCGGTGACCTCGGCGATCATCGGCCCGCGGACGACGGAGCAGTTCGACAGCCAGCTCCCCGCCGCCGATGTCACGCTCGACCACGCGATGCTCGACCGCATCGACTCGATCGTCCGTCCCGGCGTGAACCTCAACCCCGCCGACACCAGCTACGGCGAGCAGACGCTCGAGGCCGCACTTCGCCGGCGCTAGTCACCAAGGAGGCAGCGTGCAGATCACCCGCAGCACCACGGAGACCGTCAAGGGCCCGGCCGACTGGTTCACCGGCGACGTCTACATCGACACGGTCGCCGCCCCCGCGGGCACGTCTACGTTCGCCGCCGCCGTCGTCCACTTCACCCCGGGTGCGCGCACCGCCTGGCACACGCACCCGCACGGCCAGACGATCTTCGTCACCGAAGGCGTCGGCCTGTGCCAGCGCGATGGCGGCCCGATCGAGCTCATCCGGCCCGGCGACCGCGTCTTCTTCGAGCCCGACGAGAACCACTGGCACGGCGCCGCGCCGAACCGGTTCATGGTCCACATCGCCATGCAGCAGAACGACGAGTCCGGCAGCCCCGTGACCTGGGGCCGGCACGTCACCGATGAGGAGTACGGGCGGCGCTGACGACCGCCGACTGAAGAGCGCCGCTGTCGCTGCCAAGGCGACGACCAGGTCCGGCTTAGCCGCTGTCGATGGCCGCCCGCACAGGCGTGGGGTGGTTCGCCAGGCGCGTCAGCTGTGCTGCTCGGCGTCCAGCAGCGCGAGGGCGTTCTGGATGCCCTGCTCGAGGACGTCATCGGCCAGTTGGCGGTCGGCCAGGGCGCGGGAGAGCTGCAGCCTGGCGGCCATCAGGGCGAAGACGCCGAGCGTCTTTGCGCGCGCCGACTGCGGATCGTCCGGGGCCAGGCGGGCGGCAATGTCGTCGATGACGACCAGCAGGCCGTCGGTGTACGCGCGCTTGGTGGCGTCGGGGGCGCGTGCGAGTCGTTACGACGCCACATCCTGAACCGCTGAAGGCTGAGGTGGGAGTCCGCGAGCTGCACGACCGCCTGAGTCGCTACGTCCAGCATGTCAGGGACGGCGCCGAGGTCGTCGTGACGATGCGTGGCCGTCGCGTCGCGCGCCTGGTCCCCGTCGATGAGATCGACCCCCTGGCAGATCTGCGCGCCCGCGGCCTTGTTCGCGAACCGCTCGAGCCTCGTAGCCCACGCGCACGACGAGCACGGCTCAAGGCCGCCAAGCCCGTGTCCGACCTCGTCGCAGACCAACGGCGCCCCTCCTCGTCTCCAGCCAGCTCGTCTACCCCGAGGTACGCGCAGCGCTCGCAGCCGCCACGCGCGCCGGCCGCATCGACGAATCGACCCACGTCAGCGCGGTCGCGACCGTCGAGGATCTCTACGCCCAGCTACGCATCATCGCAATCGACGAACCACTCGCCCGCGAAGCCGGCGACCTCGCCACCCGACACGCCCTGCGCGGCTACGACGCCGTGCACCTCGCGTGCGCCCTGCACCTCGACGGCGACGACATCCTCCTCGCGACGTGGGACATCGCGCTCAACACCGCCGCACGCGCAACCGGCGAGCTCATCGTCAACACCATCGGCTGAGCCCCGCGCTCGGCGATCCCTGCACGCAGCAGAGGTCGCCGAGAGTCGCCAGAAAATCGACCAGGCCGAGCAGGCCGCTTGAACACGAGGGTTCGGACACTTGACCTTCGGTGTCACACCGATGCTCGAATCGGCCGAAATCCCTGTGAATAAGCGCGCCGGAGAGAACTCGAACCTCTGACCTTTGGTTCCGTAGACCGACGCTTAGGGGTCACGATCTGGCTCTAGAAGCCAGATCGAGGCGGGGAGTTCGCGGCTGCGCGGTGCGGTGCGCTAGGCGGCGGCCTTCCAGAAGACGTAGTCAGCCTCGTAGGGCTCCTCGACCTGCTCGCCCTCCGTCACGCACTCGTCCGCGGCCGGGGGGAGGCCGCCGACGGTGTTGATCCGCTGGATGTGGGTGGTGCCGGCGAGGCGGTCGCCGTCGGAGCCGGCGGAGCTGGTGGCACGGGAGAGCAGGAGCCACTGGATCGCGCCGGGGACGGTGACGCCGTCGACCCGGCTGCCCTTGACGCTGCTGCCGTCCGTGGCCTGCCAGGTCGGCCCGCCGAAGTGGCTGGCGATCACCTGGTCGTTGCCGCCGTAGAGGGTCGCCCGCGGGGCCACGAGCGCCCATGCGCCCGAGCGGCAGGCGTAGATCTGCACGCCTTCGGCGTGGGCCGCGAGAAACGGCTTCTCGTCTCCGGTGACGGCGATGTTGCTCGGGACGTCGGGCGCGGGAACCGCCGCGGCTGCGGCCGAGGGCAGTGCCGCGGACGCGGCGACGGCGATCGCCAGCAGTACAAAGCGCTTCATGACGGACCTCCGGTCCTTGTGGGTTGGATGGTGCTGAAGCCGCCGCCGAAGAAAACGAGCGGCGGCCGGTCGTCGCCGTGGCGGATCGCGAGGACGCGGCCCAGCACGATCGAGTGGTCACCGGCGGGGTGCTCGGCCTCGAGCGCACATACGAGCGCCGCCAGCGCGTCGCGCACGACGGGCACCCCGTCGAGCAGGTCGACGTCGAGCCCGGCGAGCCCGTCGGCGCCGGGCCGCGCGCGCTCGCGGACGCCGCCGGCGTGCGCCGCGTCCAGGACGCTGACGCCGAAGCGGCCGGTCCGGCGCATGCTGCGCCAGGTCAGCGACGTCCGGGAGGGCGCGAACGCGACGAGGGGCGGCTCGAGCGAGGCCGAGATGAAGGAGTCGATGACCAGCGCGAGGCCTCCAGGCGCCGTGACGAGGGCGACGCCGGTGGCGAAGCGCGAGGCCGCGCGGCGGAGGTCGACCGGCGCCACCGCCGCGGCCTGGAGCGGCAGGCTCATGCCACGCGATCCAGGCGGGGGGCGCGCGCCCGGGCGACAATCGCGCGGGCGATCAGCGCCGCGTCGTCACCCACGCCGCCGAGGAAGTGCGACCGGCGGCTGCGCTGGAACCGCAGTCCGAGCGCGAAGAGGCCGGGCACGGCCATGACGCCCTGCCGGTGCACGAGCTCGCCGTTCGCGTCGAGGACGGGCTCGTCGAGCCACGGGTAGGTGCGGCGGTAGCCCGTGGCCCAGAGCACCGTGGAGACGCGCCCGCGGAGGTCCAGGCGGCGCGAGCCGGCGCCGATCGCGATCGCCGGGGGCGGGTCGGCCGGCGGCGCGTCGACGCGCGCGAGCGAGATGTAGGCGTCGAACAGGGCCAGCGAGCGGAACAGGCGGCGGTCGGCGTCGCCCACGTCCCGCGGGAGGGTGTCCGCGAAGAGCGCGTGATCGCCGGCGAAGCCCTCGAGGCGGCCGGTGACGGCGACGCCGAGCGCCGCCAGGCGATCGAGGCCGAGCGACTCGCCGCCCCTGGCGCCGCTGACCGGGAAGCTCGGAGCCCGCCGCGCCGCCGCGAGGTCGGGCACATGGTCGACGTGGTCGTCGAGCTGGCCCGTGGCGTGCAGCCACGCGAAGACGTCGCTCCCGCGATACGTGCGCGGCATGCGGGCGTGGCGGCCGGCGGCGAGGATGACGAACCGGCCGGCGCGCCGCAGTTCGGCGGCGATCTGCTGCCCCGAGGGGCCGGCGCCGACCACCAGCACGCCGCCCTCCGGCAGCCGCGCGGGGCGGCGGTAGCCCGTGGCGTGCAGTTGGTTCAGCCAAGGTGGCGCGGCCGCCGCGATGGCCGGCACGCGCGGCACGTCGCAGTCGCCCGTGGCGATGACCACGTTGCCCCCGTGCCACACGCCCGCGTCGGTCTCGACGAGATGTCCCCGCCGGCTGCGGCGGACGCCGAGGACGGTCGTGCGCTCGTGCACCGGCGCCCCCGCCGCGTACGCCTCGAGGTGCTCGACGACGCCGCGGCGGTCGAGGTAGCCGTCCGGGTCGGGCAGCGACGGCGCGCCCGGGAGCCGGTTGAGCCAGTTCGGCGTGAGCAGGCGCAGGGACTCCCAGCGCTCCGAGCGCCAGCGCTCTCCGACGCGCCCGCGCTCGAGCACCACATGAGGGCGACCGGCGGCGGTGAGGCTGCGGCTCAGCGCGAGGCCGGCCTGGCCGGCCCCGATGATGACGGTCTCGACGTGCACGGTCAGTGAAGCTCGTGCGGCCGGCCCAGGGCGACGTCGCCAAGGAACCCGTAGGCGCGGTTGGCGCCGAGCGGATGCATGAACGCGCCCGCGCGCACGTCGCGGTAGGCGCGCGCGAGCGGCGAGCCGTTGAGGTAGCCGGCCCCGCCCGAGAGCGCCAGCGCCCGGTCGACGATCCGCGTCGCGGCGTCGTTGACGAACGTCTTCGCCGCCTGGCCCTCGGCGAACAGCGCGACGATCTCGTCGTCCGCGCCGGGACCGGTGGGGTTCTCCGCGTGGTGGTCGTCGATGAGCATGGCGGCCCGCGCGATCGCGGCCCGTGCGGTCGCGAGGTCGATCGCCGACTCGGCGACGAGCATCCGCGCGCGGGCGTCGTCGCCGATCCGCTCAGACAGCGCCGTGCGGGAGAACGACGCCTCGGCGATGCCCAGCGACGCGGAGGCGTGGAACAGACCGGAGGGGAGGTTGCGCTCGAGGTACGGAGCCAGCTCGCCCGCCGGGAAGCCGCCGCGCAGGGCGCGGGCCGGCAGCTCGACCCCGTCGAAGGTAATGGAGTGGCTGCCCGAAGACCGCATGCCGAGCGCGTCCCAGTCGTCGTTGACCGTCACGCCGGGCGCGTTCGCCGGGATCTCGACGTAGCCGTAGCGCTCGCCGCAGTCCTCGCCGCGGAAGCCCACGGAGGTCAGCAGCACGGTCGCCGCGGGCGACATCGTGCAGAAGATCTTGTGGCCGTCGATCCGCCAGCCGGCGTCGGTGCGCACGGCGCTCGTGGCCGGCCGCGTGAGGTCCTGGCCGGGCTCGCTCATCGCGGCGGCCATCACGACGTTTCCCGAGGCGATCGCCCGCAGCGAGCCGCCGAAGGCCCGCTCGCGGCGGGCGTTGCCGTCCGCGCGCGCCATCCGCCAGCGGCGCGCCAAGTTCAGGACGACGACCAAGTGCATGTTGACGCCGATCGCGAGCGACGCGTCGCCCCGGGCCAGCCGGCCCGAGGCGATCACCGCGTCGTGGGTGGAGCCGACGCCGAGGCCGCCGAGCTCCTCCGGCACCGGGGCGCCGAAGTAGCCGGCCCGCCGCAGCGCGTCGATGCCCTCGAACGGGTAGCGGCCGTCGCGGTCGCGCGCCGCGGCGCCGGCCGTGAGGTCGTCGGCGAGCCGCTCGGCCGCGGCGACCAGCGCCGCGCCCTCGGGCGTCCGGGCGCGGAGCTCCATCGGCATGGCTAGCCGACCTGCGCGACCACGTCGACGGGGACGGGGTTGGAGACCATGTCGTACATGACCGAGCGCGCCTTGGCCCGCTCGACGATCTCCTCGAGCTTCTCGCGCGGGGCGTCGCCCTTGATCGAGAACGAGACGCGGATGCGCTCGAACCCGTTGCGGTAGGAGGGGTCGATCCCGGTCGCGCCGCGGGCGTCGAGCACGCCCTCGAGCGTCGAGCTGATCTCGGTCAGCGTGACCTTGCGGGCGGCGGCGACGTTGACGATGGTCAGGGTCAGGCAGCCGGCGAGCGCGTGCAGAAGGTACTCCGCCGGGTTGGGCGCCTCGTTGTGGCCGAACAGGACCGGCGGCTCGCTGGCGTCGACCTCGAACGGCGCCTCGCGGGAGGCGTCCTCCTGGCCGGCGCCCCAGAAGCCGTGGATCGTCGAGCGTGAGTGGGGGCCGTTGATCCAGCGGTTGTTGACGCGGAACTCGAAGCGGGCGAGCTCGGGCTGCGCCTTGAGGGCGTCGAGCGTCCCGTAGACCTGCGCGGTGTCGATGCCGTTGCGAACCGGGGCTGGGGTGATGGTCGTCATGGCCGGAAGGTCACCGGCTCGCGGTTGGATGCCGGTAAACGGCCGGCAAATCGGCGGGTGGCGGCGTTTACCGGGGAGCTACCGGGCGTTGGCGGCCGTCCGGTCTCCTGCGCTTCGATGCCACGCCTCGCCCGACCCAGCCCGGTGCTGTTCCTCTGCCTGTTCGTGTCCCAGGCCGCGATGCTGGTGCTGTCGCCCGTGCTTCCCGACGTCGCCCGCGATCTCGGCGTGTCCACCGCGACGGCCGGCCAGCTGCGGTCACTCTCGGGCCTCACGGGCGGCGCGATCGCCGTCCTGCTTGCCTTGGCGCCCCGGCGCCCGGGCCTGCGCGATCTCCTGAGCGCCGGGGCGGCGCTCGTCGCGGCAGGCTCGGGGCTCAGCGCGGCCGCGCCGAGCTTCGCCCTCCTCGCCGCTGCGCAGGGCGTCGCCGGCATCGGCATCGGCCTGCTCGTCGCGGTCGGCATCGCCGCCGCGGGGGAGTGGCCGCCGGCCGAACAGCGGCCGGCCGTGCTCGCGTGGGCGATCGCCGGCATGCCGGCGGCCTGGATCGCGGGCATGCCCGTCGTCGGCGCCGTGGCGGACGTCAGCTGGCGCGCGGCGTGGCTCGTCCCCACCTTCGCCGCGGTCGCCGCGGTCGTGATCGTCCGGCGGCGGCCGGCGGATCACGCGTCGTCGCGCGCTCGCGGGCGGTTGGGCGCATGGCGGGACCCTGAGGTCGCGAGGTTCGCCGTCGGCGAGCTCCTCGCCAACGCCGCCTGGGCGAGCGTGCTGACCTACGCGGGCGCCCTGCTGCTGGAGAGCTACGACCTCACGCCGGCCGTCGTCGCGCTCGGCCTCGGCGCCATGGCCTGCGCGATGGTGCCCGGCACGTTCCTTGCGCGCCGTCATGCCGCCCGGGCCACCCCCGCGCTGCTCGCGGCCCTCACGGCCTTCCAGGCCGGCGCCGTCGTGGTGCTCGGCGGGATGCGTCCGGCGGCCACACTGACGCTCGCCGTGCTCGCCGCGATGGCGTTCGTCAACGGCTGGCGCTCGATGGTCGCCAGTGCCCTCGGCATGGACGCCGCGCCGCAGGACCGGGTCGCCGTGATGTCGATGCGCGCCGCGGCAAACCAGTTCGGCTACCTGCTCGGCGCGGCCGCCGGCGGGCTCGCGCTCGCCGGCGCCGGCTTCGCCGGTCTCGGCATCGCCCTCGGGTGCCTGTTCGCCGCGGCCGTGCTCGTGCACGCGCCCGCGCTCGTCCCGAGCGGGCCGCCCGTCGCGCCGGAGGGCGCCTCGTGAGCCGGCTCAGCCCGCTTCGAGCGCGTCCGTGAGATCCGGGAGCCCGCCCGTGAGATTGCGGCGGAGACGCTGGGCGGCGCCGGCATGGTCCCCGCGCTCGAGTTCCCGGACGATCTCGTCATGCTGCACGGCCGAGCGCTCAATGCGCGACGGCTCGAGCATGTACACCTGCTCGTAGCGCAGAAGCGCGCTCCTGACCGGGCGCAGCACAGCGAGCAGCGGCTCGGATGGGCAACCGGCAGTGAGCCGCGCGTGGAAGGCGTCGTCGGCCAGCATCGCGGCGGAGGGGTCACCGACCGCGGCGCGCATGCGCCGGTTGGCCTCCCGCAGCGCCTCGAGCGCGGCCGGCTCGAACGCCGGCGACCGGCGGATCGCGATCGTCTCGAGCACGACGACGAGCGGGTAGAGCTCGCGCGCCTCGGACACCGCCAGCCGACCGGGCCGCGATGGCTCCGTGCCGCCCTTGCCCGCCAGCTCGCCCGCCCAGGCCAGCAGGGTGGAGATCGCCACGCCGGCCACCTCCTCCGCGCGCGGTACGTGATCCCACAGGTCCAGCACGCGCTCGAGATGCCGGAGGGCCTCCGACAGGCCAGACACGGCCTCGGCCTCGCGGGCCGCCTCCAGCGACGCGGTGAGCGCCTCCTCCGGCCGCCTCGCCGCGATCCAGTGCTCGGCCAGCTCGCCGGCGCGCGCGCCATCGGAGGCGAGGGCCCGGGCAAGGCGCTCGTGCACGTCCTCGCGCTCTCCCGGCAGCAGCGTGGCATATGCCGCCTCGGCGATGAGGGCGTGACGGAACCGGTAGCTCCCCGTCGCCCGGTCGGCGACGAGCAGACCGTGGTCGACCGCCTCGCGCAGCGCCTCGACGATGTCCGCCTCGCCGAGCGGCATTGCGGCGGTCAGGACTGCCGGCGGCACCGCGCGGCCCGCGGCGGCAGCGAAGCGGACGACCGCCCGCGTCGGGGCGTGCAGGCGCTCGAAGTCCGCGAGCAGCGCGTCCTGGAGCAGCTCGGGGAGCTCGGGCTCGTCGCGCAGCGCCGCGGCGATCAGCTCCTCGGCGAAGAACGGGTTGCCCTCCGCGCGCGCGCACACCGACTCGACCAGCTCGGGGCACAGCGGGCCGTCGCTCTGGCGGGCGACGAGCGCCGCGAGCTCGTCCCTCGTGAGCGGTCCCAGTTCCACCGTGAACGCGATCCGGCGGCGCCGCAGCCCAGAGGCCAGCCGGTGCACGGGATCGTCCTTGCGCACGGCGTCGTGCCGCCACGTCGCCACGATAAGCACGCGGCCGTCGTGGACGGCGTGCGCCAGGAAGGCGAGGAGGTCGAGCGTCGACCCGTCGGCCCAGTGCAGGTCCTCGAGCACCAGCACGACCGGCGCGGTGGCGCTGAGACGCTCGAGCGCCGTGCGCACCGCCTCGAACAGGTGCAGCTGCGACTCGCCGCCGTTCCGGAGGGAGGTCGGGGCGAGCGGCGAGCCGGGCAGGAGGTGCGACAGCTCCTGGAGCCCGTCGAGGACGGGCGTGCCGCGCAGCGGCCGGAGCGCCTCGACGAGCGGGAAGTAGGGCATGGCGGCTCCGACGAGGTCGATGCACCGGCCCGTGAGCACGATCGCGCCGCGCCTTCGCGCCCGCTCCGCCAGCTCGCCGGTCAGCCGTGTCTTGCCGATGCCGGCGGGGCCGCCGATCAGGGCGGTCGCGCCGTGCCCGGCCGTCGCTCCGTCGAGCGCCTGCTCGAGCCGCGCGAGCTCCGCCACCCGGCCGACGAACCCGTCCCCGGCGGGCGGCGCGGGCACCGGGCCCGGCTCGGGGTGGGACGCCGCCGGCGCGGGCGCGGGCGCGG
>Ga0126306_10000388_pt1 | contig 19866 bp, 19 predicted proteins | sample Plot27_FD_92592 | JGI IMG/M metagenome (GOLD analysis project Ga0126306, IMG submission 92592) | Serpentine soil microbial communities from UC McLaughlin Reserve, CA, USA - Plot27 | ecosystem: Environmental > Terrestrial > Soil > Grasslands | place: USA: UC McLaughlin Reserve, Lake County... | reverse complement strand
TGGGCGCGCGCAGCTCGGTGGAGCGGTAGTCGGGGTACAGGTACGGGGGGTGCGGCCCTTCACCGTCGCGGACGACCTCGAGCATCGGCGCGGCCCGGCTCATGACCGGACAGTGTCCCCGTTCGCGGGCTTGAGTGCGCGCAGAGCCTCGAGCTCCTCCGCCGTCGGCGGAGACCCATGGCGCAGGTCCGCCGCGACGCGCAGATCCCACCCGGTTGCCTCGCGCGCATCGTCGACCGTCACGTCCGCGTGGAGCTCGGTCAAGGTCAACTCGCGCTCGCCGCCGCGTTCGAGCACGCCGAGGTCGGTGACAACGCACGTCACGCCGTCGCCACCCGTCGTGAGGAAGTCGAGCTTCTCGACAAAAGCCCGCGGCGTCTGTCTCAGCATCACGAAGGTCTGACGGCACATGGCGGCGATCTCCGGTGCTCCGCCGGCCCCGGGTAGCCGCACCTTCGGACGGGAGTAGTCGCCGATGACCGTGCTGTTCAGGTTCCCATGCCGGTCGATCTGTGCCGCGCCGAGGAAGCCGACGTCGATCCAGCCGCCCTGGAGCCAGTACCCGAAGATCTCCGGAACCGAGACCACGGCGTCGGCCGTCTCGGCGAGCTCGCCGTCGCCGATCGAGAGCGGCAGGTGCTCCGGCTTCGCTCCGATCGTCCCGCTCTCGTAGATCAGGACGCAGTCCGGGGCGTGCGTCGCCCGGGCGAGGTTCGCAGCCCGGCTGGGGAGGCCGATGCCGACGAAGCAGACAGTTCCATTGCGAAGCCGGCGCGCTGCGGCGACGGCCATCATCTCGTCCGCCGTGTAGGTCGCCGCGTCGACCTGGGTCATACCACCGACGCCTCCCGCTCGAGCACGTGGTGGCGCATCCAGTCCTGGAACCGCTCGCGTTCGCGGCTGATCTCGTCCCAGCGGACATAGAAAGCGTTGTCGCGGTCGTAATAGCCGTGCGCGTATGAGGGGCGAGCGCCACCCGGCGCGACCACGACGGCGGTGATCGCCCACGCGGGAAGAAAGACGGCGTTTGGCCGCGGCTCGAGGCGCGGGACGACCTCCTCGACGGTGACGATCGAGCGGCGGGAAGCCAGCACGACTTCTTTCTGCACCCCGCTGATGCCCCAGAGCTGGACGTTGCCGGCCTCGTCGGCCTGCTGCGCGTGGACGATCCCGACGTCCGGCCTAATCGCCGGCACGGCCGCCACGTGCTCGCCGCCGAAGGGAGAGGTGATCCAGGCGACCTTCGTCCACTGGGCGAGATCGGTGCCCTCGTAGCCGCGGACGAGGCCGAAGGGCAGGTTGGATGCTCCCGCGGCATACGCCGCCGCCATGCCGGCATGCGAATGCTCCTCGAGCTCGAGCGGCGTGGGCCAGTCGTGCTCGACCGCGTCCCGCAGGCGGTGGAGCGAGCCGACCCCCGGATTGCCGCCCCACGAGAAGACGAGCTTGCGGGCGCAGCCCATCCCGATCAGCTGGTCGTAGATGACGTCTGGAGTCATGCGGACGAGCGTGAGCTCGCGGCGCTCCTGGCGGATCAGCTCGTGGCCGGCGGCTTGCGGAATCAGGTGCGTGAACCCTTCGAGCGCGACGACGTCGCCGTCGTGCACGAGCTCCCGAACCGCGTCGGCGAGCGGGACGATCTCCGCCATATTCCGCTCGCCTAGAAGGGGAACGGATGGGTGCCGCTTCGGACCGTCACCCAGTGGAGATCGGTGAACTCGTTGATCGCAGCCGTTCCGCCGAACCGCCCGAAGCCGCTCCCCTTGACCCCTCCGAACGGCATCTGAGGCTCGTCCGCGATCGGCTGGTCGTTGACGTGAACGATCCCCGACTCGATCTGCTGGGCAAGCGCGAGCCCCCGGTCCGGGTCCGACGTGATGATCCCGGCCGCGAGCCCGTAGGTCGTGTCGTTCGCGCGCCGGACAGCCTCGTCGGCGCTGCCGACCACCTCGACCGCCACCACGGGGCCGAACGTCTCGATCCGCGCGAAGTCCGAGTCGGCAGGGACGTCGGCGAGCAGCGTCGCCTGGTAGACGGCACCATCGGCCTCGCCGCCGGCGAGCACCCTCGCGCCCTTGGCGACGGCGTCGTCGACGCGGCCCTTCACGGTTCCCACTGCGTCGTCGGTGATGAGCGGCCCGATGATCGTGTCCTGCTCCTTCGGATCACCAGCCTTCAGGCCCTTGGTCTTCTCGACCAGCCGCTCGACGAACTCCTCCGCGATCGGCTGCTCGACGAGGATCCGGCGCGCCGACATGCAGATCTGACCCTGGTGCAGGAACGCGCCGAAAGCGGCGGCGTCGACGGCCGAGTCGAGCTCGGCATCGGCGAGCACGATCAGTGGGTTGTAGCCGCCGAGCTCGAGCACCACGCGCTTCAGGTTCCTGCCCGCGGCTTCCGCGATCCGGCGCCCCGTCTCGGTCGAGCCGGTGAAGTTGATCACCCGAACCTGCGGGTTCTCCGCGAACTCGTCTCCGATCGGCCCGGCCTCGCCCGGAGCGTGCGTGACGATGTTCAACACGCCGTCCGGAAGCCCGGCTTCGCTGAAGATCTCGCCCCAGGCCAGACCGCCAACGTACGGTGAGAGCTCCGACGGCTTCAGCACGACCGTATTGCCCAGGGCGATTGGCGCGGCGAACGAGCGCGCCGAGAGGATCAGCGCCGCATTCCACGGCGCGATCGCGCCGACGACGCCAACCGGGCGGCGAATGCCCATCGCAAACGCACCTGTGTCAGACGGAATGATCTCCCCCATCGGCTGGTAGCCCAGTGCCGCTGCCTGTCGGAACAGTCCCGGCACGAACTGGAGCTGGAACATCGCGAAGCCGAAGGTCGAGCCAGTCTCGCGGGTAAGCCACGACGCGGTGTCGTCGCTCCGCGATTCGAGGATGCCGGCTGCCTTGAGAAAGATCCGCTGGCGCTCAGCCGGCGGCGCCTGCGACCACGCCGGGAAGGCGTCGGCCGCCGCTTCGATGGCCCGTCTCGCATCCTCCCTCGTCCCGGCGGGGACGCTCGCGACCACGTCACCGGTGAAGGGATCGTTGTCCTCGAAGGTCTCGCCGCCCGAGGCCTCGCTCCACTCCCCGCCGATGTGTAGGCCGCGAACGGTTTTCTCGATTGCGCTGACCGTCATCGCAAGCTCCCTCCTCGCGCCGCAGTGTTCGCTATGAGAACAAAGATCCGACTACCGCACGGCACTTTCCCACCCCTGCGCACTGAGGTCAACTTCGATCGCCTCTGCCGTTCGCAGCAGCTTCGGGACGACCTCGCGCCGAAGCCCTTGCATCGTCATGCGCGTGGCATGGACCGAGACGTTGAGCGCCGCGACCGTGATCTGGGAGCCGTCCCGGATCGGCACCGCCGCCGAGCGGACACCCTGTTCGAGCTCCTGGTCGACCGCCGCCCAGCCGGCTTCCCGAACCTCGTCGATGCGCCGACGGAGCGTCTTGCGATCGGGCACGGTCGTCGCCGTCAGACGTGCGATCTCGATCCGTTCCAGCCGCACTGCAAGCGCCTCGGGATCGAGACCCGCGAGGAGCACGCGGCCCATCGAGGTCGCATAGGCCGGCAGCCGGGTCCCGACCGCGATCGTGATCGTCATGATCCGCCGCGTCGGAACCCGCGCCACGTAGACGATGTCCAGATCGTCCAGCACTGCCACCGACGACGATTCGTTCACCTCACCGACGAGAGTCTCCATGTGCGGTTGGGCCACCTCCGGCAGGCTCAGGGCAGACAGGTACGCATAGCCCAGCTCGAGCACGCGCGGGCGAAGCGAGAAGCTCGCGCCCTCCTGTCGCACGTAGCCGAGGCGGACGAGCGTGAGCAGGAAGCGGCGCGCCGCCGCCCTCGTCAGTCCCGTCGCCCTCGCGACGTCGCTCAGCCTCAGGTCCGGGTGCTCGGCGCCGAAGGCGCGGATGACCGCGAGCCCGCGCTCCAGCGACTGAACGTAGTCCGAGTTCCGCCGTTCGGCGCCATCCAGCATGTGAACGGATGTTCTCATACCGAACATCCACCTTGCGAGATACTGGCCGACTCGTGACCACGACGGTGCGGGACGCGGCCTTCGACGTCCTCCGCGAGCGCGGACTGACGACGATTTTCGGGAATCCCGGCTCGACCGAGGTCCCGTTCCTCGCCGGATTCCCCCCCGACCTTCGCTTCGTGCTCGCGCTCCACGAGGGCCCCGTCGTCGGGCTGGCGACGGGATGGGCGCTCGCACGAGAACAACCCGCGTTGGCTCTCCTCCACACGACGGCAGGCCTCGGCAACGCCGTCGGCGCGCTTGCGACAGCCCGCGTGAACCGGGCCCCAGTCGTGGTCCTCGTCGGTCAGCAGGATCGCCGTCACTTGGCACTCGAGCCGTTCCTCGCCGGCCACCTCCAGGGGCTCGCCGGCGAGTATCCCGTCTGGGTCGACCAGCCCGTGCGCTCGCAGGATGTCCCGGGCGCGATCCTGCGCGCCTCGCACGAAGCGGAGACCCACCGGGGACCGGCGATCGTGATCGTGCCGATGGACGACTGGGACGCGCCGGCGGACGAGGAGCGCGAACAGGCGGCTCCCGCAAAGGTCCGCCGAGCGGCGGGCGCCGACCCGGCGGCGGTCGAGGAGCTCGTCGCGTTCCTGACCGACGCGGAAGCGCCGGCGATCGTGGTCGGCGCCGGCGCCGACAGCCGCGAAGCCTGGTCGGCGCTGGTCGAGCTCGCCGAGCGGCTCGTCGCGCCGGTCTTCCAGGAGTCCTTCGGCGCCCGCGCCGGCTTCCGCCAGGATCACCGGCTCTTCGCCGGCGTCCTCCCCGCCGACCGGCCTCGGCTGCGCGAGAAGCTCGCGCCGTACGATGCGCTGCTCGTCGTCGGAGCGCCGGTCTTCCGCCAGTCGCCGTATGCGCCGGGGCGGTTCATGGAGCCCGGGACGCGGGTCGCAGTCGTCGGCGACAACGCGGATGAAGTGCATCGGAGCCCGGCGGAGCTGGCGGTGCTCGCGCCGCCGGCGGCGGTCTGCCGCGAGGTCGCGGAGCGCCTCCCGCAGCGCGACGGCGCCGCCCCGGAGCCATTCCGGCCGCCACCGGCCCCGTTGGCGCCCGCAGCCGGCGAGCCGCTTCAGGCCGGCCATGTCCTCTCGGCGCTCGCCGAGCGGCTCCCACGGGAGGCGGTAGTCGTCGAGGAGGTGCCCGTCGACCGGCCCGAGCTCCACGAGCGCCTGCTTGCGCGCGAGCCGCTCGGGTACCTCAGCGCGGCGATGGGCGGACTCGGCTTCGCGCTCGCCGGAGCGACCGGCGTACGGATGGCGCTCCCCGAGCGGCCGGTCGTCGCCGTGGTCGGAGACGGCTCGGCGCTCTACGGGATCCAGGCGCTCTGGAGTGCGGCGCACTACCGGATCGGTGCGCTCTACGTGATCCTCGCGAACGGCGGCTACGCGATCATGGATCGGCTCGCCGAGCGCCGAGGCGAAGCCGCGCCCTGGCCCGGCTTCGACGTCGACATCGCAGCGATGGCGCGAGCGCAGGGCTGCGAGGGACGGCGCATCGCGGAGCACGACGACCTTCTCGCGGCACTCGACGAAGTCGTGCCGGAGCTCGCCACGCGCCAAGAGCCGTTGCTCCTGGACGTGGCGATTGCTCCGACTCCGACCTTTAGTCCCTAGCCGACGGTGAAGCTCGTCTTCACTCCGGGTCTCGCGCTCGACCAATAGCGGTATGTGCCCTTCCGCAGGTCGAGCGTCCACGTGATGCGTCCGCGCCCCTTGACACTCGTGCGCCTGTTCACCTTCGGCCCCTTGAGCACGAAGTTCTGCGTCCGCGAGTTGTCAGTGACGACGAAAACGTACGGGCCGATTGCGAGCTTCTTCACCGTCCTGCCCTCGAGCCGCAGCAGCACCCGCCGTCCCTGCACGGTTCCCTCCAGAGTGAGCCCGCTCGCGATGCTCGTGGGGACGAGCTGGCTCATGTTCGGCATCCTCGCAATCACGTCGTACTTCCTCGAGTAGGTCGCCAGCTGTTGGAGCTTGCGCCGGTCGATGAGCGGGCTCCAGATCGGCAGGCGGATGTTCCGGATCGCCGCCGGGAGCAACGCCCGGATCTCGTCCGGATGAGACTGCGCGTAGACGAGCGAGCGGTTCATGGCCGTCCTGAAGCGCTGCGCCAGGGCGCGGTTGGTCGACACCCAGCTCGGCTTCGCCGCGTAGCCTCCGATCGGGAAGTACCGGCCGAGCACCGGGCCGGGAGCCATAACGGACCGGCCACCGTCGCTGATCACCTGCGAGAGGAACGGCTCCGGCGTCCAGATCGCATCCACCTGGCCGTTGTTCAGCGCCGCCCGCATCTGCGGGAACGGGATCGCGGTCAGCCTGGCGGCATTGGACGACATCCCCAGCTTCTCGAAGGCCGCCCTGATCATGATCTCGCCGACACCCTTGAGGGCGTTCACCGCGATCGTCTTGCCGCGGAGGTCCTGGGGCGTGCGAATCGAGCTATTGCCCTTGACCAGGATGTTCTGCCAGTTGTCCGCCGTCGACGTCCCTTCGACCTCGCTCGCCGCCAACAGCTGGAGCGGGATGCCGCTCGTCGACCCGATCATGAACGGGACGAAGCCCGCATATGCGATGTCGCCGTTGTTGTTCCCCATCGCAAGGACAACGTCGTTTCCGCTCTGAAGCGTCGTCTGCTTGAACGCGATCCCCTGCTGCGCAAAAAAGCCCTTCTGGACCCCGAGATCGAGCGGCAGGGCGTTCGCGATCGGCAACGTGAGCAGCCGGAGCTCCGTCGTCGCCCGAGGCGCGCTCGACGCCGCGCCTCCGAAGACGGCGAGCCCGACAAGCATCGCGGCGACAGTGGACACGCCAATTCGCGTTCTCATGTTCGCTCTCCTTTCGCAGTTGTGGCGGTCGCAAGCTCCTGGGCCGGCTCGGCCTGTTCCCGCTTGATCAGGCGGTAGACGTGCCCGCGCAGGTGCGTGAACTCCGGCAGCTCCTTCGTCGCGATCTGGTCACGAGGGAAGGGCAGGTCGACGTCGATCATCTCCTTTACTTCGGTAGGTGCATGGGTTAAGACGACGACGCGATCCGAGAGGTAGACGGACTCGTCGATGTCGTGGGTCACGAAGAGGATCGTGACCGCGAACTCCTCCCGCACGCGAAGCACGAGGTCCTCCAGATCGCCGCGCGTTTGGGCGTCGACCGACGCGAACGGCTCGTCCATCAGCAGGATCGACGGCTGGTACGCGAGCGCCCGAGCGATTGCCACCCGCTGCTGCATCCCACCCGAGAGCTGCCAGGGGTAGTGGTCGATGAAGCGCGTCAGCCCGACGGCGTCGAGTGCCTCCTCCACGAGCGCCTTCCGCTCGTTCCTTCCCAGGTGCTTGTGCCGCAGCGGCAGCAAGACGTTATTCCGAACGGAAGCCCATGGCATCAGAGAGCGGCCGTACTCTTGGAAGACGAGCGCCATCTCTTCGGGCGGGGATGTGACCCGCTTCCCTCGCAGGAGCACTTCGCCGCGGCTCGGTCGCAGCAGGCCGCCGACACACTTGAGCAGCGTCGTCTTGCCGCAACCCGACGGGCCGACGACGCACACGAACTCACGGTCGTCCACCGCGAACGAGACGTCGGCGATTGCGTGCGTCGCCTTGGCGCCGGTGCCGTACGTCTTGGCGACGTTTCGGATCTCCAGCAGTTGCCCGGCCGTTGTGCTCATTGGGCGGTCGCCGCACGCCAACCCCGGTGCCAGGCGAGCGCGCGGCGCTCGACAAGGATCAGCAGCACGTTCAATAGGTAGCCCAGCAGCCCGATCAGCACGATCGCCGCCCACATCGGCGCGAGCTGGAGAGTGTTCTTGGAGATCAGTAGCACGTATCCAACCCCGCTCGTACTGGAGAAGTACTCGGTCAGCACCATCATGATCACCGCCAGCGATAGGCTCGTTCGCATGCCCGCGAAGATCTGAGGCAGCGTCGCCGGCAGGACGATTCTCCGAATCCGCTCGACCCCACGCACTCCGTACGAGCGGGCGGTCTCGATCATGGTCGGGTCGATTCCGCGGACGCCGTCGATCGTGTTGAGCAGGATCGGGAAGAGGCAGAAGAACGCGATGAAGGCGATCTTCTGCCGGTTCTCGATCGAGTGCAACAGGACAATCGAGATCGGCAGCAGCGCCGGCGGCGGCATCGCGCGCCACCACTCGATGTGCGGCATCGCCAGGATCCGGCCCCACCGTGACATCCCGAGCGGGATGCCGAGAAGCACGCCCAGGACGACGGCGATCCCGAAGCCGAGCGCGATCCTCGTCAGGCTCGGGACGACATGGTGCTCGAACTGCGAGAAGAGCCACAGCTCCCGGAACTCGACGAGGATCGTCGACAGGCGCGGGAACTTCGGGTCCTGCGCCCGCACGGTCCACAGCTGCCAGGCGGCGAGGATGGCGATTGGCACGGCGATCTCTGCCGCGATTGCCGCGGAGTGATAGAGCCGCCGACTCACCCTGGCGCCTCCCGCTGGGACGGATGCCAGCGCAGCGCCCGCCGTTCTATCGCCGCGAAGACCACGTAGATCGCGAGGCCGAGGAAGCCGGTCGCGAGCGCCAGCGCGTAGACCCGGACGGTCAGGCCGAACGACTCGGACACGTTCATGATCTGCCCGAGGCCACCGATCCCCATGAAGAGCTCGGCCGTGAAGGCGAGGATCAGGGCGACCGCCGAGGAGATGCGCAGGCCCGTCGCAATGTACGGGACCGCGCTCGGCAGCTTGATGCGATAGAGCCGCTCGAACCGGCCGACGCCGAAAGAGCGGGCCGTGTCGAGCGCGACCGGGTCGACGTCGCGCACGCCGTAGATCGTCTGTACGAGCAACGGCCAGAACGCGCCGAACGTAGCCAGGAAGACCTCGCTTTTGAGCGTCGTCCCGAGGGTCAGGAAGAGCAGCGGGATCAGCGCCGCCGACGGGATCGGCCGGAGGAACTCGATCGGAACCCGGAAGGCCCGGAGCGCGAACTGGCTCGAGCCCAGCAGGATCCCGATCGGGACGGCGAGCGCTGCGGCGATCCCGAGGCCGAGTGCCCACCCGCGCACGGTTTGGCCGAACGCGGTCCAGAACTCCCGCGTGTGCATCATCGACCAGAGCTCCTGAAAGGTCGTCGTCATCGCGGGCAGGTCCTGTTCGGAGATCAACCCGGCACGTGAGACGAACTGCCAGAGCGCCAGGAAGGCCGCGACCGAGAGCAGGGCCGCGACGACCGGCGCGAGGCGGGCGGCCAGGGTCCCGAGAGCCGATTCCGTCTCCCGTGAAACGCTGCCGACGGACGCTACGCCCGGAGCCGACACGATGCCTAGTCCTAACACGTTTTAATCGCTGCATGTGCGCAGACCGCCTTCGTGTTCGCATGGAGAACACAGGCGCCAGCTACGTCCTGCTCGGGTCCACCTAGTGGGGAGCGTTCCGCTGCGCAGCACCTGCGAGGTCTTCCGGATGCTGAGCGAGCGGCTCGGCGATCGGCTGCGGCGGCTGCGGAACGGCGAGACCGGGCCGCGGGCCGAGTGGGATCTACCCGAGCCAGAGGGCGGTTAGGCCCGGCTCGCAGCGTCCCTCGTGGGACGCGCGATCAGCGGCCCGCCGCGGCCTGGCGGCGGCGGAGCACGGTGTCGAGCGTGACGGCGGAGAGCAGGATGACGCCGGTAGTGATGAACTTGACCGCGTCGGTGTAGCCGACGAGGTCGATCCCGTTCGCGATCATCCCGATGATCAGGCCTCCGAAGAGCGCGCCGCTCACGCGACCACGGCCGCCGAAGAGGCTGACGCCGCCGATCACGGCTGCGGAGATCGCGTCGAGCAGGATCGTGCCGCCGCCGGCTGTCAGATCGACCGAGTTGAGACGAGAAGCGAAGATGACGCCGCCCGTTGCCGCCATCGAGCCCGAGATCATGAACACCAGGACCTTGATCAACTTGACGTTGATGCCGGCGCGGCGCGCGGCCTCGGCGCTGCCGCCGACGGCATAGACGTGGCGGCCGAACGTCGTCCGGCCGGCGACGTACCCGCCCAGCACGACGAGGAACAGAACGACCAAGCCGACGAGCGGCACGCCCCGGGAGTGGTTGCAGACTGCGACGGCGGCGAACGCCAGGCCGCCGAAGAAGGTAACGCGTAACGCCGTGAGCACGAGGTTGCCCGTCCGTAGCCCGGCCCGACGGCGGCCGAGATAGGTGCCGAATGATGCGGCGGCGTAGCCCACGGCGAAGACCGTCGCGATCGCCCAGCCGAGGTTCTCCGAGAGGACGTTGTTGGCGACGTCGTTGATGTACTGGTCTTCGATCCCGATGACGCCCTGTGTGCCGAGGGCTTGGAGGATCACACCCTGCCACGCGAGCAGCCCGGCGAGCGTGACGACGAACGACGGTACGCCGATGAACGCGATGATCGACCCTTGGAGAGCGCCGATCGCGGCGCCCACGGCGATCGCGGCAGCGATCGCCACCAATCCGGGGTACTGGTGACCGGAGCCCGGAACCTGGAGCTCGGCCACGACGACGCCCGCGACGCCACTCACATAGCCGATCGATAGATCGATTTCGCCGATCAGCAGGACGAAGACGACGCCGATCGCGATTACCGTGACGCCGGCCATCTGGCCGATCAGGTTCGTGAAGTTGACGGCGCTGAAGAAGATCTCGGTCTTCGAGGTGAAGTACAGCGTGATCCCGATCAGGCCGATGATCACGGGCAGGCTGCCGACGTCTCCTGACCTGAGCGCGTCCCAGCGCGCGCGAAGGATCTCGCCGAGACTGTCGCCGCCGGCGGCGGCCTGAACTTCGGCCGGGGCCGCCGTGCTCACGCCACGCCCTCCGCCTCGTCGGTCTTCCGCCCTCCCGCCGTGATCGCCTGCACGATTTCTTGCTGGTTCGTCTGCTGCTTTTCGTAGACGCCAACATTGCGACCGAGCCGCAGCACGGCGATCCGATCCGCGACCTCGAAGACGTCGACGAGGTTGTGGGAGACGTAGACGACCGCGAGTCCTTGCTCCGCGAGGCGCTTGACGAGGGCGAGCACCTGCTGCGTCTGAGCCACGCCCAGCGCCGCCGTCGGCTCGTCGAGGAAGACGACCCGGTTGTTCCACATCACGGCTCTCGCCACCGCCACCGACTGCCGCTGCCCGCCGGACAAAGTGGCGACGGGTTGCCTCACGGAGCTGATCGTCGTCACGGCGAGCGAGGCGAGCGTCTCGGACGTACGCTGCTCCATCGGGGCTTCCCTGAGCCGGAAGAACAGGTCATGTTCCTCGCGTCCGAGGTACATGTTCTGGACGACGTCGAGGTTGTCGGCGAGCGCGAGATCCTGGTACACCACCTCGATCCCGAGCTTGGCTGCGTCCTTCGGACCATGGATCGTGACCGGCTTGCCTTCGTAGAAGATCTCGCCACTGTCGACCGGGTGGATCCCGGCGACGCACTTGATCAGCGTCGACTTGCCGGCGCCGTTGTCCCCGACGAGCGCCATCACTTCAGCATCGCGAACCTGGAAGTCGACTGAATCGAGAGCCTGGACCGACCCGAAGCTCTTGGAAACTCCACGGAGCTCGAGCGTGGGTCGCTGCTGTTCGTCCAACGGCGGCTTTGTACCACGGTCGAGGGCGCGCCGGGCGCGCCCTCGACCGGGGAACGTCTACTTGCAGTACTTCGCGTACTGGCCGATACAGACCTGACTTCTCTTGAGGTGGCCTTCCTTGAACAGCAGCGTGTAGTTCTTCTTCGTGATCCAGACCGGCGTCAGGAGGATCGACTTCGTGCCGCTGACGGTGGCGTTGACGCCGGGTACCTTCCTGCCCTTCAGGATCGCGATCGCCGCCGCCGCAGCTGCGTTCGCCTCCCGGCGGATCGACTTGTAGACCGTTCCGGTCTGCCAGCCGGCGAGGATGAACTGGACTCCGGTCGGAGTCGCATCCTGGCCGGTCAAGGGGATCGGCTTGAGCCCGTGGGCCTTGAGCGAGGCGATGACCGCTCCTGCGAGACCGTCGTTCGCCGCGATCGAGGCGTCGATCTTGTTGCCGTTCCGGGCGAGGATCTGATCGAAGATGCGGCGGCCCTTGATCGGATCCCAGTCGGTCCACTGGTCACCGCCTTTGGCCTTCACGAACGTGTCGTTATTGAAGAGCGGGTTCAGAATCGAGTCGTAGCCCTGCTTGAACAGCTTGGCGTTGTTGTCCTTGACGTCGCCGTTCAGCTCGGAGACGACCGGTTTTTTCGAGTACTTGCCGTTCGCCTTCAGGGCCGCAACGAGCCTGCTCCCCTGAATCTTGCCCACACGAACGTTGTCGTACGAGACGTAGTACGAGGCCTTGCTCCCGACCACGAGGCGGTCGTAGTCGATGACCTTGGCCTTGCGGCTGACGGCAAGGTTCGTGATCGAGATGCCCGAGGCGGGGGTGAGCTGGTCGAGCAGGATGACCTTCGCACCTTGCGCCAGGCACTGCTCCGCCTGCGACTTCTGTTTCTGCGGGTCGGCGAGGGCGTTCAAAACGCTCGCGGCGACGCCGGCCTTTCTGAATGCCGCCTTCAGCAACGGCGCGTCGAACAGCGTGTAGCGCGTCGACGACTTCGTATCCGGCAGCAGCGCACAGACCTGGATCGTTGCGAGCTTCGACGTCGGTCCGCTCGAACGGGCCGACGCACCTGCGGCGATCAGGCCGACGAGGACAAACGCAGCCGCAGCCGCGATCGCCCACTGGGGTAGCTTCTTCACTCTCTTCCCTCCCTGAGGCGCGGGGTTAAGCACTGTTGGTAACAGGTTTATCACCCCGTCACAAGCGAGTTCCAGGCTTACCGCCCGGGGGCGCCCGCGCGCCCGTTCGGCTCCTTCGGCACGGCGACCCAAGTGTGCGAGGCAAGCTGCGCCGCCGAACCGGAACGCCTACTCACATCCGCGCAGGAGGGGCCGGGCGGCGTCGGCCCCTGGCGCGGATGTGTCTGCTTGCTACTTCTTGACGTCGACGCACGAAAAGTCCGACAGGACGAGCCTGCCCGGAAGATTCGTGCTGGCGGTGATCAGCGCCCCCTCGGACTCGACGAGGAAGTGCTGGGTGTTCTGGTTGACCTTGTAGGCCGTGACCGTCCAGGAGCTACCGTCCGTGAACGACGCCATGAGCGTGCCTGCCGCCGTTGCCCCTCCGGTCTGGTTGTTGACGAAGTGGTAGACGCCGACGGAACCAGCCGGGCACGAAGACCCCTGACCATTGTGCAGCGTCGCGGGAATCGCCGTCGCCACGACCACTGTCGCGACGGCGGCCGTTGCCCCGAGTGCTGCGAGAAACCGCCTCATGTTCTCTCCCCCTTTTTGGTTTGCTTTGCGGAGGTCCTTTCCTCCGGCCCAACGTGAGACGAGTTGCAAAAGAGGTATCCATCCAACCGATGAATTCCTTACCGGGGCTCGGGCCCGACGTCCAGGACGAGGGCCGTCCGCGTCCCACCCGTCACGGTGGAGAGCCTGAAATCGACCCATGTCACGTTGTTGTCTGACGTCACTTCGCGGAAGCGCCGACGCTGGTCGGCTTCGGCCCAGAGGCGGTACTTCCCGTCTGGCACGCCCGTGAGGTCGATGCTCTGCCCCGGCAACACCCACTCGTAGGTATCACCCCAGCCCGGCGACAGGCCCATCGAGATCTCCTCGTCAGCTCGTTTCCCACAGCTCTCGCGGGAGTGGACCTTCTCGGTCGGCCCGTTGTCGAGCCTGCGGCTGAAGTCGAAGAAGCAGAAGCCGACCTTCGAGTCGATCCGGGCGCGTTTGCCCCTGAGCGCTTCGCCCTTGCCAGCGCGCGCCACGAGGCGGTTCGTCGCGACCCTCGGGACGTGCCAGTGCTCGTGGCCGTCTCCGCCCCAGACGAGCGGCGTGTCGATCGCGACAGGGCTTGCGCCGCTCTCCGAGTACGAAATCTGCTGTTGGACGTGCCACCGGGCTCCGTCACGCGTCGCCCGGAGGACGAACTCGCCATCGCCGACGTTCACGAGGATCGAGCTGAAGGTCAGGCTCCAGCGTCCCTCCTTCTGGCGCGTGTGGACGTCGTGCGGCGGTGCAGGGACGAGGTCCGGCAGGACGGCCTGGCCGACCGGCGGGCCCGGATCGTCCGATTCCGACGTTCCGCATCCGCCGACCACGGCCAACGCGGCCAAGATCCCGATCGTCCTCCAGCCCACTCTCATGGCGTCATCTTCGGCTCGGCGTCGGAGCGGATCGTCGAACGTCGCGCAGAGCTGCCCGGTGCCGACCTCGAGCGGCTAGTCGTCGTCGCAAGTGATCTGAAGTATCTCCTGTCCTTGGCCACACACGAACCTCCGCGCAGGGAAGGAATGCGAAGTGCGCGGCAGGCGGCGACAGGGTTGCCGGATCGCGGCGAAGGATCGTCAGAGCTTGGCCGATCGAGGACGGCGCCCGATCTGGAGCGCTCGGGCGAGATCCGTGATCGAGAGAAGCCCGGCCAGGCGGTCCCCCTCGACGACCAGGCCTCGATTCGAGCTCGGTGAGGACAGGTCGGCGAGCGCGTCGACTGCCCGCTCGTCTTCGGTCAGCTGCGGCACCTCGCTGAGCCGAATCATCGACTCGCGCACCCGGCGGGTGTCCCACTCCTGTCGCGGCACCGCGGCGACCGACCTGAAGGCGATCAGCCCTACCGGCCGACCGTCCTCGACGACCGGGTACGTCGTGAACCGCCGTGACCAGGCGACCTCGTCCATGAACTGACCGATGGTGAGGTCGGGGTCGACGGTCACGGGATCCCGCACCATCAGGTCGCGGACCCGCACGCCCTCGAGCGCTTCCTCCGTCGCGATGTAGCCCGCCTCCGCCCTCGCGGCCTGGAGCAGGAACCAGCCGATGAACGCGAGCCAGGCACCGCTGAAGGCGCCGTAGAGGACGAACATCGCGATCCCCAGGCCGATGAAGAGGTAGCCGAAGCCCTGTCCGATGTCGGCCGCAACCCTCGTCGCCCACGCAAGGTCACGGCGGAAGTACCAGAGCGCCGAGCGAAGTACCCGTCCGCCGTCCAGCGGCAAGGCCGGGATCAGGTTGAATACGAGCAAGGCGAGGTTGATGTAGCCGAGCCACGCGACGACCCCGTCCACCTCGCTCGGCACCCCGGCGAGCGCGAGGAGGCTAAAAGCCACGCCCAGAGCCAGCGAGACCACGGGGCCGGCGATCGCCACCCGGAACTCGGCACCGGCGTTGGGAAACCTTCCCTTGAACTCCGCAACTCCGCCGAACAGCCAGAGCGTTATCCCTTCGATCTCCATGCCTTCACGCAGCGCCTGCCGCGCGTGGCCGAGCTCGTGGAGGACGAGCGACGTGAAGAAGAGCAGGGCGGCGGCGGCCGCCATGGCGAGATAGGTGCCGTCCGAGAGCCCCGGATTCTGCTCCGGAAAGACGCCGGCGGCCAGCGACCAGACGATCAGCGCGAAGACGACCACCCAGCTCCAGTTGATCCGAACGCGTACCCCCGCGATCCGGCCCAGTTCGAAATTGCCGTTCATGCCACCCTCCTCGGTCGTCGCGTCCCGCGAGCAACTCTCTCACCTGTCCGTAGCCGAACGCTCACAGCATGACTGCGCCGCCGCGCACGACGCGTCGTCAGCGCCGGAGCGAGGAGGAGCCAGTAGATCGAGACGTGGCCCGTGCGTCCGAAGATCCCGGTGAAGCAGCTCCAGAGGTTACCGAGCACATTGGCAATAACCCCGCGACGCGGCGTATTCCTCGGCCACCCGCTTCGGCACGACGAAAGCCCAGGCGTCCTCGACTAGCTCGCGCATCTCTTCCGCGTCGATAGCCGCCAGGCGGACGTGAACCCAGTGGTAGCGGAGGTCGGACTGGCTCGGGAGCGAGAACTTCTCAGGTTCGGCCTCGACGAGCGCGTCTCGCCATTCCTTGGGGAACGCGAAGCCCATCGTCGAGCCGTCGCGCGAGAGGGATAGGTAGACGATGCGCCCGATCCGGAACTTCACGACGCCGCGAACGAGCCCCTCGCTGCTGCGAGGAAGCGTGATCGCAAACGCGCGGACCTCGTCGATCGTCACCATGGCACGTCGGCATCAGGATACGAACGGGCACGGGCATCGCCTCCTCGTGCGGCCTCATGCGGCCAGTTCCATCCACGTTGCCGCCGTTGTAATCACAACGCAGAGGTGAGATACTCGTCGGCGCTTGGTCACGCGTTGGAAGCCGCGAGCTCCTGCGGCCTCCCGCTCCCACCGGGCCATCGCTTCGTTGTCGTCGAAGAGGTGAGCGAGCGGTGAGACGCAGTCCAGCGAGCTCGAGGCGGCCTGAGAGGCGCAGGGCTCCACTCGCGCGGAGCTAGCGATGCTCTGCCAGCTCGTCTCTCAGCCTGTCGTCCAGCTCATTCAGGTCGTCGTTGCGGCGATCCAGTACATCCTCATCCAGATCTGCCAGCTGATCGAGGAAGTCGTCAGGGTCGTCACGGAAGTTCTCAAGTACAACCCGAATGCCGCCGGCAACGTCGACCAGAACCTCCCGACGTACATCCTGAGCGACCGCGGCAGGCCGCTCGTCCCGATGGTCGACCGCGCGACATCAGCCGTCGCTTACTTCGAGGTCGCCATCCGCGGCGACGTCATCACCGGCGAGCTCAGGAGGCGCGGCCGCGAGCTCGTCCCGGGCCGCCCGTTCCTCTACATGCCGCACAAGGTGATGGAGATCGCGAGACACCTGTTCGGCGACATCTTCGCGGGCGACCCCTCCGACGACGGGCGCGGAGCCACACCGGAGAAGAACCTCTTCACGTACGCGCCGCCCGTGCAAGCAGTGCTCGCGACACGCGGGACGCTGGCGAGGAACAACTACAACGTGTGGCCGGACAAGTACACGAACTCCTCGGCGGTGAACTATTTCGGCGACCGGTCGCTGTCCGATATGGGGGTCCGCGTCGACACGGACGACACGTGTAGCAGGCCGACGAACACGTTCCTGCACCTCGTCGACGACATCGGGTTCACGCCGGGGAACACCGCGGTCGCAGAAGAGATGAATTGCGGCGCCGGCCAGACTCTCACGTCCGCCGAGACGAATTTCCTGATGCTGCACAAGCATGCCGACGCCTGCGCAGTCACCACCTACTTCGTCTCGAGCTACGAGGCGGACTGCTCGTCCGTCGGGTGCAACGACCTGCTCGGGTACACGACCGTGACCTTCGAGAACCTCGGCAGCGCGAAGGTGCTCGAGTTCACGGCGGCCACGGACGAGATGATGGCGCGGATCGTCGACAACGTCTCCGGCAAGGCCGCGGAGATCGTTCGCGTCGCCGAGACCTACTTGCACGAGCTCGGCCATCAAAGCGGGCTCTTACACGACGAAGACGTTCCGGACTGCGCCGACGACACGACCCTCGCGATCACGAAGATCATGGCCCCCGGGGAGAGCGTCCGCAGGGCATTCACCGGGTGGCAGTGGTGCATGGTGCGCGGCACGTGTTACTGCACGTCCCGGGCGCTCACGCCGTTCCTCCAGACGGCGGAGCTGGCGGAGCGCCGTGAGAAACCACCGGAGGACCAGCCGTGAAGGAGTGTGACCGGCGTTGGCGCTGAGTGAGATCTCGCGCCTCGCGCACGAGAGCGAGGTTCGGCGGAGCGTCCTCCACAACCGTGTTCGGAGGGCCGGCGGCCGCGCCCGTGCGGCGATGCCCTCGACCCTGGCGGACTACCTGAAGATGGCGGCCGCTTCCGCCATGGGGTTCTGGATCTGACGGCGCTCCTCGCCTACCTTTCGCCCGTCGAGCCGCTCCACGCGCTCGCGGCCCTCGGGGTGACGTTCTCGGCACAGGCGACGCTCTACAAGATCAAGCTCGCGACCGACCCGTCGTACGAGATCCGCGGCTGCGGGTGCGGAAAAGGCCGAGCGGACGAGACCGCCGCGTCCTTCGGAGCCGGGAGAGCGCGACCTTGGGCGTCCCGAACTCGGTGCTCGCGATCCTGCTCTACGCCGGGCTGATCGCCTCGCTGGCCGGCGGCTATCACGACGGCGCGGTCGCGCTGGCCGGCCTGGCCGTGGCCGCGAGTGCCTACTTCGGCTACGTGATGGTGTTCAGGCTCGGGAGCCTGTGCGCGACGTGCGTCAACATCGCTGCGCTCAATATCCTGATCCTCTTGCAGCTCGCGTAGCGTCGGCTCGAAGACTCAGTTTGGCCGCGCTGACGGTCAAGCCCCGGCGAATACAGGTGCTCGGGACGACCCGTCGCGCCGTAGCGCAGCGACAGCTCGACGGCACCGGCCGCGGCGAGGTATTCGAGGTAACAACGTGCGGTGCTGCGGCTGATGCGCGTCAGTTCGCGCCGTATTCGTACGCGCCGATGTCCGGAGCACCGCCGCGCCGACGCCCGGTCATGTCGTGGCTCGGGGCGTGGCCGGGGTTCGCCCTGTCGATCAGGAGCTGCGACCGCGCCGTCGGACGGCCTCGGCGGTCGAGGTGAACGCGGCCCACGTCATCTGAACGGGAGCACCTATGGCCGCGGACGATGACGTTGGAGATCGATCCGCGCACGCCGAAGCAGACGCGCCCCCAGGTCCGCAGCAGGCCGATGACGTTGTTGACGAGGAGCGGCCGCTCGCGTCGCGAGTAGCCGCCGTACCGGTAGGCGCGGCTCATGCGCAGCGAGCCCGCGTAGCCGTCGATGCGCGTCGCGCCCGTCAGGATCGTGTTGTTGACGACTTCGACGAAGCGAGGCAGACGATCGGAGCCCTTCGCACCGATCACGAGCGCAGTCCGTGACCGATACCCCGGGACGCGCCGGTCGGTCCCGACGAAGACGTTGTTGGCGATCGAGATGTGGTCGACTGGGCCCGTCAGATACAGCTGGGCGCCGCCGAACTTGTACACACCGAAGTGGTTGCGCTCGACCCGAAGCCACTTCCCCGCGAACAGCTGGACGAGGTCCTGGTGGCCGCAGCGCACCCGGCCGAGGCGGCGGAAACTGCACGGGAGAGTTCGCTCGAAGCGGTTACGCCGGATCGTCAGATGCGAGCCGAACCGTCCGTGGATGAAGTCGCAGCCGTAGCAGTCGTGAAACCAACTGTCCTCAATAGTGACGTGCTGCGTCCGCCGGAAGAGCACGAGGCAGTTCGACCACTCAGCTGAGCGATCCCCGCAATGCGTAAACGTGCTGCGGCGGATCGTGACGTACCGCGAAGCCCACGCCGTCACCGACGCGGAGAGACGCGTTCCCTGCGCGGTGACGACGAGGCCGTCCAGGTCGATGTGCTTGGAGCCGTTGACCTCAACGATCGCGTGCTGCGTTCGCGGCGAGATCGTCACTCGGGCGAGCGACACGTGCTTCGTGCGGTCGAAGACCAACCGCTCGATCCGCACGCCCGGCCTCCCGATGATGTGCAGCGGGCGCGCCGAGCGTGGCGGCACAACGAGCGTGCGGTAGAAGTTCGGCAGCAGCCGGATCGTGCCACCCGAGTTCGCGAGCTTGGAGACCGCGGCTTGGAACTGCCTGTCGTTCCGCACGCGGATCGTCTTGCTCGCCGCAGGCGCGGCCGCAGGCGCCGCCGCCAGCACCACGAGGGTGAGCACTGCGGATGCCAATGACTGAGTTGCACTCATCCGGCGCCGCTGGATGAGGCGAGTGTAAGACGGGTGCGGCGACGAGAAGGCCTCGCACCGATTCCGGGATGGTGATGGGCTACTTCCGTAGGCGATTATCCCTTGACGGCAGGTAGATTCAGCTGGCGGCGGATCGCTGCGCAAACGGTCGCGCTCTACGAGAGGCTGGTCTAATTCGCCGCATGCAGTTCGACCGGCACACGCTCGTGCTGCTCGTGCGTCGGCCCGATGCACCGGAGCTCACGGACGAGGAGGCGGCCGAGCTCCAGGATCGGCATCTCGCCTTCC
>Ga0126306_10000387_pt1 | contig 19876 bp, 18 predicted proteins | sample Plot27_FD_92592 | JGI IMG/M metagenome (GOLD analysis project Ga0126306, IMG submission 92592) | Serpentine soil microbial communities from UC McLaughlin Reserve, CA, USA - Plot27 | ecosystem: Environmental > Terrestrial > Soil > Grasslands | place: USA: UC McLaughlin Reserve, Lake County... | reverse complement strand
CTCGAGGTGCGCGACATCCTGCGTGCGACCGCGGTGCAGATCGATGTCGCCAACGTCGACCCCGTGGGGCAGTGGGCCGGCGGCTTCAGTCAGTGGTACGGCTTCGGCCGGGTGAACGCAGCGAGCGCGGTGTGCGGCGCCGCTCCGACGGTCGCGCTGCAGACGCCGAGCGTGAACTTCAACAGCATCCCGGAGGGCGAGACGACCGTCCGCGCCGTGGTCCTCGCCGTCGAGTCCTGCCAGTCTGCGCGGTTCGACGTCGTGGCCGCGCCTGGCGCGCCCTTCACACTCCCGCTCGGCGCGTCGGTGCAGCTGGAAGTCGCGGCCGATGGCGCCCGTATGGCGCGAGTCTGGATCGGCTACACGGGCACCGTCGAGGGCGACACCGCGAACGGCAGCGTCACGGTGCGCTGGGCCGAGACGGGGCAGGAGTGGGTCGTCCCGATCGCCGCCGACACGGTACGCCGCCCGACCGTCTGCCTCGGCCTCGTGCTCGACAGATCCGGCAGCATGAACTTCGGCTCCGGCATCCCGCTGCTTCCGAAGCGGGTGGACGTCCTGAAGTTCTCAGTGCCGCCGCTGATCGAGGTTATGCAGGACGAGAACGCGCTCGGCATCGTGAGCTTCGACACCGACGCGCAGGACGTCATGCCCGTCACCGTCGCGGGCCCGCCCGTGTTCGGCGCCGGCCGGGCCGCCGCACGAGCCGCCGTCCAGGCGCACACTCCGAACCCGGCCGGGCTGACCGCGATCGGCGACGGGGTGGAGAAGGCGCACGATCTCTTGCTGCCGGAGGTCGGACACGACGTGCGGGCGACGATCGTCTTCACCGACGGCCACGAGACAGCGGCCAAGTACATCACTGACGTCGCCGCGTGGTGGACGAGCGCGTCTACGCGATCGGCCTCGGCACGGCCGACGAGATCCAGCCGGCGGCGCTGACCGCGCTGACCAACGGCACCGGCGGCTACCTGCTGCTGACCGGCGAGCTCGGCAACACCGACGCGTTCCTGTTGGCGAAGTACTACCTTCAGATCCTCGCCGGCGTTACCAACGAGGACATCGTCGTTGACCCGCAGGGCACGATCGCCCCGGGGCAGCGCCAGCGCATCCCGTTCGTGCTGAGCGAGGCCGATGTGAGCTGCGATGCCATCCTGCTCTGCCCCGGCGCGCGCGCGGTGCGCTTCGCCCTGGAGACGCCGGCGGGCGACCTGATCGCGCCGGCCGACGCGGCGGCGCTGCCGGGGATCGATTTCGTCTCCGGCGAGACCGTCGGCTACTTTCGCTTCAGCCTGCCCGTACCGGTCGGCGCTCCCGCCGCAACGGGAACCTGGCATGCGGTGCTGGAAGTGGACCGGGCCGGCTTCAAGCGGCAGCTTGCGGAGATCAAGCGGCGGCAGCCGCACCTCTACAGCTCGATCGCCACCCACGGGCTGCCCTACAGCCTCAACGTGCACGCCTACTCCAATCTCCGCTTGCGCATCTCGCTGGCCCAGGACGGGCAGGAGCCGGGGGCACGTCTGTTGCTGCGTGGCGTGCTCACCGAGTACGGCCTGCCGATCTCCGGCCGCGCCCGCGTGCATGCCGAGCTGATGCGGCCGGATGGCACGGGAGCAACGCTGCCCATGCCGGAGAGCGCGCCGGGCATCTTCGAGGCGAGCCTGCCGACTACTCTCGCCGGGGTCTACCGCTTCACGGTCAAGGCCGCCGGCCGCACGCTTCGGCGTCGCCCCTTCACCCGCGAGCAGATCGTCACCGGGCAGGGGGCGGCAACCAGCCGCCGCCGAGCGGGAAGGACGATCCGGCTCGCGGCGGCCGGGATCTCTGCGACCTGGTCCGCTGCCTGCTCGGCGCCGGCGTGGTCTCGCCTGGTCTTGTGGCCAAGGTCCGCGCCCATGGACTCGATCTCGAAGCGCTCCGGAAGTGCTGCGGGGACGCGAAGCCGACCGCTGCAGCACCAGGGTTCGCGCCCGAGGAGCCGGGCCTGATCGGGCTGCTGCGGGATCTCATTCAGGCGGCGGGCCGGGCCTGACGGCGAGTCGCCGCCGCCGTCTCGAATCAGATCGCCACCGAGCGGTCCCAGGCCCCGGCGCGAGCGGCGTCGCGCGCGAAGTCGGCGAAGTCGCGCGGGTCGCGGCCGAGCGCCCGGCGCACACCGTCGGCCGGGTCGGCGTTGTCGTCGACGAGGACCTCCGCGAACAGGTAGCGCAGCAGGCCCACGACGTCGGCCGGCAGGCCCTCGTCGGCGAGCGCGGCCGTGAACGCCTCGAGCGGGATCTGCACGTAGGAGATCTGCCGCCCGGTCGCCCGGCCGATCTCCTCGACCACCTCGGCGTGGGTCAGCGCGCGCGCGCCCGTGAGCTCGTACACGCGGCCGGCGTGGCCGTTCTCGGTCAGCGCGGCCGTCGCGACGTCGGCGATGTCGTCGGCGTCCACGAACGGCGTGCGGACGTCGCCGGCGGGCAGCGCGAGCTCGCCCGCGGCGACGGACTCGGCGAAGTTCCCCTCGCTGAAGTTCTGCATGAACCAGCTGCAGCGCAGGACGGTCCACTCGGCGCCCGATTCGGCGAGCACGCGCTCGGCGCGCTGCGCCTCCTCCTCGCCGCGGCCCGACAGCAGCACGAGCCGCCTGCAGCCGGCGGCGAGCGCCTGCGCGGCCAGCTCGCCGATCGCCTCCGGCGCGCCCGGCACTGCGAGGTCGGGGTAAAAGGAGACGTAGGCCGCCGAGGCGCCCTTGAGTGCGGGCGCCCACGTCGAGCGGTCCTCCCACTCGAACGGCGGCTCGCCGGCGCGCGAGCCGACCCGCACGGGCAGTGCGCGCGCCCGCAGCCGCTCGACCACCCGCCGGCCGGTCTTGCCGGTGCCGCCCAGCACGAGGATCTCCTGGTTCATGATCGGTCCCGTCCCTGTCGTCGTCGTTTGCACGAGCGTCCAGTTTCCGGGGCGCGCGAGCGCGCGTCTATGACCGCCAGTCGCGCGTTCATGCTCGATCGTCCAGACAGAGAAGACACCCGGACGGCGTCGGCGATACTTCCACGATGGACGCCACCGGCCCGTGGCCGCCGCCGGACCCGCTCGGCGAGGCCCTGCACCTGCTGCGGATGGACGGCGCGTTCTACTCGCGCGCCGAGCTCAGCGCGCCCTGGGGCATGACCCTCACGCCGATGCCCGGCCACCTGTGGTTCCACGTGGTCACCGCGGGCCGGGGGCTGCTCGAGACCGCCGACGCGCACCCGCTCTGGCTGCAGCCGGGCGACTTCGCGCTCGTGCCCCACGGCGAGGGCCACCGCCTGCGCAGCGAGCCGGGCGTCCCGGCTCCGGACGTGCTCGAGCTCGACCTCGAGCACATCAGCGACCGCTACGAGATCATCCGCCACGGCGCCGGCGGCGCGCCGACCACGCTGGTCTGCGGCGCCGTCCGCTTCGGCCACCCGGCCGCCCGCCACCTCGTCGAGATCCTGCCGAAGCTGATCGCGATCGAGGCGTCCGACGCGCCGCGGGCGGGCTGGATGCGCAGCGCCTTCCAGTTGATGGCCGCCGAGGCGCGCGAGTTCCGGCCCGGCGGCGAGGCGGTGATCACCCGGCTCGCCGACATCCTCGTCATCCAGGCGATCCGCGCCTGGATCGAGACCGCTCCCGCCGCCCGCACGGGCTGGCTCGGCGCGCTGCAGGACCGTCACATCGGCCGCGCGCTGGCGCTGATCCACCGCGACCCCGCGCGAGCCTGGACGGTCGCGTCGCTGGCCGGCGAGCTGGCGCTGTCGCGGTCGGCGTTCGCCGCCCGCTTCACCGAGCTCGTCGACGAGCCGGTGATGCAGTACGTCGCCCGCTGGCGGATGCACCTCGCCCTGCACGCGCTCGAGACCGAGGAGGTCACGGTCGGCGAGCTCTCCGACCGGCTCGGCTACCGCTCCGAGGCCGCCTTCGCGCGGGCTTTCAAGCGCGTCATCGGAATCCCGCCGGGCGCGGTCAGGCGGAGCGGAGACGGTCGGGCCGCCGCGTAGCGCGTCGCCGCGCTGCGAGGCGGCCCATCAGCGCGCTCAGTTGCCCGCCTCGTACTTGAACGAGATCGCGAGCCGCACGCGGTAGCCGGTCACCTGGCCGTTCTCGATTGTCACGTCCTGGCGCAGCACCTCGGCGACGCGCAGGTCGCGCACGCTCCCGGCGGCGGTCTGGACCGCGTTGCGCGCGGCCGCCTCCCAGGACTCGCTGCTCACCCCGATCACCTCGGTGACGCGGTAGACGCTGTCGGCCATTGCTACCTCCTAGTGCAGCTGGGCAGGACCAGACGGCACTCTTGCAGGCCGCGTGCGGCGATGGCGTCACGGGCACGAAAAAGTCCCGCGCAGCCCGCTTCGGGGTTATGCTCGGCTCGACGGTCGCCAACCAGGGAGGTTGCCGTGACGACAGGACGTTGGCGCCCCGGCAGGAGCGTTTGTTGATCCACGAGGCCGCCAGCGTTCGCCTGCGTCTGCTGCACGGCTTCGAGCTGCACTGCGGCGGCCAGCGCGTGCAGCTGCCGCTGGGCTCGCAGCGGCTCGTCGCGTTCCTGGCGCTCCACAACCGGCCGCTCCTGCGCGTGTACGTCGCCGGGATGCTGTGGATCGACGCGAGCGAGGAGCGGTCGCATGCGAACCTGCGGTCCGCGCTCTGGCGCCTCCGCCAGACCGGCCACTTCGTCGTCGACGCCACGCCGAGCCACCTGCGGCTCGGCGACGGCGTCGAGGTTGACGTGCACCGCGTGCTGGCGCTCTCGCGCGGCCTGCTGCGCGATCCGAGCGTGGACGAGCTCGACGGCGAGCTCGGCGCGGACCTGCTGCCGGACTGGTACGACGACTGGCTCGAGATCGAGCGCGAGCGGCTGCGCCAGCTGCGCCTGCACGCGCTCGAGGCGGTCGCCGAGCGGCTGCTGCGCGACGGCCGCTACGGCGAGGCGGTCGAGGCGGGGCTGGCGGCGGTCGAGAGCGAGCCGTTGCGCGAGAGCGCTCACCGCGTGCTCGTGAAGGTCTATCTCGCCGAAGGCAACTGGAGCGACGCGCTGCGCCAGTACCGGGTCTACAGCGAGCGACTGCAGCATCAGCTCGGGCTGCGGCCATCCGCGCAGATGGAGGACCTGGTGCGCCCGCTGGCCGGCCCCGGTGACGCCGGCGTGACGCGGCGGTGACGCCGACCGGGACGCCGGGGCGCACACCGGCGCGACTGCGCCGGTGGAAAGTCGGCACGGAATCCGACCAGCGGCCCGGGAGGGACGGCGATGCCAGTCCAGACAACGTATCCGGGGGTCTACGTCGAGGAACGGCCCTCGGGTGCGCGCACGATCGTCGGCGTCAGCACGTCGGTGACGGCGTTCGTCGGCGCCGCCGCGCGCGGGCCCGTCGAGACGCCCACACGGATCTTCAGCCTCGCCGACTACGTGCGCATCTTCGGCCCGCCGCTCGACGCGGCGCGGCCGATGGGCCATGCCGTCGCCCACTTCTTCGCCAATGGCGGCGGCCAGGCGATCATCGTGCGCGCGATCGCGGCCGATGCGACCGCCGCGGCGCTCGACCTCGACACCGGCGGTACCTCGCCCACGGACGTGCTGACGCTGCGGGCGCGCGGCCGCGGCGCCTGGGCCACGCGCGTCGCGGGCAGCGGCCTCGAGGCGACCGTCGACTACGGCGCGACGGCGAACCCGGCCGACCTGTTCACGCTCGGCCTGTCGTACTTCACCGTCGACGCGCGCACGCGCCTGTCGGTGCTGGCGGGCTCGGAGACGCATTCGAACCTGTCGATGTCGCCGTCCAGCCCGCGCTACGCGCTCGACGTGCTGCGGGGGTCGCAGCTCGTCGAGCCGGAGCTCGCCTCGCCGGCACCGAGCTCGACCGTGCGCGGCACGTCGGTCGGCGCCGGGGCGGTGACGAACCCGCTGGTCTTCTCGGCCGTCAACAACACGCTCAGCGTCTCCGTCGACCACGGGCCGCCGGTCGACGTCGTCCTGTTCCCGGCGCAGACGGCCGGGGCCGGGACGATCTCCCGCACCCCGGCGCAGATCGTCACCGAGCTAAACGACAACGCGCTGCCGGATGCGGGGCTAGCCGCGACGGCCTCGCAGTCGAGCAGCGTGCTGACGCTGACGGCGCCCAGCCCCGGGGGGCTGAACTCGGCGGTCAGCGTGCGGCCGGCTGCGTCGGCCGACGCGTCGAAGGACCTGCGGCTCGGGCTGGCGTTCGGCGGCAGCGAGGTGTCCGGGTCGGCCGGGCTGCGGCCGGCGGAGACCGCGGCGGCGGCCGCGTTCGCCGGCGGCAGCGACGGCAGCCCGGTCGGGCCGAACGACATCGTCCCGGCCGGCGGCTCCGGCGGCGTGTTCGCACTCGGGTCGCTGCTGTTCCCCCGCTTCAACCTGCTCTGCCTGCCGGGCCTGACCTCCGCCGACGAGGTCCAGATCGGCAACGCGCTCTCGTATGCGAAGCGCGAGCGGGCGTTCGTCGTCGTCGACTCGCCGGTTGGCGGCTTCACTGCGATCCCGCCCAACCTCGGCGGGCTGCCGGCGCTCGGCGAGCACGGCGCGCTCTACTACCCGCGCGTCCGCCAGCAGGAGTTCCAGCAGGACGGGACGTCGAAGCTGCTCGACCTGCCGGCCTGCGGCGCGGTCGCGGGGGTGATCGCGCGGATCGACTCCGCCCGTGGCGTGTTCAAGGCGCCGGCCGGCCTGGAGGCCGGCATCGTGGGCATCAGCGGGCTGACCGCTCCGACCGACGACAACCTCTCGGGACTGCTGAACCCGAAGGGCGTGAACGCCCTGCGCAGCTTCCCGGGCGCGGGCACCGTCGTCTGGGGCGCGCGGACGCTCAAGGGCGACGACTCGCAGGCGTCGGAGTTCAAGTACGTCCCGGTCCGCCGGCTCACGGACTTCATCGCGAGCTCGCTGTACCTGGGCACGCAGTTCGCGGTCTTCGAGGGCAACGACGAGGATCTCTGGGCGCAGCTGCGGCTGGCGGTCGGCACGTTCATGCGCCGGCTGTTCCTGCAGGGGGCGTTCCAGCAGAGCCCGAAGCGCGCGGAGTCCGACAGCTTCTTCGTGCTCTGCGACGAGACGACGAACCCGCAGGCCGAGATCGACCTCGGGCGGGTGAACGTCGTCGTGGGCTTCGCGCCGCTCAAGCCGGCCGAGTTCGTCGTCATCACGATCACGCAGATCTCGGCGCTGGAGGAGTGAGATGGCGCAGTTCACGGTCAACGCGACCCGGTTCGATCCCTACAAGTCGTTCATGTTCCGCGTCAAGTGGGACGGCCAGTACGTGGCCGGCCTGTCGAAGATGGGCGCGCTCAAGCGGAGCACGGACCCGGTCGTCCACCGCGAGGGCGGGGATCCGTCGCACGAGCGCAAGAGCCCGGGGAAGACGAAGTACGACGCGGTCACGCTCGAGCGCGGGAAGACGCATGACCTGGCGTTCGAGGCCTGGGCCAACCTCGTGCACTCGCTCGACAGCCCGATCTCGCTGGCGAACTTCCGCAAGGACATCGTCGTCGACGTCTACAACGAGGCCAACCAGAAGGTCCTCTCGTACAAGCTGTTCCGCTGCTGGGTGTCCGAGTACACGGCGATGCCGGCATTCGACGCCGGCACCGCCGCGGTCGCGATCGAGTCGATGAAGCTCGAGGTCGAGGGCTGGGAGCGCGACGAGGCGGTGGTCGAGCCGACGGAGGCCTAGCGTGCGCGCAGCGGAGGTCCTCTCGGCGCTGGCGGTGCACGACAGCGAGCTCGGCCAGGTGCTCGGCCTGCTGCGAGCGTCGGCGCCGGAGCGGGAGCCCGAGTCGCTCCCGCTCGGCGCGGGCGATCGGCGACTGCTCGCGCTGCACCGGGCGCTGACCGGGCGCGACGTCGAACTGACGGTGGCGTGCGGCGCGTGCGGGATGCTCAACGAGCTGCTGATCGCGGTCGAGGCGCTGCCCGCGCCTGTGTCGCGGGTCGCCGTGTGCGGGTCCGGCGGCGGCGTGCGGGAGCCGACCTACGGCGACCTCGTCGGCTTGCCCGGCGAGCGCTCGGCGGCGCTCGCCGAGCTGCTCCGGCGCTGCACGGTCGGAGCGCCGTCGCGGCCGCCGCGGGCCGAGGACCTGGAGCTCGTCGACGACTCGCTCGCCGGCCCGCTCGGATCGACGTGCGCCGGCTGCGGCGGTCCGCTCGAGGCGCTGCTCGACGTCCAGCGCGTCGTGCTCGAGTTGCTGCAGCGCCAGCTCGTCCTGATCGACCACGAGACGGATGTGCTCGCCCGCGCCTACCACTGGGATCTGGCGGCGATCGAGGCGCTGCCCGACGAGCGCCGCACCCGCCTCGCGCGGCTCGCCGCGGAGGACCGATGAGCGGTTCCCGCCGCGTCGCCGATCGCCTGGTGGCACGAGCGCATCGAACCGCGGTGCCCCCGCATGGCGCGCTCGCCGCATTCGAGCTCGACCCCGGCACGGCGGCGGTGACGCCGCGCGCCCCGACGTCGAGTGCCTCGCCGCCGGCCGCCACGACCTCGTTCGCCGCCGACGCCGCGTCGACCCCGCCGTCGTCGCCCGCCGCCGCGCCCTCGCCGCGCGGCGCAATGAGCCTGCCGCCCGCGGCGGCGACGCAGTCGCCGGGTCCGATGACGTCGGCGCCCGCGTCCGCGGCGCAGTCGCCGGCTCCGATGAGGTCGTCGTCGGCCTCGCCCTCGCCGCCGGCGGCCACGACACCGCCGCCTCCGGCGCCGGGCCCGATGAGGTCGTCGCCGGCCGCGACGCGGTCGCCGGGGCCGCAGAGCCCGCCGCCCGGGGACGCGCCCCGCTCGCCGGATTCCATGACTTCGTCGCCCGCGGCCATGTCCCGATTGCGAGCGCCCATGACGTCGTCGCCCGCGGCCACGACGTCGTCGCCCGCGCCCACGACGGGGTCGCCCGCGCGAACGACGTCGTCGTCCGCCGCCACGACGCCGCCCGCGGCCACGCCCCGGTCGCCTGGGCGGATGCCTTCGCCGCACGCGACTTCGCCGCCCGCCGCCACGACGCCGCCCTTGACCGTGTCGCCGGCGGCGACGATCCCGTCCGCGATTCCGTCGCCGGCGGCCACGACGCCGCCCGTGACGACCGGCTCGTCACCGGCGGCCGCGTCCGCAGCGCCGGCGCGGTCGGACGGCTCGCCGCGGGGCGCGGTCCCGCCGGCGCCGCCGACGCCGCCGGTCGTCATCGACCGGATCGAGGTGATCACGCCTCCCGCCCAGCCCCCCGAGCGCGACGTGTTCGCGTCGCTCGCGGCCCGCCGCGTCGGGGCGTCGCGGCATGCCCGGAGCGGCGGCTGATGGCCGGCGTCACCGCGATCCAGGGCGTCGACGACACGCTCAAGAAGCTCGCCAACGACGCAGTGGCGGGCTTGACGCCGAAGCCGCGGATCACGGTCGGCCCGCTCGACCGCGACGCGAGCGACCTGCGGCTCAACTGGTTCCTCTATCACGTCGGGCCGGCGGCGGCGTACCGGAACTTAGGCGCGCGGCCGCCGCTGGCGCTCCAGCTGCACTACCTGCTGACCGCCTTTCCGGCCACCCCGACGGGCACCGCCGAGGGCGATCAGGAGCAGTTCGCGCATGCCGGGCTGGCGGCCGTGATGCAGGCGCTGCACGAGAACGCGATCCTGCCGGCGAACGACGCGGCCGTGCCCGCCACCGCCAAGCCGCTCGTCGAGCCGCTGCGGATCACGATGGACGCGCTCGACCTCGAGGCGGTCTCGAAGCTCTGGACGGCGGCCTCTGAACCGCTGCGGCTCTCGGTCGGCTACCTCGTCTCGCTCGTGACGATCGAGCCGGTCATCCGGCACGTGCCAGGGCCGCCGGTGCTCGACCGCCGGATCACCGTCGTGGCGACCATGGGCCCGCGGCTGCGCGACGTCACGCCCGCGCGCGGCAGCGCGGCGACGACGTTCAGCGTCGAGTTCGAGGGACTCACCGCCGCGACCGCGTTCACGCTCGCGCGCGAGGAGGGCGATCCGCCGGGCGGCGACGAGGGCTGGGCCCCGACGACCGTGCGCCGCGCCGGCACGGACGCCGTCGAGCTGCGCTTCGCGCGGCCCGCGCTGCGCCCCGGCACCCGCCGCCTCGACGCGATCGCGACGGAGAACGGCCTGCGCGTCGGGTCGGACAGCATCGCCGTGACGTTCGCGCCGACGGTCACGGGACCGACCACCGCCGTCGCCGCCGCGAGTACGGTGCAGCTCGACGTAGCTCACGGCGCGCCCGACGTCGAGGCGTTCGTGCGCGGCGCGCGGCTGCCGGCCGGCGCGGTCGCGTTCGTCTCGCCGACCCGGATCGACATCGACCTGCCGGCGGGCATGGCCGCCGGCCCGGCGGGGATCTCGCTGCGCTCGGGTCGCACGGCCGGGCCCGTCTTCACGGGGCTGACGGTGACATGAGCGCCGACGCGCGGCTGGTGGCCGACCTTGAGTTCCTGCGCGTCGCGCTCGGCGCCTATCTCGCACGTCTGCGCGCGCTCTGGTCCGACCCCGCCGCCGGCAGCGCCGACGTCGAGCGGCTGCTCGCGGCCGCGGGCGTCGAGACCGCGCCCGGCGAGGCCGAGCGCGAGCTGGCGCGGCTCGCGCTGGAGACCGCGTCGCTGCACTCGGACGGTCCGCTGGCCCGGATCGTCGCCGGGCTCGGCCTCACTCAGGCGGAGGAGCTGATGGTCGCCGCCGCGTGGTGGGCCGAGGCCGACCCGCAGGTCGCGGTGCTGCTCGGCTGCGCGCACGACGACGGCGCTCGCCGCCACCCGTCCGCGGCGCTGCTCCGGCTGCTGCTTACCCCGTTCGACGTCGACGCCGAGCCGGCGGTCGACGACGGCGCCCCGCTCGTGCACTCCGGCGTCCTCGAGCCCGGCGCCGAGGCGCGCGGCGCACTCCGCCTGACCGCGACCGCACGCACGCTGCTCGCCGGCGGCGCGCCCGAGCCGTTCGCTCCGCCCGGCCACCTGCGCGAGCGCCACGCCGACCTGCTGGCCGGACTGATCCGGCACCTGCGCTCCGGCGCGCCCGGCGCCGTCGTCCTGCGCGGCGCGAGCGGGACCGGGCGCCGTGCGCTCGCCGCCGCGGCCGCGACCGCGACCGGCCTCGCCCCGGTGGCGAGCGACCGGCCGGCGCCCGAGCTGCGGCTGCTCGGCCGGCTCGGCCTGGCGCTCGCCGTCGTGCCCGCCGAGCGGCTCGAGCAGCTGGAGTGGGGCGCCGCCGACCCGCCGCTCGCGGCCTGGGCGTCGCCCGGCTTCAACCGCGCCGGCGCGTTCGTCGTCGACGTCCGCCCGCCGACGCACGGCGAGCGCGCGCAGGCCTGGCACGACGCGCTCGCCGGCGCCGGGCTCGCCCCCGACGTCGCGCCCGTGCTCGCCGCCCGCTTCGCGTTCACCGAGGGCGACGTCGAGGAGATCGTCGCCGCCGCCGGCACCGCCGCCGGCTGGGCGGGTCGCCCGCTCGAGCGCGACCTCGTGTGGGACACGGCGCGGCGCCGGCCGGAGCACACGCTCGACCGCGTCGCGGCGCTCGTCGCGCCGTCGTTCACGCTCGCCGACCTGATCCTCACCAACGACGCGCACGCCCAGCTGCGCGAGCTCGTCGCCCACGTCGCGCTCCAGCACGTCGTGCTCGACGGCTGGGGTTTCCGCCGCCGGCTTCCGCGCGGCCAGGGCGTGGCGGCGCTGTTCGCCGGCCCGCCCGGCACCGGCAAGACGATGGCGGCCGAGGCGATCGCCGACGCGCTCGCGCAGGACCTGTACCGGATCGACCTGTCGGCGGTCGTCTCCAAGTACATCGGCGAGACGGAGAAGAACCTCGCCGCCGCGTTCGACGAGGCCGAACGGGCCGGCGCCGTCCTGTTCTTCGACGAGGCCGACGCTCTGTTCGGCAAGCGCACCGACGTCAAGGATGCCCACGACCGCTACGCCAACCTCGAGGTCAACTACCTGCTCCAGCGCGTCGAGACGTTCACGGGGCTCGTGATCCTCGCCAGCAACCGCGAGGCGGCGCTCGACGAGGCGTTCTTGCGCCGGCTGCGCTTCATCGTCCGCTTCGAGCTGCCCGATGCGCGGCTGCGCCGGCAGCTGTGGGAGCGCTCGTTCCCGCCCGAGGCGGCGTGCTCGGAGCTCGACTGGGACGCGCTCGCGGACGGCGAGCTGGCCGGCGGCAGCATCCAGGCCGCCGCGTTGTCGGCCGCGTACCTGGCCGCGCAGGACGGCGGGACGATCAGGCACGCGCACGTCGAGCACGCGCTGCGGCGCGAGTACGAGAAGCTCGGCCGCGCGTGGCCGGGCCTGCGGCTCGAGGTCGCGGCATGACGCCGCCGCGCTCGCTGCGCGTGGAGGTCGCGGCGGCGCCGCGGCCCGAGCTGCTGCGGGCCGCGATCGAGGCGCGCGTCGCGGGCCGCCCGTGGAGCGGCCCCGAGGCGAAGGTCGCCGACGCCGTCGCGACGGCCGCCCGCGAGGCGGCCGAGGAGCGGCCATGGCGCTGATCAAGGGCCTGCTCGCGTCGTTCGACAACCCGCTTCTGGGCTTCGTGCCGACGATCGTGCTGTTCCAATACAACCCGGCCGAGATCGCGCGCGTCTTCCGTGCCGAGGCGGCGGGCGCAGCGGCGCAGGGCGGGCGCTCGGGCGCGGCGCTCAACGCGGCGGTCCCGCCTGTCGAGGACTACACGATCAAGCTCGAGCTCGACGCGACGGACGGGCTCGAGCGCGAGGGCCCGATCACGATCACCAACGGCATCGCGCCGCGGCTGGCGGCGCTCGAGATGCTGATGCAGCCGATCGGGTCGTCGCTGCTCGGCGGCCTGGTGGGCGGCCTGCTCGGGGGCGGCGGCACGGCGATACCCGCGGGCAAGCTCCCGGTCGTGCTATTCGTCTGGGGCCCGGGCCGCGTGACGCCGGTGCGCATGACGTCGCTGTCGATCCGCGAGACCGCGTTCGACGAGCTGCTCAACCCGATCCACGCGACCGGCGACGTCGGCCTGCGCGTGCTGCGCCAGGCCGACCTCGGGGCAGGGGACACGTTCGCGAGCGCCGCCGCCGCCTACTACCAGGGTCTGCGCGAGGTGCGCGCCGTGCTGCAGATCGCCCAGAACGCGGAGCTCGCCTGATGCCGGTCGACCCGGGATCGCGCTACGCCGGGCTGCCGTCCGTCGACGTCGTCGCCGCCGACGGCTCGGTGCGCCGGCTCGGGGCCCCCCGTATGGCGCCCGCGCCGTCGCTGCGCGGCTCGTTCGAGGTCAAGGCCGGCACGCGGCTCGACCTGCTCGCGCAGGACGCCGCCGGCGACTCGACGCGCTGGTGGCTGCTCGCCGACGCCAACCCGTTCGCCGACGCCACGCGCCTCGAGCGCCCCGGCGAGATCGTCGACCTGCCCGATGCCTGAGACGATGCTCCTGCTCGAGATCGACGGCCAGGCGGTCGCGGCCGACCGACTCGACCGGATCCTCAGCGTGCAGGCCGAGGAGGCCACCGACCGCGCCGACGCCGCGACCGTCACGGCGCTGCTCGAGCCCGGCGCCGACGGCGAGTGGCAGAGCCTGCTCGACCCGCTGACGACGCCGCGCACGCCGCTGGTCGTGCAGATCTCGCGCGACGGAACGACCTACCGCTTCGACGGGCTGTCGACCGAGGCGGCGTGGGAGATCGACCCGGACGGTCGCTCGCAGCTGACCGTCAAGGCGCTCGACCGCACGCTCGAGATGGATGTCGAGGAGAAGGTCGTCGCCTGGCCCGGCACGTCGGACAGCGGCATCGCCGAGGCGATCATCACCTCGTACGGGATGCTCGCGGAGGTGGAGCCGACCTCGACGGCGCCCGATCCCGACGTGCACGTCGTGGTCCAGCGGGCGACCGACTGGGGCTTCCTGCGCTCGCTCGCGGCCAAGTGGGGCTACGCCGTCTACCTCGAGGCCGACGGCCCGCGCATCACGGGGCACTTCCATCCGCTCGAGCCGCTCGCCGACCCGGAGGGCGAGCTGCGGCTCGGCTTCGGCGGCCAGGCCGGCCGGGTGCACGCCGACCTCCAGCTCACCGCCGGCCAGCGCGTGAAGGCGGCGCGGATCCCGGTGCTCTCGGACACGATCGAGCAGGGCGACGCGGCCGGCGACGACGAGGCGCAGGGCGAGCGCTCGCTGGCCGCGCAGGCGACGCTGCTGCTCTCGCCCGCGGACGTCGACGGCGAGGTCGAGGCGTTCGCCGCCGCGACCGGGATGGCCCGCCGGTCGGCGTTCGGGCTCGAGCTGTCCGCCGACGTCGACGCCGCGCAGGCCGGCATGCTGCGCGCCCGCCGCACCGTCGCGGTGGTGGGACTCGGGTCGGCGCTGTCGGGCGCTTATCTGGTCGAGCGCGTCCGCCATCGCGTCGAGCTCGAGGAGCACAGGCTGGCGCTGACGCTCACGCGCAATGCGCTCGGCGGCGGTGGGATCGGAGGTCTGCTGTGACTACGGGGAGGAGACGTGATGGCTGAGCGCTTGCCGGGCAAGTACGTGGCGATCGTCGTCGACAACGCCGACCCGAAGGGGTTGTCGCGGCTGAAGGTCAAGGTCCCGGAGGTGTTCGGCGAGCAGGAGACCGGCTGGTGCCAGCCGTGCTCGCCGTACGCGGGCTCTGGCATCGGCCTGGCCGCCGTGCCGCCGGTCGGCAGCCTCGTGTTCGTCGAGTGGCCGGCGGGCGACACGACGCGGTCGCCGATCTGGTCCGGCGCGCTGTGGGCGGATGGCGACGGCGTGCAGGGCGCGACGCCCGATGCGCTCGTGCTCGTCACCCCGTCGGGCCACAAAGTCGTGCTCAACGACGCCTCGGGCTCGGAGGCGATCGAGGTGACGGCCGCCTCGGGCGCGAAGCTGGTGCTCGACGCGAACGGCGTCGCGGTCGAGTTCGGCAGCCAGAAGATCGCGCTGACCCAGTCGTCGATCTCGCTCAACGACGGCGCGCTGGAGGTCTCGTGATGCCGTTCCTGCTCGACGCCGGCGCGACGATCACGTGCCCGCACGCAGGCCAGGCGTCCGTGACGCCGCGCGCCAAGAAGGTCAAGCTGGGCGGGAAGGCGCCGCTGCTGGCGGACGACGTCGCGACGATCAGCGGCTGCGCGTTCAACATCTCCGGGGCACCGTCGCCATGCCTGCAAGTGCAGTGGCTGATGCCGGCGACGCGCGTGAAGGTCGAGTCCACGCCGGTGCTGCTGTCGAGCTCGGTCGGGTTGTGCGTGAACGCGGCCAATGCTCCGCAGGGCACCGCGCTCGTGACCGGCTTCCAGACGAAGGTGCAGGGGCAGTGAGGGCGGCGCGTCACCCCTATCGTCTGACGCCTGCCCGCCAGCTCGCGGAGGCGCCGGACGACCGGCATGTCGCCGACCTCGTCCGGCTCGTGCTGCTGACCGGCGCCGGCGAGCGCCTGCACCGGCCGGACTTCGGGGCCGGGCTGGGCGCGGCCGTGCTGTTCGAGCCGCTCGACGGCGCGCTGCGCAGCGTCGTCGAGGTACGCGCCCGCGGCTCGCTCGACCGTGCGCTGGGCGACCGGATCGAGGTGCTCGACGTGACGATCGAGCCGCCCGAGGACTCGATCCTGAACGCGAGCGTCACCTACCGGCTGCGGCCTGCGGGCCTGCCGTCGACGGTAGAGGTGGCGGTCCGTGGCTGAGCTCGGCCCCGCCTGCCCGCCGCTGCACCGCCCGCGCGAGCTGTTCGAGCCCGGCGCGAACGTGCACGGCCTCCGGGGCGCCCAGGTGCGGCTGGAGTCGGGGATGCGACTGCTCGAGGTGTTCCTCTTCCAGGAGCCGCCGGCGGGGCTCGTCGACCCGGCGCGCTGGCGCCTGCTGCCCGCGCCCGGCGGCCGCCCGGTCGAGCTCACCGCGGCCGCGCCGGGCGCGGCCGGCGAGCCGCGGCTCGTGCTGACGGTGAGCGGCATGCCGGACACCGCGCGCTACCGGCTCGAGGTCGATCCGCCGGCGATTGTGGCGTTCGACCCGCTGCGCCGGTGGTTGCCGGTGCGGCTGCGCCCCGAGTGCCCCGACCTCGGCAGCTGCGTGCCGGCGGCCGCCCCGGTAGTCGCGCCGTGGCCGTCGCCGGTGCACGACTACCTCGCGCGCGACTGGCGGTCCCTGCGCGGCGCGCTGCTCGAGCATCTCGTGCGCGAGGACCCCGTCGCCGACACGTCGATCGCCGACCCGACGGTTGCGCTGATCGAGCTGTTCGCCCACGCCGGCGACGTGCTGCACTACCGGCTCGACCGGGTCGCGACCGAGGCCTACCTCGAGACCGCGCGGCGCCGCACGTCGGTGCGCCGCCACGCGCGGCTGGTCGACTACGCGCTGTCGGACGGCGTCGCCGCGGCGACGTTCGTGCACGTGTCGGTGGCGCCCGAGGATCCGCCGCTGCCGGTCCACGTCGGCGACGTCGTCGCCGACGCGCCCGGCTCGACGATCGCGTTCACGCTCGAGCACGGCATCGATGCGCACGCGGCGCTCGGGGAGATCGCGATCTACGACTGGGGCGAGGAGGCGTGCTCCCTGCCCGCCGGCGCGACCGAGTGCGTGCTCGTGCGCCCGCGGCCGGCCGACGCGGCCCCGCTCGGCGACGACTGGGTGCGAAAGGGCGACCGCCTGTGCTTCGAGCCGATCGACCCGCGCGACGGGCCGATGCACCGCCGCTGGGCGCGCCGCGCCGCCAGCCAGCCGTGGCCGACGGACGCCGCGGGCACGCCGGCATTCCGGGAGCCGCTCGCGGGGCGGCAGGCGCAGGTCGTGCTGGTCGAGGAGGCCGCACCCTTCAGCGACCCGCTCGCGACGGCGCTGGTCGGACCCGGCCAGCGGCTGACTCGCGTGCGCTGGCGCGGGCGGGACGCGCTCCGCCGCTCGTATCCCGTCGGGATCGACGCGAGCTCGGGGCTGCCGCAGACCACAGTCGTGCGCGGCAACGTCGTGGGCGCCCACCACGGTCGCCTGGTCGACGGGCCGCCGACGCTGGCGCCGCGGCCGGCGGCGGGCGAGTACGACCTGCTCCGGGCCGGCCGCGGCGGCCCCGGCGGGTTGGCCGGCCCCGGGCTATCGCTGCGCGCCGACGGGCACCCGCACCGGCTCGACGTGACCGTGCGGCTCCCGTCCGGCACCGAGCAGCGCGCCGAGTACGTGACCACGCTGCTGGAGGCCCCGCCGGGAGAGCTTGCGGTCGTGGTCGACGTCGAGGACCGCGAGCCGCCGGTGCTGCGCTTCCGGACCGGCGCCGTCGGGATCCCGCCGCCGGCCGGTAGCGAGGTCACGGCCGCGTACGAGGTCGGCGGTGGCACGCGCGGCAACGTGCCCGCGAACGCGCTCGCCGTGCTCGAGCAGAACGCGGCGGTGCCCGGCGAGCCGCCCGACTGGACGCCCGTCCCGGTGCGGGCGCGCAACCCGGTGCCGGCCGCCGGCGGCGCCGACGCCGAGCCGCTCGACGGCGCGCGGCGCGACGCGCCGGACGCGTTTGCGACCGTCCCGCGCCGCGTCGTGCTGCCCGCCGACCACGCCGCCGAGGCGGCCCGCGACCCGCTCGTGCAGCGTGCGGCGGCGCAGCGCACCTGGGCGGGCTCGTGGCCGCTCGTGACGACGCTCGTCGACCTCGCCGGCGAGGACGGGCCGGCGCTCGCCGGCCTCCAGGTCCGGCTCGACGAGCTGCGCATTCTCGGCACCGAGACGGCGGTCGTCGAGGGCCGGCCGGTCGGCCTGCTGCTGTCGCTCGACGTGTGCGCGACGCCGGGCGCCGACCCGCAGCGCGTGCGCCGCGACGTGCTCGCGCGGCTGCGGCCGGGAACGGACGAGCAGCCCGGCGTCTTCCATCGCTCGCGGCTGCAACTCGGCACCGCTGTGTACGTCTCCGCCGCCGTCGCGGCGGTCGCCGCGCTGCCGCAGGTCGACGCGGTCGAGGTGCGCGAGGCGCGCCGGCTCGTCGATCCGCCCGGCACCGTACGGGCCGTGATCGCGTTCGCCGCCGACGAGGTCGGCGTGCTCGACGACAACCCGGCGCAGCCCGAGCGCGGGCGGCTCGACGTGGTCGTGCGAGGTGGCGCGTGACCGGCGCGCCGGCGCTCGGAGTCGTGCCGCCGCCGCCCGGTCAGCGCCGGCTGCAGCGGCGGGTGGGGGAGTTCCACGGGTTCGTCGCCGACATCGTCGAGGCGATCGAGCTCGAGCGCGAGGCGGGTCGCCGGCTCGCGGAGGTATGGGACGTCGCGGGCGATCCGCATGCGAGCCGGCTCGCGCGGCTGTGGGCGTTCGTCGCCGAGGGCGTCGCGGCCTACGCGGAGCTGACGGCCGCCGAGGCGTACCTACCGACGGCGTCGGACTGGACTGACCTGCGCCGTCTCGCCGCGCTCGTCGGACACCGGCCGCGCCCCGGCGCGGCGTCCCAGGGATGGGTGCAGGCCGAGGTCGACCGCGGAGCCGAGCCGGTCGTGCCGGCGGGCACGCGCGTCCAGGCTCCCGGCACGCCCGAGCGCGCGGCGCAGACGTACGAGGTGGCCGCCGACACGCGGCTGCGGGCGCAGTGGGGCGGCCTGACGGCGACGCCGCCGCTGACGCCGGGGACGGTGAGCGGGCGCACGATCCGCTTCCGGGGCGACCCCGGTTTCCGGATCGGGCAGCGCGTCCTGATCGTCTCCGAGCAGACCGGCAGCGCGACGCCGCGGCCGGCGGCCGTCGCCGGCGTCGTCGCCCGCGAGGCCGACCTCGGCACGTCGCTGGTCACCTTCGACCGCGAGCTGGGGCCGCTCATGCCCGCAGCCGGCGGCCCGCACGCCGCCTACGAGGTGATCGCGAGCGCGGGCTCGGCGCGGCGGCTCGAGAAGGTGTTGCGGATCCCGGAGAAGGGTGCGATCGACCCGCTGACCTTGAGGTACGGCACGGAGCCGGTGAGCGGGACGGTGCTCCATCTCGACGCTTTCCTCGACGACCTCTCGATCGGGCGCCAGGTGGCGATCGCCGACTGGGGCGCCGCGCCGCGCCGCGCCGGGCTCGGCGCCGTCGGCAGCCACGAGCCGTTCAACTGGGAGGTCGCGCCCGGCACGACCGTCCGCGTGTCCAAGGTCACGATGGCGAACGCCCTGACCGTGCTCTCGGGCACCGCGGGGCGGGCGCTGACGCTGTACGTGATCGGGCCGCGCGTCGAGGTCGTCCACCAGGTGTTCGGCGCGACCGGGGACCGGCTGCGCCTGCATCCGGGGCCCGCGGAGGCGCCGCCGGCGCTGGCCGTCGCGACGAGCGCGGGCACCGAGGTCCTGGCCACCGCCGTCGGCGCCGCCCCGGAGGCGGGCGGGACGGGCGCGCTGATCGTTCCGCTCGCCGCGGCGCCGGCCGGCACCGTGGACCGCTCGCCGGCGAGCGGCAACCTGCTGCGGGTACGCCACGGGACCAACGCCCAGGCCGTGCTCGGGAGCGGCGACGCGGCCCGCGCCGGGTTGCGGATGCGCGTGCCGGACGCCCCCGTCACGCACGACGTCGATGACCAGGGCAACCCGCTGTCGACGCTCGTCGTGCGCGTCGACGGCGTCGAGTGGGACGAGCTGCCGAGCCTCTACGGCGCGGGGCCTGCAGAGGTGTTCACGACGGTGCTCGACGCCGCCGGCGGCGTCGAGGTGCGGTTCGGCGACGGTGCGCAGGGTGCGCGGCCGGCGACCGGCCGCGGCAACGTCACCGCGGCGTACCGGGTCGGCGGCGGCCGGGCCGGCGAGGTCTCGTCGGGCGAGATCACGACGCTGCTGGGCGCCGTCCGCGGCGTCAAGAAGGTCGTCGGCGCCGGACCGACCACGGGCGGCGCCGACCAGGACGACGAGCGCCGCCTGCGCCGCCTCGCGCCCGCCCGCGCGCGCGCCTTCGGGCGGCTGATCTCGCGCGAGGATTCGGTCGACCTCGCGCT
>Ga0126306_10000386_pt1 | contig 19890 bp, 14 predicted proteins | sample Plot27_FD_92592 | JGI IMG/M metagenome (GOLD analysis project Ga0126306, IMG submission 92592) | Serpentine soil microbial communities from UC McLaughlin Reserve, CA, USA - Plot27 | ecosystem: Environmental > Terrestrial > Soil > Grasslands | place: USA: UC McLaughlin Reserve, Lake County... | reverse complement strand
CGGACGTAGCCCTCGGCGTCGCCGCCGAACTCGGGCGGCACGGCGTGGGCGCCGAGGAAGGTGGTGACGACGTCGACGGAGACGCGCTCGGGCAGGCGGCGGGCGAGGCGCAGCATCCGCAGCTCGGTATCCATGTCGAGCCCGTAGCCCGACTTCACCTCGACGGTCGTGACGCCCCGGGCGGCCAGCGCGGCGGCCCGGGCGGCGGCACCGTCCAGGAGCGCGTCGTCGGACGCGGCGCGGGTGGCCTTCACGGTGGCCCCGATCCCCCCGCCGCCGGCGGCGATCGCCTCATAGTCGGCGCCCGCCAGCCGCTGCTCCCACTCGTCCGCCCGGTCGCCCCCGAACAGCAGGTGGGTGTGGCAGTCGACGAGGCCGGGTGTCACCACCCGGCCGCCCACCGACCAGGTGACCGCGGCCGCCGCCGTGGCCGGCAGCGTCCTGACAGGCCCGGCCCAGGCGATGCGCTCGCCCGCCACGGCGATCGCGCCGCCTCCGGCGGTGTCGGTGACCAGGAGGTCCCACATCAGCGAAGCGCGGCCATGACCGCCCGCAACTCCGCGGCCACGTCCAGCGCCACGTGCGCGCCGCCCTGCACGACGTGGCGGCCACCCACGACGACGTCGACGACATCGGCGGCCGTCGCCGCCGCGACGAGCATCGGCACGGGGCCCTCGGGGTCGACGCCGGCCAGCCGGACCCCGTCGAGATCGACGGCGCACACGTCGGCGGGCTCCCCGGGGCGCAGGGTCCCTCCGGCCGTGGCCGCAGCCAGCAGCGCGCCCGGTGGGTGCAGCCCTCGCCGGCCCGTGGCCAGCCGCTCGTCCAGCTCGACCGCCCGGGCCTCCTCGAACAGGTCGACGACCGCGTGCGAGTCGCTGCCGAGGCGGAGGGGGCAGCCGGCGGCGGCCAGGGCGGCGGCGGGGCCGATGCCGTCGGCCAGGTCGCGCTCGGTGGTGGGGCACAGGCAGGCGGCCGTGCCGGTGCCGCCCAGCAGGGTGATGTCGTCGGCGCTCACGTGCGTGCAGTGGACCGCAGTGGTGGCCGGGCCGAGCAGGCCGTGGTCGTGGGCGAGCCGGGTCGGTGTGCGCCCCGTGGCCGCCAGGCAGGCCTCGTTCTCCGCCGGTTGCTCCGACAGGTGCAGGTGGAGCGGCACGTCCCGGCTCTCGGCCCAGGCGGCGACCGCGCCCATCGATGGCGCGTCCACCGCCCGGACGCTGTGGACGGCGGCACCCACGGTCACGTCGGGATTGGTGGCGGCCACCTTCTCCGCCCGGGCCGCCCAGCGTTCGACGTCGCCGTCGCTGAACCGCCGCTGCACGGGGTCGAGTGGTTCGCCGGAGAAGCCGGCCCGCAGGTAGCAGGTGTCGAGCAGCACCAGCCGGAGGCCGACCCGCCGGGCGGCCTCGCACACGGCGTCGTCCATCCCCGGCGGATGGTGGAGGTAGTGGAACTCGTGCACCGTGGTGACGCCGGCGAGTGCCAGCTCGCCGAACGCGCCGGTGGCCAGCGCCAGCAGCGCGTCGGGGCCCAGGCGATCGACCAGGGCGTACATGCCTTGCCGCCACGCCCAGAAGTCGCCACCGGCGGCGTACCCCCGCATGGCCCGGTGGAAGGCATGGGAGTGGGCGTCGACCAGGCCGGGCATCACCAGCCCGGCCAGCGGGGTGGCACCCACCGGCGGCGTGGCGACGCCGGTCCGGACGGAGGCCAGCCGGCCGTCCTCGCCGCTGTCGAGCACGACTCCCGACGCCACGCCCTCCGGCAGCAGGGCGCGACGTGCCCAGTAGGAGGTCATGGCTGCATGGGCAGCTGCATCCCTGTCTCCCGGGCCACCCGCAGCGCCTCCGGGTAGCCGGCATCGGCGTGCCGGGCGACGCCGCTGCCCGGGTCGTTGGTGAGCACCCGCTCGAGTTTCCGGGCGGCCAGCTCGCTGCCGTCGGCGACGACCACCATCCCCGCGTGGATCGACCGGCCGATGCCCACCCCGCCGCCGTGATGCAACGACACCCAGCTGGCGCCGCTGGCGGTGCTGAGCAGGGCATTGAGCAGCGGCCAGTCGGCGATGGCGTCGGAGCCGTCGCGCATCGCCTCGGTCTCGCGGTACGGCGACGCCACCGAGCCGGAGTCGAGGTGGTCGCGCCCGATGACGAGCGGGGCCCGCACCTTCCCTGCGGCCACCAACTCGTTGAAGCGCATGCCGGCGCGGTGGCGCTCGCCGTAGCCCAGCCAGCAGATGCGGGCGGGCAGTCCCTGGAACGCCACCCGGTCCGAAGCCAGGCGTATCCAGCGGGCCAGCGCCTCGTTCTCGGGGAACTCGTCGAGGACGGCCCTGTCGGTGGCGCCGATGTCGGCGGGGTCGCCGGACAGCGCCGCCCACCGGAACGGGCCCTTGCCCTCGCAGAACAGGGGCCGGATGTAGGCGGGCAGGAAGCCGGGGTACTCGAAGGCTCGGTCGAACCCCCCGAGCTGGGCCTCCCGCCGCAGGCTGTTGCCGTAGTCGAACACCTCGACGCGCCGGTCGGCGAAGGCGACCATCGCCGCGCAGTGCCGCGCCATGGACTCCCGGGCCCGGGCGGTGTAGTCGTCGGGGTCGCGCCGGCGCAGCTCGTCGGCCTCGGCCAGGGTGAGGCCGGCCGGGACGTAGCTGAGCGGGTCGTGGGCGGGCGTCTGGTCGGTGACGATGTCGACGGGGGCGTCGAGCTCGACCAGGCGGGGCAGCACCTCGGCGGCGTTGCCGAGTAGGCCGATCGACAGCGGGTGCCGGTCCGCCCGGGCCGCCTCGGCATGGGCCAGCGCGTCGTCGAGGTCGTCGGCGGCCACGTCGAGGTAGCGGGTGTCGAGCCGGCGCCGGATCCGGTCGGGGTCGATCTCGACGACGATGGCCACGCCCCCGTTCATGGTCACCGCCAGCGGCTGGGCGCCCCCCATGCCCCCCAGCCCGGCGGTGAGCGTGACCGTGCCGGCCAGGCTGCCGCCGAACCGGCGCTCGGCAATGGCCGAGAAGCACTCGTAGGTGCCCTGCAGGATTCCCTGGGTACCGATGTAGATCCACGATCCGGCGGTCATCTGGCCGTACATGGTGAGCCCCAGCGCCTCCAGGCGGCGGAACTCGTCCCAGTCGGCCCAGTCGGGAACGAGGTTGGCGTTAGCGATCAGCACCCGCGGCGCCCACTCGTGGGTGCGGAAGACGGCGACCGGCTTGCCCGACTGCACGAGCAGGGTCTCGTCGTCCTCCAGCCGGCGCAGGCTGGTGACGATGGCCTCGAACGCCTCCCAGCTGCGCGCCGCCCGTCCCGTCCCGCCGTAGACGACCAGGTCCTGGGGGCGCTCGGCCACGTCGGGGTCGAGGTTGTTCATCAGCATCCGCAGGGCGGCCTCCTGCGCCCAGCCCTTGCAGGTGCGCTCGGGGCCCCGCGGCGCCCGGACGGTGCGCGGCCCCTCAGGCAAGGGGGCCCACCTCGCCTTCGGCGGCCCGCAACACAGTCCGGTCGCGCACCATCTCGGCCGCTGCCGCCAGCTCGGGGGCCAGCAGCCGATCGGGCCCCGGCGGGCCCACGCCGCCGGCCCGCAGGGCGTCGCGTACCGCACCGGTCGCCGCCGCCGGGGCGAGCGGGGCCCGCAGCTCGATGCCCCGGGCGGCGGTGACGAGCTCGACGGCCAGCACGCGGGCCAGGTGGCCGAGAGCCGTCCGCAGCTTACGGGCGGCGGACCAGCCCATCGAGACGTGGTCCTCCTGCATGGCGGAGGTCGGGATGGTGTCGGTGCTGGCGGGGACCGCCAGCCGCCGGCACTCGGCCACGAGCGCGGCGGCGGTGTACTGGGCGATCATCAGGCCGCTGTCGACGCCCGGCTCGTGGGCCAGGAACGGCGGCAGGCCGTGGCTGCGGGCGGCGTCGAGGAACCGGTCGGTGCGCCGCTCGCTCATGGCGGCGACGTCGGCGACGACGATGGCCAGCAGGTCGCAGGCGTGGGCCAGCGGTGCCCCGTGGAAGTTGCCCACCGACTCCACCCGGCCATCGGCGAGCACCACCGGGTTGTCGATGGCGGAGGCCAGCTCGCGGTCGGCGCACGTCTCGGCGAAGGCCAGGGCGTCCCGGGCGGCGCCGTGCACCTGGGGGGCGCACCGCAGCGAGTAGGCGTCCTGGACGCGTGGGTCGTCGGTTCGGTGCGAGGCGACGATGGCCGAGCCGGCCACCAGGCGTGCGACGTTGGCGGCCGACACCTGCTGCCCGGGGTGCGGGCGCAGCGCGACCAGATCGGCGGCAAAGGGCCGGTCGGTGCCGAGGAGGCCCTCCACGCTCATGGCCGCGGCGACGTCGGCCACCCGCAGCAGCCCGGCCAGGTCGGCGCACGCCAGCACGAGCATGCCCAGCATGCCGTCGGTGCCGTTGATGAGCGCCAGCCCCTCCTTCACCTCCAGCGCCAGGTCGAGGGCGGTGGCGACGTGGGCCAGCGGCGCCAGGTCGCCGCTGCAGCCCAGCGAGCCGAACTCCGGCACCTCGGGCAACGGCCCCTCGTTCAGCAGGCGCAGCAGGGCGTCCGCCAGCTCGGGCCGGGCCCCCGTGACGCCGGTGGCCAGGGTGCGAGCGCGCAGCAGCACGGTTGCCCGGACCACCTCAGGTTCGACGGGGTCGCCCATCCCGGCGGCGTGGGAATCGATGAGCGAGCGTTGGAGCCGGACCCGCTGTTGGGGCGGGATGCGGTGGGTTGCCAGGCCGCCGAAACCTGTCGAAATGCCGTACACCGGCTCGGCGGACGCGGCCAGCGCCTCGACATGCGCCCGGGTGGCCGTCATGGCCGCCACGGCCTCGTGGGACAGGCGGGCCTTGGCGCCCTCGCGCGCGACGGCGACCACGTCGTCCCGGGTCAGGCCCTCGGGGTGGAGCACCACCAGCACGATCGAGACCGTACCCACCGGCGGACGCGCGAGCGACCACCACCCGCAGGCCGCCGGCGGCGCTGGCGGTGGCGGCGGCGGTAGCGTGTTCGCAGCGACCGGGGAGGCTCTGATGACCGATACCGAGCGGCTGCGGCCCGTCGAGCGGCGGGTCCTGCGGTGGGCACGGGCGGGCGTCGACGACGCGGAGATCGGCCGGCGGTTCGGGCGGAGCGAGAGGTGGACGGCCCAGGTGCGGTTCCTCGCCGGCCTCGACCGGTCGGGGCCGTCCCCGGCCCGCCACGACCGGCTCCGTCCCCTCGAACGGCGTGTGCTGCGCTGGCGGTCGGAGGGAGCGGGGCACGACGAGCTGAGCGACCGTTTCCGCCGCAGCCCCGATTTCCTCGCGCGCGTCGAGCAGTACGCCCAGTACAAGCAGGCCATGGCGTAGCCCCTGCCCGCCCGTCGGCCGGTGACCTCGCCGCCCGACGGGCACCACCGCTGCGGGCGAGCCACACTGCGACGTGGCCTCCTGGGTGCAGTTCGAGCGCGAAGCCCCCGAACTCGCCGACGTCGCCGCCCGGTTGTGGCCCGGCATGGCCGCCCTGCATCGCGCCCGGCCCCTGCCCGACGGCGTGCCGTGGTTCGCCATCAGCTACCTCGCGACGGTCCGGCGCGACGGAGGCCCGCGCCTGCATCCGTTCTGCCCGATCCTGGCGGGCGGGCGGATGTTCGCGGCGATCCCGCGCTCATCGCCCAAGGGCTGGGACCTCCGCAGGGACGGTCGCTGCGTCATCCATGCCCTCCCCGGCCCGGACGACGACGAACTCTGCATCCGCGCCACCGCCCACGAGGTCACCGGCAACGCGTCGGCCCGGTCGTCGATCCGGGCGGCCGTCATGAGGACCGGGGTCGGCGGGATGGTCGAGTCGGTGTCGCACGACCCGCTGTTCGAATTCGACCTCCAGCAGGTCGACGTCGCCCGCTGGGTCGACATCGGCCAGCCCGGCACCCACGCCCTGCGCCGTCGGTGGCGCGAGGCCCTCGACCACTGACGCCGGGAGGGCCGCCGGCTATGCTGCTCCTCGCTCAACCGGCTCGAGCAACGCTGCCGGCGGTGACGCGATCGCCTAGCGACCCGGCGGCGAGTACTCGGGCTTGGGGCCGGATGCGATGGCGTCGACCTCGTCCACGGTGATCAGCGGCACCGTCGTGACCGCCACGCGACCGCTGGCCGAGACCGTCATGGCGACCGTGGCCGCGGCCTTGTTGTCGGGCAGGTCGCAGATCACATAGGCGTCGTCGTCGCCGAAGGCGAAGTGGAAGGACTCCACCGTCCCACCGACACTCTTGGCCAGGTCCTCGGCCACCGTACGGCGGGCAGAGCCGCCGGCGCTCATCACTCCCTCGAGCCCTTCGCCTGTGTAGCGGACCTTCAACAGGTACTTCGGCATCGTCGCACCCCCTTGGTCGACGGCGTCGTAACCGCCGCAACCTCGACGGTCGCGCCGTCGTCACGGCGAGACAAGGGATACGTTCGCGCTGCGACGCGCCGTACCCGGACGCCTACGCCTGGCCATCACCGCGCACGTCGCCGCTACCGTTCCCGCGATGCGCACGCTGACAGACGACCAGGTCGCCACCCATGTCCAGCGCATCGCCGACCAGGGCTTCTCGGTGATCGAGGACGCCGTCGAGGACGACCTCGTGGACGAGCTGGTGGCCACGCTCGATCGTCTCGAACGGGACCTCTCGGTCGTCCCGGCCGACAACTCGTTCGAGGGTCGCAAGACGGCTCGCATCTACAACCTGCTGGTGCACGGCGACGTGTTCGCCCGGGTGCCCGTCCACGCCGACGTCCTCCCGGTGGTGGAAGGCGTCCTCGACCCGGGCTGCCTGCTGTCGTCCCTGTCGTCGATCGCCATCGGTCCCGGGGAGACGGCCCAGCCGATCCACGCCGACGACCAGCTGATCCCCTTGCCGAAGCCTCATCCGCCGGTGGTGTGCAACACCATGTGGGCCCTGACCGACTTCACGGAGGCCAACGGGGCCACGCGCCTGGTGCCCGAGACGCACCGGCAGGACTCGCCGGACTTCGGCCGTCATTACGAGTCGATCCCGGCCGTCATGGCCAAGGGCAGCGTGCTCGTGTGGCACGGCAGCCTTTGGCACGGCGGCGGCGCCAACAGCACCCCAGAACGCCGGGTGGGCATCGCCTGCAACTACTGCGCCGGCTACGTACGTCAGCAGGAGAACCAGCAGCTGGGCATCCCCCGGGCGGTGGCGAAGGGGTTCGACGACCGCCTTGCCCGCCTGTGCGGCTACGGCATCTACGGCGGCCTCATCGGCCACATCGACAAGCGCGACCCGATCGCGCTGCTGCGGGGGGACGCCACGGGCGGGATGGTGTGGGACGAGCTGTGAGGCCCGCGAGCAGCCGCCGTCCACCTGAGGGCGCGTAGCTGCCGCTAGCGCCGGTGCGGTGCGGGGCGGGCGGCTCGGGCCTGATACACGCCGGAGGACGACCGGCACCGTCCGTACACTGATCGACGTGGCCTGCCCAACCTGTCGCGCCGACGTTCCCGACGGCGCACGGTTCTGCCCCAACTGTGGCGCTGACCTGCAGGTGCGCGGCGACCAGCGGCGGGTGGTGACCGTGCTTTTCGCCGATGTGGTGGGTTTCACAGCGCTGTCGGAGCACCGAGACCCCGAGCAGGTGAAGCGGTTGGTCGACCGGTGCTTCCAGCGGCTGGTCGAGGACATCGAGGCGTTCGGCGGCCGCGTCGACAAGATCGTCGGTGACGCGGTCCTGGCATTGTTCGGCGCGCCGATCGCCCACGAGGACGACGCCGAGCGAGCGGTGCGGGCCGCCCTCCAGTTCCATCGCACGCTCGCCCAATCCGCGGCCGACCTGGGCGTCGAGGTGCGCCTCCGGGTGGGTGTCAACACCGGGGAGGTGCTGGTGGGGTCGCTCCGCGCCGGAGGCGACTACACGGCGATGGGCGATGTGGTGAACACGGCCCAGCGGCTGCAGTCCGCAGCCGAACCGGGCCAGGTGGTGGTCGGCCAAGCCACCTACCTCGCCACCCGCCGTGTCGTCACCTACCGGTCGGTCGGCTCCATCATGGCCAAGGGCCGGGATGCGCCCGTGCCGGCCTGGGTGGCGGAAGGCGCCCGGCTGCCGCCCGGGTACCGGCCCGACCGTCACCGGACGACGCTGGTCGGCCGCGACCACGAGATCGCGCTCCTCTCCCACGCGGTGGACCTCGCCGTCGCACAACGCCGCGCCGCGCTGTTGTTGCTCGTCGGCGACGCCGGGGTGGGCAAGTCGCGGGTGGCCGAAGAGGTCGCCGAGATGGCCCGGGGCTGTCACGACGGTCTCGTGTTGCGCGGCCGTTGCGTTCCGTACGGCGAGGCGAACGTGTGGTGGCCGCTGGCCGAGGCGGTCCGAGCCGGCTGCGAGGTCGAGGCCGACGACGATCGCGCGACCGTGGCCGAGAAGGTGCGGGTCGCGGTCGCGGCGGCGCTGGAGCCCCACGGACGGGCCGCGCCGAGGGCGGCGGGCGCGACGAGGGGGAACGATGCGGGGGGCCGCCGGCCGGAACGGGCAGGCGAGCCGGCCGGTGCCGGGGTGGTTGCCGTCGCCGAGGACGGCGAGGTCGATCGGGTCGTCCAGGGCCTGTTGCACCTTCTCGGCTTCGACGTCCTCCGGGGGATCGATTCGGCTCGCGCCCGCGAGGAAGCGACCGGTGCGCTCGTGGCCTTCGTCGCAGCCCTGGCCGACCAGCGTCCGCTGGTGGTGGTGCTCTCCGACCTGCACTGGGCGGACGGCGCCGTGCTCGGCGTGATCGGCGCGCTACTCGAGCGCAACACCCGCCAGCCGATGGTCTTGCTGGCGACGGCACGGCCGACGCTGCCCGAACGCTGGTCGCTGCCGGAAGGAGGGCACCAGTCGGTCGTGGTCCACGTCGATCCCCTGGAGCGCGACGCGGCGGCGCAGCTGCTGGACCTCCTGGCCGGCGACACCACCATCACGCTCGACGACGACGTGTCCGCGGGCCTCCTCGACAGAGCCGGTGGGAATCCCTTCTTCCTCGAGGAGCTGGTTTCGTGGCTGAAGGAATCACGCCCGGCCGACCTGCCCGACACGCTGCGCGGCCTCGTCGCGGCACGCCTCGACGGGCTCACGCCGGATGAGCGCGTCGTTCTCGAGGACGCTGCCGTCCTCGGCGCGAGCGGACGCGTCGAGTGGCTGGCGACGATGCACCGCGAGGCGCACGGGGGCGACGGTGATGTCGCCAGGCTCGTTGCGGCGCTGCACGTCAAGGACCTGATCGCGTTCGACGGTGAGTCGTGGGAGTTTCGGTCCGAGGTCGTTCGGGAGGTCACGTACGGCACGATGACCAAGGAGAAGCGGGCCGCGGTGCACGCCGGCATCGCCGGGTGGCTCGAACGGGAGGAATGGCCGCACCACGACGCCGTCGTCGACCGCATCGCCTACCACTACGGGAGGGCCGCCGAGTTGGCCGCAGACCTCGGGGGCTCGCCTGCCGTACCACCCGATGTCGCCGCGCGTGCGGTGCGGTGGTTGCGTCTCGCGGGCGACCGAGCGGCGCAGGCCGACACGCCGCGGCGGGCCGCCGAGCTGTTCTCCGAGGCCCTGGACGTACACGACAGTGGTGCGGCCGACACCGCTCGGCCTGGCGCGGGGTCGGGGGAGGTCGACGAGCGCGTCGCCCTCCTGCTCGGCCGGTCGGCGAGTTACGCGGAGCTGCGCGAGTTGGGCTCGGCACGGGCTGACGCGAACGCGGCGCGGGCCATCGCCGAAGCTGCCGGCGACGAGCGGGGTGCCGTACGGGCCACCGTCGCGTACGCGGACGCCGTCCTCCGCGGCGGCGCGGTGGGCGAAGCCGAGTCGCTGCTCGGCGAGGCTCTGGCCCGAGCGGAGGCCGCAGGCGACGACGAGGGGCGGGCGTGCGCCCTGCGGATGCGGGGGTTCGCGGCTCTGTTGTGCAACGACCCGGAGGCGGCGGTGGCGTCGCTCGAACCGGCCCGGGACCTCTACGCCGCCTTGGGCGATCGGGGCGGCCGGGCCTGGGCGTTGCAGAACCTCTCGTGGGCACACTTCATCTCCGGCCGCATGCAGGAGGCGGCGGAGCTGCTCCACGAGTCGGCGGCCCTCTTCGCCGAGCTGGGCGATCGGGGCGGTCTCGGCTGGGCGCTCGGCCTTCTGGCCTTCACGCGCTTCCACTCCGGGTACCCCGAGGAAGCGGAGACCATGGCCGAACAGGTCTTCGGCGGGGCCGAGGTGGCGGGCGATCGTTGGGCCGTGGGCATGGGGCAGGTGCTCAGCGCCAGCATCCGGTTGTGGACCGGTCGCGCCGACTCGGCGATCGAGCGGGCCCGGGAGGCCCTGGCGACGTTCGAGGAGATCGACGACGACTACGGCCGAGTGCAGGCGCGGCTCCCGCTGGGCCGGGCGCTGGTGACCGCCGGGCAGGTGGCCGAGGGCTTCGAGGTCCTGGAGCAGACCCGGACGTCGCTGCCGCCCAGCCACTCGCCGCGCTTCACCGCGTTCTCGGCGACCGGGCTGCTGAGCGCCGCAGTTCAGGTGGGCGACCGCGAGCGGGCCACCGCGGCGCTCGCCATCCTTCCCGACCAGGAGCTCTCGTCGGACGACTTCACGACGGCGGGCGGGAGCGAGCAGCTCGTGTCGAGGGCGTTGCTGGCGCTGCAGTCCGGCTGCCCCGACGATGCGCTCGGCCTGTTGCGGGAAGGGCGCCGGGCCATGGGGGAGCGCGCGGCCGTGGGCTACGCGGGCGCGGTCACGGCCCTGGCCCTGGCGGCCGCCGGTCGACTGGACGAGGCGGACGATGCCGGACGCGCGGTGGAGGGCGACGAGCGGTCGACCTACCTCGACCGGCTGTGGGCCGGGCTGGCGGCGGGCGCCGTTGCCGCCCGCCGGGGTCAGCGGGAGGCGGTGGAGGCTCGGTTCTCCGAGCTCTGTGCCCGGGTGGACGCGACCGACGACCGCGTGGCACAGGCCCTGGCTCGGCTCGGCTGGGCCATGGCTCTCCGGGTCGTCGGGCACCCCGACGCGGCGGCCCGCATCGCGGAGTCGTCTGCCCGCTTCGCGGGTCTCGGCATCGACCCGGGCGGTTGGGCGGTGGTGCTCGGTCAGGCCGTCGGGACGGAACCTGCCGAGGCTGCAGCCCGCTAGCTGGAAAATCGTCCGGCGAAACGGCTGACCGAAGCCGGTCGGGCCGGTGCGGGCCGGGGCCGTCCGCGGTGCCCGCCCTCGCGCCTGTGCGGGCCACGTACCGTGAGGTGATGCAGCGCACCTACCCGCACGGCGTCACGTCCTGGATCGACCTGGAGGCCCCCGACATCGACGTGGCCCGAGGTTTCTACGGCCAGCTGTTCGGCTGGTCGTTCACCGAGGCCATGCCGCCGGGCGCCCCGGGCTCGTACCTGATCGCCTCGCTGGGCGGCCGGGACGTGGCGGGGATCGCCCCGGCCCCGGACGGTGGCGAGGCGGCCTGGAACACCTATGTCGCCGTGGACGACGCCGCCGCCACCGCCGCCGCCGTGGCGGCCGCCGGCGGGACGATCGTCGCCCCGCCCGAGGATGCCGGCCAGGCCGGGCGCGCCGCTACCTGCCGCGACCCGTTCGGGGCCGAGTTCCGCCTCTGGCAGGCGGGCCGCCGGCTCGGCGCCCAGTCGACCAACGCGCCCGGCACCTGGAACTTCAGCGACCTCCACACCCCGGACGTGCCGGCCGCGCTGGCGTTCTACCGGCCGCTGTTCGGCTGGGAGGCCGACGACATGCAGGGCCCGCTCATGCTGCGCGTGCCCGGCTACGGCGACCACCTGGAGTCGACCGTCGACCCCGACATCCGCAAGCGCCAGGAGTTCGCGCCGCCCGGCTTCGCCGACGTGATCGGAGGCATCGCCCCCACGGCGTCCGGCGAGGCCCCGCACTGGCACGTCATATTCACGGTCGAGGACCGCGAGGAGGCGGTCGCCGCCGGGGAGCGGCTCGGCGCCACCGTCCTGGACACGGCCGAGACACCTTGGACCCGCACCGCGCTACTGCGCGACCCCCAGGGCGCCGAGTTCACGGCCAGCCAGTTCGCCCCCTCGCAGTGAACCCGACGCCCCCGCCGCCCGCAGGCCGCCTGCCGATGGACGCGTTCCGGCGGTTTCATCGAGTCGGGCCCGGGCCCGTGAGGGGCGGCGAGAACCAGAAGGCCGCCTCCGCCGACCGGGCTAGGTGAGGCCGCGGCGCTCGAGGAGCGGCTCGATGCGTGGGTCGCGGCCCCGGAACCGGCGGAAGGCGTCGAGGGGATCGCCGCTGCCGCCGCGGGACAGGAGCGTGCGTCGGAAGTGGTCGCCGTTCGCCCGGGTCAGGCCGCCGTTCTCCTCGAACCACTCGACGCTGTCGGCGTCGAGCACCTCGCTCCAGATGTAGGAGTAGTAGCCGGCGCTGTAGCCGCCGGCGAACACGTGGGCGAAGTAGCTGGTGCGGTAACGGGGCGGCACCAGGGGGAAGGCGACGCCGGCCGCCTCGAGGGCGGTGGCCTCGAACGCCTCGGCGTCGGTGGCCTCGTCCAGCTCGCCGTCGGCCACGATGTGCCAGGCCCAGTCGAGCAGCGACGCCTCCAGGTACTCGAGGGTGGCGAAGCCCTGGTTGAACTTCTCCGACGCGGTGACCTTGTCGACCAGGGCCGGGGGCATCGGCTCGCCGGTCTCGTGGTGACGCGCGTAGTTGGCCAGCACCTCGGGCCAGGTCACCCACATCTCGTTGACCTGTGACGGGTACTCCACGAAGTCCCGCGGCACCGAGGTGCCCGACACCCGGGGGAACCGGACGTCGGACAGCAGCCCGTGGAGGGCGTGGCCGAACTCGTGGAACGCCGTGCGCACCTCGTCGTAGGTCAGCAAGGTGGGGCCCGAGGCGGGGCGCGTGATGTTGAGGTTGTTCACGACCACCGGCCGTTCTCCCAGCAGGTGCGACTGGTGGACCAGGTGGTTCATCCACGCGCCGCCCCGCTTGATGGGCCGGGCGTAGGGGTCGAGCAGGAACAGGCCGAGCGGCGTGCCGTCGTCGTCGAACGCCTCGAAGCTGCGGACGTCGGGGTGGTAGCCGGCCATGTCGTGGCGCTCCCGGAACGTGATCCCGTAGAGCCGGTTGGCGGCGAAGAAGACGCCGCCGGTGATCACGCGGTCGAGCTCGAAGTAGGCGCGCAGCTCGGCCTGGTCGACGTCGTAGCGCGCCTTGCGGACCTTCGCCGCGTAGAAGGACCAGTCCCAGGGCTCGATGGCGAACCCGGCCTCCTCGGTGAGGGCCTCGGCCTCGCGTCGGGCGTTCGCCAGCGCCGGCCCGCTCAGGCGGCTCAGCATCTCCTCGACCGCCTCGGCCGTCTTGGCCGTCTGGTCGGCCACCGCGTAGGCGGCGTGGCTCGGGTAGCCCAGCAGCCGGGCCCGCTCCGCCCGGAGCCTCGCCATCCGCACGGCCAACGCCCGGTTGCCCGCCGCTCGGTTCACGGCGAGGTCGTGGAGCCGGTGGCGGACGTCGCGGTCGGTGAGCTCGGCAAGGGCCGGCTGGTTGGTGAAGTTCAGCAGCGGGAGCCGATAGGTGCCGTCGTCGTGCTCGGCGGCGGCGATGGCGCTCGCCGCCAGGCCGTCGAGCGACGCCGGGTCGTCGACCACGAGGGCCTCGTCGGCCGAGGCGTCGAGCAGCGCCTGCTGGAAGGCGGTGGACAGTCGCGACAGCTCCTGGTTGATCGCGCCGAGGCGCTGCTGGTCGGCGTCGTCCAGCTCGGCGCCGGCCCGCACGAAGTCGAGCCGGTAGCGCTCGAGGAGCCACGCCTCCTCGGGGTCGGCCCCCTCGACCTGCCGGATCCGCTCGTACAGGCCCCGGTTCATGTGGATGACGTCGCGGTGCTCGGCCAGCCGGGGCGAGATCTCCGTCTCCAGCGCCCGGACGGCGTCGGTGGCGTGCGAGGCGACCACGGTGAAGAACGCTGCCGTGGTGCGCCGCAGGACCTGGCCCGAACGCTCCAGCGCCACGATCGTGTTGTCGAAGCTCGGTGGGCCCGGGTCGGCGACGATGGCGTCGACCTCGGCGAGCTGCTCGGCCATGCCCCGCTCGAACGCCGGCAGGTAGTGGTCGTCCTCGATCTCGGCGAACGGCGGCAGCCGGTACGGCAGGCTGCTGGCGACGACGAGCGGGTTCTCGGCCAAGAGCGCCTCCAGGGTCGCGGCTGCACGAAGCCTACGAGCGGCCGTCGCCGTCCTGGGGCTGCTCGACGGCGCCTGCGGCTGCTCCTCCGCGCCGACGACCTCGCCGGCTCAGCGAGTGCGCTCCTCGGGTCGCACGACGACCCGGCCTCGTGGGTCGACAACGATGATCGCCCCAGCTACGTCGTCGACGAGCGTGACGGCACGATCGATCGAGCGTGCTGTGAAGGACGCGTCCGCCAGGTGAGCGACGGTCAGTCCATGAACGTGTGTGCTCATCACGCGCTCCTTCCCATCCGGTCTCGCCCGGTAGGACTCGTTCTGCCTGATCTTCTGCATGATCAGACGAGGCGGCGACGCGGATCTCATCGCATTTCTCTCTTCGAGCCGGGTGGATCGCGTCACGGCCCGACGCCGGCGTACCTGCTCGGCGATGCAAGGCCGCCGACAACCCGAGCCACGGCGATGACCTCACGGGTCGTCGCATGACCCTCGTCGAGACGACCGTCGGCACTGCGCTGAGACGGTGGCGTCGCGGCCGGGGCCTACGGTGGCGCCGTGGCGGTTCGGCATGTCGTGCTCGTGGTGATGCTCCTCGCGGCGTGTGGGGGCACCTCGTCCGGGTCGGGTGGGGCCAACCTCGATCCGGACACCCTGGTCGGGCATACCGAGCAGGGGCTGCGCATGCGCATCGCCGTGGTCGACGACTCCGAGGTCGAGCTGCGCCTGCCCATCGACTGCGCGTCGGGCGACGAGGGCGACGGGGCCCCGGTATCGCTGCATCGGCACCCCCTTCGTGCGCGGGTCGACGCCGACGGGTCCTTCCGCGTCGACGCGGCGTACGTCGAGGACGGCACCGATGGCGACGCCGAGCACGTCGACGTGCGGGTCGAGGGCGTGGTCGAGGACGACGGCCGGGCGGTGGGCACGGTCGACGTGGAGGCGCGGTGGTGGAACGGCCAGGCCCGCGAGTTCGGCCGCGAGTGCGGCTCCGGCGTCCTCGAGTGGGCGGCCACCGAGCCGTTGCGCCACGGGAGCGCCCGCGTCTCGCCCGGCCCGGCCCCGGCCCTGACGGCTGCCGTGGGCCCTGACCTGCTCACCGTGTCCGCGCAGGGTGAGGTTGCCCGTCTCGACGGGGCGACCGGGGAGGCCCGACGGCTCGACGGCTCGACGCCGTCCGGGCCCGCCCCGTCGCAACCCGGCGGCGCCGCCCCCGGTGGGGTCGCGGCCCCGGCCACCGTCGTGGCCCCGGGGCCAGGACCCTCGGTGCTCGCCGTCGCCGCCGGCGGCGTGTGGACGACCGACCCGGCGACCGGGGTGCCGCAGCGGACGGAGCTGGCCGACGGGCGGCGGGCCGCCGCGCTGGAGGCACCGGTCGAGAGTCTCGTCGCCGGCCCCGGCGAGGTCTGGACGGTGCGGGACGACCGTGCCCGTGCGACCTACCTGCTCGAGAGGCGCGACCCGGTCACCGGAGCGGCCCAGGCGAGCGTCCCGGTGACGTCGGGGACGCTGAGCGCCGGGCCCGGCGGCGTCTGGTACGCCTACCGGGGGCCGTCGGGCGGGCGGCTGGAGCGGATCGACCCGGGCACGGCGGAGGCAGTCGAGTCCTACGCGATCGACCCCGACACGCCCAGCGAGATGGTCGTCACGCACGACAGGGTGTGGATGGCGGGCCTGGAGGGACTCTCGGTGTTCGACCCCGCCTCGGGGCACCGGTCGGTCGTCGACCTCGCGAGCGAGCCGGGCTCCATGGCCCGCACGGCGGACGGCCGCGGCATCTGGGTCGCCCACGAGCGCGAGGCGGTGATCCGACGTGTCGAGGCCACCGGCGTCGTCCGCACGGTCGACGTCCCGGAAGGTTGGTGGCGGCTGACGGCGACCGACGACGGCGCCGTGTGGCTCACCGGGGGCCCCTACGACGCCGAGCGCATCATCCGGTTGGGCCCGTCGGTCACCGGGGGGTGACGCCGGCGGGGTCGAGGGAGCCGGGCGAGGCGGCGTCCGAGCCGGTCGAAGACGGGCAACGGCACCGGGTCGTCCTCGGTGACCGGGATGCCGGCGCCGCTGAGCGGATCGAGGAGGCGGCGCTGCGGCGGCCGGGCGCGGGAGCGAGGGGTGGCCTCGCATCTGCCGGCCGAGCGGGAGGCCAGGACGTTCGTCGCGGGCGGCGTCCCGGCGGCGGTCGGGGGGCGGTCGGGGGCCGCTGGTGCTCCGGCCGGTCGGATCGCCGGCGGGTAGGTTGCGGCCCATGGGGCAACGGGCCAGGCGTTCTGTCGGCGTCGGCGACCTGCCGGACGATCATGCGACGAGGTGCGGCCTGCCGTGACACGGAGTCCCGCCCAGGCCGGCCGGGGTCGCTTCCCCTATGGGCTCGACGCGCCGGGCCCGATCGCGACCTTGGGAGTCGTGGGCATCGTGTCGGTGGCGGTGGGGTTGAGGGTGAAACGGCTTGCACTCTGGCCCGGGCTGGCCCTGGTCGCCTACGTCGGCGGCCACCTGTGGGGCAGCAGCGTCGGCAAGGTCCGCGCCGCCAAGCGCCTGCTCGACGCCATCCCGTGGCGAGGGGACGAGGTTGTCCTGGACATCGGCTGCGGCCACGGGCTCTTCCTCGTCGAGGCGGCCCGACGCCTGAGGACGGGGACCGCCGTCGGCATCGACGTCTGGAGCCAGAAGGACCAGTGGCGCAACCGTCCTGCCGCCCCGATCGAGAACGCACGCCGGGCCGCGGTCGCCGGCCGGGTCTGCGTCCACAGCGCCGACGCGCGCCAGCTGCCGTTCCCCGACGCCACGTTCGATGTCGTGGTCTCGAGCCTCGTGGTGCACAACATCCCCGGCGCTGACGATCGCCGTCGGGCCATGCGCGAGATCGTTCGGGTCCTGAAGCCCGGCGGCCGAGTCGTCCTCGTCGACCTGGCCCACACCGCCGCGTACGCCCGGGAACTCCGCGCCGCAGGCTTGACGGATGTCCATCGCTCACAGCCCATGCCCGAGTTCCTCGTCACGGCCAGAGCCGTCACGGCCGGGGCCTGAGCGCCGATCCCAGGGGTGGATCACCGAGCGGGCCTGCCGGGTGGTCGAGGGCGAGGTCTCGCTCCTTCCTTCACTTCGGGCCCGAGCGCGCGGATGATGAGGGCCTTCCACGCCAGGGGTCGACCCGACGAGGGCCGCTCGGTCAGCAGCCGGCGGGATCCGAGGAGGTCGCATGCGCTTCCGGTCACGCGTCGTCGCGGTGGCGCTGGCCGGCGCCATGGTCGCCGGTCCGGTGGTGGCGACGGCTCCGCCCGCCCGCGCCATCCACCGCGGCGACGACGCCCGCATCGCCACCTACCCGTTCATGGTGTCGCTGCGCCTGGCCTCCACCCCTGACAGCCCCCGCTGCGGTGGCACCCTCGTCGAACCCGACATCGTCCTGACGGCGGCGCACTGCGTCGCCGGCGTCCCCCAGGGCGGGATCGCTGCCGTCGTGGGCGCGGACATCCCGGACTGGCCCGGCGCCCCGCAGGTCGACACGTTGGGTCACGCCGTCCCGGACACTTTCGACCTGAGCGTGGACAACCGTGACGACATCGCAGTCGTCCGGCTCGCCACTCGGCAGTCCACCCCCACGGTCGAGCTGGCCGCCGTCGAACCGCAGGTCGGCGACCACGTGGTGACGGCCGGCTGGGGCTGCACCAACGCCCCGCCGGTCTGCGAGGTGATGGCGACCAGCCTGCAAGCCAGCCGCCAGGCGGTGCTGGACGAGGTGGCGTCCTGCGGCACCGACGTGTTCTGGACCCGGCCGCTGTACCACGCACCGACGACGATCTGCACGAAGGGCGTCAGGCACCGCTCGACCATCAACCGTGGCGACTCGGGAGGCCCGTTGCTCGTCGGAGGTCGGTGTGGTGGTCCGCTCCGGCAGGTCGGGGTCACCTCGCTGGGAGCGGACAGCACGACCAGGCTCTACGCCGGGTTCACCTCGATTCCGGTGGAGGCCGACTGGATCGCCACGGCGATCAGGTCCTTGCGGGATGCCTGAAGCAACGTCGGTCGAGGGTGCCCGTCAGCCGCCGTCGTCGGCCAGCTCCGGCGGGACCCAGCTCGGGGGCCGCTTCTCCATGTACGCCTGCATGCCTTCTCGGGGCTCGGGTGATTCCTCGAGCGCCCAGAACATGGTCTGGTAGTCGATGAGCCCGTAGCGCTCGTTGAGCATCCGCTTCACGTGCATGCGTGCCATGGGCGGGGTCCGGAGCACCTCGCGTGCGGCCTGCACGGCGGCCCCGCGCAGCTCGTCGTGGGGCACGACCCGGGAGATGACGCCCAGCGAACGCGCTTCGGCGGCGTCGAAGCGACGGGCCGTCAGGAGGAGGTCGCGCGCCACGGCGACACCGACGTGGGCGGGGAGCACCGCGGCGTAGGTGGCGTCGGGGATGCCCCGGAGCAACTCGGGGACCCGGAACGTGGCCCGGTCGCTGGCGACGGCGACGTCGGCGAGCATGGCCACGAGCAGGCCACCGGCCTGGCAGATGCCGTTGACCGCGGCGATGACCGGGGCGCGGCTGTCGCGGATCGCGAGGAAGGGAAGGATGTCGTAGCCGATGTCGTCGGGCAGGCGGTCACCGGGCTGGGCCCGGCCGCCCAGGTCGCCCCCGGGGGCGAACACGTCCCCGGTCCCGGTGATGATGAGGGCCGCGAGGTCGGGGTCCTGGTTGACGAGTCGGACGGCCCGCTTGAGGCCGAAGTACATCGCCGGGGTGAAGGCGTTCCTGGCCTCCGGGCGGTCGATGACGCACCAGCCGATCGGGCCTTCGCGCTCGAACCGCAGGCCGGCAGCGCCGAGGTCATCCGTCATCGTTCCTCCACGTCGTCATGTCTGTCGTCGCTCCGCCAGGGGAATCGGGAGGCCCTGATCTACACCCTCGACAACGGGCTCACCGCCAGCTGACCCGGCGCAGGCCTACCTCATAGGGCCATCACGCCGGCGGCGGTCGCGGCGACGACCGCGAGACCGAGCCCCATCTGGCGGAGGCCCAGCACGACCGCGGGCGGCGGCGGGCGGCGGGCGCCGAACACGTCGACGGCGGCGACGACGGCCAGCGCCGCCACGCCCGCGACGAGGCGCCGGTCGAGGACGACGGCGACGGCGCCCAACGCCAGGCCGGCCGCCTGGGCGGCGTCGCTGAGCGCGACCCGGTGGGCCCGGCCCTTGGCCCGGGCGAGTTGCAGGCGGACGAACGGCAGCGTGGCCACCGCCCGGGCGGCGACGACGAGCCACAGCCCGACCGCCAGCCGGGCGCCGCTGCCGTGCGCGCCACCGTCGCCGGCGGCCAGCACGATGGCCGCGGCGACCGAGGCGATGCCCACCGAGCCCGCCAGCTCGGGCACCAGGCGACGCCCCCGGCTGCGCACGTCGAACCACAGCTCGACGGCCACGAGGGGGAGCGCCACCAGCAGCGGCACCCAGAACGCCCCGCTGGCCGTCACCACGGCGACGACGACCAGCGCGATCAACACCGCCAACTCGATCGCTGCCACACGTTCGGCCAGCGCCGTGCGGTCGAGCCGTCGACCGCGCCACCGGTCGACCAGCGCCAGCTTGAGCGGCGTGCGGGCCGTGAACGCCACCACGGCTGCGGCCGCCAGCGCGCCGCCGGCCACGGTCGGGGCAACGAGGAGCCCCAGCAACGCGGGCTCGGCGGTGAGCCCCCAGCCGCCGTGCTCCGCCGGGAGCGCCACGGCCTTCAGCGGCGACCGCCCGGACCGGCTCGAGCGGGTCGACGCGGGGCCGG
>Ga0126306_10000385_pt1 | contig 19890 bp, 21 predicted proteins | sample Plot27_FD_92592 | JGI IMG/M metagenome (GOLD analysis project Ga0126306, IMG submission 92592) | Serpentine soil microbial communities from UC McLaughlin Reserve, CA, USA - Plot27 | ecosystem: Environmental > Terrestrial > Soil > Grasslands | place: USA: UC McLaughlin Reserve, Lake County... | reverse complement strand
GCGCGTGGTCGCCTTCCGGGGCCGCCCGGCTCTCCGCCGGCCAGCGCCGCCGTCGTCTCCGGCAGCCGGCGCGCCGTCTCCGGGACGACGTCGAGGACGAGCGTCAGCTCATCGTCGTAGCCGTCGTCGAGCCCGTCGAGCGCGGCGGCCATCCCCTCGGCCGGCGGCGCAGCCCGAGGGGACGCCGCCGGCTCAGGTCGCGATGCGTTGGCCGGGCGGCTCGGAGGGGCCGTTCAGGAGGACAGCTCGCGTTCGAGCGGCGTGCGGAACCGGGGCGTGACCCGCCGGTCGCCCAGCCAGGCCGCTACCCGCTCGGCCTCGGCTGCGACCGCGGCCATCACGTCGGCGCCGACGACCTCCAGGAGGTGGAACGCCACCTCGCCGTCCCTGCGCTGCGCCCAGCCGCCCACGATGCGCCCGTCGGCCCAGATCGTCGGCCCCGGGTTGCCCGACCGGTCGTACAGCGCCGGCCCGTGCTCGCCGACGTACCAGGCGCGCTCCTTCCAGCCCATGAGCGTCGGGTCGAGGGCCGGGAGCAGCGCCACCCATGGCTCGGGGGCCGGGACCGGGCCTTCGTCGCCCGGCAGCACGAGGCCGGCGCCGCCGGTCACCCCGGTCAGCCCGACGGGTACCGCCCCCACGGCGGCCAGGGCGGCGCTCGCCTCGCGGGCGGTCCACCCCGCCCACCAGCGCAGGTCGGCGACGGTGGCCGGGCCGAACGCCCCCAGCCAGCGCCGGGCCAGCTCGGCCTGTGCTTCGGCCGTGCCCAGGTGGTCGACGCCCGGGTGCCCGGGACCGAGCCAGGCCTCGACGGGCGCCCAGCGGTACTGGTTGCCCATCCACGAGCCGAGCGGGCGGCCCCGGACGACCCGGCCGGCGGCCGCCAGCGCCTGGAGGACGGCCGTCGCCATGCCCAGCGTCCCCTCGTAGGCCTTGCCCACGGCCAACGGGATCTGCACGTTCAGGGCCTCGATGTCGGCCCGCAGCTCCTTGGAGGTCGCCTCGCCGCGGGCCGCCAGGGCGGCGACGGTCTCGTCCTCGACGGCGCTCAGCCAGGCGGCGCCGTCGTCGGCGACGCCGGCGCCCTCGATCTGGCCGACGAGCCGGCGGCGCTCCTTCACGGCCACGGCCCGGGTGCAGGCTGCGTGGACGACGGGGACCAGGTCGACCGGCACGACGAACACCGTCCGGCGCATACCGAGCATCCGGACCAGCGTGCGGTCGTCGTACAGCGCCCGCTCGACGTCGGCCGGGACCAGCCCGTCGACCCGCGCCCGGGCGGCCAGGAACACCGCGGCGGCGTCGGTGGCGTGTAGGACGGCGATGGCCTCGGTCAGCGTCGTCACGTCGGGGGCGGCGGCGTCCGGGGCGAGGGCGTGGCGGCGACCGAGGCGGGCGCGCCGCTCGCCGTCGTCGATCGTCCGGGGCGCGCCCACCGGTGTCGGCGGTCAGTCCCGGGGGCCCGGCGCGTCACGCCCGGGCTCCTCGTCGCGGCCCGCCTCGCCGCCGCTGCCGGTGTCGGGCCCGGTGCGGCCGAGCAGGTCGTCCTGGCGGCGGCGGTCGGCCTCCATCTCGGAGCGCGCCACGCGGGCCATGTCGGACAGGTCCTGCGGCAACGCCGGATCGGGCGCGGGGGTGCCGCCGTCCGGCCGCTTGCGGCGGAGGCGGCCGGGGATCGCCATCCGCGCCGTCGTCACCGGCCCCTGGCCGGGGTCGGGCTCGGGTTCCGGCTCGGCGATCCGGACGCGGGGCACCGTCGGCCGGGTCGGCGCCGGGGCGGGACGGGACGTGGCCCCGGGCACCGGCGGGCCGGCCACCGTGTCGTCGTCGCGCCCGAGGTCGCCGGGCGCTGTGGCGCCGGCCGCTGTGGCCCCGGGCCCCGTGGTGCCGGGCTGCGTGGTGCCGGGGCCCGGGGCGGCGTCGGCCGCTCGGATCACCACGGCCGGCCCACCGGCGTTCGGCGTGGCGTCCTCGACGACCAGCGCCGAGCGCACCCGCTGCTCGCGCTGCTTCCGCCGGAAGGCGATGAGGCCCCGGTTGGCCGGCATGATCGCGTAGTCGGACCGGCGCCCAAGCGGCGTCGTGGCCCCCTGCTTGGCCACGATCATGTCGGTTAGGTGGTGGGTGAACGACTCGAAGTCGTCGATGCCCGACATCCTGCGAAGGCCGGTGTGCTCGTTGGCCGACTGGATGTGGAGGGTGGCGTAGCCGAACAACCGCTCGACGAACGACTGCTCGAAGTGGACGTCGGTCACCCGCACCCACGGGATCGACTCGACGTCGTTGCGCAGCACGCCGGACATCCGGATCATGCGGGCGTTCGTGATGACGTACGCCGTGTAGCGATCGTCGAGTCGCATGACGAACAACACCACGACGATGACGACGGCGACGACGGCGAAGAACCCCGCCGCCCACCCCCACCCCTCGAGCAGCGAGACCAGCATCGCCGCCACGACGACGGCCAGGGCGAGCAGCCACGCGACCTTGCGCACCAGGAACCAGGCCAGGGCGGGGCGGTCGTCGTGCAGCACCTCCTCGCCGGCGCCCAGGTGGCGGTCGATGTTCTCGATCGGCAGCGGGAGGAAATGGCGGCGGGCGGCCGTGGCCCGGGCGCGCAGCGCCGAGGGCTGCACCGGCGCCTCGTCCGGCTCGCCGACGTATGGCGCCGGGTCGAGCCAGTCGGTCTCGCGCCACTGCCGGCGGTGCCGCCGGGCCCACAGCGGCCCGGAGTCGATGACGGAGCCGCCGAAGGGGTCGAGCTGCTCGGCCGGATCGGCCGGCATGCCGGTGGGCGGCTGGGGGACCGAGCGGGGATCGCGCCCGTACGCCGTCTCGTCGCGCCGGCGGATGCGGCGCTCGTCAGCCACGGTCGACCACCCCGGCCCGCACGGCGATCAGTCGCCGAAGAGGCCCTCGAAGAACTCGCGGCCCTTGTCGAGCAGGTCTTCCACCCAGCCCCCGACGTCCCCCAGGAAGTTGCCGAAGTTTTCGGCCGTACCGGACGGGTTGTTCCAGATCGACATGGCCAGGAACGCCACGGCGATGAGGACGACCGCCTTCTTGGCGTCGAGCTTCACCGCCAAATACTACCGGTGTAATTACATCAAGTGCAATCACCGGGTCAGTCGATGATCGGCGCCGGCACGTCGACCGCCAGGCACCGCGGCACGTCGGCGGCGACGTGGGCGGCCCGATGGAGCAGGGCCGACGTGGGCGTGATCACCACCGCCTCGCCGTCCACCGCTGCCACCCCGTCGACCATGAGGCTGTGATCCTGCCCGGGCGGTGCCGCCCACAGGAGCGTCACGGCGGGGTTGGCCGCCACGTTGTCCCGGGTCGTGCTCCCGGCGGGCACGGTCAGGCCGGCGGCGCGGTCGTCGGCCACCTCGACCAGGACCGCCACGACGTGCGGCTTCCCGTCCGCCGCCACGGTCACGAGTTGGGCGCTCGGCCCGTGGGCGCGCACCTGGCTGCCCAGGTCGGGCGGTGACGCAGGGGGTGCCATGCCCCGATGCTAGGTCGGTGGCCGGTCGTCCTGGTCGGTGAACGGGTCGTCCGACGGGCCGCCCTGGTGGGCCAGGGCCCGCGTGGCGATGTAGCCGACGACCTCGTCCGCCCGCGTCACCCGCCCGAGCCAGGCGGACAGGGTCGGCTTGGGCACCGCCCACGCCACGATCGGGGCCTCTCCGGCCCGGCCGATCGTCACGCCGCGCGACGTGGCGGCGCAGCCGGTGACGTCCTCCCACCGGACCACGACCGTGCGCAGCGGGTTGCGGACGGTCACGCCCGTGCCGGACGCCCCGATGAGCGGGTGGCTCCCCCACCGCCAGGCGCACACGGCCACGAGGGCGTTCACCCAGGCCACGAGCAGCGACGCGCCGACATCGCCGCCGCCGAGGGCACCGGCCACCCCAGCGAGCGCCAGCAGGGCGAACACGCCGATGATCGCCCCGAAGGCGAGGCGCGCCCCCGCCGACGGGCGCCACACGCGATCGAAGTGGTCCCCGGCGTCCACGGCCATCCCGGCATCATGCTGCCGCGACGCCGGCCGCCGTGTCGGCGAGGACGCTCGCGCCGGCGGCGGCCACCCCGGCCACGTGCCGCTCGAGGGTGGCCCGCACGGCGGGCACCCGGTCCGCCGGCAGGGCCAGCCGCGGGCGCGGCGCCAGGATCGCCACCAGCCGGTCGGCCACCCACGCCGGGTCGTCGTACCGGAGGCGGTGCGGCCGGGTGCGGCCGCTCCGCCAGGCGTCGAGGAAGGCGCCCCAGCGGGCCCGGTCGCCCGGGGCCACGACGGCGGTGGCGCGGTCGACGAGCGCCAGCGCGTCCTGGAAGGCCGCGTCGGCGGGCGTGCGGAGCAGCGTGCCGTCCAACAGAAGCTCCCAGCCCACGTGTCCGACCGCCCGGGCGGCGCCCAGCTGCACGCCGGCGTCCCGCAGGTCGCGCCGGATGGCGGACGAGCCCGCCAGGAACCGGGCGTCGCGGTGGAAGGCGGCGTCGGTGGCGACGTGGCACCGGACCCCCGTGGCCAGCGGGTCGCCGGGCGACGCCGCCGCCAGCGCCGCTCTGTCGAGGCGGACCCGGGCCATCGTGGCCAGGTCGGGCAGGAGGGCGCCGAGGACCGCCTCGGGCTCGTCGTGGCCGGTGGCGACCGCCACCCAGGCGTGGGCGAGCAGGTTCATCCATCCCATCGTGGCGGGGGCCGGCGAGGAAGCGGTGCAGGACGTCACAGGATCGCCAAAAGGCGCGCGTTCAACCGGGGGCCCTCCGGTACGTTCGCCAGCCGTGACTGCCGTCGTCGCCCAAGACCTCACCAAGAGCTTCGGCCCCACCCAGGCCCTGCGCGGGGTCGACTTCGAGGTCGAACGCGCCAAGGTTCTGGGGATGCTCGGCCCGAACGGGGCCGGCAAGACCACCGCCGTCCGCATCCTCACCACGCTGCTGAAGCCCGACAGCGGGCGGGCCTTCATCGACGGCATCGACGTCGTGGCCGATCCCAACCGGGCCCGGGCGCGCATCGGGCTGACCGGCCAGTACGCCGCCGTCGACGAGCGCCTCACCGGCTTCGAGAACCTCGAGCACGTCGGTCGCCTCTTCCACATGGGCAACGCCAACGCCAAGGCCCGGGGACGCGAGCTGCTCGAGCGCTTCTCGCTGGCCGAGGCCGGCGACCGGGTCGTGTCCGGCTACTCGGGCGGCATGCGGCGCCGGCTCGACATCGCGATGAGCCTCATCGCCCGGCCGTCGGTGCTGTTCCTCGACGAGCCCACTACGGGCCTCGACCCGCGCAGCCGGCAGGACGTGTGGGCGCTGATCGACGAGCTCACCTCCGCCGGGACGACCACGCTGCTCACGACCCAGTACCTCGACGAGGCCGACCACCTGGCCGACGAGATCGTGGTCATCGACCGAGGCGAGGCCATCGCCCGCGGGACCGCCGCCGAGCTCAAGTCCCGCACCGGCGGCGACAGGGTCGAGGTCACGGTGGCCGACGCCGCCGACGCCGGTCGGGTCCTCGAGCTCCTGGACGGGAAGGCCTGCGGGGAGGGCACGGTCGAGGGCGACCGGCTGGTCATCGTCCCGGTCCCCGACGCCACCGGCCTCGTCCCCGAGGTCGTGCGCGAGCTCGACCGGGCGGGCATCGGCGTAGCCGATGTCGGCATCCGCCACTCGACGCTCGACGACGTCTTCTTCTCCCTCACCGGCCACCCGGCCGAGGACGCCGAGGGCCCCGACGGGGCATCCGCCAACGGTCGGGCGCCCACCCCCGACCGCACCCCCGACCTCACTTCCGACCGCGACGAGGCATCCGTCCGATGACGACCGTCGACAAGGCGCTGACGCTGTCCGACGACCACGAGGTCCCCACCGGGGCGTCGTGGATCCTGCGGGACAGCTGGACCGAGGCCCTGCGCCACCTGCGCGCCATCCCCCGCAGCCCCGAACTGTTGGTCTTCTCGATCGTCCAGCCGATCATGTTCGTGCTGTTGTTCGTCTTCGTCTTCGGCGGGGCGATCGATGTCGACATCCCGTTCTTCGAGGACAACTACGAACAGTTCCTGCTGCCGGGCATCTTCAGCCAGACCATCCTGTTCGGCTCGGCGTTCACGAGCGTCGGCGTGGCGGAGGACCTGTCGAAGGGCATCATCGACCGGCTGCGGTCGCTCCCCATCTCCCCGGCCTCCGTACTGATCGGGCGGACGCTCTCCGACCTCGTGCGCAACCTGCTGACCTTCGTGGTCATGCTGGCGGTGGCCTTCGCCATCGGCTTCCGGTTCGAGGGCGGGCTCGTCGACGCCGCCAGGCCACGCTGCTGCTGTTCATCTTCTCCTACGCCTTCAGCTGGATCCAGGCGCTGATCGGCCTGTCGGTCGGCTCCGTCGAGGCGGCCAACTCGGCCGGCTTCATCTGGATGTTCCCGCTGACGTTCCTGTCCTCGGCCTTCGTTTCCGTACAGACGATGAAGGCCTGGCTGGAGCCCATCGCCGAGAACAACCCGTTCACGACCGTCACCGACGCCACCCGGGCGCTGTACAACGGCCTCCCGCCCGGCAACGACGTGTGGATCGCCCTCGCCTGGGCGGTCGGCATCACCGTGGTGTTCGCCACGCTGTCGATCAGGAAGTTCTCGTCCTCCGCCAGTCGCTGACGGCTCGGTAGCGTGAGCAGGTGACCGACCAGGGAACCGACGAGGCGCAGGCCGCCGACGCCACGGGCCAGCAGATCCTCGTGATCGCGCTCGACAAGCCCACCCGGGCCTCCGAGCTGCTGCTGGCACTCAGCAACCTCGCCAACGAGGGCAAGGTGCGCATGCACGACGCCGTGATCGTCGCCAAGGACGCCAACGGCCACGGCCGGGTCGTCCAGACCGTCGACACCACCCCCGCCCGCGGCGCCCTGGCAGGGGCCTGGTTCGGCACGCTCGCCGGAATCGTCGTCGGCGGGCCGGCCTTCCTCGCCGTCGCCCTGGGTGGAGCGGCCGCCGGCGCCCTCTACGGCAAGCTCGTCGACCGCGGCCTCGACGACGGCTGGGTCAAGGACATGGCCGAGTGGGTCGCCCCCGAGACGTCGGCCCTGCTGCTGCTCGTGGACGCCGGCTTCGACACTGCGGTGGTGGACGCGCTCCGCCGCTTCGAGGGAATCGGCCGCCTGTCGTACTCGACCCTCCCGGCCGAGGCGAAGGCGGAGATCGAGCGCGCCCTGTCGGGCACCTGACGCTCAGCTCCGTCGCCGGCGGCCAGCCGATGGTGAGGCCGTGTGGCGGGCGCCCCGTCGTCGGGGTCGCCCGGTCGCTCGCACGGCTGGAGGCGGCGGCGGGAATCGAACCCGCGTACAGGGCTTTGCAGGCCCTTGCCTAAGCCACTCGGCCACGCCGCCGTGGGTCCACGACCTTAGCGTCCCCGCCCCCGCTCCCCGGACCCCGAGGCGGCGTAGCGGGCCGGCGTCGTGCCGACGTGCCGGCGGAAGTGCCGGGTCAGGTGCGCCTGGTCGTGGAAGCCGGCGGCGGCCGCCACGTCCGCCGGGGCCTGGCCGTCCAGGAGGCGGCCGCGGGCGTCGTCGACCCGCCGGGCCACGAGGTAGGCGTGGGGCGGCATCCCGTAGGCCGCCGTGAACACCCGGACCAGGTGCGTCGGCGATGCCCCCAGTGCCGCGCCGGCGGCCGCCAGGGTCACCGACCCGCCGTCCGGCCCGTCGAGCAGCCCCCGCAGGTCGGCGGCCAGTTGGCGCCGGGCCCGCCGCGCCACCGCCCCGCCCGCGTCACGAGTAGTGGCCGGGCCCGGGACGCGGCGGTCGAGGTGGGCGGCGAGGTGCTCGACCACGAAGGCGAGGCGGGCCTCGGCCTCCAGCGGGTCGGTCACCGGCCCGTCACCCCGCAGGCAGGCGTGGAGGCTCCGCAGCCGGCCGCCCAGCACCGGGTCGGCAAGCGTGGGGGCGTCGACAGCCCGGCCGGCCCGGGCCTCGCCCAGCACGCCGGGCTCCAGGTACAGGACCCGCTTGCGGAACCCGGCCCCGGTGGCGGCCCGTCCGTCGTGCACGACGTGGGGCGGCAGCACGGTCACCACCGAGCGGAACGAGCCGTGGTCGTGGCGGTCGAGCCGGTACCGGACCACCCCGGCCTCGACCAGCAGGATGCCCCAGGCGTCGTGCGTGTGCGGCGGGTAGGCGTGGTCGACGAACCGGGCGTGGAAGACCTCGCGCACTCCCGCCACGGGCGGCCGCCACGCCTCCACCCGCTCGGGCCCGGTCAACGCCTCCGTCTCCACTCGCGAGGAACGTACAAGACGCCCGGCGGGCCTCCACCCTGGAATGGAGGCATGCACACCGAACGGAAACTCGCCGTCGCCGTCCGCGCCGACCTGGCGGACTGGCAGAAACTGAACGTGACCGCCTTCGTCGTGAGCGGCATCGGCTCCGCCCACCCCGACCTGGTCGGGGAGGACTACGAGGACGGGTCAGGGGCCCGCTACCTGCCGATGTTCGTGCACCCGGTCCTGGTCTACGCCGGCGACGGGCCGGGACTGACCCGGGCCTTCCGGCGGGCGACGAGCCGGGGCCTCGAGGTGGCCGTGTACACGGACGACCTCTTCGCCACCGGGAACGACGTCGACAACCGAGCGGCGGTGGCCAAGGTGGCGACCGACGACCTCGTCCTCGCCGGCCTCGCCGTCGTCGGATCGAGCAAGGAGGTGGACAAGGTGTTCGACAAGCTGAGGTTCCACCCCTGAGGCGGCGCGCGCACCTCACGCATCCGCCGGGCCGGACGTTGGTCCTCCGCCCACCGACCGACGAGGAGACCGGCCGCATGAGGAGACTGGCACGATGACGCTCCCGGCCCCGCTCGACGACGCCCCCCGGTCCGCCGCGTGGGCCGCGCGCGACGACCTGGTCGCGCGGGCCGTCCGGCTGGTCGACGACGGGTTCGCCGACCGCGGTGGCGCCGACGCGGTCGGGCCGGCCCTGGGCGTGACGGCCGGCGTGCTCGAGGACGCCCTGGCCGCCGAGCTGGGTACCGGGGCCGCGGCCCTCGCCGCCGCCCGGCGGGCCGCCACCGAGCGGGCCCTCGCCACCGCCGTCGCCGACGAGGACGGCTGGACCGACGTGACCGTGCGGCTCCCCTTCCGGCCGCCCCTGCCGCTCGCCGAGGCGCTGCCGTTCCTGGCGAGCCGGGCCGTGCCCGGGGTCGAGGAGGTGGTGGACGGGCGCTACCGGCGGGTGCTCCGGCTGCCCCACGGCCTGGGCGTCGTCGACGTCAGGGTCGGCGGATCCGACGGGCGCGCGCACTGGCTCGCCGCCCGGTTCCTCCTCGCCGACCGCCGAGACCTCACGCCCGCCGTGACCCGGTGCCGGCGGCTGTTCGACCTCGACGCCGACCCGGCCGCCGTCGCCGCGGCCCTGGGGAACGACCCGCTCCTCGGGGCGTCCGTGCGCGCGTCTCCCGGGCGGCGGGCGCCGGGGCACGTGGACGGCGCCGAGCTGGCCGTCCGGGCGGTCCTCGGTCAGCAGGTGTCCGTCGCCGCCGCCCGCACGCTGGCCGGCCGCCTCGCCGCCCGCCACGGCGAGCCCCTCCCCCGGCCCGCGGGCGGGCTGACCGTGGCGTTCCCGTCCCCGGAGGCGCTGGCCGGCGCCGACCTCGGCGGGCTCGGGATCACGGGCGCCCGCATCGGCTCGCTGCACCGGGTGTCGATGGCCGTGGCCGTGGGCGACGTCGACCTCGGCCCCGGCGCCCGCCGCGACGACGTGACCGCCGGGCTCGTGGCGCTGCCCGGCATCGGGCCGTGGACGGCGGGCTACGTCCGCATGCGCGCCCTCGGCGATCCCGACGCGTTCCTGCCCACCGACCTGGGCGTCCGCCGGGCGCTCGACGGGCTGGGCGAGGAGGGCCGGCCCCGGGCCGCCGCCGCCCGGGCCGAGGCCTGGCGCCCGTTCCGCGCTTACGCGCTCCAGCACCTGTGGGCCACCCTCGCCGCCCCACCGGCGAGACCCACGCGGGATCCGGCGCCGGCTCCTACGCCGTCGCCAGGACGGGGTCCGCGGACGAGCACGGCGGCCGGTCCTGGGCGGCGGTATGCCGTGACCACGACGCCCGTCGGCGACCTGCTGCTCGTGGCGGACGGCGAGGCGCTGGTCGGGGTCCACTTCCAGCCCGACCGGCGCTGGGGCGTGACGGTGGGCGACGGCTGGGCGCACGACCCCGCGGGCCTGGCGCCGGCGGCCGAGCAGCTGGCCGCCTACTTCGCCGGCGAGCTGACCCGTTTCGACCTCCCCCTCGCCCCGGTGGGCACGCCGTTCCAGAAGGCGGTCTGGGACGAGCTGCTCGCCATCCCCTACGGGGAGACGACCTCGTACCGCGAGCTGGCCGAGCTGTTGGGCCGCCCCGGGAGCGCGCGTGCCGTCGGGGCGGCCAACGCCCGGAACCCTCTGGCGATCGTGGTCCCCTGCCACCGGGTCGTCGGGTCGGACCGGAGCCTCACCGGCTACGCCGGCGGCCTCGACGTGAAAAGGGCGCTGCTGCGCCTCGAGGGCGGGCACCCACTGACCGTGACACATTGACCGTTCGACGCCCGATGATTGAGCCGTAACGAAGGAAAATAGGCCGGACAGCATGGTGAACGCCGTCCGGAAACCGGTTTCCCACCACAAGTGTCGGAAAATCCTCCGTTACTGCCGATCACCTCTTGACCCGGGCCCATGTGCGTGGTGCGATCCGGTTCCGTCTCTGCTGTCGGTGCTGTCTCCCGGGCTCCGGCAGGTCTGATGGGAACGACGATGTTGGGGTCAATGGGCCGGGGGTCGACGGCCCGAGGAGGGAGACATGCCGATCGCCGAAGCGGCGAGTAGCGGGCGCCAGCGCGCCACGCGAGCCGGGGGCGACGCGCCCGGCGCTCCCCGCAACCGGGTGGGTGCGGAGGACCGGGCCTTCTCGCCACGAGCCCGGCGCCTGGGGGTGGCGTACGTGTGCACCACCCTCCCGCTGGTGGCCGCCGCCGGGCTGCTGGCGCGCAGCACCGACAGTTACCTGGTGGTGTTCGTGCTCAGCAGCGCGGTGTACACGACGCCCGCGCTGACCGTCACGCGCGTCGCCGTGCGGCGGACCTCCGGGGCGTACCGCCAGTCCTGGAAGCTCTGGTACGCCGCGATCGTGTCGATGTACGTGACCGGCACCCTCATGCTTGTGGGCGCCTGGTCCGACTGGGCGGCGCCTCCGTGGGTCGGGACGCTGGCCGTGCTCGCCATCGGCGGGTTCCTCACCACGGCGGTCGTTCGGATCTGCCGCACGCGTTCGGGGGGACGGGCGCTGTCGGTCGACGTCGCCGAGTGCGTGATCGCCGTGCTCACGGTCAGCGCCCCGGCGGCGCTGGTGTGGGGCGACCGGATCATCCACGCCGAGAACGCCTGGTTCACGATCCCGTCGAGCCTGGCCGCGGTGGCCATGGTGTCCGGCGGCTACTGGGCCTGGTTGCTGTACCTGCGCCTCGGCGACTCCGCCCGCACCACCGAGGCGTGCGGCATCGCCCTGACCGTCGTCGGTGCCTTCAGCAGCGTCCTGCAGGCAGCGCAGGGTGTCAGCGACTTCAGGCTGCCGGCCGTGCCGCTCATCGCCCTACAGGGGCTCAGCACGGCGATGCTGCTGTTGGTCCCGCTGCTGATGCCACGCGTCAGCCGGCCGGGGCTGGGCAGCCTCCCGCCCCAGCTGCAGGTCCGGGGCGGCGGCCTGTCCGCCCTCGCCACGCTCGTCGGCCTCCCCTCGCTGCTGGGCGCCACCTGGCTCGTGGCCGACACGCGCCCGTGGGCCGTGCCGTTCACCACCGCGGCGCTGGCGCTGTTGCTCGTGCTGGGCGCGCTGCGCCACCTCGCCACCGTGCGCGAGACCCGTCGGCTCTACAGCCAGGTCGAGGAGGCCGCCCGGCAGCGCCGCGAGCTGCTCACCGCCGTCATGCAGCGGACCGACGAGGACCGGCACCGCGTCGCCGCCCAGCTCCACGAGCAGGCGGTGAGCGCCTACGCCTCGTTCGTGTCGTTCATCCAGGCCAGCGGCACCTCGCTCGGCGACCAGTCGCCGCTCACGGCAGCGTCGAGCCGGGTGCGCGACGACCTGGCCCGCCACGCCGACTCGCTGCGCCAGCTGCTGCTCGCCATCGCCCCCCTCGACCGCGGCGCGACCACCGACGGCGCCGCCGCCGCCGCCCGCGACGGGGCGGAGGAGGGCCTGCCGGGCCTCGGTGCCCTGGTCCGGGGGTACCTCGACAGCCTGTACGGCGACCGGCCGGCGCCCCTCCTGCGGGTGTCGATCGCCGGGCGCATCGTCCTCGACTGGACGACCGAGACGATCGCCCTGCGCATCGTCCAGGAGGCCCTCGGGAACGTCCACCGCCACAGCCACGCCCGCAACGTCGACGTGATGATCGACACGGTGGGCGACGGCGTCGACGTCCACGTGGTCGACGACGGGGTCGGGTTCGACCCCGAGGGCACCCTCTTCGAGTCCGGCATCGCCGCCATGCGGGAGTTCGCCGCCCTGGCGGGCGGGACGATCGAGGTGGCGAGCGGCCCAGGGCTTGGCACGACCGTAACGGCGCACCTGGGCCAGGGGCCGAACGACGAAACGGCGGGCTACGAGGACGACGACGCCGACTACGAGATCGACGAGTTCGAGCACGGCGAGTACGAGTTCGAGGAGTTCGAGCCGGAGCCGGAGACGGTGCCGGCGCTGCGCCTGGTGCGGGGCGGCCGGACCGACTGATCTCGCCGATCGCCGGGCCCCGCGCTTGGGGCCCGGTGGTCGGCGAGCCGCCGGGGCACCGTCCCCGGCGGGCGGCACCCGCTAGGGCACGGGGACGTCGTCCGCCATGCGGATGATCGAGAACGTGGCGCCGAACGGGTCGGCGACGACCGAGAAGCGGCCGAACGGCATGTCCGTCGGCGGCACCGACACGTTGCCGCCCAGCTCGGCGACCCGGGCCGCGACGGCGTCGCAGTCGGCCACGGCCAGGTACACCATCCAGTGGGGCGGGATGTCCCGCGGCCACTGCTCGTTCATGCGGACCATGCCGCACAGCGTCCGCCCGTGCTCGCCCAGGAAGAACGTCGTATACGACATCTCGCCCATCTCGCGTGTCACGCCGGACCAGCCGTACACGGCCCCGTAGAACGCCTTGGCGGCCTCGGGGTCGCGGCAGGCCAGCTCGCTCCACACGAACGTGCCGGGCTCGTCGACGACGTCGGCGCCCGCGTGCGCGCCGGGCTGCCAGGCGGCGCTCACGGCGCCCTGGTCATCGGCGAGGACGACCATGCGCCCCGCGCCCTGCGGGATGTCCAGCGGCCGCAGGATCACGGACCCGCCCGCCGCCTCCACCGCCTTGGCCGTGGCGTCGGCGTCGTCGACCGCCACGTACACGGTCCACGACGGCGGTGCGCCCGCCTGCGTCGGGCCGATGCCGGCCACGTCGAGGCCGTCGCGGCGGAACATCCGGTAGCCGCCGGTCTCCTCGTCCGGGCCGTTGCTCACGGCCTCCCACCCGAACAGGTCGCCGTAGAAGGCGACCGAGGCGTCCACGTCGGGGCTGGTCACGTCGACCCACGACGGCGCACCGGCCGGGTACTCCTGCTGACCCATGGGCCTCTCCCTTCGCACTATTCCGATGGGGAACAGTAGAGCGAATATGTTCTCGGATTGGAAGCCGCCGGCGAGGCGTTCTCGTCCGGGCTGGTGCCCGACGTCGCCCTGGCCGGGACCGTGAGCCTGGAGCCGGCCGGCCACATGGCGGAGGCGGTGGCGGCCGAGCGCCACGAGACCCTGCTCACGGCCTCGCTCCTCCCGGTCGTGGCGTCCCCCGGGGGGCGGAAGGGGCCCCGGCTAGGGTCGCCGGGTGGACGAGTACGGCAAGGTCGGCATCGACTACCAGGTCCTCGACGCGTCGAAGCGGTCGGCCATCGACGTCGCCCGGGCCACCTCGCCGCTCCTGGCGCTGCGGGGCGGGGCCGCCGTCGACGCCTCCCGGGGCGCTTCGGCGTTCGTGTTCACCCTCGGGGAGCGGCAGCTCGCCTTCGTGCTCGAGACGCTGGGCACCAAGTCGGTGATCACCCGCCAGTGGTGGGAGGCGACGGGTGAGGACCGCTTTGCCGACATCGCCGTCGACACCGTGGCCGCCATCGTCAACGACGTGTGCAGCGTCGGCGCCCTGCCGTTGGTGGTGAACGCCTACTTCGCCACCGGCCGGTCCGACTGGCACGCCGGCTCCCCCGCCCTGGCCTCGCTGCTGGCCGGCTGGCAGCGGGCGTGCGAGCTGTCCGGCGCCACCTGGGGTGGCGGCGAGTCTCCCGCCCTGCCGGGCCTGGTCAGTCCCGACGACATCGAGCTGGCCGGGTCGTGCGTCGGGGTCGTGCCGGAGGGCTGGGCGCCGGTGCTCGGCGAGGAGCTGGCCGCCGGCGACGCCATCGTCCTGGTGGCCAGCTCGGGCCTCCACACGAACGGCGCCTCGCTAGCCCGGGCCGTCGCCGCCGACCTGCCCGAGGGCCTCGCCACGCCGCTGCCGAGCGGGCGCCGGTTCGGCGACGCCCTGCTCGACCCGTCTCTGGTGTACGTGCCTCTGGTGGCCGAGCTGCACCGGCGGGGGGTGCGCCCGTCGTACCTGTCCCACGTCACGGGTCACGGGCTGCGCAAGCTGATGCGGGCGCCCGGCGACTGGGCGTACGTGATCGACGACCTGCCGCCGGTCCCCGACGTGCTCGACTTCCTGGTCCAGCAGCGCTCGATGCCCGAGCGCGAGGCCTACGGCACCTTCAACATGGGGGCCGGCTACGCCGTCTACGTCCGCCCCGACCGGGCCGACGACGTGGTGACGGCCGCGACCGTCTGCGGGATGGACGCCCTGGTCGCCGGCCACGTCGAGCCCGGCGAACGCCGCGTCGAGGTCCCCGGCCTGGGCATCACCTTCGCCGGCGACGAGCTCGACCTCGCCTGAGAAGGCCTCAGCTCGCGATGTCGGCGCGGGCGTCCTCGCACATGAAGAACACGCCGAGGGCGGCCGCCTCCTCGTCGAGCGCCCGGCGGGTGGGCACGTCGATGCCCCGGCCGGCCAGCGGGAGGACGGCCACGACCAGCGTCCGCTGCTCGATCGACGACCGCCAGGTCGCGACCGGCCGGCCGCCGGACAGGACGACCCCGGGCCGCACCGCCGGCTCCCACACCTGGGCCTGGTGCGCCGGGTCGGGCAGCAGCGTGGCGCGGTCGCGCTGGGCGAGGAAGGGGTCGTCGGCCGGCAGCAGCCGGACCCCGGTCGCCGGCGGCGGGTCGTCCAGCAACGGGACGTCGGCTTCGCGGATCCGCGCCGGCCGGCCCTCGAGGTCGACCTCGACCGTCTCGAGCTGGAGGCGGGCGAAGCGGTCGCGGGCGTCCCGCACGCCGACGCCGGCCCAGGCGGCGAAGTGCTCGGGGGTGGCCGGCCCGTAGGCGGCCAGGAAGCGGCGGGCCAGCTCGACCCGGGCGCTGTCGACGCTGCCGCCCAGCGGCGCGCCGAGCCAGGCATCGAGGCTGACGAGCCCCGGCTCGCCCCGCACGGGACGCCCGTAGCAGAACGCCCCGGCCGCCCCGGCGAGCCTGAACAGCTGGTGGGGTACGTGATTGGACTGGCACGCCTGGCACCAGGGCTCGAGCGCGGTGGGCAGGTAGCCGTGGAGGGCCCCGCTCAGCTCGCTCGCCGTCCTCGGCTCGCCGTCGGCCAGGGTGGCGGCGAACACGCCGGTCACGGCGGCGAGCGCCTCGTGGGCGGTCCACCCGGCCGCCTGCACCGCCAGCCAGTCGCCCAGCAGCTGGTCGCGCAGCGAGTCCTCGTCGGCCCCGAGGCTGCCCGGGCCGAACACGACGCCGTCGGGCCGGGCGGCCACGTGGGGCACGCCCCGCACCGAGTGGAGGCGCAGCAGCGACCGCTCGACGAACAGGGCGCGCTCCAGCTCCGCGGGGACCAGGTCCTCGATGCGGGCGGCCAGCCCCAGGCCGGCGCCGGCCGGTGGGGCCGTGTCCTGGATGGGGAACAGCGTCGTCGCCTCGACCAGCCAGCCCTCGGGCAGGCGCTCGTCGAGGTTGTGGGCGGCCACACGGAAGCCGACGGCCTGGGCGGCGGTCACCGTCGGCGCCGTCCGCGTCTCCACCGGCGTCACGCTACCGGCCGACACGGCCTGCTCAGCCCCGCTCGGCGGCGCCGGCCGCGTTGCTCGCGTCGGTGCCCGACGACCCCATCGCCCGGCGCAGGGCGTTGACGTAGCCGGCGCCCGCCCGGCCCTGCTGCCAGCGCGCCAGCGGCCCGCCCAGGCGCATCAGCGGGTGGTGCGCCCGCGAGAACACGGTGACCTGGAACTCGACCCGGCCGGACGGCGTCCGCACGACGACGAACGCCTCCTCGCCGCTGGCCGGGTGGGTCGGCAGGGTGCCGTAGGCGAAGCCGAACCGGTCGGCCTCGTCGACGACCCAGACCACCCGGCACACGGCCAGCACGTTGACCGGCGGGACCCGCAGCACGGTGAGCACCTCGGTGCCCACCGTGATCGGCGGGTCGTCGGGCACGACCGTGAAGCCCTGCTCCCGGTGCTGCGACCAGGCCCGCAGCGCGGCCCTGGCCCGGTCGAAGTCGGACTCCCCCTCGCCCACGACGCCGGCCCAGCGGCCGTGGCGGTAGCCCTCCGGCAGGGTGGTGCCCGGTCGGGCGTGGCCGGCCAGCGGCTCGCTGGCCCCCACCTCGTCGTAGGTGAACGCCGCACCGGCCGACGCGGCGAGGACGGCGTCGAGCCGGTCGCGCGACGGCGGGCGGAGCAGGAACATGGACCGGATCCTCCCACGTCGGGGCGGTGATCCGGGACGGCATCCCGACGGTGGGGTTCGTCTCGTGCAGTGCCCCGTGTGTGACGTGCCGCTCTCCATCTCATCGCGCGAAGGCGTCGAGATCGACTTCTGCCCCCAGTGCCGCGGCGTGTGGCTCGACCGGGGCGAGCTCGACAAGGTCATCGAGCGCGCCTCGGCGGCCCTCGCCGGCTCGGCCGCCCGGGGCGGCGACCGCGACCGCTACGACGACCGGCCCCGCGAGCGCTACGACGAGCACGACCGCTACCGGGGCGACGACCGCCGTTACGACGACCGGCGCCGCTACGACGACAGCGGCGAGCACCGGCGCTACGACTCCGGCGAGCACCGCCGGCCCGGCGAGTCCGAGTACCGCACGCGCAGGAAGCGCTCGTTCCTCGACGACCTCTTCGACTTCGACTGAGCCGCCCGGCCCCCGGTCGGCAGGGAGTCAGCGCAGCTCGTCGAGGGCGGTGCGGAGGGCGGTGAGGTCGCCCAGCACGCCGTCGAGCTCGGTCCCGAGGGCGGCGGCATCACCGGGGCCGGCACTCAGCGCCACCTCGGCCGCCCGGGCCACGGCGGCGCCCAGCCGGGCGTCGAGCAGCCGGAGCCGCTCCTCCGTGTCGTCGAGCGAGTTGAGCAACCCCTGCACCGACGTGAAGCGCTGGGCCAGCACCTCGGTCAACTCCGGGTCGGCGCCGGACCGCTTGGCCTGCTTGTACTCGTCCGTCACCCGCTCCGGGCCCAGCGCCGCCAGCGTGCGCTCGACCTCGCCGGCCCGCACGGCGGTGTCCCACACGGCGTCGACCCCGGCGTCCAGGCGGGCGCCGACGGCCACCAGCTGGTCGCGCACCGGGCCCGGTCGCGTGCCGGCGACGACGGCGGCGTAGCGGTCCCGGGCGTCGAGGGCGGCGGCCACGGCCCCGGCGAACCGGCGGGGCGCCCGGGCGGGGTCGACGTGGGCGAGCGGGTCGGGCGGCGGCGGAGGGGGTTCGGGGTCTCGACGCCGGCGCAGCACGCGCCCGACCCTACCGACGCCGGGACGGGGTGGACGGGGGTGGACGGGGGACAAGTCACCGTGATTACAGTTCAATGCGCATGCATGAACCGAGGGGGAACGGGCCCGACGGGACCACGAGCGCCCGCCTGGTCCGGGCGGCCGAGCAGCTGTTCGCCGAGCGGGGGATCGACGGTGTCAGCCTTCGGGAGATCAACCGCGTGGCCGGCGCCAAGAACGCGTCCGCCCTGCAATACCACTTCGGGGACCGCAACGGCCTGCTGCGGGCCGTCCTGGCCAAGCACCAGGGGGCGGTCGAGGACCGCCGCCACGCCATGCTCGACGCCTACGAGTCCGCCGGCGTGGACGACCTGCGCGCGCTGGCCGGGGCGCTGGTCCGCCCGCCGGCGGCCAAGCTGGCCGACCCCGACGGCGGCCCCGCCTACCTGCAGATCATCGCCGACCTGGTGAACCGGCCGCGGCCGGTCATCAACCCGGCCGACCTCGAAGACCCCTTGTCCAGCACGCACCGCTGGCGGCTCGCCGTGGCCCCGCTGCTCGACAACGACGCCATGCGCCTGCACCGGCGGCTCGTGGCGATCCGCTTCAGCGCCGTCGAGCTCGCCCGACGGGCGCGTGGCGGCCCGCACACCGACGACCGGCTGTTCGTCAGCCACCTCGTCGACCTGGTCACGGGCGTCATGGCCGCCCCCCTGTCCGACGAGACGCTCCGCCTCGACGCGGAGCGCTCGGCCCTCGCCCACCCCGACACCGCCGGAGGCTGACATGCCGATCGACTTCACGCTGAGCCCGGAGCACGAGAAGACGCGGTCGAGCGTCCGCGAGTTCGTCGACACGGTGATCCGGCCGGCCGAGGACCGCATCGCCGCGGAGAAGCCCGGCCGCGACGCGTACCTGAAGATCATCTTCGGCCTGCGGGGCCAGGCCAGGAAGGCCGGCATCTGGCTGCCCCACATGCCCGAGGAGTGGGGCGGCATGGGACTCGGCCACGTCGAGCTGGCCATGGTCCAGGCCGAGGCGGCCAAGACCCGGCTCGGCCCCTGGGTGTTCAACTGCCAGGCGCCCGACGAGGGCAACATGCACACGCTGCTCCACTGGGCGACCGACGAGCAGAAGGAGAAGTACCTCCGGCCGCTGTGCGAGGGCAGGGTCATGAGCTGCTTCGCCATGACCGAGCCCGAGGTGGCCGGGTCGGACCCGACGCTCATCCAGACCCGCGCCTACCAGGACGGCGACGAGTGGGTCGTCAACGGCCACAAGTGGTTCATCTCGAACGCCCACCGGTCGAACTTCGCCATCCTCGTGGCCCGCACCGAGGACGACCCCGACCTGCCCCAGGCCGCCAACTCGGCGTTCCTCGTCGACATCCCGTCCGAGGGTTGGGAGGAGGTGCGCGAGGTCGAGACCATGCATGGGTCGACCGGCCACTCCGAGATCCGCATCACCGACCTGCGCGTCCCCGCCAGCGCCATGCTCGGCGGGCGGGGCCAAGGCCACCTGCTCGGCCAGTACCGCCTCGGGCCGGCGCGGCTGGCGCACTGCATGCGCTGGATCGCCCAGGCCGAGACGGCGCTGGACATGATGGTCGACCGGTCTTTGAACCGCTTCGCCCACGGCTCCCTCCTCGCCGAGAAGCAGGGCATCCAGTGGATGATCGCCGACTCCACCATGGAGCTGTACCAGGCCAAGCTCATGGTCCTGCACGCCGCTTACCGCATCGACAGCGGCCTCGACTTCAAGTCCGAGGTGTCGATGGCGAAGCACTTCGTGGCGAACGCCCTGGGCCGCATCATCGACCGGTCGATCCAGGTGCACGGGGCGCTCGGCTACTCGACCGACACCCCGCTGGCGAGCATGTACCAGCACGCCCGCTGGGCCCGGTTCGCCGACGGCGCCGACGAGGTGCACCAGATGGGGATCGCCCAGCGGACCATCGCCGCCTGGAAGGACAACGGCACGACCCGCACCGCCACGGGCGACCTGCCGGTCTGACGCCCCGGGGACGGCTCAGGGGGCCGGGGGCCCGCCCTCGGGG
>Ga0126306_10000383_pt1 | contig 19905 bp, 19 predicted proteins | sample Plot27_FD_92592 | JGI IMG/M metagenome (GOLD analysis project Ga0126306, IMG submission 92592) | Serpentine soil microbial communities from UC McLaughlin Reserve, CA, USA - Plot27 | ecosystem: Environmental > Terrestrial > Soil > Grasslands | place: USA: UC McLaughlin Reserve, Lake County... | reverse complement strand
GCCGACTGCCAGGCAGATCCAGCCTATAGGGTTCTCGGGGCGCGTGGAGGCGATCAGGGCGCCCACCAAGGGGAAGGCGAGAAAGGGCAGGTAGACGTACAAAACGGCGCTAAGTCCTCCTGTGCCCCAGGAGCTAGGAGTAGGAGGCTGCACGGGTAGGGTGGCGAGGTACAAAATGATGCCAGCGCCGCACAGGACGAGCGAGAGCACGGCAAGCGACCAAGCGTGCCAGGAGTTCGCGCGGGTGTTCATCCCCTCGACTCCTCGATCCCGTTCCCTTGCACTCGTTGTCACGACACTACGCTACAGCACTACCGTCTCCTAAACGTTACGACGACCGTTACGAAGTGCAGTGGCGGTAGAACTTCCGAGAATTCACCTTCTAGGCAGTAGGGTGAATAGAGTACGCGTCATCGCTGGAGAAGCCCGTAGCGGGTCGATCAGAGGTCGCTGAGCTTGCTCGTCTCGAACCTGTTGAGTACCAGCTCGAAGGCGCCCGGCTCGATGCGGGCGCCCCCTGAGAACGGATGGTCCATGGCGCCGATTGTGAACAGCACCAGCGTAATCACCCCCGTTAGCGACACCACCATCAGCCTGTGAGCCCACGTATTGGCCAAGCCGAAGAGATAAGCGAAGCCCACCGTCACCATCCCCCCGACAACCAGGACGACCCACAGTACGGCGGGTATGCCCTCCTCAGCCTGCACCAAGCGCGTCCTCCTTGCGTCCGCCAGCCGCTGAACCTGGTCGAGCCCTTCTGCGTAGAGCTCCTGGTCGGCTTGCGTGCGAGGCTCGATCTCTTGGACGGTTGCCCGGATGTCGTCGATAATTACCCACCCAGGTGTCGTCTCTTGAGTCTGCTCCATGAGGGGTGCTCGCCCCTGCTGCATCAGGGGCCACTCCACCTCGACGACCTCCTCTGCGTAAGATCGGGCGAGCTCCTGGAGGTGTGGCCCTTCGGGTTCGGGGAGCTCATGGGCGAGCCAGAAGATCTCGGCAAGCGCGTTGGCCTCGCTCTCCACCGTAACGCGTGCACGCCCGAACTCCTCCCACACGGCGATGACCACGAGCGCCAGCAACACGGCGTAGATGACGCCCAAGACGGCGTAGATGAAGCCTGCCACGTCGTTGTGCTCCTCGCGGATGGTCAGCGGCACGAGGCGCTGCACCACCGTCAACCCAACTACCGCGGCGAGGCACGCCCCACCAACGATCAGGACGCCATAAACTACGCTCATCACGGCGGAGAGCCATCCCCCCTTCGTGCGTGCTCGCGGGCGCTCAAGATATATTCCGGAATGCGTAAAAGCAAACACGCTTGCGCAGGAAGCCAGGAGAACCGGACCCACCCCGTCAGCAAAAGGCGAAGTTCGGAGAACTCGTAACAGGCGATATTCGCAGGATGCATCCTCTAGGACGCTGGGTGAATAAGGGACTGCTAGTCCGTCAGCGCGCCCGTCGAAGCAGTATCGGGACGCAGCCACATAGAGATGTGCGCCGGTTGCATCGTCTCCCTAACTACACCTACCAGTTCATTATTCAGCGCCTCCAAGTCCGTCTCGTTTCTGAGCCTGGCCGAGAAGGCTTCTAGGGTCTTTCTGGCGTCGTACTTGCTGCGGTAGAAGCGCCTGTCGATGAACGACTGGATGCGGCGCCTCAAGGGGTTGAACAGCGCTGCTATCACGAGGGTGGAGACTACGAGGGCGAGTTGGGGCTGCTGCTCCTGGCCGGTGAGTGCTCGGAAGATCGCCTGGGTGGCGGTCACGCCGCCGAAGTACACCAGAGCTAGCATCACCGTGAGCGAGCCGTAGACCAGCGCGCGGTTGATGAGAATGTCTATCTCGTAGAGGCGGTACCTCAGTATGGCGACGCCAACGGCCAGGTAGAGTCCCATGTTGGTAGCGGCCTCGAGCAGGGTCCATCCACTCTTACCGAGCACTCGCTCGAAGCCGAGCGCTCTCCCACCGACGATGTAGACCCCGATCACTACGGCGGCCAGCGCGAACCACTTCAGCTGCTGGCGCTCCACCCCGCTGGCGCGCCGATACCGGAAAAACAGCGAGATCGCCGATAGAACGATGGAGGCGAAGATCACGGTCGCCACGAGTATGGTAATGGCGGTGATCACTCCCCCGACCTCATCCGGCGTGGTGAAGATGATGTTGAGGGCTAGGAGCACCGCTCCGGATATAGCCGAGATCCAGGCCAGGGGACGCCAGCTCCTCGACGGTAGCCGCCCGGTGGGGAACAACATCAAGAGGAAGGGTGCGAGGGCGAGTGCCAGCGGTCCTCCCTGTTCCAACAGGTCAGAGATCTTGTGTGGAGCCACGAGCAGGGAGCCGGGCTCTGCTACCACAGCGTACGCGGCGCACGTTCTCCCCAGTTGCTGAAGGGCGAGACCCAGCCCGAAGCCGAGCCACAGCCACCCGTAGGGGTTATGCGGACGGCGCGAGGCGACAAGCCCGCCGAGGATGGGTGCACCGATGATCCCTACCAAGGAGACGGCCTGGTCCCGCCACGGTGTCCACCCCCTGTGCAGCGGCGTTGACCAACCCAGGAGGATCACCAACAGCGACAACACCAAGATCAACAGGGTTACGGCGCACACCGACCAAGCCAACCAAGCGGCGGCGCCGACGCTCATCCCGCCGACTCCTCGACCCTGCTCCCTTGTCCCTTCCCTCACGACACCACTACTCTACACGACTACCGTCTCCCAAACGTTACGACGACCGTTACGAAGTGCAGTGGCGGGTAGAGCTTCCGAGAATGCACCTTCTAGGCACTTCGGTGAATAGTCCTCGCCACCGGCCGGCCCACTCAGAAGGCGCGTTTGAGGGTCGCAAAGCACACCTTCATCTGCTGCCTCTTCCCGCGTTGGGGAGCCCCTTTGCTGTGCTAAGTTTGTCGACATGAAGAAGCTTCTGACAGGCTACGCGACGAGGGCACCTTCGCGCGAGGACGCTGAGGCGGTAGTCGCGCTCATCGTCGCCTGCCAGCTCGCCGACACCGGCGAGGCGAACATGAGCCTGGAGGAGTTGATCGACGACTGGCACGGCCTGGACCTCGCCGAGGAGGCCGTCGTCGTGGCCGCGCCGGACGGACGGATCGCCGGCTACGCAGACGTGGTCAACCGCCCCTATGTTGCGGTCTCGGTCTACGGCTACGTCCACCCGGACTACCAGCAGCAAGGGATCGGCTCGTTTCTCGTCGGCTGGGGCGAACGCTGGACGCGCGACCGCATGAACCAGGCCCCCGAGAACGCCCGCGTCGTCGCGCAGCACTACGTCAACGCTGCCAACAGTCGAGCCCAGCGCCTCCTTCAAGCAGCCGGCTACGCGCCGGTACGCGGGGTGTACGTGATGGAGACCGAACTCGACGAGGCCCCGCCGGCACCGCGCTGGCCCGCGGGCATCTCCGTTGACACCTTCGTACGAGGGCGGGACGAGCGCGCCACCTATGAGGCCGTCGAAGACGCCTTCAGGGACCTGTGGGGGCACCCTCGCGACACCTTCGAGAGCTTCTTGCAGGAGACGCAGAAGGAGAGCTTCGACCCCTCGCTGTGGTTCCTCGCGCGCGAGGACGGCGGTGAGATCTGCGGCGTCGCACTCTGCAAGGTGCTCGGAGACGAGGGCTGGGTGGACGTCGTCGGGGTGCGCCGGCCGTGGCGGAGATGCGGCCTGGGCCTCGCTCTCCTGCGCCACGCCTTCGCCGCGTACCATCGGCGGGGCGTCCGCAAGATCGGCCTCAGCGTGGACGCCGAGAGCATCACCGGCGCTCCCAGACTCTACGGTCGGGCCGGTATGCGCGTCAAGGAGAGCTACGTCATACACCTCAAGGAACTGCGCCCCGGCGTGGACCTCGGTGCCAGGTCCGGATCTGACTAGATAGGCGTTGCGAGGATTCCAGGCCCACAGCTCCTTGAGGTGCCCTTGAGGTCGTCCCTACCGGCGATTGATGAGGAAGGCTTAGGTGTTAGGCTACTATCTTCGCCGCGATCGTGGTAGCCAGGATTTGCACCCTGGTGCACGTACCGGAACACACCGGTCATAATGGTCGAGTACTCACCTTTGGTGAGCCGGCAAGAAGGGGAGGCAACATGGCGAGGGTATGCGTCTTCGACGTCAACGAGACGCTGCTGGATCTCGGGGCGTTCGACCCCCACTTCGAGCGCGTTTTCGGCGATGCCGGCGTACGGCGGACCTGGTTTCTGCAGCTCCTGCAGTCCGGTCTCGTCGCCACCGTGACCGGGGTCTACTCGGACTTCGGGCAGGTAGGCGCCGCCGCGCTGCAGATGGTCGCCGAGCGCGAGGGCGTGGACCTTTCAGACGAGGACAGGGAGCGGATCCTGGGCGGGATGCGAGAGCTACCACCGCACCCGGAGGTGGCGGAGAGCCTGCAGCGCCTGCGCGATGCGGGCCTCCGCTTGGTCACGCTGACCAACTTCACGCAGCAGGTCGCCGAGGGCCAGATGGAGAACTCGGGGCTGCGCAACTACTTCGAGCAGATCCTCTCCGCCGACACCGTCGGGCGCCTCAAGCCGGCGCCCGAGCCGTACCACATGGCCGCCGAAAGCCTCGGGGTCGGGGTGGGAGGGATCCGACTCGTCGCCGCCCACGCCTGGGACGTGGCGGGCGCTCTGCGCGCCGGCTGCGCGGCAGCCTTCGTGGCGCGTCCCGGCATGGTGCTCGACCCGCTCGTGGAGCGCCCGGACGTGGTCGGCGCCGACCTGAGGGAGGTCGCCAACCGCATCCTCGAGGCCGAGTCGCGGTAGGCGCACCGCCGCGACGTGAAAACATCCCTACTGCTCCTTATGTTCTTCTACGGCACCCTGAAGCGGCGCCAGAGCAACCACGACCGTTTCTGCCGGGACGCGGTGCGGATAGAACCTGCGACGACCCTGGGGCAACTCTACGAACTGCCTTTCGGGTTCCCCGGTCTCCGCGTAGACGCGGCTAGCGTGCGCGCGGTCGGCACCAGAGACTACCTCGCCGACGCGGAGAAACAAAGCGAAAGTGCTCCGCCGCTATCATCGGGGCCAGGGTGGGATCTCGTGCCCGGGGAACTGTTCACCTTTGAAGATCCGGAGAAGCGGCTGATAGCCTTCGACGCGCTCGAAGGCTACACCCCCGGCGAGAACAGCCTCTACGAGCGGGTGCTCATCCCCGTGCAATCCACCGCCGGCACCCTTCTCGCCTGGGCCTACGAGCTCAAGCGGCCGGCCGGCGCCCACCTGCCGGGCGGAAGCTGGCCGGCGTAAGAGGCGGGCAGGGTCAAACTAGGCCCGCCTCTCAGAAGATAGGTCATGCGGCTCTCAGGAAGGGGAGTCGGCGTCCTCTTCTATGATCTCCTCGCGGATGATGCGGCGACGGACCTTCGTGCGTCCGCCCTCCTCGAAGGTCTCGGTCTCCTCGGTCTGGCGGGTGCGTGGGGCTCCGCTCGCCCCTTCTCCCGTGGAACCTCCGGACCCGGAGAAACCCTCCGTAGACCCGCCGCGCTCGAACCTGCTCGCGGCGCCGGTGGCTCCCCCAGCGGTAGTGCCGGAGGACGAGCCCTCGCGCTCGTTGTCTCCGGTATCGCTCTTCCCTGAAGAGCCGGAGGACGAGGCCGTCCGTTCCCCGTACTCGGTGTCGACACCCGACGACCCACTGTCCGTGCGCTCGCCCTGCGCGCTCTCGCCTTGCGTGCTCTCGCCCCGGTCCGAGTACCCTTGATCCGAGCTGTCCTGGTCGGAGTAGCCTTCGCCGCTCCCCCGGCCTTCTTCCGTCCCGGCGGCGCCCGAAGAGGCGCCGTAAGATCCGCGCGAACCGGAGGAACCCTGCGACTGCAGTCCGAAATGGCTGCGGATGCGGTCCTCGTACTCGGGGGTGATGTCCTCGTCGTCGTCGAAGCTCGGGGCATCCTTGACGTGGTCCTTGGACTCCGAGACCTCGATGGCCTTATCCGCCTCGTTCACCCGGGCGATGTCCATGGGGATCAGGGTTGACTTGCGCCCGAGAAAGCCCATCTTCACCCCGATGTACTCCTCGCGGTCGGCCTCGTCTATAAAGAGGTCGTCTACCTTCCCGATCTTGTCCCCGCGGTTGTCGTAGACCGTGTAGCCTTCGTACTTGTCCTCGAGTTCCCGCAACCTCTCCTCGCTAGCCACGGTTCGCTCCTCCTCGAAACGGTTACACCTACTGCCCTGCGTACCCGCGAGATACCTGATTAAACATACGCCCGGTCCGCCGCCAAGGTTGGCCAGGCCGGCTTGTTAAACTGTCCCCGGATGGCTCCTACTGGGGGTGGTGGCGTGAGAATCCTGTCCGTTGACCTGGGATCTTCTTCCGTGCGGGCCGAGCTCTACGACGACTCGGGCACGCGCCAGGAGGGCACCGAAACCAGGCTCGACTACGAGCTGGAGTACACCCCGGACGGCGGCGTGGCCGTGGCCGCCGACGAGCTGCTGGACCTCGTCGTCCGCGCCATAGACGGCGCCCTGGATAACGCCGGGTCCGCCCCTATCTCCGGGGTTGCCACGAGCACCTTCTGGCACTCCGCCCTCGGCCTCGACGGCGAGGGCCGCCCCACCACCCCGGTCCTGTACTGGGCCGATAGGCGCGCCGCGCCCGCGGCGCGGGAGCTGCGCGGCCGCCTGGACGAGCTGGCGGTCCACCGCCGCACGGGCTGCGTCCTCCACTCCAGCTACTGGCCCGCCAAGCTCTTGTGGCTGAGCCGCGAGAACGCGGAGGCCTTCGAGAGAACCGAGCGCTGGGTCTCCCCTGCAGACTACTTCTACGAACGGTTCTTCGGAGGCTCGCACGTGGGTACCTCGATGGCCTCGGCGACCGGGCTCTTTGACCAGAACCTCCGGCGCTGGGACGAGGAGATGGTCAGAGCGCTGCCCCTCGAGCAGGTACAGCTCTCTCGCGTGTCGGACGAGCCGCTCAGGGGGCTAAAAAGCGAGTGGGCCCGTCGGTGGCCCGCACTGCGGGAGGTCCCCTGGTTCCCGGCGGCGGGAGACGGGGCCTGCTCGAACGTGGGGTGTGGGTGCACGGGGAGCAACCGGCTCGCGCTCATGGTCGGCACGAGCGGCGCGATGCGCGTGCTCTGGAAGGCCGACTCGGTCGAGATACCCGATGGGCCATGGTGCTACCGGGCAGACGAGAAGAGGTTCGTCATGGGCGGCGCGCTCTCGGACGGCGGTAACCTCGTCGGGTGGCTGCGCAACACGTTGCGCCTCCCGGAGCCAGAGGAGACGGAGAGACTATTGGCGGAAATGAAGCCGGACTCGCACGGCCTCACCTTCCTGCCGCTTCTGGCCGGGGAGCGGGGCCCAGGATGGGCGGACGAGGCCAACGGTACGGTCGCCGGGCTCTCGATGAGCAACACGCCCGTGGAGATACTGCGCGCCGCAATGGAGGCCGTCGCGCTCAGGTTCACCCTTATCGCGGAGATCATCGAGGCTGCCTCCCCGGGCGAAAAGGAGGTCGTGGCCACCGGCGGCGGGCTCCTCCACTCGCCCACGTGGGCCGGGATTATGGCCGATGCCCTCGGAAGACCTGTTACCGCCTCGGCCGTCCAGCAGGCATCGAGCCGCGGGGCCGCCCTGCTAGCCCTAGAGAAGCTCGGGGGACTGGAGATCGAGCAAGCGGAAGTGCCGCTCGGCGAGGTATACGAACCAGACCCCGAGCGACACCAAGTCTACAGGGAGGCGCTCTCACGCCAGCGGCGGCTCTACGACGCGGTGCTGGGCGCGTCGTAGTTCACTACCGCTTGCTCATCGGTGTGTAGTCCACGTCGCGGGGGCCGGTGTAGATCTGTCGCGGGCGCGCGATCTTGAACTCGGGGTCGTGGAGCATCTCGACCCACTGGGCCACCCAACCGGAGGTGCGCGGTATGGCGAACATCACGGTGAAGGCGTCGGTCGGTATGTTCAAAGCCTCGTAGATGAGCCCAGAGTAGTAATCCACATTGGGGTAGAGCTTGCGGCTGGTGAAGTACTCGTCGTCGAGCGCCCGCTTCTCGAGCTCGACGGCTATATCCAGGAGCGGACTCTCCTTGTTGGTCGCCTCGAGCACCTCGTCCACGTGCTTGCGGATGATCCGGGCGCGCGGGTCGTAGTTCTTGTAGACCCGGTGTCCGAAGCCCATGAGCCGCTCGTTGCCCTCCTTGACGCCCTCTAGGAAGTCAAGGATGTTGTCGGTCGAACCTATCCGCTGCAGCATCCTTAGGACCGCCACGTTGGCACCGCCGTGTAACGGCCCATACAGCCCGGCGACCCCAGCGGCTATCGCGGAGAAGGGATCCACCCGCGAGGAGCCGACGACCCTGACCGCCGCGGCGGAACAGTTCTGCTCATGGTCGGCATGCAGGATGAAGAGGACGTCGAGCGCCTTCTCGAGCCGGGGGTCCGGCTCGTACCTGGGCTCGGCCATCTTGAAGAGCATCGAGAGGAAGTTGCCCGTGTAGGAGAGTTCGTTGTCCGGGTAGACGTAGGGGAGCCCGAGGCTGTGGCGGTAGGAGAACGCGGCCAGGGTCGGCATCTTGGCGATGAGGCGCACCGCCGAGACGTGCCGCTGGTACTCATCGTCTATGTTGGCCGCCTCCGGGTAGAAGGTCGAGAGCCCACCGACGCTTGCGAGGAGCATGCCCATCGGGTTGGCGTCGTGGCGGAAGCCGTCCATGAGGTTCTTTATGTTTTCGTGGACGTAGGTGTGGTGGGTGATTTCGTAGACCCACTTGTTGTACTCGTCCTCGGTCGGCAGATGACCATAGATCAGGAGGTAAGCCACCTCGAGATAGGTCGAGTGCTCACATAACTGCTCGATCGGGATGCCCCGGTGCTGCAGGATGCCCTTCTCCCCATCGATGTACGTGATGGCGCTCCGGCAGCTCGCCGTGTTCGAGTAGCCGGGGTCGTAGGTCATCAGGCCAAAGTCTTCCTCGTCGACCTTGACCTCCCTGAAGTCCATCGCGCGGACCGTGCCGTCCTCGACCTCCACGTCGTAGCCCTTGCCCGTGCGGTTGTCCTTGACCGATAGGCTTTCGGTCCCAGTCGCGGTCGCCCCGCCGCCGTTCTCCATGCCTTGAGACTCTCCGGTCAACCTGTGCCCCTTTCTCTGATCGCACCTATTATATATGCTCGCGCCATATATATGCTTGGGACGTGCGTCGTTCGAATCCCCGTCATTATCGCCCACCGGCGGGTAAACGGAAAGTGAAAGCCCCCCGCGCGGGTTGAAACCTTCTCTTTGCGCTCTCGTATGTGAGGTTGAGAGCGGCAAAGGAGCGCGCATGCAGAGAGAAGCGGGAAACTACGGGGTCCAGCGGGAGCACGAGCCGTGGCCGATGCCGTACGGTTCGGTCGGCGGGATAATGAGCGCCCGGGAGGAGCAAACGTGGTCTGCGCTGGCCCACCTGAGCACTTTTCTGAACGCCTTTACCGGGTTTCTCGGACCTGTGGCGGCCTTCGTCATCTGGCTGGCGCACAGGGACAAGAGCCCGACGGTTGCCGCCCACGCCCTCAGGTCCGTCTTCTACCAGGTGGCCTGGCTCGTGGCCATCGCGGTTGGGTGGACCATTACGACGGCGTTGATGGCCGTGCTCGTCGGGTTCCTGTTGGTGCCGGTGATGATCGTGGTGACGCTGGGGCCCTTCGTCCAGGCCTCTTATGAGGCGTACAGGGCGTACATGGGCGAGGGTCGTCGTTAGGGGTAGGTGCCTAGTGGGGGGCGGAGAGGGCGTACTCGTGCTCGCCCTGGATGGGGGTTCCGGCCTCGAAGCGGGCGAGGCCGTAGCTTCTTAGCTCCGGTCTCTTTGGGGTACCGTCCGAGATCCAGCACGCCACCTCGGCCCCGACCGCCGGCGCCTTTTTGAAGCCGGTTCCGCTCCAACCCGCAGCCAGGAGCAGACCCTCGGGCCCAGCTGGCCCGAGGATGGGACGGCCGTCGGGTGTCATATCCAGTATCCCGGAGCGGCCCGAGCGGTAGGGGGCGTCCGCGAGCGCCGGAAGGCGCGGGGCGAGCTTACGCAGGGCTTCTACGGCAAACGCCCCGTCGGGCTCCGGGGTTGGTGCGTCGGGGTCGTCGACCCATTCGAGGCTGTCGCGGCTACCGACGAGGGTAGCCCGCTCGGCGGCGGGTCGCGCGTAGAAGCCCTCGGTGGTGTCGATCAGGGCGACGTGCGTCGGCAGCTCGTAGGGATGCTCGAAGAGCACGACCCGTACCCTGGCAGGCCGGATGGGCAACCGGACCCCCGCGCTCTCGGCGAGCGGCACGGACCACGCCCCGCCAGCGAGCACCACGTTTCCCGCTTCCACCGGGCCCTCGTCGGTCTGGACCCCCCGGACGTGCTCCCCGCGGACAAGGAGCGCCGTCGCACGCCGCCGCTCGAAGCGTCCCCCGAGAGCCTGCGCAGCCCGGAGGAAGCCGATAGCGGTGGCTGCGGGGTCCGCGTACCCGCCGCGAGGCTCGTAGGCAGCGAGGGCTACGCCTTCCGCGCAGAGTGCGGGCTCTATATCGCAGAGTTCATCGGGCCCGACGAGCTCGGTCTCCACCCCCACCTTCCGCTGCAGGGCGACGTTGTATCTCAGGGCGTCGATGTTCTGCTCCCCGACTAGGTAGGCGAAGCCCGTGCGGGTGAAGCCACAACCGCCCCCGACACGCTCGCCCCACGGCTCGAAGTATTCCGTGAGGCTCTCCCAGGCCAGGTCAGCCTCGAGCGCAGTGGGATAGTGTGACCGGATCAGGGCCCCAGAGCGGGCCGTCGAGCCGGCGGCGGGGTCTCCGCGGTCGAGCACCAGGGTCTTCGCGCCGCGCTCGGCGAGGTGGAAAGCGACGCTCGCGCCCACCACGCCCGCGCCGATTACGGCGACATCGACTCCTTTCATCCGACCTCCGAGGATGGGGGTTTAGTCTGGCCGTAGTCGTGGATCTTCGCCACTACCTCGGCCATCTGCTCGGCTGTGAGGACGACGGGCTCTCCGGCGACCGCGGCGTGGTGGTAGATCTCCGCCATCTCCTCCAGCAGCTCGGTGCGGGAGTAGGCCTCGCCGACGGTCCCGCCGACGGCTATGGTCCCGTGGTTGCTTAGCAGGCAGGCCTTGTGCGAGTCCCCGAGGACATCGGCGGCGTTGCGCGCGAGCTCCTCGGTTCCGTACGTGGCGTAGCGGGCGAAGGGGTACCCGGCGCTCGTCCGAGAGCACGGCGAGCATGTAGTGGACGGGGGTATCTCCCGGTTCAGGCAAGCTAGGGTCGTCGAGTAGCGGGCGTGAGTGTGGACGATGCCGCCGGTCTCGGGCCTGGCGCGGTAAATGCCTGTGTGCATCGGCCATTCGACGGAGGGCTCGAAGGAGCCCTCGATCACCGCGCCGCCAAGGTCCACGAGCACAACATCCTCAGGCACCATCGCCCAGTAGTCGAGCCCACTCGGCGTCACGAGGACGTTACCGTCGGGGGTGCGGGCGCTGACGTTGCCGGAGGTGCCCACCACGAGCCCTGAGTCGCGCATGCGGCGGGAGTCGCGTACTTCATCTTCTCGCAGATCCTGGTATTTCAAGCGCGTTCTCTCTTTCATAGCGAGGGTACGCGTGCCTTGACCTCGCCGTGCACGATGAGGGAGCGGAAACCTCAGACGGGCTGCGGGGCTGGCCGACCCCGGCGCTCCGCTCTAAGACCGATGCCTGCGGGCGAGGTGGCGCTCTATGAGCTCGAAGAGCCGGTCGTCCAGCTCGCGCTGGTGCTCTATCGCCCGCGGGATGAGCTTCCTTTTCCCTTCGAGGGACCCGGGGTTTATCTCGTCGAAGGTCGTGTCCCGCCGCTCTATCCGGCGCCAGACCTCCCCGAGTTCGGCCCGGTGTTCCTCGTGAAGGTGCCTGTCCAGCTCCCCAAAGATACGGTCCTCGATCTCGCGCTGGCGCTGCAGCAGGTCCAGCACCCGCTGCAGCTCGAGTTCTTGGGCGCGCTGGTGCTCGAGCTCGCGTTGCAGGTCGTCCACGAGCATCTCCTGGTCCCACCCTTCAAAGGGCTGATCCGCTTCGACGGTGATCTCGTACAGCCGCGCCTGGGTGCGCGCGCGCTTCATCCCTTCTAGCACCCGCTCGCGCCTGCCGAGCGTCTCCCCCAGCTCGTCAAGTAGCCGGCTCAGTACCTGCTCGTGGCTCTCGGCCATCTCGTCCTCCGGTCCGCGACCCCGCGGCATCAGGATAAACCCTGCGCGTCCTCGCGTCTCTCCTGGTACATTCTGGTTGACGAGGAGTACCTTATGGCCGTTCAACTGGTGTCCGACGAGACCCACGTGGTTACCGGTGAGCCGTGGCTCCACTGGTTCGACGACCGGTCTTGGGATTGCGTCCGGGAATTGGCCCGGGCGTACGGCTTCGGAGAAACTCGGATGGAGCCCGCCGACTACGTCGGCGAGGAGGAGGCCGCCCGCCTCGCCGAGGCGCTGGAGAAGGCCTTGACCGGTATTCCGGACTGCGACGCCGTGAGGGGCCGGACGGAGTGGATCGGTGACTACCACCTGCCAACCCAGGACGTCGCGCCCGCGCAGTGGTTCAGCGGTCCGGCGAAGATCTACTACAAAGAGTTTATCCGCCACTGCCGGGCCGGCGGCTTCAGGGTCGAGTACGACGCCTCGCGCCCCGGGGTTTAATCGTCCGTGAGGATCGGGGCCTACCCGGCCACCGGCTCGAAGGAGCCGGCCTTGTAGACCTGCCCGGGGAGCTCCTTGCCGAGCTGCTGAGCCATCCACGCCGCGGCCTCGATCAGGGCGTCGAGGTCTATCCCCGTCTCGTAGCCCATGCCGTGCAACAGGTAGACGAGGTCCTCGGTCGCGATGTTCCCGGTCGCCCTGGGTGCGAATGGGCAGCCTCCCGTTCCACCGAGCGAGGCATCCAACACCGTAGCGCCAGACTCGGCGGCCGCTACCGCGTTGGCCATGCCGGTGTTGCGCGTGTCGTGAAAGTGGCAACCTACGGTGAGCCCGAGCGCGAGGACGCCTTCGACCAGCTCCCGCACCCCTTTGGGCACGCCGACGCCGATGGTGTCGGCCAGGACGATCTCGTCCGGGTTCGCGACCCCGAGCTTCTCGGTGACGCACAGCACGTGAGCGGGCTCCACGCGCCCCTCAAAGGGACAGCCGAAGGCGGCGCTCAAGGTGATGGAGACCCGCACCCCGTCCAGGCGCGCGCGTTCGACGAGCCTCGCCGCGAGCACCGTCGCGTCGGCCACGGTCGTGTTCTGGTTGCGCCTGGCGAAGGTCTCGGTGACGGGAAAGGCGTAGTGGACCTCGTCCACGCCGGCCTCGACGGCCCGCTCGTAGCCCCTCTCGTTCAGCGCCAGACCCGCGTAGCTGGTATCCGGGCGGCGGTCTATGGCGGCCATCACCTCCTCGGCGCCAGCCATCTGGGGTACCCGCTTGGGGTTCACGAAGCTTGCCGCCTCCACGCGCGAGACCCCAGCCGCCGCAAGCCTGTCGCAGAGTTCCGCCCTCGTCTTCGGAGGGAGAATCTTCTCCTCGTTCTGGAGGCCGTCGCGCGGTCCCACGTCAACCACCTGCACCCGCATAGGGCTAACCTCCTCGGTCTCCAAGCTACCTCTCCTCTATCTCCGCGAGCACGGCTCCGCCGGGGACGAGGGTGCCCTCGCCGTAGGGAAGCGAGGCGACCCTGCCGGCGTAGGGCGCCGCGACCGGTTGCTCCATCTTCATCGCCTCGAGGATCATGAGCAGCTGCCCCTCCTCGACCTCATCGCCCTCGCCTACGAAGACCTTCACCACCGTCCCCGGCACCGGGGCCGTCAGGCCGGCGCCAGGGGCGTCCGCCCCACCCGGGCCCGCCCCGTCCACGTCGAGTGGTGGGGGTTTAGCGAGCCTGTGGCTCTCGCCGCCGAGCGAGATCAGCACATCGAGACCGTCGGAGGTGAGGCCGGCCGTGATGGCTTCGCCGTCCACGACGGCGTGGATCTCACCGCCCCGCTCGGAGAGAACATCGACGACGGCCTCCCGGTCGTCGAGCCGGAGCCTCAACTTGCCTGCGCCGGAGCGCTCGGCTTCGACCACGTGCTCCCGGCCCCCCGCGTGGTATAGGAGCCGCGCGGCGCCGAGATTGCGCCAGGAACCGGCCGCGAAAGGCTCGCCAGGCGCGCGCCGCGAGAGCTCGCCCGCCGCCGCGAGCAGCACAGCCTCACGGGGAACCTTGGGCCCCGGCGCCTGCTCCGTGAGGCGGTGTTCTTCGAGGAAGCGGACGGTGGTCTCGCCTGCGGCGAAGGCCGGGTGGTCGGCGATGCGCCGCAGGAGCGGCAGGTTGGTGGGGACGCCGAGGATGGCGTAGTCTCGGAGCGCCCGACGGAGCCGCAGGACCGCCACCCTCCGGTCCTGCGCGCAGACGATGAGCTTCGCGAGCATGGGGTCGTAGTGGAGCGAGACCTCCTCGCCAGCCTCCACCCCGGCGTCGTTGCGGATACCGGGCCCCTGGGGGGTGATGAGGGCGAGGAGCTTACCGCCCGCGGGCAGGCCACCCTCCTCGGCGTAGAGGCGGACCTCTATGGCGCTCCCGCACAAGGTCACGTCTCCCTGGGATAGAGGCAGAGGCTCTCCGGCGGCGACGGCGAGCTGCAGGTGGACGAGGTCGAGGCCCGTCACGAGCTCCGTCACGGGGTGCTCGACCTGCAGCCGCGCGTTCATCTCGAGGAAGTAGAAGTCGTCGCCGCTCAGGAGGAACTCGACCGTTCCTGCGTTGCGGTAGCCTGCCCCTTGGGCCAGGCGCACCGCCGCGGCGCACATCTCCTCCCGGAACTCGGAGGCCAGGGCGGGCGAGGGGGCTTCTTCGACCACCTTCTGGTGGCGGCGCTGGATTGAGCACTCGCGCTCGTAGAGGTGGATGAGGTTACCCTCGCGGTCCCCGATCACCTGCACCTCCACGTGCCTGGGGTCCTCGATGAGCTTCTCCAAGAACACCGACCCGTCGCCGAAGGCAGCCTCCGCCTCGCGCCTCGCCCCACGGACGGCCTCCGCGAAGTCCCGCGCGCTGTGGACGGCGCGCATCCCGCGCCCGCCGCCGCCTGCGCTCGCCTTCACCAAGACCGGATAGCCTATGCGTTCCGCTTCCTCGGCGAGTGCGTCTTCGGACTCGTCCTCCCCCTCGTAGCCCGGGACGGTGGGCACGCCGGCCTGTCGAGCTAGCTCCTTTGCCCGGGTCTTGAAGCCTACGGCCTCCATCGCCTCCGGCGGCGGCCCGACCCAAACCGCGCCCGAGGCTTCGACCGCGCGGGCGAAGGCGGCGCTCTCAGAAAGGAAGCCGTATCCCGGGTGTACGGCCTCGGCTCCCGAGGCCTCGATCGCCTGGACGATCCTCTCAACGTTCAGGTAGCTCTCCGCCGCGGGGGCCGGGCCTATAGGAACTGCCTCGTCCGCGAGGCGGCGGTGCATCGCACCCTCGTCGGCTTCGGAGTAGACGGCAACCGAGGAGATCCCGAGCTCGCGGCAGGCCCGGATGATGCGCACCGCTATCTCGCCGCGGTTGGAGATCAGGAGCTTCCCGAAGCTCACCAGTCCCTCCACCGGGGCTCGCGCTTCTCCAGGAAGGCCCCAAGACCCTCCTGTCCCTCCTCGCCCGTCCTCAGCTCGGCTATAAGGCCGGTCATGAGCCCCAGGGCTTCCAGGGGCTCTGTGGCCTCGACCTGGCGCAGCAGGGCTTTGATCGCCGCCTGGGCCGCCGGACCACCTTGCAGGAGCCCGGAGACCACGATCTCTGCCGCCGAGTCGAGCTTCCTCTCCGCCACGACCTCGTGCACGAGCCCGATCTCCTGCGCCCACTCCGCCCTGAACCTCTCCCCCGTGAGAAACAGGGCCCGTGCCCGCGAGGGCCCGATCTTGCGGACCACGAACGGGGCTATGGTAGCCGGGGCTATCCCCAGCCGCACCTCCGAGAACGCGAACCGCGTCCCCCACTCGGCCACCGCGAGATCCGAGGCCGCCACGAGTCCGGCGCCGCCGCCGATGGCCGCCCCCCGCACCTTAGCCACCACCGGCTTCGGCAGCTCGTCCACCGCCCGGTACATCTCGGCCAGCCGCCTGGCGTCCTCCAGGTTCTCCTCGTAAGAGAATTCCGCGGTGTCGCGCATGTACCCGATATCCGCCCCCGCGCAGAAGGATGGACCCTCGCCCGTCAGCACGACCACGCGCACCGCGTCGTCCTCCGTCAGCTCCCCGAAGCAGCGCGAGATCTCCTCTATCAGCGCGGCGTTCAGGGCGTTGCGCGACTCGGGCCGCGCGAGGCTAACGGTCGCCACCGGCCCATCGTCCGTCCTGCGTAGGTGCTCGTAGGCGGACACCGCTACATCCTGAAGATGCCGTAGCGGGTCTCTTCGATGGGGGCGTTCGCGGCGGCGGAGAGGCCTAGGGCGAGGACAATCCGGGTATCCACGGGGTCTATGACGCCATCGTCCCACAGCCTCGCGGTCGAGTGGTACGGGTTGCCCTCCTCCTCGTACTTCTCGAGGATCGGGCGCCGGAACCCCTCACGCTCCTCCTCGGTCATCTCCTTACCCTCGCGCCGCAGGTTGTCCTCCTGAACGGTGAGGAGGACGTTCGCCGCCTGAGCCCCGCCCATTACGCTGATGCGGGCGTTCGGCCACATCCACAAAAATCGCGGCGAGTAGGCGCGGCCGCACATCCCGTAGTTGCCGGCCCCGAAAGACCCGCCGACGATGACAGTGAACTTGGGAACGTTAGCGTTGGCTACCGCCATTACCATCTTGGCCCCGTCCTTGGCGATGCCGCCCGCCTCGTACTCCTTGCCGACCATGAAGCCGGTTATGTTCTGCAAAAAGACGAGCGGTATGCCGCGCGAAGAGCACAGCTCGATAAAGTGCGCCCCCTTGAGCGCGCTTTCTGAGAAAAGGATGCCGTTGTTGGCGAGGATGCCGACGGGTGCGCCCATGATGCGGGCGAAGCCGCACACCAGCGTCTCCCCGTAGAGCGGCTTGAACTCGTGCAGGCGACTGCCGTCCACGATCCGGGCGATGATCTCGCGCACGTCGTAGCCCTGACGGTAGTCCCGCGGCACGATGCCGTAGAGCTCCTCCGCGTCGTAGAGTGGCTCCTCCGGTTCCTCCACGGTCCACGGCGGCTTCTTTTCGGTGTTCAGGTTCTCGACGACGGAGCGGACTATGGCGAGGGCGTGCTCATCGTTCTCGGCGAAGTGGTCGGCCACGCCCGAGCGGCGGGTATGAACGTCGGCCCCGCCGAGCTCCTCGGCGCTAACTTCTTCGCCGGTCGCGGCCTTCACGAGGGGCGGTCCGCCGAGGAATATCGTGCCCGTACCCCTCACGATGACGACCTCGTCGCTCATCGCCGGCACGTAGGCCCCACCGGCCGTGCAGCTGCCCATGACGCTCGAGATTTGGGGTATGCCCTTCGCGCTCATCCTAGCCTGGTTGTAGAAGATGCGCCCGAAGTGGTCCCGGTCCGGGAAGACTTCGTCTTGTAGAGGCAAGAAAGCCCCGCCCGAATCAACCAGGTAGATGCACGGGAGCCGGTTCTGCTCGGCGATCTCCTGCGCGCGGAGGTGCTTCTTGACGGTTATGGGGTAGTAGGTGCCGCCCTTGACGGTCGCGTCGTTGGCGACGATGACGACCTCCCTCCCCGAGACGCGCCCGACGCCGGTGACCAGCCCCGCCGCCGGCACCCTCCCGTCGTACATCCCGAAGGCCGCAAGAGGCGAGAGCTCGAGAAAAGCGGTGCCGGGGTCGAGCAGCATCTCTACGCGGTCTAGCACGGGCAGCTTGCCGCGCTCCTTGTGACGCCTCTGCGCCTTCTCGCCGCCCCCGCGCCGGGCCTCGGCGGAGCGCTCGCGCAGCTCGGCGAGGAGCTCCTCGTAGGCTTCGGCGTTCTCCCTGAAACCGTCGCTCTTCGGGTCCACGTGGCTGCGGAGCTTGCTCAATCCCTCTCCCGCTCGCTTTAGTAGAAGATGTTATCCGGCGCGGGTCGCAGGCGCCACCGGGGAGCCGGATCCTGCTAACTTCGCTTACGGTCTTGCGTCGAACGGCGAGATTGGCATGGGAGAAGTAAAGATCAGGGAGGCCGCGGAAGGAGACGTCGGGGCCCTAGCCGCCCTCATGACGGAGCTCGACTACCCGACCTCGGCCGAGGAGATGGGCCGGCGCCTCACGGGGATCTTGGCGGACCCCTCGTACCTCACCCTCGTCGCCGAGAAGGAAGGGCGGGTGGTGGGGATGGCCGGGGTCCACCTCGAGAGCACCTACGACGCTCCGGGGCTCGGCGTCGCCCGCCAGGGTTTCGTCTAATCTCCCGAGGGCCACGACCCGACCGCCGTGCTTTGCCACGGCCGCGGGCGAGCGGCGCGAGTAGCGGCGGTAGAGGTCATTCTCCGCCAGGTCGAAGAGGTTGAGGGCGTAGAGCGGCATCGTTAGGTTACTGCGCCACCATCTTGGTCTTCGCCTCTTCGGCGCTCTCGGTGAGTAGGCTGCGGGCGATGATCTGGCGGTTTATCTCGCTGGTCCCCTCGCCGATCTCGTTGATCTTGACCTGCCGCCAGTAGCGCGCCACCGCGCTCCCCTCCATGAAGCCCTCGCCGCCGTGGATCTGAACGGCCTGGTCCGCCGCTCTTTTGGCCACCTCGGAGGCGAACACTTTGGCCATGCTCGCTTCGCGCGAGAAGGAACGTCCCTGGTTTTTGAGCCACGCCGCTTTCAGTACCAGGTTGCGCGCGAGCTCTATCTCCATCGCCATGTCCGAGAGCTTGAACTGGATGGCCTGGAACTCACTGATCGCCCTCCCGAACTGGCGCCGCTCCCTCGCGCGAGAGAGCGCCTCGTCGAAGCACGCTTGCGCCAACCCGACCGAGAGCGCCGCGACCGCGACCCGTCCGCCGTCGAGCGTCCGCAGGAACTGCCTCAAGCCCGCCCCGCGCTCACCGAGCAGGTTCTCATGCGGCACACGGCAGTTCTCGAAAAAGAGCGGGTGCTGGTCGGAGGCGCGCCAGCCCAGCTTCTCGTAGGCGGGCCCACGAGTGTAGCCTGGGGTATCCTGCGGCACGATGAGCGCGGTCAGCTCGGGCTTGCCGTTCTCCCGCGTCCCGGTGCGGGCGATGACCGTCACGCCGGCAGTAACGTCGGTGCCGGAGTTGGTGATCCACTTTTTGGAGCCGTTTATGACCCACTCACCGCCCTCGAGCTCCGCGGTCGTCCGGGTGCCTCCGGCGTCGGTCCCGGCCTCCTCCTCGGTCAGCCCGAAGGCCCACAGGCGCTCGCTGGTGGCGCACTGGCGGAGGAATTTCTCCTTTTGTTCGGTCGTGCCGTAGGCGGCGAGGGGGGCGCAGCCGAGGGAGATGTGGGCCTCCATCGTTATGCCGACGGAGGTGTCGGCGCGGCTGATCTCCTCCAGCGCCAGGTTGTAGGCGACGAAGTCCCCACCTGACCCGCCGTACTCCGCCGGCAGCGTGAGCCCCATCAACCCGAGACGTGCCATCTCGGCGATTACGTCGTAGGGGAACCGCTGCTCGCGGTCGAGTTGCTCGGCGCGCGGCCGGATAACGCTTTGCGCGAAGTCGCGCGCGAGATCCCGCCACCGCCGCTGCTCGTCGGTCGGATCGAAGTTCATCGCCTTGAGCCTCCTCGCTCGAAACCCTTCGGACGCGCCACCCAGGGGTGCTCTCCGTCTCGAAAGAACGGAGGTGTCTGGTTCGTCTACGCCGTCTCCATTTCGGCAGCTTCCTGCAATCCGTAGCGCTCGACAGCTGCCTCGCGCAGCTTGTACTTCTGGATCTTGCCGCTCGCCGTCATCGGGTACTCCTCGACGAAGTCCACGTAGAAGGGGACCTTGTAGCGGGCAATGTTCTTGTGACAGAACTCCTTTACGTCTTCTTCTGTGAGGTCGGAGTCCGGCCTCTTCTTTACGGCGGCG
>Ga0126306_10000382_pt1 | contig 19909 bp, 16 predicted proteins | sample Plot27_FD_92592 | JGI IMG/M metagenome (GOLD analysis project Ga0126306, IMG submission 92592) | Serpentine soil microbial communities from UC McLaughlin Reserve, CA, USA - Plot27 | ecosystem: Environmental > Terrestrial > Soil > Grasslands | place: USA: UC McLaughlin Reserve, Lake County... | reverse complement strand
GCGTACTCGGTGCCGGTCTCACCGATGACCGTGCAGTCGGTGAACAGGCTCCACGAGTAGGGCCGCCGGTCGACGAACCACTCGCGGGACAGGAACGGCGCCCCGAAGTTCATGACGTGCTGGCGGGCCAGGGCGTCGGCGTAGGGCTGCGACAGGGCGCTGACGTCGGCGAACGCCTCGACCTCGGTGGCGGCCGCGATCGCGTCGGAGTTCGCCTCGGCCTGCCCGGCTCCGTACACCTCGCTGACGAGGGAGCCCGTGCCGGCGATCCGCTCGAACGTCAGCCGGCGGCCGTACATCTGGTACCGGTCGTTGAAGTAGTCGACGAGGCCCTCGACCGTGCGGGCCAGGTCCTCGTTGGACTCGTCGTAGTCGAGGCCCGCCGAGGACGCGAACACCGAGATGAGGTTGGGCTCCTCGATCACCCGGAAGCTGACCGTGATCTCGTCGGCGGTCACCCCGCGGGTGGTGGCGCCGCCGTTGTCGCCGCTGAACGCGAAGCACGGGGGCGAGTAGCCGTCGCCCTCGACCTGCAGCTGGCGGTCGGGGCAGGCCGTCACCGTCTCGCCCCAGCCGGTCGCCGTCTGGCCGGCGGCGACCTCGACGGCATCGCCGTCGGCCACACCCGCCGGAGCGCTGCTCGGGAGGAGGGCGATCACCAGGACGAAGACCACGGCAAGTGCCGCCAAGGGCGCATAGCCCTTCAGCGGGCGGCCGTCCGCGCCAGGGAGCTTGCGTCGGTTCCCCGTCATCTACCCTCCCCCAGTCCCCGCCGGCCGCCAACTTACCTGGCAGTAACGGGTGGCGCCCGGCGACGTATTGACCCCAACAACCGTCGGACGGCGTGCCGGACGCTGGAGTTACCCACACCCTTCGTGACCGACGCGCACGCGCGAACGATGACGGACCATAGGCGCGCCATCGTCCGTATGAGATACCGGATGGGCCGGCAGGGACCGGCAATTCCCTCAGCAGAGGCTGGCGGCCCCCGGCGCCCGCCCCGGCGGCGGCCGGCGAGCGGCTACCCGACCGGCGGACGACGTCCTCGTTCGTGCCCAAGTAGGACGCGATGACCCGCGGGTCGGCGAGCACCTCGGCCGGGGTGCCCCGGGCGATGACCGCCCCCTGCTCCAGCGCCACGAAGTGGTCGGCCTGCCCCCACAGCTCGGGCCGAGCGACTCTCGCCATTCCTGTTGACCGCGCAGGGCGTTCACCGCACCCCTACCGGGCGCTGACCCGGCTCTTGGCCGCTGATCAGGCCTTGGCGCGCTTGGCCGCCCGCGCCCGCGTGGGCTGGTCGAGCACGACCTTGCGCAGCCGCACCGACTTCGGCGTCACCTCGACGCACTCGTCGTCGGCGATGTGCTCCAGCGCCTGCTCGAGGGAGAGCGTGCGCGGGGGGATCAACTTCTCGAAGCTCTCGGCCGTGGACGACCGGATGTTGTTGAGCTTCTTCTCCTTGGTGGGGTTGACGTTCATGTCCTCGGCCCGGGCGTTCTCGCCCACGACCATCCCCTCGTAGACGTCGACGCCCGGCCCCACGAGCAGCGCGCCCCGCTCCTGCAGGGACATCAGCGCGTGGGCGGTCGTCGGGCCGCTGCGGTCGGCCACGAGCGAGCCGTTTCGGCGGGGGCGGATGTCGCCCGCCCACGGCTCCATCCCCTCGAACACGTGGTGCATCAGCGCCGTGCCCCGGGTCTCCGTGAGCAGCTCGGTGCGGAAGCCGACCAGCCCGCGGGCCGGCACGACATGCTCGAGGCGCACCCAGCCGGTCCCGTGGTTGGTGATCTGCTCGAGCCGGCCCTTGCGCAGGGCGAGGAGCTGGGTGATGACGCCCAGGTACTCCTCGGGTACGTCGACGGTGACCCGGTCGACCGGCTCGTGGACCTTGCCGTCGATCTCCTTCGTGAGGACCTGCGGCTTGCCCACGGTGATCTCGAAGCCCTCGCGCCGCATCATCTCGACCAGCACGGCCAGCTGCAGCTCGCCCCGACCCTGGACCTCCCAGGTGTCGGGCCGCTCGGTCGGTTCCAGCCGGATGCTCACGTTGCCGACCAGCTCGGCGTCGAGCCGGTTCTTCACCAGGCGGGCGGTCATCAGCTTGCCCTCGCGCCCGGCCAGCGGCGACGTGTTGATGCCGATCGTCATGGACAGGCTCGGCTCGTCGATGATGATGACCGGTAGCGGGCGGGGGTCGTCGGGGTCCGCCAGCGTCTCGCCGATCGTGATCTCGGGGATGCCGGCGATCGCCACGATCTCGCCCGGGCCGGCCTTGTCGGCCGGCTCGCGCTCCAGCGCCTCGGTGACGTACAGCTCGCTGACCTTGGCCCGCTCGATCGTCCCGTCGATCCGGCACCAGGCGACCGGGGCGCCCCGGCGCAGCTCGCCGCTGCGGACCCGGCACAGCGCCAGGCGGCCCACGTACGGCGAGGCGTCGAGGTTGGTGACCAGTGCCTGCAGCGGCATGTCGGGGTCGTAGGACGGCGCCGGGATGTGCTCCACCAGCAGGTCGAGGAGCGGCTTGAGCGTCGAGCCCTCGGGCAGGCCGGCGCCGTTGGCCGGCTGCTCCAGCGACGCCTTGCCCTCGCGGGCCACGCAGTAGACGATCGGGAAGTCGAGCTGGTCGACGTCGGCGTCGAGGTCGAGGAACAACTCCTCCACATCGTTCACGACCTCGGCCACGCGCGAGTCGGGCCGGTCAACCTTGTTGATGACGAGGATCACCGGCAGCCGCGCCGACAGCGCCTTGCGCAGGACGAAGCGGGTCTGCGGGAGTGGCCCCTCGGAGGCGTCGACCAGCAGCAGCACGCCGTCGACCATCGACAGCCCGCGCTCGACCTCGCCGCCGAAGTCCGAGTGCCCGGGCGTGTCGACGATGTTGACCTTCACGTCGCCGTACCGGACGGCCGTGTTCTTGGCCAGGATCGTGATGCCCTTCTCTCGCTCGAGGTCCATCGAGTCCATGACGCGGTCGGCGACGTCCTGGTTCTCGCGGAACGCGCCGGACTGCCAGAGCATCTTGTCGACGAGCGTGGTCTTGCCGTGGTCGACGTGGGCGACGATGGCCACGTTGCGCAGGTCGGCGCGGGTGAGCACGAGCGATGTCCTTTATGCGGAGGGAAGGTCACCCGGAACGAGGGCGACGGACCAGCCTACGGCGTCGCGGCGCTCGTCCCGCGAGCCCGCTCCCGCAGGACCAGGGTGGCCTCGCGGCGGCCGAACACGGACGACGCCTCGTCGACCCGGTAGCCGGAGGGGTGCTCCCAGCCGGCCAGCGCCTCGGGCCCGGCCGGGCGCTCGGTCAGCAGGTGCCGGACGAGCGCGCCCTTGAGCAGCTTGTTCCAGTGGCTCACGGTCCTCCCGCCGGCGTCGACGAAGCGGACCGTGACCCGTCGATGCAGCCGGGCGTCCTCCGGCCGCCAAGCGGCGGCGTGCTCGGCCGGCAGCAGGTCCCACACGAGCCGTCCGGCCAGGTGCTCGGCCAGCGCCGCGGTGAGGTGAGGCCGCCACCAGGTCGAGAGCTTGCCGGGCGGCGCCAGGCTCGCCGACATCTTCAGCCGGTAGGCGGGCAGCGGGTCGCCCGGGGCGGACAGGCCCCACAGGCCCGAGGCGATGAGCACCGACCGGTTGCCGAGGCGCCGGGCCTCCGGGGAGAGCGACTCCCAGTCCAGCGCCTGGTAGAGCACACCGGTGTAGCGGCGGATGGCCGGCAGGGTCCGGGCCTTGCCGAGGTCGACGCCGCCGTCCACGCCCGACGCGGCGAGGGCGTCCAGGACCCGCCCGCGAGCGCCGTCGAGCTCCGGCAACGCGCTGCGGCCGGGCGCCCACGGTGCGCCCCGCCCGCCCGGCGCCTTCCCCTCCGACGGGGGCAGCAGGATGACGGGGAAGCGGCCGCTCACGGGGGGTGATCGTAGATAGCGTCGGGCGGGTGCCGGATCGTCACGCTCCCTGGACCGGCGTGGGCGTTGCCCTCGTCACGCTCTTCGACGACGACGGCGGGCTCGACGCCGCCGCCACCGCCGACCACGCCGCCCGGCTGGTCGACCACGGCGTCCGGGGCGTCGTCGTGGGCGGCTCCACGGGCGAGGCCGCCACGCTGGACACCGACGAGCGCCTCGCCCTGCTCAAAGCCGTGCACGACGCCGTGGGCGGCCGGGTGCCCGTGCTCGCCGGCACCGGCGCGCCGTCGGCCCGCCAGGCCGTGGCCCTGTCCCTCCGGGCGACCGAGGCCGGTGCCGACGCGCTGCTCGTGCTGTCCCCGCCCCGGGTCGAGGACCCGCGGCCCTACTACGACGCCGTGGTGGGGGCGGTCGACGTGCCCGTGCTCGCCTACCACTTCCCGTCGGCCTCGGCGCCGGGCATCCCGGTGGACGTCGTGGCCGAGCTGCCCGTCGCCGGGATGAAGGACTCGACCGGCGACGCCACCCGCCTCGCCATCGAGCTGGACGCCATGGCCGAAGGCCTCTACGTCGGCAGCCCGGCGCTGCTCCTGCAGGCGGCCGCGATGGGGGCCAGCGGGGCGATCCTGGCGCTGGCCAACCTCGACGTCGCCGGCTGTGTCCAGGCCTGGGAGGGCGACGGCGCCTGCCAGCGCGAGCTGATCAACGGGCACCGCACCGATGCCCTCGCCGGCGTGCGGTCGCTCAAGCGGGTGCTCGCCGCCGCCTACGGCACGTCCCCCGTGACCCGGGTGGGCTGAGCGGGCCCGGTTGGCCACCGTCCCCCTCCGGTTGCGCAAGACTTGTCGGGCATGCTCGGGACCGACGAGGCCGTTCTCGTCGCCGGCTTCGCCGCCGGCGATGAGCACGCCGTGCGCGCCGTCTATGAGCGCTATGCCGGCCCGATCCTCACGGTCGCCATGGCGACGCTCGGAAAGCGCGACCTGGCGGACGAGGTCGTCCAGGCCACGATGCTCAAGGCCTGGCGGGCGGCGGCCACCTTCGACCCCTCCCGCCCGCTGGCCCCGTGGCTCTACGCCATCGCCCGGCGGGTCGCGGTCGACATCTACCGCCGCGAGCGCCGCGCCGCCGAGCCGGTGGAGGTGGGGGACGACGACGTGGTGACGGTCCCGCTGTCCTTCGAGCGCACGTGGGAGGCGTGGGAGGTCCGGCAAGCCATCGCCACGCTGCCTCCGGAGGAGCGCGAGGTCGTCCGCCTGGCCCACATGGTGGGACTCAGCCACCGGGAGGTGGCCGAGCACCTCGACGTCCCGCTGGGGACCGTGAAGTCTCGCTCCGCCCGCGCCCACAAGCGCCTGGCCGCCCTGCTGGGCCACGTCGTCCGGGTGACCGAATGAACCGGGCCGCGCCGCGAACCGTCCCGCCCTCCCGGCCGTATCGGAACGTCGGAGCATGAACGAGGACGAACTCGCCGACCTCCTCGACGAGGGCGCGGGCCCCCGGGCACGGTGGGGCCGCCGCGGCGACGCCGCCACCCGGGCGGCCGCCGAGCACGTGCGCGCCCTGCTGGGCGACGAGGCCGTGTGGGCCGAACCCGACCCCGACGGCGCCGACGCCTTCCTGGCCGCCGTCCGTCAGGAGCAGGCCGAGCTGGACGAGCTGGCCAACGGCCGTGGCGAGCGGCGATGGGTGCCGCGCGCGGCCCGCCGACCGGCGCCGTCACGGGCCTCCCGGTCGTCCCAATCCCGGCCGAGCGGGCCGTGGGCGGCGATTGGCCACACCGGGCAGCGGCTCGAGCGCCGCTTCGGCGCCGCTCGGGTCCGTCTCGCCGCCGTGGCGGCCGTCGTCCTGGTCCTCGGCCTCGGCGTGGTGGGCGGCGGCATGGCCCTCGGCGAGGAGGGCGGCGAGCAGGAGTCCTGGGACGCGACCGGCACCGAGGAGCTCGCGCTGGCCGGGACCGACCGGGCGCCCGACGCCTCGGCCGTCGTCCACTGGGACGACACGCCGTCGGGGGTCGAGGTGTGGCTGGCGAGCGACGGCCTCGGCCCGGCGCCCGAGGGCTCGTACTACGAGGCGTGGGCCTCCGGCCCGGACGGGCGGGTGTCGCTGGGCACGTTCCACCTGCGCGGGGGCGACGACCCGGTGGTGCTCTGGTCCGGCGTGCCCCTCGACCGCTACCCCACCCTCACGGTGACCGTGCAGCGCGAGGGCGCCGACCCCGGCCCGTCCCGTGACGTCGTACTCGAGGGCGACGTCACCGCCGGCGGCTAGAGCCCGAGCAGCTCGTCGAGGCCGACGGTCAGGCCCGGGCGGTCGCCGATCTGCTTCACCGCCAGGACGACGCCCGGCATGAAGCTGGACCGGTCGTAGCTGTCGTGGCGGATGACCAGCGACTGCCCGGTCGTCCCGAACAGGACCTCCTGGTGGGCGACCAGCCCCCGCAGCCGAACCGAGTGGATCGGGATGCCGCCCGGCCCCTTCCCGCCCCGCGCCCCGGAGACGACGGTGTTGGTCGTCGGGTCGGGCGCCCAGTCCCCCGACGCCTCGGCCATGCGCTGGGCGGTGTTCATCGCGGTGCCGGACGGGGCGTCGACCTTCTGGTCGTGGTGCAGCTCGATCAGCTCGGCCGTCTCGAAGAACGGCGCCGCCATCTCCGCGAAGCGCATCATCAGCACGGCGCCGATGGCGAAGTTGGGCGCCACGATGCAGTTCGACGCCGTGAACTGCTTGCGGATCGTGGCGAAGTCGTCCTGGGTGAAGCCGCTGGTCCCGACCACGGCGTGGAGCCCGTTCGCGGCGCACCAGGCGACGTTGGCGCGGGCCGCGTCGGCCAGCGTGAAGTCGACGACGACGTCGACCCCGCGGTCGGCCATGGCCGTGGGGTCGGGGTCGACCGTCAGGCCGGGCACGTCGACCCCGCACGCCTGCTTCAGGTCGAGGCCCGAATGGTGCGGGTCGACCGCCCCCACGAGCGTGAGTTCCGGGTCGGCGGCCACCGTCTGGCAGACCATGCTGCCCATCCGCCCGGCGGCGCCGAACACTCCGACACGGATCGTCATGCGGCGACACGTTACCGTCGCCACCAGGGCGGATGGGCGGTCGACGGGAAAGGCGTTGGGCCGGGACCGGCGAATGCGTAGGGTGGCCGCCGATGGAGTGACACACGGAAGCCCACCGTCCGCCCCTCGCGTACCTTCGGAGCTGCCCCGTGACCTCCTCCCTCGCCACCATCGTCGCCCGCGGCCTCACGCTGTCCATCGGGCCCCGCATCCTCGTCGAGGGCATCGACCTGTCGGTCGGCCCGGGCACCCGCCTGGGGCTCGTCGGGCCCAACGGCGCGGGCAAGTCCACGCTGCTGCGCACGCTGGCCGGCCTGCGCCCGCCCGACGGCGGCGAGGTGCGGCTGTCGCCGGGCACCGCCACCGTCGGCTACCTCCCCCAGGAGCCCTCACCCCGCCCCGGCGAGACCGTCGGCCAACTCCTCGAACGGCGCACCGGCGTCGCCGAGGCCAACCGGGCGCTCGACGCCGCCACCGCCGCCCTGGCGGAGGGCGCCCCGGGGTCCGACGACGCCTACGCCCTGGCCCTCGACCGGTGGATGGCCCTCGGCGGGGCCGACCTCGACGCCCGGGCCGGGGCCGTCGCCGACGACCTCGGGCTGCCGACCGACCTCCTGGGCCGGGCCGTGGCGTCGCTGTCCGGCGGGCAGGCCGCCCGGGCGCAGCTGGCGGCGCTGCTGCTGGCCCGCTTCGACGTGTTCCTGCTCGACGAGCCCACGAACGACCTCGACATCGACGGGCTCGACCGGCTCCAGGCGTTCGTCGACGGCCTGGCCGGGCCGTCGGTCATCGTGTCCCACGACCGCGCCTTCCTCGAGCGGACCGTCACCGCCGTCGCCGAGATCGACGAGCACACCCACTCGATCAGCCGCATCGACGGCGGGTGGGAGGCGTTCCTGGTCGAGCGGCAGCGGGCCCGGCGCCACGCCGAGGAGGCCCACGCCGTCTACGTCGACAAGCGCGACGCCCTGCGCGACCGGGCCTCCACCCAGCGGAACTGGTCCACCAAGGGCATCCGCAAGGCCAAGACGTCGGGCGAGCGCGACAAGTTCATCCGCCACTTCCAGAAGACCTCGTCCGAGCACCTGGCGGCGAAGGCCCGGCAGACCGAGCGGGCCATGGAGCGGCTCGACGTGGTCGACAAGCCCTTCGAGGGCTGGGACCTGCGCATGACGATCGCCGACGCCGGCCGCAGCGGCGACGTCGTCGCCCGGCTCGACGGCGCCGTGGTCGAGCGGCCCGGCGTCGGCGGCCGGCCGGGGTTTCGCCTCGGCCCGGTCTCGCTCACGGTCGACGTGGGCGACCGGCTGGCGGTCGTCGGGCGCAACGGGTCCGGCAAGACCACGCTGCTGGAGGCGCTGCTGGGCCGGGCGCCGCTCGCCGAGGGGCAGCGCTGGATGGGGCCGGGTGTCGTGGTCGGCGAGATCAGCCAGGGCCGCGAGGTGTTCGACGGGGCCGCCACCCTGATCGCCGGCTTCCAGGCCCGGACGGGCATCGTGGCGGTGTCGCAGGCCCGGTCCCTGCTGGCCAAGTTCGGCCTCGGCGCCGACCACGTCGCCCGCACCGCCGGGTCGCTCTCGCCCGGCGAGCGGACCCGGGCCACCCTGGCGGTCCTCCAGGCCGTCGGCGTCAACCTGCTGGTCCTCGACGAGCCCACCAACCACCTCGACCTGCCCGCCATCGAGCAGCTCGAGCAGGCGGTGGGCACGTTCGGCGGCACCCTGATCCTCGTCACCCACGACCGCCGGCTGCTCGAGGGCATCGGCATCACCCGCCGCATCCAGGTCACCGACGGCGAGGTCCGGGAGGTGCCCGAGGTCGTCCACGGCACCTGACCCGGGCGCTGACGGCCCTTGACCGGCGGCTCGGGAGGAACGGGGCGGGGCACCCGGTAGACCGGCGGCCATGGCCGACGCACCCTCGATCGCCCTCCTCGGTACCGGCATCATGGGAGGCGCCATGGCCTCCCGCTTTGCCGGGGCCGGATTCCCCCTCACCGTCTGGAACCGTGACGGCGCCAAGGCCGAGCGGGCCGCCGCCGAGGCGACCAGCGCCGGCGCGGCGGGCGGCGTGACCGTTGCGGCCTCCCCTGCCGAGGCCGTCGGTGCCGGCGACGTCGTGGTCACGATGCTGGCCGACGGCCCCGTGACCGAGTCGGTGATGGCCGACGCCGTCCGGTCCGCCCGGCCCGGCGCCACCTGGGTGCAGATGGCGACCGTCGGCGCCGAGTCGACCACCCGCCTCGCCGCCCTGGCGGCGGACGCCGGCGTCCGCTTCGTCGACGCGCCCGTGCTCGGCACCAAGGGGCCGGCCCAGCAGGGGAAGCTCACCGTGTTCGCCGCCGGCCCGGACGACCTCCACGCCGTGGCCGAGACCGTGTTCGCGCCGGTGGCGGCCACGGTCCGGTGGGTGGGGGACGTCGGTGCCGGGACCCGGCTCAAGCTGGTCGTCAACGCATGGCTGGCGGCCCTGCTGGCCGGCCTCGCCGAGGCGGTCGCCCTGGCCGAACACCTCGGCGTCGACCCCCGCACCTTCCTCGACGCCATCGACGGCGGGCCGATCGGGCCGCCCTACGCCCGGCTCAAGGGCGACATGATGGTCGGCCGCGACTACACGCCGTCCTTCCCGCTGCACTTGCTCACCAAGGACGTCGACCTCGTCGCGGCGGCCGCCGCCGACGCCGGGCTGGACCTCCGCCTGCCGGCGGCCATCCGCAGCCTGCTCGTGGCGGCGGAGGAGGAGCACGGCGACGACGACATGGCCGCCGCCGTCGAGGCCCTCCGGCGCTAGGCGGTGTCCTGCACGTCGGGTGTGCGGATCTTCGAGTGAGGGGCGTCGCTGGCAAGGACGCAGGAGGAGGGCGCAGCCAGGGGCTGCGGTGACGACGAGGACGGCGTGCGCCCTAGACCCGATCGGACTCCACGGCCTCGGCCGGGGTCTGGCCGCCGCGCTCGGACCGCACCACCGCCAGGAAGCGCTCGATGGCGTGGACCGTGCGGTGTGCCCGCACCGACGGCAGGACGTCGAAGGCGTGCTGTGCCCGGGGCAGCTCGGCGTACACCACGGGCTGCGGCGACGACGACCGCAGGCGGGCGACGAACGACCGTGCCATCCCGACCGGGACGATCGTGTCGTTGGTCCCGTGGAGGACGAAGAACGGCGGGGCGTGCGGGCCGACGTGGCTGAGCGGCGAGGCCTGCTCCCAGGTCTCGCGGTCGTCGTCCGGCTGGGACTTGAACAGCAGCCGCGCGACGAACGGGCCGAGCGCCTTGGCGGACGTGCCGTCGCGGTTCAGGAAGTCGTAGACGCCGTACAGCGGCACCGCCGCGGTCACCGACGTGTCGGCGTCCTCGAAGCCGGGCTGGAACGCCGCCAGGCCGGGCGTGAGCGCCGCCAGCGAGGCCAGGTGGCCGCCCGCCGAGCCGCCCGAGATGGCGAGGAAGGACGGGTCGCCGCCGTAGCGGCCGATGTTGGCCCGCACCCAGGCGATGGCCCGCTTCACGTCGACGATGTGGTCGGGCCAGGTGGACCGCGGGCTGAGCCGGTAGTTGATCGACACGCATACCCAGCCCCGCTCGGCCAGGTGGCCCATCAGCGGGTTGGCCTGCGTGCGCTTCTCGCCCATCGCCCAGGCGCCGCCGTGCACCTGGAGCAGCACGGGGGCGGCGGCGTCGGCGGGCAGGTCCTTCCGCTTCCAGATGTCGAGGTGGTTCCGCACGCCGAACTCGCCGTAGGCCAGGTCGCGCTCGGACAGGTACCGCCGCCGGCCGGCGGTGAGGGCCGGCAGGGCGACGGCGCGCCGCGTCAGCGGGACGTCGGGCTGCGGGGTGAACGGCTCGGTGATGCGGTCGCGGTAGTGGGGGCCGAGCGCGTCGACGAGCGCCGCCTCCAGCACGTCCGCCGACCGGTGGGCCTCGCGGTGCAGCGCCCACAGGCCACCCAGCGACGCCGCCCCCAGGGCGAGGCCGAGCGCCCCCTGAGCGCTGCGCAGGCTGCGGCCGTTCTTCGCCGCCCAATACGCGGCGGTCGCGATCTGCAGGGCCGCAACCTGCAGCGGGAGCTCGGACGTCGGCAGGCCGACGGCGAAGGCGTAGGACGCCAGCGGCGGTTCCTTGCCGGCGGGGCGCACCGCGTTGACCGTCGTGGCCAGGCCCCGCAGGCGGGACAGCAGGAACCGGTTGGCGGGCTGCATCGGCGCTCCTCGGGCCTCGGCAACGTCCCACCGACAGTAGACCGGGTCCGTCCGACGGCGCGAAGACGGTTGGGCGGCCCGCGTCGGTGGCATCCTGACCGCCGTGAGGATCGACAAACGACTGGCCTGGCGCTTGTTCGGCACACTGGCCGGCCTCGCCGCCGGTGCCGCCGCCCGCAGCCTGCTGCGGAAGAGCTGGGTGAAGACCAGGGGCTCGGACCCGCCCACGAACCCGGCCGCCCCCGGCGTCACCTGGGGCGATGCCCTCGGGTGGACGCTGGCGTCCGCCGTCGCCCTCGGCGTGGCCCGCCTGGTGGCCCAGCGCGGCGCCGCCGAGGCGTGGCGGGCCGCCACCGGCGCCTACCCGGAGGACATCGAGGACGTCAGCCCCTGAGGCCCGGCGCGACGAGGCCCCGGCCCCCGTCGAGGGGCCGGGGCCTCCTGCGCGTGCGGATCACTGCAGGATCGACTCGTCGACCGGCCCGATGACGGCGAGCGTGCGCTGCCCGCCGAACACCCGGGCGGTCACCCGGGCCACGTCCTCGATGGTCACCGCCCGGATCCGGGACAGCTGCTCGTCGATGGGGACGACCTCGTCGCGCGCCATCAGTGAGCGGCCGAGGCGCGCCATGCGCGAGCCCGAGTCCTCCAGCCCGAGGACCAGCGAGCCCTCGATGAAACCCTTGGCCACGGCCAGCTCGGCCTCGGTCACGCCCGAGGTGGCCATCTTGCCCACCTCGTCGTCGACGACCTTCATCAGCTCGCCGGCGCGGGCCGGGGCGGTGCCGGCGTAGATGCCGGCCGTCCCCGAGTCGACGTAGGCCGAGGCCCACGAGTACACCGAGTAGCAGAGGCCCCGCTCCTCGCGGACCTCCTGGAACAGGCGGCTCGACATGCCGCCACCCAGCACCTGGTTGGCCACCGTGAGGGCGTAGCGGTCGTCGTCGTGGTGGTCGAGGCCCCGCCAGCCCAGCGCGATGTGCGCCTGCTCGGTGGCCTCGGCGTCGTGCACCAGCGGCTCGGGCGCCACGTCGGGCGCCGTGCGCTGCGGGGCCGAACCGCCGACCGGCGCGCCCAGCGACCGCTCGAAGACGGCCGCCACGTGGTCGTGGTCGAGGTCGCCGGCGGCGGTCACGACCAGGTTGCGCGGCAGGTACCACGATCGGAAGAACTCGTCGATCTGGTTGCGCGTGATGGCCTCGACGGTCTCCCGGCAGCCGAGGACCTCGCGCCCGAGCGGGTGGCCGGGGTACATCGCCTCGGCCAGCAGCGTGTGCACGTGGTCCTCGGGCATGTCGAGGTTCATCAGGATCTCCTCGAGGATGACCTGCCGCTCGGCGTCGACCTCGTGGGGCCGGAACGCCGGGTCGGTCAGGACGTCGCCGAGGATCTCGAGCCCGAGGTCGCCCCGGGCCGCGGGCAACCGCGTGTAGTACGCGGTGTGCTCGCGGCTGGTGAAAGCGTTCATCTCGCCGCCCACCGCGTCGATCGCCTCGGCGATCTGGCGGGCCGAACGGGTCGACGTGCCCTTGAACAGCAGGTGTTCGAGGAAGTGCGAGGCGCCGGCCAGCGGCGCTGGCTCGTCGCGCCCGCCCACACCGACCCAGACGCCCACGGTCACCGACCGGGCCTCTGGCATCCGTTCGGTGACGACACGGACGCCGTTGCCCAGCCGGACGTCACGCACGTCGGCTTCGGACGTGGTGGGGGCCATCGCTCAGCGCCGGCGGCGGCGCCGGCGGTCGCCACCACCTCGCTCGCCACCGCGTCCCTCGCCGCCGCCGGCGGTCGCCGAGGCGGGGCCGAGGTCGCCGAACTCGCCGGCCACCTCGGCGTCGAAGGCGTCCTCGAAGGACACCCGCTCGCTCGGGGTGGACGACGGGGCCGCCGAGGACGAGCCGCCGTTGCCGTTCCCGCCGCCGGAGGACGACGTGCCCTCGGGCGCCGGCGAGCTGGCCAGGCTGAGCGAGACCTTGCCGCCGGGGTCGACGTCGTCGACGCGGACCTCGACCTGCTGGCCGAGCTCGAGCACGTCCTCGACCTTGTCGATGCGCTTGCCGCCGCCGATCTTCGAGATGTGCAGCAGGCCGTCACGCCCCGGGAGGATGTTGACGAACGCACCGAACTTGGTGATGTTCACCACCCGGCCGTCGTAGGACTGGCCGACCTCGGCCGTCGGCGGGTTGAGGATGAGCTGGATCTGGCGCTTGGCCTCTTCCACCGCACCCTTGTCGGTCGAGCCGACCGTCACCGTGCCGACCATGCCGTCGTCGTCGACGCTCACGTCGGCCCCCGTCTCGGCGGTGATGGCGTTGATGACCTTGCCCTTCGGGCCGATCACCTCGCCGATCTTGTCGAGCGGGATCTCGAACGACGTGATCTTGGGGGCGGTCTCGCCCACCTCGTCACGCGGCTCGGAGATGGCGTCGTTCATGACGGCCAGGATCTGTGTGCGGGCGTCGTAGGCCTGCGACAGCGCCTGGGCCAGTACGTCGGCCGGGAGGCCGTCGATCTTGGTGTCGAGCTGGAGCGCCGTCACGAACTCCTCCGTGCCGGCGACCTTGAAGTCCATGTCCCCGAAGGCGTCCTCGGCCCCGAGGATGTCGGTGAGGGTCGTGTACTTGCCCTCGGCGAACACCAGGCCCATGGCGATGCCGGCGACCGGCGCCTTGAGCGGCACGCCGCCGTCCATCATCGACAGGGTCGAACCGCACACCGACGCCATCGACGTCGAGCCGTTCGAGGCCAGGACCTCGGACACGAGCCGCAGCGTGTAGGGGAACTCGTCCATCGGCGGCACGACCGGCAGCAGCGCCCGCTCGGCCAGCAGGCCGTGGCCGATCTCGCGCCGCTTGGGCGAGCCCACGCGGCCTGTCTCGCCGTTGGCGTGCGGCGGCATGTTGTAGTGGTGCATGTACCGCTTCTTGTCGCGGTTGCCCAGGTTGTCGAGGAGCTGGTCCATCTTGGGCATGCCCAGCGTGGTCACGTTGAGGACCTGGGTCTCACCCCGCTGGAACAGGCCCGAACCGTGGGCCGTCGGCAGGATGCCGACCTCGGCCGACAGCGGGCGGATGTCGCGGGGGCCACGGCCGTCGATGCGGGCGCCCTCCTCGACGATGCGGCGGCGGACGATCTTCTTGAACAGCGCCTTGGCGGCGTTGTTGATCTCGCGCTCACGCTCGGGGAACTCGCCGGCCAGCTCGGCGATGATCGCCTTGGCGGCCTCGCCCTGGGCCTTCTCGCGGTCGGCCTTGAGCGTGATGCCCGCAACCGGCGCCAGCTTGTCGGTGCCGACGGCCTCGACGCGGGCGAACACCTCGTCGGCGTAGTCGACCTGCGGCTCCCACTCGAGCGGGGTGATCGTCCCGGCGGCCTGCGCCTGGGCGACGACCTCACGCTGGGCGTCGATCGACTCGCGGATCCACACCTTGGCCTTCTCCAGGCCGCCGGCGATCACGTCTTCCGTGACGTAGGGGGTGCCGTCCTGGTAGAGCCTCCAGGCGGCCTCGGTGCCGCCGGCCTCGACCATCATGATGGCGACGTCGCCGTCGTCGAGCTGGCGGCCGGCGACGACGAGCTCGAACGTCGACTCCTCGCCCTGCTCGTAGGTCGGGTGCGGCACCCAGGTGCCCTCGGCCGTCCAGGCGATGCGCACGGCGCCGATCGGGCCCTCGAAGGGAATGCCCGACACCATGAGTGCCGCCGAGGCGCCGTTGATGGCGAGGACGTCGTAGGGGTTGTGCCCGTCGACGCCGGTCACCGTGACGACGACCTGGGTCTCGTTGCGGTAGCCGTCGGTGAAGCTCGGCCGCAGCGGGCGGTCGATGAGCCGGCAGGTGAGGATGGCCAGGTCGGTGGGCCGGCCCTCACGGCGGAAGAAGCTGCCGGGGATGCGCCCGGCGGCGTACATGCGCTCTTCGACGTCGACGGTCAGGGGGAAGAAGTCGATGCCCTCGCGGATGTTGCGCGCCGCGTTGGCGGTCACCAGGACCTGGGTCTTGCCCAGGCTGGCGACGACGGAGCCCTGGCTCTGGAAGGCCAGCTTGCCCGTCTCGAACGACAGGGTCTGGTCGGTGCCCGACACGGGCGCCGACACGACGATGGGATCTGCCATCGGTCGCTACTCCTCTCCGGCGGCATCTGTGCCACCGGGTATCGGGGCGGCGAGGCCAGTTCCCAGTCGGCGGCCCCCAGCGGTCTGTGGGAACGGGCGACTGACAACTGACCGGTACACCGCCGAATGTCTTCGTGTACCGGAGCCGGGATCCACCCGGCTCACGGGATATTGCGTACCAGTATGCGACAGGAGCGGCCCTTCCGGGCCGCTCCCGTGCGAAAGCCTCTACCGGCGGAGGCCGTTGGCGGCGACGATCGCCCGGTAGCGCTCGACGTCGTTGGACCTGACGTAGTCGAGGAGCCGCCGGCGGCGGCCCACCACCTTCAGCAGGCCTCGCCGGCTGTGGTGATCCTTCTTGTGGGTCGACAGGTGCTGGTTGAGGTGGTTGATCCGCGCCGTCATGATCGCGATCTGCACCTCGGGCGAGCCCGTGTCGGTGTCGTGGAGCTTGTGGTCGGCGATGATGCTCGGCTTGCGGGCATCGATCTCATCGGACACTACGTGTCGTTCCTTCGCACTGGGTGACTGGTTACCCGGCCCCTGACCGGCTGGGCCTGGCCCGGAGCAGCTGTCCAGGGTAGCGGCCGCGCACGCCGAGTGGCGAAACACCGCGCTCAGGCCGGCTCGGCCATCGGCTCGGGCGGCTCGGCCCCGGGCTGCGAGACGCGCCACGTGTAGCGGGCCGGGCGGTGGCGATCGGTCCCCGGGCGGAGCATGACCGGCGGCGTGAGGCGCCGGACCCAGGCGTGGGGGCCGAGGAACGCCTCCTCGACGTCCGCCGCGGTGGCGTTCGGCGTGAGGCCCGCCGCCCCCATCGCCGCCGCCCGGACCCGGGCCAGGGGCCCGTCCAGCAGCTCGGCGATGACGGCGGGCAGCGTCTCCGGGTCCTTGAGGACCCACGAGTGGGTACCGCCCTCGATCGTGACCAGGGTGCCCTTCGCCCGTCGGGCGGCGTCGACCGCGGTCGGGTACGGCACCGCGATGTCCCGGTCGCCGTGGATGACGACGACCGGGATGCGGTTGTCCGCCAGCGCCTCGAGCATGCCGGTCGTGCCGGGCGAGCGGATCAGCGAGATGGCTGGCCCCAGCAGGCGCCACGGCCGGGTGGCGTGCCCGACCAGCGTCGGGACGATCAGCCGGCCGAGCTTGGCGGCCTGTCCCGGGTCGCGCAGCCAGGGCAGCGTCGACAGGGTGTCGAGCGCCAGGAGGACCGCCACGCCCACCAGCACGGGCGGGGCGAACCGGGCGACGTTGATGAGCCGGTCCCAGGTGTCGCCCACGGCGGCGTCGATGAGGACGACGGCGATGGCCCGGTCCGGCCGCTCGGCCGCCAGCTGGGCCACGAGGCGGCCGCCCATCGAATGGCCGGCGAGGACGGCCCGGCGCACGCCCAGCTCGTCCAGCACGCGGGCCAGCAGCCCGACGTAGGCCCCGAGGTCGGCGCCGTCCGTGGGGAGGCCCTGGGTGCCGCCGTGACCGGCGACGTCGACGGCGATGACCTTGAACCCCATCCGCACCAGGCGCGACAGCGTCTGGGCGTAGAGGATCCCCTCGGCCGTGAAGCCGTGGACCAGCACGACCGGCAGGCCCTGCCCGCACACGGCCACCCCGACCCGGTGGTCGTCGTCCAGGACGATCTCGTGGCGCGCCAGCCGTGGGACGACGACGAGCGGCTCCCCGGCGGCCGGCGGCGCGCCCCGGACCGGCCCCACGACGGGCTCCGCGACGGTGTCCGGCCCCTCCTTGGCGATCTCGGGCACCGAGGCGGCCATGGACGTCAGGCGACGCCGAGGGCGCGGCGGGCGTCGTCGCAGTCGCGCTCCATCTGCTCGATCAGCGCCGCGACGGAGTCGAACCTCACCTCGCCGCGCAGGCGGACGACGAACCGCACGCGCGCGGCCTCGTCGTAGAGGTCGCCGGAGAAGTCGAGCAGGTGGGCCTCCAGCAGGCTGTAGGGCTGGTCCTCGTAGAACGTGGGGCGGCGGCCCAGCGAGATCGCCGTCGGGTGCACCGAGCCGTCGGGCCGCTCGTACCACCCGGCGTAGATGCCGTCGGCGGGCAGCAGCACGTTGCCGGGGGCGGACACGTTGGCCGTCGGGAACCCGAGCTCGACACCGCCACGGGCGTCCCCCCGCACCACCACCCCGCGCACCTCGTGCGGGCGCCCGAGCAGGCGGGCGGCGGCGGCCACGTCGCCGGCGGCCAGCAGCCGGCGGATGCGGGTCGACGACACCTGCTCGCCCTCGGGAGCCTGCTCGCCGTCGACGCCGAGCAGGCCCATCCCCTCGACGGCGAAGCCGGCCTCGGCGCCGAGCTTGCGCAGCAGCGGGACGTTGCCGGCCCGGCCCCGCCCGAAGTGGAAGTCCTCGCCGACGACCACCACGCGGGCGTTGAGGCAGTCGACGATGACCTCGCCGACGAAGTCCTCGGCGCTCTCGAGGCTGCGGGCCTCGTCGAACGTCACGACCAGGCAATAGTCGACGCCGGTCTCGGCCAGGAGCTCGACCTTCTGCTCGATGTCGGTCAGGAGCAGGGGCGCCGAGTCGGGCCGGACCACCGACGCGGGGTGCCGGTCGAACGTGACGACGGCACTGGCCAGGCCGGCCTCGGCGGCCCGCCGGCGAACCTCCGAGATGACGGCCCGGTGCCCGAGGTGCACGCCGTCGTAGGCCCCGATGGTGACCGCGGTGCCGGCCGGGGGGCGGGGGCAGGCGGACTGGTCACGCAGCACCTCCATCGCGGCGGAGCGTACCCAAGGCCGCGACGCGCGGGACATCCGCGGCGCGCGCCCTGATGCGGGACGAGGCCCGGACGAACACCGCCACCCAGGCGGCCGCGACCCCGGCGAGCAGGGCATGGACGACCCAGGCGAACCAGGCGTCGCCGTCCGTCGTCTCCCGCAGCAGGAAGTCCTGCTCGGGCCCGAACGTGACCTGTCGATTCCCGGCCGGGACCTCCGGCTCGCCGATCTCGGGGTCGGCCGGCAGGTAGACGGGCACGGCCATCATCTCGCCGCCCCGGTGCAGCCGCAGCACGGTCTTCCATCGGCCGTTGACGGGGACCGCCCGCTCGGTGGCGTACTCGCCGGGGCCCACCCGCTCCATCGCGGCGATCACCATGCCGCCGCCCTGCCAGCTCATCGCCTGGAACCAGCGGGCATCGGCGGCGGCGTCGTCCGGATCGAGGCGCACCCGCAGCTGCGCCCACTCGATGTCGCCCGTGTCCCCGGACGGCTCGACGGTGAGGTCGGCGACGACGTCCCCCACCGGTCGCGGCATGGGCAGGGCCAGGGCGACGAGGACGGCGGCGCCACCCAGCGCGACGGCGGTCGTGGGCAGCCGTCGCCCCGCCTGCGGAGGCTCCCCCGCCAGCACGCCGGCGAAGGCGGCGCCGACGAGCGCCACGCCGACCCCCACCGCAGCGCTGAGGATCACGGCGTCGGGCAGCAGGTTCGTGGTCCACGGCTGGTGGGCGCCCTGGTTCCACCACCACTCCCCGGCCAGGCCCAGCGTTCCCACGCCCACGCCGGACGCCACGGCGAAGCGCAGGCGCCGGCCGGTGCCCAGCGCGAGGGCGACGACCTCGACCACCACGGCTGACACGATGTACACCCCGCCGGCCCGGGTGTCGATGGCCTCGCCGCGGTCGGCGAGGATGCCCATGCGGGCCGCCGCCATCACCACGCCGAGGGCGAGCGCCCGGCCCGGACCGCACGCCAGCCGGACGACCACGAACGTGAAGCCGGCGACGATCGTGACCAGCAGCGGCAGGAACATCTGCTGGAACTGCGGCACGCCGAACTCGAACTCGGCCTGCGGGGCCGAGAGGCCGAGGATCGTGAGCCCGGCGGCCACCAGGTGGGCAAGCCGCGCCGGGATCGACCCCCGGGGCGACACGCCCGCCTCGGCCAGCACCAGCCAGGCGGCCAGCGGCGTGAAGGTGGCGCCGAGGATCATCAGCATGTGGGTCGGGCTCCACATGGTCACGTCGATGCCGTACTGCTGGTGCCACAGCTCGTCGAGCGGGAACCCGCCCAGCGCCGAGGCCCCCAGTACCGCCAGCGGCAGCGTCGACCACGGCACCCGCAACGCCCTCCAGCGCAGCGGCGTGTCGACGCCCGTGGCGGTGGCGGCGACGATCCCGACCGCGGACGACAGGAAGATCAGGCCCAACCCGACGACGATCGATGTGTGCGGGGCGGTCATGAGCGCCTTGTCGCGCCCCAACGCGATGTGCCACCAGACGTCGCTGTAGAACCCCTCGCCGGCCACGAGCAGGCCGAACGCCGCCGTGCCGAACGTCGCCACGGCCCACCCGGGCAGGCCGGTCAGGCGCTCCAGAGCGTCGGGGACGCGCTCCAGCGCGCTCCCCCGCCCGAACACCAGCAGCAGTACGACCACCACCCCGAACGCGACGAGCAGGAACGTCAGTGCGTCCCAACTCGCCAGCTCGGACCCCCAGGCCTCACTGTCGATCATCGGTCCCCCTGTCGCGCGCCCCCAGGCGCGGTGTCTACCGCTCGGCCCGCCGTCGCCACCCGGGACGGCCTTCACCGGCCCTTACCGACCGTAACCTCTTGGCCCGCCGGTCAAGCCGACCGGTGGCCGAAGTCACACGGCGGTCAGCGCCCGCCGGAGGTCCT
>Ga0126306_10000381_pt1 | contig 19915 bp, 23 predicted proteins | sample Plot27_FD_92592 | JGI IMG/M metagenome (GOLD analysis project Ga0126306, IMG submission 92592) | Serpentine soil microbial communities from UC McLaughlin Reserve, CA, USA - Plot27 | ecosystem: Environmental > Terrestrial > Soil > Grasslands | place: USA: UC McLaughlin Reserve, Lake County... | reverse complement strand
TCACGTGGTCGATCAACCTCGCCTCGACTGTACCCCGTAAGGTTCCCGCGCCATGCGCCCGGTCCACTACCTCGGGGTCTTCATCCCCGTCGCGATCGCCCTCGAGCTCGCGCACGCAAACCCCGTTCTGGTGTTCAGCGCGGCCGCACTCGGCGTGATTCCGTGCGCCGCCGTGATGGGCGAGGCCACCGAGGCGATCGCCGCCAAGACCGGGCCCGGAATCGGCGGCCTCCTGAACGTGACGTTCGGCAACGCCCCGGAGCTGATCATCGCCTTCTTCGCCCTGCTCGAGGGTCTCCAGGAGGTCGTGAAGGCATCGATCGTCGGCTCAATCATCGGCAACGTGCTGCTTGTGATGGGCGCCGCGTTCGTGGTGGGCGGGTGGTCGCGCGACAAGCAGACCTTCAGCCAGACCGCCGCGCACGCGCAGTCGGCGATGCTCACGCTCGCGCTGGCGGCACTGATCTTCCCCGCGCTCTTCCAGCTGATCCATGGGGGCAGCCTCCCCGGCGTGGGCGACGAACACGTGGACTTCGGCTCGGACCTCGAGAAGCTCTCGCTCGGCGTCGCGCTCGTGCTGCTGGTGAGCTACGTCGCGGGGCTGTGGTTCTCACTCAGGACGCACCGCGCCGTCTTCAACCCCTTCGGCAACGAGGACCAGGAGGAGGAAGCCCACTGGCCGGTCCGTCGCGCGGCGATCTACCTGGCGCTGTCGGCCGTGGCCGTGGGTGTGATGAGCGAGGTGCTCGTGGGCTCGATTAGCGAGGCCTCCGAGGACATCGGCCTGTCCGAGTTCTTCGTCGGCGTGTTCGTGGTGGCGATCGTGGGCAATGCGGCCGAGCACTGGGTCGCGGTACTCGTGGCGGCCAAGGACAAGATGGACCTGGCCGTGAACATCGCGATCGGCTCGAGTGCGCAGATCGCCCTGTTCGTGGCGCCGCTGCTCGTGCTGCTCTCGTTCGTGGTCGGCGACGATCCGATGGCGCTCGTCTTCAACGGCTACGAGCTGGGCGCGCTGCTGTTCGCGGTGCTGATCGCCAACCTGGTCACCCAGGACGGCGAGTCGAACTGGTTCGAGGGCGTGCAGCTGCTCGCCCTCTACGCCGTGCTCGGGCTGGTCTTCTACTTCGCCTGAGCGGACAGTTCGCGCACGGCCTCCGCGGCCGCGCGCGCCATCCGCAGCAGCACCGGGCGGTCCACGTTGTCGGCGGTGTCGCAGGCGAGGTGGAAGCAGGCGTCCCGCGGCCGTCCGCCGGGGCCGCGCTCCGAGGAGCCGGTGTAGAGGCCGTTCACGGGCACACCCGCCTCCTCGAAGGGAGCGTGGTCGGATGAGCCGCCCGCGCCGATCTTCCCGAGCGGGCCTGCGGCCGCGCGGCGCAGCACACGAGCGAGGCGGGCGTCGCCGTCGGCGTAGAGCGCGGGGAGGGGATTCGGCGATCCGACCATGTCGAAGTTGAGGTACGCGCGGATTCCCTGCCGCTCCTCGCGGCCGAGCGAGCGCACGTAGTGGCGCGAGCCGAGCAGCCCGAGCTCCTCGGCGCCCCAGAACCCCAGCCGCACACGTGCGCCCGGCGGATCGGGCCCGATCGCCTCGGCCAGCTCGATCAGCGTGGCGGCGCCGCTGCCGTTGTCGTTGATGCCGGGCCCGCCCGCCACGGAGTCGAGGTGGCCGCCCGCCATCACAACGCGTCCCTTCTCCCCGCCTGGCGTCTCGGCGATCACGTTCTGCGTCTGCCGGCGCTCGGAGACGGCGTCGACCTCCAGGCGCACCTCCGAGTTGTCGCGCACCGCGCGCGTGGAGACGAGCACCACCGCTATCCGTATGCCGGGCACGGCCAGCGTGCCGCTCGGGACGCCGCGGCGCGTGAGCACGTCCTCGTAGACGACCAGCGCCGGCGCTCCCGCTCGCTGCGCGTTCAGCGCCTTGATCCGGAAGAAGCACACGCCGCGTCCCACAAGCGGCAGCTCGCCGCTGCGGAGCTTCGCGAACTCGTCCTCCGAGCATCCCTCGTCGAGCCCGCGCAGGCGCCCGCCTGCCCGCCCCGAGCCCGAATAGCTCAACACCTGGAAGTCGCGCGCACGGCGCAGGCTGCGGCCGCCGATGCTCATGGTCGCGCGCTTCAGCTCGAAGTACGGGAACGTGACCGGCTCTACCTGCACCCGCCAGCGCGCCTCGCGCAGGCGCGCGGCCACGTAGTCCACGGAGGCGCGGTAGCCCGGCGTGCCGGCGGCGCGCGTGCCCCCGTTCTCGTCCGCGATCTCCTGCAACGCGTGCAGGTGCTGCCCCAGCTCCCCTTCAGTGATCTCAGCCGGGGGCGGCGGCGCGGGCGGCTCCGGTTCGCTCTCGCTCCCCGAGTCGCAACCCACCAGCACGGCCGCGACGAGCAGGAGCGGGAGCAGGCGCACCCACGGTGTTCTACCCGCCCGCCGCGGCAGCCGCGAACCCGGACGGCGGCCGGTGCAGCTCGCTCGCGCTCACGATTCGGTCCACGAGCCCGTACTCGACGGCCTCCTCAGCTCCGAAGAAGCGGTCGCGCTCCATGTCCTCGTGCACCTGCTCCGCGGTCCTGTCGGTGTGCCGCGCATAGATCTCCTCGAGCAGGCGGCGCAGCTCGAGCACCTCTCGGGCGTGGATCTCGATGTCGGACGACTGTCCCTGGAAGCCGGACGACGGCTGGTGGATCAGGATGCGCGCGTTCGGCAGCGTGAGGCGCTTGCCGGCCGTGCCGCCGGCGAGGATCAGCGACCCGGCGGACATCGCCATCCCGTAACAGATGGTCTGCACGTCGGGGCGGATGTACTGGATCGTGTCGTAGATCGCGAGCCCGGCGTGCAGCGAGCCGCCGGGCGAGTTCACGTAGACGGACACGTCCTTGTCCGGGTCCTCGGACTCGAGATGCACGAGCTGAGCGACCACGAGGTTGGCGATCTCGTCATCGATCGGGCGACCGATGAAGACGATCCGCTCGTTCAGCAGGCGCGAGTAGATGTCAAACGAGCGCTCGCCCCGGGAGGTCTGCTCGACCACCATCGGGACGAGGGAAGTGTGGACGTGTCCGATCTGCATGTGGATCTCCTTTCGCCGCCCGCCCGGCGAGCGCGCTAAGCTGCAACTACCTGGTTGCACCACAATAGCAACCGATTGGTTGCACTACGGAGGCCTAGATGGATCACACGGTTGAGCGAGAGTTGACGGTGCCGGTGGAGGCGGAGGAGGTCTGGCGCTCGCTGGCGGAGCCGGAGTGGCTCGGCGAGGACGCCACCATCGAGCTGCGCGAGGCGGGCGAGGTGCACGCCGGCGAGCGCGAGGGCTTCGTGGAGGAGGCCGACGCGCCGCGCCGGCTTGTGTTCTGGTGGAGCGCGCCGGGCGAGGAGGCCACCCGTGTGGAGATCGACCTCCACGAGCTGGGCGACGGCACGCGCGTGCGCGTGACCGAGTCGCGTCCGCTCGCGATCCTGGACGGGCGCGATCTGGCGATCGAGTTCGGCGGCGGCGGGCTGGAGCTCGGCGGCGGAGCCGGCCCGGTCGCGCTGGCCGGCGCGCTGCACTGATGCCCGACGCGGTCGACGCGGTATTCGCGGCCCTCTCAGACGGCACCCGTCGCAACCTCTACTCCCTGCTCGGCCAGCACGGCGAGGCCAGCGCAACCGACCTCGCTCGCGAGCTTCCCGTGAGCAGGCAAGCCGTCCAGAAGCACCTCGGCACGCTCGCCGGCGCGGGACTCGTGGCAACCAGACGATCGGGTCGCGAGGTGCTCTACCGCCCGACTCCCGCCCCGATGTCCGAGGCGCTCGAGTGGATGGCGGAGGTGGGTTCACAGTGGGATGACCGGCTGGCCGCGCTCGAGCGCCAGCTGGCCCAGGGCCGTAGCCTGTCCGCATGACGTCGCTGGCGGTCGGATTCGGGCTCGGCTTCTTCGTGGGCGCGCAGCCCGGGCCCGTCTCGCTGCTCTGCATCCGCAGCGTGCTGCGCGGCGCGCTGGCGAGCGGGATCGCCATAGGCGCGGGCGCGGCGCTGATCGACCTGCTCTACGCCGGACTCGGCCTGGCCGGCGCGGCGAGCCTGCTCGAGGCCGACGCCCTCCGGCTCGCCTTCGGCCTGAGCGGCGCGCTCGTGCTCGGCGTGATCGGCGCGCGCACCCTGTGGGCGGCATTCCGCGTCCGTCTGGGCGGCGAGGCCGAGGAGGAGGTGGCGTCCCCCCGGCGCGCCTTCATGACCGCCGTGGCGGCCACCGCCTCGAACCCGCTCACCATCGCCACCTGGGCCGCGATCTTCACCGCCGCCTCGGCCGCTGCGGTGGGCGACGCCGCCACCTCCGCGAGCGGCGCCGCGCTCATGCTCGCTGGCGTCGCGCTCGGCACGCTCACGGCCTTCACAGCGCTCTCGCTGCTGATCTCCGCCGTGCGAGGCCGCTCGGGCCCGCGCCTGCTGGCGACCGTGGACGTCGTTGCGGGCACTGGGCTGCTCGGGTTCGCAGGCCTGCTCGGCTGGCGCACCCTGCACGAGTCCTAGCGGTGCACCGACGCCGCTCGCTCGGCCCGCTTCGTCTCGGCGTCCGGATCATGCCTGTCGGCGCGTAGCGAGAACAGGATTCCGAGCGTGAACGCCACCGCGATCACCACGAGGCTCTCCCCCGGCCCAACCTTCACCAGGTCCTCGATCAGCAGCTTTACGCCGACGAGGCCGAGCACGATCGCGATCGTCTCGTCGAGGTAGCGGAAGCGCGCGATCAGGCTCTCCACGAGCACGAACAGCGCGCGTAGGCCGAGCAGCGCGAACACGTTGCCCATCCAGATCAGAAGCGGGTCGCGCGTGATCGCGAAGGCGGCCGGGATCGAGTCGATCGCGAAGGCGATGTCGGCGAACACGATCGCCGCCAGGCAGAGGAAGATCGGCGTGGCGTAGCGTCGGCCTTCCTTTTTCACGAACCAATGGCCGCCGTGGAACTCGCCGGACACCGGATAGACCTTCCGGACGAGGCGCACCATCAGGTTCCTGTCCGGATCGACGTTCTCCGCCACACCGCGCCAGATCCGGTACGCCAGCACGATCAGCAGGACGCCGAGCACGTAGATAAGGACGTGGATGCGCTCGAGCAGCTCCGTGCCGGCGAGGATGAAGATGCCGCGCAGGGCGAGCGCGGCGACGATCCCGAAGAAGAGCAACCGCGGCCGGTACTCGTACGACACGCCGAAGTAGGCGAACAGGAGCAGGAAGACGAACAGGTTGTCGAGCGACAGCGAGCGCTCGATCAGGTACACCGTGGTGTAGGTGACCGCGTCCTCGGTGCCCTCCAGCAGCAGGACGGGGATTGCCGCGAGCAGGCTGAGCGCGAGCCAGCCCACCGACCACCAGGCCGCCTCCCTGAAGCTCGGCTCGCGCCCACGCGCGAAGAAGTGGAGGTCGAGCCATAGGAAGAAAATGAGGGCGGCGATCAGCGCCGCCCACGGAGCTATGGACCCGAGTTCCACGACCGGCACCTTAGAGTGAGGGCATGCTTGGTCATGTCGCAGTAGGCACCTGGAGTGGCGGCCGTTTCATGCGCTTCGGCGAGCCGATTTCCGACGAGCGCCTCGAGGCGCTGCTGCGGCCGGGCGGCGGAATCAGCACGCTGATCACCGCCGACGCCTACGGCGCCGGCGAGGCGGACACGCTCCTCGGCCGCGCCCTCGCCGGTGTTCCGCGTTCGGACTACGCGCTGGTAGGCGCGGTCGGCCACGACTTCTACGAGGGCGAGCGCGAGGGCCCCAAGGGCTACCCGCGCTTCACCGACCCGCGCCTGCGCGGTCCCGAGGGCTACCGCGACTACCTGCGCATGGCGGCCGAGCGCAGCCTCGAGCGCTGCGGCGCGGACTCGTTCGACCTGCTGCTGCTCCACAACCCCGACCGGCGCGGGTTCGAGTCGCCGGAGGTCTGGGGGGCCCTGCGCGAGCTGCGCGACGACGGCCTCGCCCAGGGGCTCGGCATCGCGCCCGGCCCCGCCAACGGCTTCACGCTCGACGCGATCGGCTGCTTCGAGCGCTACGGCGAGCTGATCGACTGGGCGATGCTGATCCTCAACCCGTTCGAGCCCTGGCCTGGGGAGCTTGCGCTCGGGGCCGCCGCGCAGCACAACGTGAAGGTGCTCACGCGCGTGGTGGACTACGGCGGCCTGTTCCACGACGACGTGCTCCCCGGGCATGGCTTCGACGCCCACGACCACCGCGGCTTCCGGCCGGAGGGCTGGGTCGAGGCCGGACGCGAGCGGCTCGAGCGCATCCGCCCGATCGCCGAGCGGCACGGGCTCACGACGCTCCAGCTCGCGTGCGTGTGGAACCTCTCCCATGAGGTGGTTCAGTCGGTCGCCCCGACGCTGATCCAAGAGCCGGGCGACGAGGCCAAGCCGATCGAGCGCAAGCGCGAGGAGCTCGCGGGGGTTCCGGCCGAGCCTGTGTTGAGCGACGAGGAGATCGCCGAGATCCGCGCGGTCGGCGACAACCGCGGCTCGATGCTGCTCAAGGGCGCCACGCCGGACCACGAGGGCGAGGAACGGCCTGACCGCTGGGAGCTCACGCCCGAGCACGAGGAGCTGGCCGCCCGCTGGGGGATCGAGCCCGAGCGGGACCTGCGCAAGAGCGCCGCGCCGGTCTAGGGGCGCTGCAGCAGTTCGGCGCAGCGCTGGAGCGCGTCGGTGTCCTCGGGGGGCGCCTTGTCCAGGCAGTCCGAGTACTCCTGGAAGTCCTGCGCCTCGGGGGTGGTGGTGCTGCCGTCCGAGCCCGGCGGCTCCGCGGCCCCGCCGCCGCTGTCGCCGCCCACCACGCCGTCGAGGCCCGTCCCGCCAAGCGAGTCCGTGAGCGCTGAGAGCGGCCGCGCGTTCGCGGGTGCCTCGATCTCCTGGTCGCCGTTCACCTTCGCGAACTCCACCTCGAACTCGATCGAGCCGGACTGGATCCCGCCGAGCGACTGGCGGCTGTCCTCCGGCACGTCGAACTCGATCCTGCCGGCCACGCGCCGGATGATGTCGTCGTCCTTGCCGACGTAGACGTGGAAGGTGGGGTCGCGCACGACCTCGCCGACCTTGCGGATATCCGCCTCGCTGAGGGGCTTCGGGGGCGTCTGGCCCGTTGCGCCGCCGAACGCCGGGCCGGACTTGCGCACGAACTCGTTCAGGTTGCGCATCACGGCCTCCACGTCGAGCCTGCCTGACACGTGCCGGGTCTTGACCCCGGCGATCTCCTCGTCGCCCTCGTCCTTGGCCTCCGCGAGCCAGCTGCGCGGGTCGAGGCCGAGGCCCTTCAGCGAGCCGCGCTTGTCCTTATTCTCAGCGATCGAGCGGTTTGCCTTCGCGACCTGCGACTCCGGCTGCTCGTAGTAGATGTCCTGGAACTTCACGAACGCCCGGTCGCCGGTGGAGAGAAAGCCCGTCGTGACGGTCTGGCCGCCGCCGTCGGTGCCGATCTTCAGGTCGATGTCGACGGACGGCAGCTTGTCCTCGTTGGTGCGGAACGGGCCGGAGGCGGTGATCCGCACGGGCTTGTCCAGCCCCGGGGTACCCTTCAGCTGGATCGCCGCGTCGAGCTTCAGGTCCGCGCTCTTGATTGACGAGCTGAACGCCTTGTCGAGCACGTCCTGGACGTTTTCCGTGTCGTCATCGCCACCGCAGGAGGCAAGCGCCAGCGTGGCGAAGAGCAGAAGGAGGAGCGGACGACGCACGCGGCGCAGACTAGCTGGGCTACCGCAACTCGACGCAATCCCGGACGTTGGATGACCAGATGGGGTACGTGAAGCGAATCGCAGGGATCTCCGCTGCGGCGGCGGTCGCATTTGTCGCGCCCGCCCAGGCCGGGCAGGTGACCATCGTGGATGGCAACCACGCCCAGCGGGTGGAGGACCCGGCGGTGCCGACACGCGCCGAGGCCGCGCTCGGCATGCCGAGCGTGGCGAGCGCCTCGCACGCCCGAGCCCGTGCCTCCAGCAAGCGCAGCCGCCGGGCGGTGTACTCGACGCTGCGCAGGGAGCTGCGCCGCGAGCACATCACCCGCCGCGAATACCGGCGCTGGCGCGCCACCTACGTGCGCTCCGTGCGCACCCTGCGGCGGCTCAGCGGTGCGCGCGCGACCCAGCTGCGATACGTGCTCACCTCCGTGGAGTCGCTGGCGCTGCGGCGACGGCTGGGCGCCACGCGCATGCCGGTCGCGTTCCTCCAGCTCGAGCGCAACCGCCAGTACTGGCCCAGGCTCCCCTACCCCGCCTCCGGCGACCAGGTGAGCTTCCGTGGCAGCGAGATCCTGTTCCAGTACTTCGCGGGCGAGGGCCTTCAGCTGCACCCGCTGTCCACCTTCAAGAAGGCCAACCATCTGCACGGCTTCTGCGAGCGCAAGGAGTCCAGCTGCGACGAGCAGGCGCTGCGCCGCATCCTCGACGAGATGACCGCGCTCGCGGTCAAGCGAGGAAGCGGTTTCATCGCCTGGGAGTACCTGTTCTATTTCGGCGGCGGCACGCCGCCCTGGATGAGTGGCATGGCCCAGGCCACCGGGATCCAGGCGCTCGGCCGCGCGGCGGCCCTGCTGAACGAGCCGAAGTACTTCGAGACCGCCCGGCGCGCCCTCGGCGCGTTCGAGACCGGACCGCCGAGCGGCGTGCGGACAACCGGCCCGCGCGGCGGGGTGCACTACCTCCAGTACTCGTTCGCGCCGCGCCTGTTCATCTTCAACGCGTTCCTCCAGTCGCTGATCGGGCTGCACGACTTCGGCCGGCTGGCGGACGACGAGCGTGCGCGGGGACTCTTCCGTGAGGGAGAGCCGGAGGCCCGCGAGGAGGTCCCGCTGAGCGACGTGGGCGACTGGTCGCTCTACAACTACGCCGGCCACGAGTCGAACAGCGACTACCACGAGCTGCTGCGCGAGTTCCTCCAGAGCATGTGCACGCGCCGGCTGGGCGCCCTCTACTGCGACTACGCCCGCCGCTACCGCGGCTACCAGGTCGATCCGCCGGAGCTCACGTGGACGGGCCCGGACCTGGCGACAGAGGACGAGCCCGCCTCGATCCGCTTCAACGTCTCGAAACTGTCGGCCATCGAGGTCACGATCACCAATCCGAACGGGAAGGTCGCCTTCAGCCGCCTCGCGACCTTCCGGCGCGGGAACGGCTCCTTCACCTGGACCCCGCGGGGGCCCGGCGTCTTCACCGTGAGCGTGGCGGCGAAGGAGTTGCGCACCGGCCTCGGGAAGCGCGACCGCGACAGCGGCGAGATCCAGGTGGATAACCGGCCGGGCTGAGGTAACTAGAGTGCGGCGCCTGATGGCGCCCCGCACCATCCTCTACACAGGGAAGGGCGGAGTCGGGAAGACGAGCGTCGCGGCCGCCACAGCACGAAGCTGCGCCGCCGCAGGACTGCGCACCGTGGTCCTCTCAACAGACCCGGCCCACAGCCTTTCCGACTCGCTCGAGGCCCCGCTTGGGGCCGAGCCGACGCAGGTCGGCGCGAACCTGTTCGGCCAGGAGGTGCAGGCCCAGGAGGAGATGGAGCGCCACTGGGACGGCGTGCAGGGCTGGCTCGGTGACCTGCTCGCCGAGCGCGGCATCGACCGCATCTCGGCCGAGGAGCTGACCGTGCCGCCCGGCATGGACGAGCTCTTCTCGCTGCTCTGGATCAAGCGCCACCACGAGGAGGGCGAGTTCGACTGCGTGATCGTGGACTGCGCGCCGACCGGCGAGACGCTGCGCCTCCTGTCGTTCCCCGACGTGGTGACCTGGTGGCTCGAGCGCATCCTGCCCTCGCAGCGCAAGCTGGCGCCGTTCGCGCGCACCCTGTTCGACATGCCACTGCCCGGAGAGGCGGTGTTCGATGACGTCGAGCGCCTTGCGCGCAACCTCGTCGCGATGAACGGCATCCTGCGCGACGGCGCGCGCACGACCATCCGGCTCGTGACCAGCCCGGACCGGATGGTGGTGAAGGAGTCGATGCGGACCTTCACCTACCTGAATCTCTACGGCTATCTGACGGACGCGGTCGTGGTGAACCGTCTGCTGCCCCCGGACGGCTACTTCGCGGCGTGGCGGGAGGCACAGGAGGAGCAGCTGGCGCTGGTGCGCTCGGCGTTCGCGCCGGTGCCGGTGCTGACCGCGGACTACTTCGAGCGCGAGGTGGTCGGGCCCGAGATGCTCGACCGCCTGGCGGGCGCGGTCTTCCCGGACGAGGACCCGGCCTCGATCCTGTACGACCGGCTCTCGCAGGAGCTCGTCACGAACAACGGCAGCGCAACCCTGCGCGTGCGCGTGCCGTTCGCGGAGCGCGGCGACCTGAGCCTGAAGAAGATCGGGCTCGAGGTGATCGTGCGTGTGGGCGGCCAGAAGCGGACGATCATGCTGCCGCCGGCGCTGTCCGCGTACGCCGCGGCCGGTGCCCGCTTCGAGGACGGCGCGCTGGAGATCAAGTTCCAGAAGGACAGCGATGAAGCAGAGTGACGAGCCGCGCCGCGCCCCGGATCCCACAGCTCTCTTCGTGATGCTGGACGGGTTGCGGAGCGTGGCACCCAGAGAGCTGGAAGGTCAGGTGAACAACCTGATCCGCGAATTCCTCCTTACCCTGCGCTCGCTGATCGACTGGTACCTGGAGCGCCTCGACGGCGCTCCCCAAGAAACCAAGGTCGAGGACATCCCAATCGACTAGGGCCGGCCCGACGGGGACTGTCCTGGTTTAGGCGGCGTATAGGCGCTCTAGGCAGGATTGTCCTCGCGCCTACCCCTCGCGGCCGCCCTCCGGGAAGCGCGGCAGGTGGCCGCCCGCGTCGTGGAGGATCTTGCTCCAGAGGCGGCGCACCTGCTTCGGGTGGCGGTGCGCCACGTTGCGGAACTCACCGCGGTCGCGGCGGCGGTCGTATAGGCGCAGCTCCTCCCGGCGGTTGCCGGCGATCAAGAGCCAGCGGTCGTCGCCCGCGCTCACGTAGGTGTTGTAGGAGGAGGTCCTGTAGCCGCGCTTCTTGCGCGGCTGCCTGCCTCGGAAGAGCGGCGAGAGGTCCGCGCCGTTCATCCCCTGCGGCTCGTCGACGCCGAGCATCGACAGAACGGTCGGGCCGATGTCGTGCGTCGAGGCGTAATAGCTGCTCTTAGTGCCCTTCCCCCGACCCGCCGGATGGCGCATCACCATCGGCACGTGGGTCAGCTCCTGGTGCATCTCCGAGTAGCGCTTCCCCACCCAGCCGTGCTCGCCCAGCAGGACGCCGTGGTCGCTCACCAGGACGAGCAGCGTGTTGTCGGCCAGGCCGAGGTTCGCGAGGCGGTCGAGGAAGCGGCCGAGCCACACGTCCACGAGCGTGACCTCGGCGGCGTACAGCTGGCGCACGCGGCGCAGCATCCGCCGCGACAGGTCGATGTCACGGGTTCGGGCGGCCGGCGTCTCGAACGGCTGGATCGGCTCCAGTCCGCCCCCCACGCGTGCCGGTCCGTACATGTCGATCAGCCGCCGCGGCGCGTCCCATGGTTCGTGCGCGTCGAACGAGTCGACCACGAGCGCGAACGGCTGCGGGCGCTTGCTCGCCCAGTCGATCCAGCCCATCGCCTCGCGAAAGACCTTCGCTGCGTTGTAGTCCTTCTCATCCCGGCCGGGCGGGTTCATCGCGAGGTAGTTCGCCATCCGCCGCTCGGCGATGGTGCCCCGCATGGCCTTCGGCAGGTAATGGTCGAGCACACGGCGCGACGGCAGGCCGGGCGGCCGGCGCCGAACGGGCACCTGCCCCTCCACGAGCTCCACGCGGTCGAACTTCGCCCGGAAGCGCCTGTGGACGGGCAGCAGGAGGTGCGGGTTGTCGGTCACGTAGCCGGTCGTCCAGCCGGCCTTGCGGAGCGTCGCGGTCCACATCTCGCCGTCGCTGCCCACCGGCTCCCAGCCCGGCTGCGGGGGCAGGTCGTGCCAGCGCGGCCGCCAGCCCCTGAACGGGAAGGTCCGCTTCCCGGCCATGATCGCCCGCCGGGCGGGGATCGTGGGCATGCCCTCGGGATACGCGTTCAGGAAGCGCACGCCCTGGCGACCCACCTTGTCCCAGCCGGCGGTGCGGGCGCGGCTCCCGTAGATGTGGTCCGCCCGCAGACTGTCCATCACCACGACCACCACGTTCATACGGGCGGGAGCCTGTGCGCCTACGCCGCGACCGCCGAGCAGGGTGAGGCCCGCCGCCCCGGCTCCGCCGGCGCGTAGAAGCTCGCGTCGCGAAACGTCCGGCGGCATGCTCCCGGCTACCGGCCCTTGCTGATGTCTATCGAGCGGATCGCGCTCTCATCGGGTAGCTTGCCGAGCACCTCGCGGACGATGTCGTGGACGTCGCGCTCGTCGTGCCCGAAGTCGTCCAGGAACGACTTCAGCGCGGTGTGGGTGATCTTCAGCTGGGCGGGGGTGAGGTCGAGCCGGTAGGCGATCTCGTCCGGCCCGATCAGGTGCAGTTCGTCGTCGGCCATGAGTGCCGGACAGCGTACAAAGTAGGCTTGGCGCGTGGCCAAGACCTGGGTGCTCACCGGATCGCTCGACAACTTCCGCGCCACGCGCGAGCACGGATTTCGCGTGATCGGCGCCAAGGAGGGCCGGCGTGGGATGGCCGAGCAGATCGCCCCCGGGGACCGGATCGCCTTCTACGTGACGGGCGTCCAGGCCTTCGGCGGAATCGTCCGCGTGACGGGCGAGATGTACGAGGACCGCGAGAAGATCTGGCCCGGGAAGCCCGGCAAGGTGGACCCGTATCCGTGGCGCTTCGAGACCGAGCCCGAGATCATCCTCGACGATGATGACTTCGTGCCCGCGGTCGAGCTCGTCGGGCAGTTGGAGCACATCGGCAAGTGGCCCGCGGAGCACTGGCATCTGGCCTTCCAGGGCCAGCTTCGGGCGGTCTCCGAGGCCGACGCCAAGCTGCTCGAGCGCCGTATCCGCGAGGGCGCCCGCGCCGTGGCGTGATCCACGCGCGCCACTACACACTCGAGGAGGCCGCCGAGTTGCTCCCGAGGGCGGCCGCGTTGGTGGAGCGCATGCGCGTGGCCCGCAACCGGCTCGGCGACCGTGAGGCACGCGAGGCGCTTTCCGAGGCGGGCCCGACCAACGGGGGCGGCACACCCGGCCGGACCGTCTCCGAGGGCTTCCTCGAGCTGCGCGACTCCATGATCGAGCTGCGCGAGCTGGAGGTGGTGCTGCGAGACCTCGATCGCGGCCTGCTGGACTTCCCCTCGCTGCGCGACGGGCGCGAGATCTACCTCTGCTGGCAGGAGGGCGAGGACGCGATCGGCTACTGGCACGAGCCCGATGCCGGCTTCGCGGGACGCCGGAGGCTGGACGATGCCTGAGCTGGCCAACCGCGCTCTCCGGGCCGCGCGGCTGCTCAACTTCGAGCAGCGCGTCGCGGCGGCCGCCGCGCTCCTTCTGATCGTGAGCACCTTCGGCCCGTTCTCGTTCGTGGAGGCCGGAGAGCTGCTGCTCGCGGGCGGCGTGCTCGCGCTGCTGCTGGCGCGTGCCGAGGGCAAGCGCTTCCACCTGCCCTTCGGCGACGGAACGGTGATCGCCGCCGCCGGGATCTGGGCCGGCGCGCTGATCGTGGCGCGGCTCTTCGACCGTCCCCTCGGCCAGAACCTGCTGGCCCTGGCGTGCGCCGCGATCCTGTTCCTGGCGGGAGCTCGCGAGCGAGCCAAGCGCCCGGCCGACGACCTCCCGCCCGAGCACGAGACCCCGCCCATCCGCACGCGGCGCCCACCGCGCCGCCCCGGGGCCGCGTCCGAAGCGGTGACCAAGCCGCTTCCTCCGCCCGAGTTCAAGCCCTACGAGCCGCGCTCCGGCGAGCAGCTGCATCTCGGGCCCGACGACCCGGAAGACGCATGAGCGTGACACCCACGACAGCGCCCAACATCTGGAGGCTGGCGGCCAGCACGAGCGCCTCGGCCGAGCCGAGGCCGGTGGCCACCACCCCTGCCAGCGCCGCACCCAGCGCGAAGCAGCCGACCTTCACCCCCACCGCCGTCGTGAACACCTGCCCGTAGAGCGAGGGCGGCACTTTTTGCTGCCGCACCGCGAACTGGGCGGCGAGTGCCGGGCCGTCCACCATCGCGGCCAGCGACACCAGGGCAAGGAACACCGGGAGCGAGCCCGCGAGCGGCCAGGTGAGCATCAAGAGGCCGAAGGTCGCGTACCCGGTGAGCACGATCCGCTCCGGCGGAAAGCGCCGCTGGATGCGCACGAGACTCAGCGCGCCCAGCGTGGAGCCGACCGCGAACGCGGCCCACATGTATCCGGCGGCGCTCCGCTCCGCGCCCAGGTGCTCGACCGCGAAGAGCGGGAACGCGACGGTGAGCAGTCCTAGGCCGGCCATGCCGAACGCCGCGGCCGCCGTTACGCCGCGCAGCTGCGGCACGCGCACGATCTGGCGCAGGCCGTCGGCGGCGATGCTCCAGAGCGTGCGCTCGTCCGCCCGCTCGGGCGGCGAGTCGAGCCCCGGGATGCGCACGATCAGCGCCAGCGCGGCAAGCGCAAGGCCCGCCTCGACGATCAGCGGCGCCTCCGGGCCGACCACCGCGGACAGCGTGCCGGCGAGGGCCGGGCCGACCACGAGCGCCGCGTTGAAGCTCGTGGTCTCCACCGCGTTCGCCGGCGGCAGCAGCTCGCCGGGCACCAGTGCCGGGATCATGCTCGTGAAGCCGCCGAACGAGAGCGGGTAGGTGATGCCCGCGGGCAGCACGACGAGCGGGATCACCCACGCGGGCGCGTGGCCCACGAGCAGCACGAGCGCCACCAGCACGCACGCGATCACCAGCTGGTCGATCACCATCAGGGTTCGCCGGCGGCCGGTGAGGTCGAGCCACGCCCCGAGCAGGGGCCCACTGATCAGGCTCGGCAGCGTAATCGCCGCCACGGCCGCCCCCGCGAGCCCGGCGCTGTCAGTCCGCTCCAGGACCAGCAGAACCACGCCAACCGAGAACATCTCGTCGGAGACCCGCGCAAGCGTCGCGGCCGAGAGGAATTTGAGGTAGCCCGGCTGCGCGCGCAGCCCCCGGAGCGAGTCGCGGTCCATCAGCGCGCCGGCGGTATCGCCTGCCGGAAGCGAAAGCGGAAGTCGGGGTCGACCTGCTTCTTGAGCTCGCGCAGGCGCTCGAGGTTCGCGCCGTAGTACGCGCGCTGCCAGCCGTCCAGCTGAGGGTCGATGTAGTTCTGGTACGCCTCGCCGGAGGCGTGCGGCCGCAGCGCCCGCCAGACGCCGTTGATCCAGCGCCTGCTCGCCCGCCCCGCCGGTCTCCCGCTGAAGTAGGCCAGGTATTGGAGCGAGAACAGCATGTCGCGGTGGACGAACGCGGTGGCGTCGGCCTCCGGCCGGTTGAGCTCCCCGCCGTAGGCGTCGAGCAGCAGCGCGCCGGAGCCGAGCGAGGGGTTGCGCTGCCGCCGCTCGATCCAATCGATCATGAGTGCGCGCCCGCGTGGTCCGAGCTGCCTGTGGAAATAGTCCGACTTGGCGAAGAAGCTCGAGCGTGTGGAGCGGTGGCACGCCGACAGGCCGCCGTCGAGGCAGCCGGCCCAGCGCAGCACCAGCGAGAAGTAGCTCGAGCTGCCGCTGCTGAGGCTCGCCCCGGCCACTCGGGTGAGCGGCCTGATCAGCCTGTGCAGCGCCGCTGTCCCGCCGAAGTACTGGCCGAGCGCCGCCACGCGCGGCGGGCCCGAGCCGCCGGTGGTGCCGAGCGAGAAGATCGAGGTGAGCGCGGGCGGCGCCTCGGGCGCGAAGCGCTGCCACGCCGCGAGCGCCTCCTCGGCCTGAGACCAGGGCCACGACACGCTGAACCAGGCCGCCCCCGGCGCGCGGTGGGTCCTGAGGGTCAGCGCGGTGACGATGCCGAAGTTGCCGCCGCCCCCTCCGCGGCACGCCCAGAGGAGGTCCTCGTTGGTGTCGGCGTCCACGTGGCGCACGCGCCCGTCGGCGGTCACAACGCGCGCGGCCACGAGGTTGTCGCTCGTGAGGCCGAAGCGCCGCCCGGCGAGTCCGTGCCCGCCCCCGAGGGCGAGCCCGCCGATCCCAACGGACGGGCAGGAGCCGGACGGCACCGTCAGGCCGCGGCGGGTGAGGGCGCGCTGCACGTCGATCAGCTGCGCGCCCGGGCCCACGGTTGCGCGGCCACCGGCCACCCTGACTCCGCTCAGCTTCGAGAGGTCGAGCACGATCCCGTCGCCGGTGCTCGAGTAGCCGGCGTAGCTGTGGCCGCCCGAGCGGGCCACCACGCGCACGTCGAAGCGATCCGCCCAGCGGACGGCCGCCGCCACGTCGGCCGGGTTCTCCACCCGCACCACGGCATCGGGCCGCAGGCCCTCGAAGCGGCGGTTGTAGACGATCCGAGCGCTGTCGCGTGGCACGACCACCCGGCCGCGGACCGCCGACCTGAGCTCCCGAAGCGCTCGCTTCGAGATCCCCGACGCCTCCGTCGGCAGCCGCAGGAGGATCGCGCCGCCGGCAGTGCCTACGAGGAACTGGCGGCGGTCGAGTTCGGGCATCCGCTCATTCCAGCAGACCCCTGCGCATGGCCTCCGCCACCGCCGCGGCGCGCTCCGACACGCCGAGCTTCTCGTAGATGTGCTGAAGGTGGGTCTTCACGGTCGCCGTGCTGAGGTGCAGCGTGCGGCCGATCTGCGGTGCGCTCAGGCCCTCCGCGATCAGCGTCAGCGTCTCGAGCTCGCGGTCGCTCATCACGGGCCGGTCATGCGGCGCACGCAACCGGATCTCCCCGGCGACCCCGGCCTGGAGCTCGGCGGCCAGCACCGTCCGCCCGCGGGCCACCGCAGTGATCGCGTCGCAGAGCTCGCGGGCGTCGGCCTCCTTCGTCAGATAGCCGGCCGCGCCGTCCGCGAGTGCGGCATACACCTCGCAGGGATCGGCGTGCGCGGCGATGAGCACCACGCGCGTGCGCAGGCCGTCGCGTGCCACCGCATTCAGGACCTGCTCGCCCGACAGGCCGGCGAGCGTCCTGTCGATCACGGCCACGTCGGGCTGCTCCGCGCCGATCGCATCGAGCGCATCCCTGCCGTTGCCCGCCTGACCCACGAGCTCCAGCTCCGGACGCTCGCGTATCGCCCGCGCTATCGCATCTCTGTAGAGAGGCTGGCCGTCCGCAGCCAGAACGCGCACTCGCCGTCCTGGCCTGGCACGAAGTCCCTCACTGGGAAAGATTCATGAGTTGTACCAGTCAGTGGGACGTTTTGCTCTAAGACTCCTGAGCATGCTCGAAGTGCATCAGCACCGCCGTCGTGGTGATGCCCTCCTCGCCCGACTCCTTCAGCCGGGAGGCGCTGGCCGCGCCGATCTTCTCCACCTCGGCGAGCACGCCGGCGAGCAGCTTGGTCATGTCCTTCCACCCCTGCTCGTCCAACGCGAGCGCGTTGTGCGAGAGGTGGCGATCGGGGCGTGCCTCGAACGTGCCCGCCTTGATCGCGCCGGACACGTCCTCCCAGATGATCTGGAGCGCAACGTCCGAGATGGCCTGCCGGCCCGAGCGCGGCAGCCGCTTCCAGTCGCGATCGCTGAAGAACGGGCGAACGATGGCGCGGTAGTAGTGCTCGATAGCGCCACGCCTCTGGGCGGTGCGGACCAGCTCGATGGTGCCCAGGTCCAGAAGCGCCCGCACGTGGTAGCTCACGTTGGGGAGCCGCTCCTCGATCTGCTCGGCGATCTCGTTCGGGCTGGCGACCCGCTCGTTGAGGATCCCGAGGATCCGTGCGCGCATCGGGTGGGACAGCGCCTTGGCAATCCGCGGGTCGACCAAATCGAGCGTTTTGCGGGCCATTGAAGGCGACCTTAATCGAAACCGGCCCGAGCGCGTACGACTCGTTCGCTCCGTACTACGACGCGTTCACGGCGGCGTCGGACTACGAGACCTGGACCGCGCAGGTGCTCGAGCTCGCCGCCCGCCACGGCTGGCGCGGCCACACGCTTCTCGACCTCGCCTGCGGGACGGGCAAGAGCTTCCTGCCGTTCCTGCGGCGCGGCTTCGACGTGACTGGATGCGACTCGTCGAGCGCGATGCTCGCCGAAGCCGCGCGCAAGGCGCCCGAGGCGAAGCTCGTCCACGCCGACGTCCGCAACCTGACGATGGTCGGTCGGTTCGACCTCGTCACGTGCTTCGACGACTCGCTCAACTACCTGCTCGACGCGGACAACCTTGCAGCTGCCCTCCACTCGGTCGCGGCCAACCTGGCCCCGGGCGGCCTGGCGGTCTTCGACCTGAACACGCTGCGCGCGTACCGGACCACGTTCGCGCGCGACAGCGTGAGCGTCCGCGACGAGACCATGTTCGTCTGGCGGGGAGAGTGCGCGCCGGGCGCTGGGCCGGGCTGCCGTGCGAGCGCCCGAATCGACGTCTTCGCTTCGCGCGATGACGGCCTCTACGAGCGGGTCGGCACGCGCCACGAGCAGCGGCATTTCCCTCGTGAGCTGGTCGTCGAGCGCCTGCGGAGGGCGCGTCTCGAATGCGTGGGCGTCCACGGAGTGCTCGACAGCGGCGAGCTCGTGGAGCGTCCAGACGAGTCCACCCAGCTCAAGGTCCTGTACATCGCTAGACACGTGAAAGGAGGTGCTGCCCAGTGACCATCAAGAAGACCGACAAGCCGGTTCTTCCGGCACTGTCAATCACGAAGATCTCGTGACGGACGACCCACGCGCTCGGCCCGGCGCCGCGCCGGGCCGAGCCTGGCCCTCGAGGCGGGAGGTGCTCGGATGGACCGGCCGCGGATCAAGCGGACGAAGGAACTGCTCACGACCCGCGCGGGCCACGTGTACGTGCTGCGGCCGGGCGAGGACTCGGACCTCGTGATCGAGCTGCCCGACCCGGTCACTCGCTCGCTCCTGGCCGCGCTCGACGGCACGCGGCCCCTGGACGAGCTGGAGCGGGACTTCGGCGGTGAGCGCGTCCGCGAGGCGCTGCGGCTCCTGGCCGACAACGCCCTGCTCGAGGACGCGGCCGACGACGCGCGGACGTCAAGCCGCGATCGCGCGCGCTACGACCGCCAGCTGCGCTACTTCAGCGACCTTGCCGACGGCTCGCTTGCCCCCTCCGACCTTCAGCGGCGGCTGCGCGAGGCGAGGGTGCTGATCCTCGGTCTGGGCGGTCTCGGCAGCTGGGCGTCGTACGCGCTCGCGTGCTGCGGCGTGGGCGAGCTCGGGCTCCTCGACGGCGACCTGGTCGAGGAGAGCAACTTCAATCGCCAGATCCTCTACCGCGAGCGCGACATCGGCCGCCCGAAGGCCGAGGCGGCGGCGGAGGCGCTCGCGGAGTTCGACTCGAGCTGCGGGCTCGTACCGGTGGCACGCCGGCTCGAGAGCGTGGACGCCGTGCGCCAGGAGGTCGAGGGGTTCGACTTCGTCGTCAACGGGGCGGATTGGCCGCCTCACGACATCGAGCGCTGGGTGAACGCTGCGTGCTTCGAGCTCGGCGTGCCCTTCATCACCATGAGCCACTCGCCGCCGGTGGCCCGCGTGGGACCGCTCTACGTGCCCGGCAGCAGCGGCTGCTTCGCGTGCCAGGAGCAGACGTACCGCGACGCGCACCCGCTGTACGACGAGCTCGTGGAGCAGCGCCGCGGCCGGCCCTCCGAGGCGGCCACGCTCGGCCCGGTGTGCGCGTTCGTCGGTGGCCAGGTGGCGCTCGAGACGCTTCACCAGCTCACGGGCCTCGTCGCGCCGGCGTCGCTGGGCGTGGCGCACCCTATGACCTGCGCACGATGCGAGTGAGCCGCGAGCCGGTCCCGCGGCTCGCGGACTGCGCCGTGTGTGGCGGCTAGCACGCGACCAGTCCCGCGCGGCGCCTGCGCCACATGCATTGGCCGGTGCACGCCTCGGGCCCGAAGCACGGGACGTGGTCGCGTGAGACGGGAAGCCCGGCCGGCGGCCGATTCGCCCCGCCGTTCCGTCCGCGGCCAAACGTATGTTCGAT
>Ga0126306_10000380_pt1 | contig 19937 bp, 26 predicted proteins | sample Plot27_FD_92592 | JGI IMG/M metagenome (GOLD analysis project Ga0126306, IMG submission 92592) | Serpentine soil microbial communities from UC McLaughlin Reserve, CA, USA - Plot27 | ecosystem: Environmental > Terrestrial > Soil > Grasslands | place: USA: UC McLaughlin Reserve, Lake County... | reverse complement strand
GGGATGGCGAACATCACCGTGAACATGTCCGGCGGCAGGTTGAGCGCCTCGTAGATCAGGCCCGAGTAGAAGTCGACGTTCGGGTAGAGCTTGCGCTCGATGAAGTACTCGTCGTCGAGGGCGTGCTTCTCGAGCTCCGTGGCCAGCTCGAGCTTCGGGTTCTTGCCCGTGACCTCGAAGACGTTGTCCACGTGCTCCTTGATGATCCGCGCGCGCGGGTCGTAGTTCTTGTAGACCCGGTGGCCGAAGCCCATCAGCTTCTCGTCCCGGTTCTTCACCCGCTCGAGGAAGTCCGGGATGTTCTCCACGGAGCCGATGTGCTCGAGCATGCGCAGCACCTGCTCATTCGCTCCGCCGTGGAGCGGGCCGTACAGCGCGGCCACGCCGGCGGCGACCGCCGAGTACGGGTCCACCTGGGATGAGCCGACCCCGCGCACGGCGTTCGTTGAGCAGTTCTGCTCGTGGTCCGCGTGCAGGATCCAGAGGACGTCGAGGGCACGTTCGAGCCGCGGGTCGGGCTCGTACTTGACCTCGGTCATCTTGAACATCATCGAGAGGAAGTTGCCGGGGTAGGTCAGGTCGTTGTCCGGATACACGTACGGCAGCCCGAGGTTGTGCCGGTAGGCGAAGGCGGCGAGTGTCGGCACCTTGGCGATCAGACGGACGGCCGCCATGTGGCGCTCCAACTCGTCGTCGATGTTGCTGGCGTCCGGATAGAACGTCGAGAGCGCGCCGACCGTGGCGAGCAGCATCCCCATCGGGTGCGCGTCGTAGCGGAAGCCCTCCACGAACTTCTTGATGTTCTCGTGGACGTAGGTGTGGTGAGTGATCTCGAAGACCCACTCGTCGAGCTGCTCCTGGGTGGGCAGCTCCCCATAGATGAGCAGGTAGGCCACCTCGAGGTACGAGGACTTCTCGCAGAGCTCCTCGATCGTGTAGCCGCGGTACTCCAGCACCCCCGCCTCGCCGTCGATGTAACACACCGAGCTGCGTACCGACGCCGTGTTCGTGAACGCCGGGTCGTAGCTCATCAGGCCGAAGTCGTCCTCGGACACCTTGATCTGGCGAAAGTCCATCGCCTTGACCGTGCCGTCCTCGATCTCCACGTCATACGACTCGCCCGTCCGATTGTCCGTGACGCTGAGCGTCTCGTTCGCTGTCGCTACCCCGCCGCCGTCCTCGCGCTCTGTCTGCTCGTCAGCCATGTGTCTCCTCTCTTCCCCAGATTGTGACGAACGGAGACAAGCGAGGGGTTCAGCGGCGCCGGCCGAAGAGGCGCTTGACGGTTCCGCCGAGCTCCGGCCCCTTCGGCGGCGGCCCGAGATTGGCGCATTCGGCGGCGGTGATGCTGAGTGTGACGGCGCGTTCCGCAGTCCGAGCAACCTCGGGGGCGTCCACGAATCGGCGCTCGCCGCCGCTCGTCTTGATCACCAGCCCGTCGAAGATGTGCTCGGGGAGGTTGTCCAGCACCTCCTCGACCGTGCCGACCTGCTCGCCGTCCGAGCTGATCACGGGTATGCCGCGCTCGAGCGCGGTGTAGTGAACCGCGAGGCCGTCGTCAATGGGCGGCAGCGCGCTCGCCCTCCGGCTCGTGTTCCTCGGTGGCGGACAGGTAGATCGCGCTGCCGATCGCCGCGACAACCAGGACGATCGAGATCGCCCCCACCAGCCGGGTGGCCCGGGGGGTGGCCGGAAAGTCCTCGCGCATCACGCCGAGGGCCGAGACGAGCAGTGCCCAGGCGGCAAGCACTCCGCCCACGATGTAGAAGCCGGTCACTGTGGTGAAAGTTACCGCAGCGCGCGGCCTAGCCGCGGTGGCCCGAGGGCACGCGCGGGCGCCGCTCGGCCACCCGCACCCGGCTGGGTGCTCGCGGCTCCGGCGCGCCGTGCGGACCGCGGCGCGGAGGGTGCGGCGGGCGCCCGCGGGGATGCGGGTGCGGATCGCGATCGGGCGAGCCGCCGTCATCGTCGTGCGGCTCCGGGACAGGCGGGTCCTTGATCGCCCACCACACGATCCATAGCAGCGCGGCGATCGGCACCTTCAGCGCGATCGCGAGCCACACGATCCCCCAAGCACTGCCGCTCATGCTGACGATCGTACCCGGGATTGCAACAGGCCAACAGGTCCGCCGCCAGGGGTTGACACGCCCTGCGAGGATTGAGCCATCCCCTGCCCGACTCAAAGGAGTCACGCATGACGCTGACGATCGGCGACCTGGCGCCGGATTTCCAGGCAGATACCAGCGAGGGTCCGATCAGCTTCCACGACTGGATGGGCGACTCGTGGGCGGTCCTCTTCTCGCACCCCAAGGACTTCACCCCGGTCTGCACGACCGAGCTCGGCTACATGGCGAGCATCAAGCCCGACTTCGACCGCAGGAACGTTAAGATCATCGGGCTTTCAGTCGACCCCGTCGACAAGCACGCCGATTGGGCGAAGGACATCGAGGAGACCCAGGGCCACGCGCCCAACTACCCCGTGATCGCCGACTCGGACTACGAGGTCTCCAAGGCCTACGGGATGCTCCCGGCGGACGTCGCGGGCGACCCGGGCGAGCGCACGCCGGCCGACAACCAGACCGTCCGGAACGTCTTCGTGATCGGCCCGGACAAGAAGATCAAGCTCGTGCTCGTCTATCCGATGACCACCGGTCGCAACTTCGACGAGGTCCTGCGCGTGATCGACTCGCTGCAGCTGACCTCCACGCACAAGGTCGCGACGCCGGTGAACTGGCAGCAGGGCGACGACGTGATCATCGCCGGCTCGGTGTCGGACGAGGAGGCCAAGGAGGCCTACCCGGACGGCTGGGAGTCGCCGCGGCCCTACATCCGCATCGTCCCGCAGCCGGGTGTGAACGAGGAGGCCGGCTCACCCGCCTGACGCGGGCACCCAGTCGATCGACGTGATGCGCTTGAACTGCTCGTAGCGCTCGTCGATCTCCTCGCGCGTGAGCTGCTCGGCACGCTCGCAGCCGAACTCCTCGACCCAGAACGAGGCGAGCGTGGAGCCGTAGGTCATCGCGTGCCGCAGGGTGGCGTCGTCGAGGGCGCCGCCCTGCGAGTCGAGGTAGCCCATCAGGCCGCCGGCGAACGAGTCGCCAGCGCCGGTCGGGTCGCGGACCGTCTCGAGCGGATAGGCCGGCAGCGCGAAGAAGCCGTCCTCGGTGAACAGCGCCGCGCCGTACTCACCCTGCTTGGCGATCACCACCCGCGGCCCCAGCGCGCGGACCGCGGCGGCCGCCCTCACCAGGTTCGGCTCCTCGGTGAGCATGCGTAGCTCGGCGTCGTTCATCAGCACCATGTCGACGACCGAGATCGTCTGGACCAGCGACTCGCGCACGCTCTCGATCCAGAAGTTCATCGAGTCGAGCGCGACGAGCTGCGCGCCCGTGCACTGCTCGCGCACATCGCGCTGAAGGTCGGGCTGGATGTTCGCGAGGAACAGCAGGTCGGATTCCCGCGCCGCCTCCGAGAGCTTCGGCTGGAACTCCCCGAACACGTTCAGCTGGGTGTCGAGCGTCTTGGCGGTGTTGAGATCCCACTCGTACTCGCCGCTCCAGAAGAAGGTGCGCCCGCCCTCGACGTGCTCGATGTCGTCGGTGATCACGCCGTGTCGGCGGAGCACCTCGTTCTCGGGCTCGCCGAAGTCGTCCCCCACGGGTCCGACCGGCCGCACCTCGGTGAAGAAGCTCGCGGACAGCGAGAAATGCACGGCCGAGCCGCCAAGGGCCCGCTCGCGCTCCCCGAAGGGCGTCTTGATCGCGTCGAAGGCGATCGATCCGACGACTGTGAGCGACATGCGGCGGGGAGGCTAGCCGACCTCGGTCGCGCCCTGGTTGCCAAACTGCAGCATTGAGGAGATCGACTGTCCTGCCTAGTGCTGCTATACGGAGCCTAGGGCAGGATCGTCTATGGAAAGTTAGGCTCTCGCCGATGCGCGCGGTTCAGATTCAGGAGTTCGGCGGCCCGGAGGTCCTCCAGGTGGTGGACGTGCCGAAGCCGGAGCCGGGCGAGGGCCAGGTGCTGATCGAGGTCTCGCGGGCGGGCATGAACTTCGCGGACACGCACCAGCGCGAGAACTCGTACCTCGCGCGCTACGAGGTGCCGCTCGTGCTCGGCGGCGAGGTGGCCGGCACCACGCCAGACGGGCAGCGGGTGATCGCCCTGGTGCCGAGCGGCGGTTATGCCGAATACGCGCTGGCGCACGAGTCCACCGTGTTCCCGATTCCAGACGGCATGGACGAGGGCGCCGCCCTCGCTCTGCTGATCCACGGCCTGACCGCGTGGCACCTGTTCAAGACGAGCGCGAAGCTGGCGGAGGGTGAGTCGGTGGTCGTGATCTCGGGTGCCGGCGGCGTCGGCAGCCTGGCTGTGCAGCTCGCGAAGCCATTCGGAGCCGGTCGGGTGATCGCCACGGCGAGCACGGAGGAGAAGCGCGCGATGGCCGTCGAGCTCGGCGCGGACGCCGCGGTGGACCCGGCCGAGGAGGGCCTCAAGGGCGCGCTGATCGAGGCGAACGAGGGCCGCCCGGTCGACGTGGTGCTCGAGATGTCCGGCGGCCGCGTGTTCGAGCAGTGCGCCGATGCGCTCGGCCCGTTCGGGCGAATCGTGGCCTACGGCATCGCGAGCCGCGAGCAGAACACGCTCGAGACCGGCCGGCTGATGCGCAAGAGCCGCAGCGTGGTGGGGTTCTGGCTCATGCACTGCCTCGGGCGCCGGGACATGATGGAGGAGCCGCTCGCCGACCTCTTCGAGCGCGCGGAGCGGGGCGAGCTGGTCCCGCAGGTGGGCACCACCTACCCGATGTCGGACGTGCGCCGAGCCCACGAGGACATGCAGGGCCGCCGCACGAGCGGGAAGGTCCTGCTCGACCCATCGAACTGAACGGAGCTTTGTCGGCTCGTGCATGGGTAGTCTCAAACGCCGCGTGACGACCTTTGCCGAACTCGGCCTCTCCGAATCCACCCTGGAGACGCTCAGCCACCTGGGCTACACCAGCCCGACGCCGATCCAGGAGCAGGCGATCCCCTCGCTGATGCAGGGCAAGGACGTGATCGGCCAGGCGCAGACTGGGACCGGGAAGACGGCCGCGTTCGGCCTTCCGATGGTCGAGTACGCGGACCCGAGTGATCCGAGCGTCCAGGCGCTTGTGCTCACCCCGACGCGCGAGCTCTGCATCCAGGTCACGCAGGCGCTGCGCGCCTACGGCGAGCAGAAGGGCCTCAACGTGGTGGCGGTGTTCGGCGGCGCGCCGATCCGCGACCAGGCCGCACGCCTGAAGGACTCGCAGATCGTGGTCGGCACGGTCGGCCGCGTGATGGACATGATCGGCCGCCACCACCTCTTCCTCGACAACGCCCGCTACGTCGTGCTCGACGAGGCCGACGAGATGCTGGACCTCGGCTTCCTCGAGGACGTGGAGTCGATACTGAAGCGCGCGCCGATGGGCCGCCAGACCGGGCTGTTCAGCGCGACCGTTCCGCCGGAGATCCGCCGCCTGGCGGACACGTTCATGCACGACCCGGTTGAGATCAAGGTGCGCGCGGCCACGCTCACGATCGACACCGTCGAGCACTTCTTCGTGGAGGTCCCCGACCGCGAGAAGCCCGACGCGCTCGTGCGCGTGCTGAAGGACGAGCGCCCCGAGCAGGCGATCGTGTTCGTGCGCACCAAGATCGGCGTGGACCGGCTCGCTCGCCGGCTCGGCGACGCCGGCGTGCGCGTGAAGGCCCTCCACGGCGACATGTCCCAGGGGCAGCGCGACGGCGTGATGATCGCCTTCAAGGGCGGTCGTGAGCGCCTGCTCATCGCGACTGACGTGGCCGCGCGCGGGCTCGACATCACCGGCGTGAGCCACGTCGTGAACTACGACATCCCGAACTCCCCGGACATCTACGTGCACCGCATCGGCCGCACCGGCCGGGCGGGTGAGAGCGGCCGCGCGATCACCCTCATCACACCCAAGCAGCGCCGCGAGCTCGAGGCGATCGAGCGCCACGCCAAGACCGAGATCGAGGCGTGGACCGCGAATGGGAAGCCGCAGCGGAGGCCCGACCGAGAGACCCGCCGGCCTCGGCACACGAAGCCCCACCCACGCGACGGCGTGCCCTACGCGAAGCTGATCGTCGGCGCCGGCCGGCGGGACGGGATCGAGCCGGCCGACGTGGTGAGCGCGGTGGTCGACCACACACATCTCGAGAACGACGACGTGCGCAACGTGAAGGTGCTCGAGCGCTTCTCGTTCGTGGAGGTTCCCGCGGACCGCGCACAGCACGTCGCAGAAACTGTTTCTGGCAAACAAGCCCGGGGAGCGGAGCTCCAGGTGGAGGTAGCGAAGAAGACATGAGCAGCGCAACGATGCACACCAACCACGGCCCGGTCGAGCTGGAGCTGTTCGACGCGGACGCCCCGAAGACGGTCGAGAACTTCGAGAAGCTGTCGCGCGACGGCTTCTACGACGGGCTCATCTTCCACCGCGTGATCCCGGACTTCATGGTCCAGGGCGGCTGCCCGCACGGCACCGGCACGGGTGGTCCCGGGTACCAGTTCGAGGACGAGATCAACGAGCACAAGGTGGAGCGCGGTGCGCTCGCGATGGCGAACAGCGGTCCCGACACGAACGGGAGTCAGTTCTTCATCGTGACCACCCCGGCGGCGCCGTGGCTCGACGGCAAGCACACCGTCTTCGGACGCGTGACGTCCGGCATGGAGGCGGTCGACGCCATTGAGGGCCTCGAGACGGGCCCGGGCGACCGCCCGGTCGAGGACGCGAAGATCGAGCGGGTGGAGGTCCATGACGGTTGAGCTCCTGTGGTGGGACGGCTGTCCGTCCCACCCGGAGGCGCTCGCCGAGCTCGAGCGCATCCTCCGCGAGGAGGGCGTCGAGGCCGACGTGGCCCGCGTGGAGATCGAGGACGACGAGCAGGCGCGGCGGGAGCACTTCCCGGGCTCGCCGACGATCCGGATAGACGGGGAGGACATCGTCCCGCCGGGCGAGGGTGACCCGTTCTCGCTCACCTGCCGCGTGTACCGGACCCGCGACGGCCGCTTCTCGCCGCTGCCGGACCCCGAGGACGTTCGCGCCGCCGTGCGCCGGGCCGCATGATCGCGATCGGGGACAGAGCGCCCGACCTTACGCTCCCGGACACGGCCGGCCAAGAGCATTCGCTCGCCGGGCCGGCGGTCGTCGTGTTCACGTGCAACCACTGTCCCTACGCCCTCGCCTGGCATGACCGGATCGCGGACGCCGCACGCGACTACCCGAACGTGCAATTCCTGGCGATCAACCCGAACGACGCGGCGCGCTATCCAGGCGACTCGCTCGAGGCGATGCGCGAGCGGGTCGAGCGGGAGGACTGGTCGATGCCGTACCTGCACGACGAGTCGCAGGAGGTGGCGCGGGCGTTCGGCGCCAAGACCACTCCGGACGTGTTCGTGATCGACGCCGAGGGACGGCTGCGCTACCGCGGCGCACCGGACCCCGACCACCAGGATCCGAGCCTGAACGCGAGCTGGCTGCGCGAGGCGCTCGACGCCGTGCTGGCCGGCGAGGAGGTCGCGCGCCCGGAGACCGACCCGGTCGGCTGCAGCGTCAAGTGGAGGCAGTGATCGCGCGCAGCGCCGCCTCGGTGTCGCTCAGGTCCTGAAGCAGCGCGTCGGGCTCGGAGGACCGGAGCGAGTCCAGGTCCGCGAACCCGGTGGCCACGGCAACCGCTCGGGCGCCGGCCTCGCGTGCGGCCAGCACGTCCAGCGGCGTGTCGCCCACCAGGACAGCGCCCGTGGGCTCGCCGTAGCGGGCGGCGGCCCGCTCGCGTGCGACGGCAACTAGGTCGGAGCGGCGCTCGTGCGGGTCCGAGCCGTAGGCGCCGGCCTCGAGGTCGAGCCAGCGCTCCAGGCCGAACGCGCCGACCTTCACTGCGGCATTCGCCTCGATGTTGCCCGTCAGCAGGGCCTGCACCACGCCGTCCGTCTCATGCAGCGCCGACAGCGTCTCGCGCACACCCGGGTAGATGTGCCCCTCCGCCGCGATGGCGTCCCTGCGCTCGGCCAGGTTCGCGGCAAGGCCCTCGAGCACATCTGGAAGCTGGTCCTGCGTGCCGTTCAGCATCGAGAGCGCGATCTGATGGTCGGTGCGCCCCGCGTAGTCCACCCACTCGGGGTCGCGCCCGACGACGGCGCGGAAGGCATCCTCGAATGCGAAGCGCCCGTGGCCGGCCGAGTCGACTAGCGTGCCGTCGATGTCCCACAGGACGAGGAGCACATGACTATCTTCGCTCTTGTCCACGGCGCCTGGCACGGCGCCTGGTGCTGGGGGCGGCTGGTCGGCCCGCTGCTGGACCGAGGCCATCAGGTCGTGGTCCCGGAGCTGCCGTCGGAGGACCCCGGACTCGGCCTCGACGACTACGCCGCGACGATCGAGCACGCGCTGGGCGATGCGGACGACGTGGTGCTGGTGCCACATTCGCTGGGCGGGCTGGTCGGGCCGGTCGTGGCGGCGCGCCGCCCGCTGAAGGCGCTCGTCTACCTCAACGCCCTGGTTCCGGAGCCCGGCCTCAGCTTCGGCGAGCAGCTCTCCGCGTCCGAGGAGCAGATCCTTCTGTTCGAGGGCGGACGAGCGGTCGACGAGCGAGGCCGCTCGCACTGGCCGGACCCGGAGGCCACGGCGCGCATCATGTACTGCGACCTGCCGCCCGACGACGCGCGCTGGGCGGCGGAGCACCTGCGCCCGCAGGCACAGAGATCGCAGACCGAGCCGTCGCCAGCCCCACCGGCCGGGCTCCGAACGGAGTCGATCATCGGCACGGACGACCGGGTCGTAAGCCCCGCCTGGTCGAGGCGCGTGGCGCGCGAGCGACTCGGCGTGGAGGCGATCGAGCTTCCCACCGGGCACTTCCCGATGGTGAGCCACCCGGATGCGCTCGCCGAGGCCCTAGCGCAGCTCGACGCCGAGTAGCTCCTCGAGCCGCGGCAGCGTCCGCTCCGCGCCCCTGTGGAGCACTGCGGTCATGCCGACCGCCTCGGCGCCGTCGCAGTTCTCGCGCAGGTCGTCGACGAACACGCAATCGGCGGGGGGAAGACCCACGCGCTCGCAGCCGAGCTCGTAGATCTCGCGCTCGGGCTTGTGCATGCCCTCCTCCCCCGAGATGACCACGCCGTCGAATAGCTCGGCGAAGCTGGAGCGGTCGTAGCGGCCCGCGCCCATCGAGTTCGAGATCAGCCCTGTGCGGATGCCCTGCGCCCGGGCGCGCCGCAGCGCCTCGACCATCTCGTCGTCGGGGCGGATGTGCCCGAACATGCGCTCCACGAGCCCGGGACGCCGCTCCTCCTCGAGCTCGAGCAGCTCGCCGAAGCGCTCCGCGAACTGCTCCTCGGTCAGGTCGCCGCGCTCGAGCCCGCGCACGCTCTCGAGCGCGCGGGGATCCTCACGGAACAGCCCCTTGATCGTCTCGGGGTCGAGGCCCTCGTCAACGCAGAAGGCGCGGAACGAGTCGAACACGTTGGTGGTGAGCACGCCGCCGAAATCCACCAGCAAACCCTTCAAGAGCCAGCGATCTCCCGGGCCTTCTCGGCCAGCATCGGCACGCCGCGATCGAACAGGCCCAGGTACTCGTCGTCTGAGCTGCCGGACTGGAAGCGCTTGAAGTTGCCCTCCATGAACACGGCGGCCTTCCAGAGCGCAAGCGCCTGGTACCAGTTCAGCGCCGACATCGAGCGGCCGCTCTTCTCCTCGTAGCGGGCGATCATCTCCTCGCGGGTGAGGAAGTCGCCGGCGCGCGTGACCGCGTTCAGGTTGGCGAACATCGTGTCCTCCGGGTCGTCGGGCTCGACCCAGGTCACGGTCAGATAGCCCACGTCCGCCAGCGGGTCGCCGATCGTCGACAGCTCCCAGTCGAAGATCGCCACCAGCTCGGCCGGCGCGCGGTCGGCCATCATCACGTTGCCGAGCCGGTAGTCGCCGTGCACGATCGTCGACTCCGGCGATTCGGGCATGGTGCGTCCGAGCCACTCGCCCAGCTCCTCCACCACCGGCAGCTCGCGCGTCTTGTTGTGCTCCCAGAGCCCGCTGAAGCGGCGCACCTGGCGCTCGAGGTAGCCCGTGGGCTTGCCGTAGCCCTCGAGGCCGCAGCCGCGCCAGTCCACGGAGTGCACCTCGACCAGCGCGTCCACCAGCTCCTCCGCGGTACGGCGGCGCTCCTCGGGCTTGTCGAGCGCCGGCGGGATCGCGCTCGCGAGCACGCTCCCGTGTACCTCCTCCATCACGTAGAAGGGCACACCAAGGAGGTCCTCGTCGTCGCCGACCGCGATCACCTGGGGCACGCGCACGGGTGTACCCTCGAGCGCCCTCAGCAGGCGCGCCTCGCGCAGCACGTCGTGGGCGGAGGGGGGCAGCGGAGGACGAGGCGGGCGTCGCAGCACCACGCGCGCGTCGCCGCGCGTCACGAGAAACGTGATGTTGGAATGGCCGTCGCCGATCCGCTCGGCCTCCAGGCGGCCCTCGCCGATGTCGTGGGCGTCGAGAAACTCCTCGAGCGGCTCGCGCACGAGCAGTGGCGGGCGCTGCAGTTCCGCCGCGTCCTCAGCTGTGTCGACCACGTCCATCGCGGCCGGGATCCTACGTAGTTGCCCAGGCCTCCACGAGGAAGCAGCCCTGGCGCCCATCGCCGTCGCGTACGAGCTTCACGCGGATGCGGGCCGGCACGTCGTGGCCGTCCGGTGGCAGCAGCCGCGCGTCGAACTCACGCTGCTGATCGCCTCCGGCGAGCACCTCCACGAGGTGCGCCGCAACGTAGCGGCGATCCGCGGAGTGCACGAGCTCACGCCACCCGAGCCGGCGCAGCGTGTGCTCCTCCAGGCCCACGAGCGAGCAGAAGGCGGTGTTCGCGCTCCACACCGCACCGTCCACGCCGAACACGGCGCGCGCTGCGAGATCGTTCAGTGGAACTGCCATGGACTGACAGGATCGGCCCTGAGGGTCGGAACGCCCATCGCCCGAGCGACCCGACTTTTGGACTGTGGCCTCCTCCGATCGACCGCCTTTGGTGCTAGAAAGGCTCGGTGCCGAGCGACCGGATCCGGGTCCTCATCGCGGACGACCATCCTCTCTACCGCACCGGGCTGGTGGATACGGTGAAGCGCCGTGCGGAACTGGAGCTCGTCGGCCAGGCGGAGGACGGCGCCGCGGCGCTCGACGAGATCCGCAGCCTGACCCCGGACGTATGCGTTCTCGACGTGAAGATGCCGGGCCTCGGCGGAGTCGAGGTGCTGAAGACGCTTGCGCGCGAAGGCCTCGACGTGCGCGTGGTGTTCGTGTCCGCCTACTACGACAGCGACGTGGTCTACGGCGCGCTGGGCAGCGGGGCGTGCGGCTACCTCTCGAAGGACTCGACCGGGGACGAGATCTGCGATGCACTGGTGGCTGCCGCCCAGGGTCGAACCACGCTCGGCACAGACGTGCAGGCGGCCGTAGCCCAGGAGATCCGGCGCCGCAGCGGCGACGAGGAACGCCTGCTCACTCCCCGGGAGGACGAGATCCTCCGTCTCACGGCCAACGGCATGTCGGCCCCGGACATTGCCCGCCAGCTGCACCTGGGCGCCACGACGGTGAAGACGCACCTCCAGCGCGTCTACGAGAAGCTGGGCGTCTCCGACCGGGCGGCCGCGGTGGCCGAGGCGATGCGCCGCGGCATCCTGGACTAGCCCTTCTCGGGCATCCAGAAGTCCACCGTCGTGCCCTCCCCGGGTGCGCTCGCCATCGCGAAGCGCCCGCCCGCCGCCTCGGCGCGTTCCCGCATCGACACCAGGCCGAAGTGGCCGGGCTCGGGCGGGGCGTTCGGCGCGGGCAGGTCGAAGCCGGTTCCGTCGTCCCGGATGCGCACCGCCACGCCGACGCCGCGGCGCTCCAGCAGCACCTCAACCAGGCTCGCCTGGGCGTGCTTGCGCACGTTCGTGAGTGCCTCGAGCGCGACCCGGTAGAGGATCGCGCGCGCCTCCGGGGCGGGCTCGTTCTCCAGGCGGTTCTCGACCCTCCAGTCGAACCCGTCGTGCGCGAACGAGTCCGTCAGGTACAGCTCGAGAGCCGCACCCAGCCCGGCCTCGTCAAGCGCAGGCGGCCTCAGCTCGAAGAGCAGCCGGCGCAGCCGCCTGTTCGCCTCGGCGAGCGCCTCGCGGGCGTTCAGCGCCGTCTCGCGCGCCGCCGGGTCCTCCAGGTCTGCGGCCAGCGCATCGATTCGCAGGCCCGCGGCGGCAACCGCCTGAGCCGTGTCGTCGTGTATGTCGGCCGCGATTCGCCGCCGCGTCTCCTCCTCGGCCGCCACGAGCTCCGCCAGCAGGCGCGCCTGGTCGTCCTGGCGGCGCCCGATGTCCTCGGCTGCCGAGTTGAGCGCGTTCGCCACGTCGGTCAGCTCGCCCAGCCCGCGGGGCACGGGCGCGCGGGCGGTCAGGTCGCCGGAGCCCAGGCGCCGCGCGGAGTCCACGACCGCCGCGGTCCAGCGCGACAGCAGCAGCTTCGTGGCGAGATAGCTGAGGCCCAGCGCGACCAGGAGGCCGAGCCCCGCGAGCAGCAGGAAGCGGCGCAGGTCGTCGTTGGGGTCCGCGAAGACCATCTCGGAGGTGCGTCCGGCGGTTACGAACAGCTGCCCGTTCGCCTCCCCCTCCACGGGGGCAAACCCATAGATCCTGCGGACGCCGTCAAGTCCCTGGAGCTCGGCCGTTCCCTGGCGCTGCGCGAGCACCGTCTCCACGAGCGGCCGCTCGGGTAGGCGACGCCCCACCAGGCCATTGGGCGGCTGCCGCGCCACGACGGTCCCCCTGTCGTCGAGGATCCCGAAGATGGTGTCCGGGGGAGCCTCGTGGAAGCCGAGCGTCTCCGTCAGCTGCTCCAGGTCAAGTGCGGCGAAGAGGACCGCCGGCTGCTCTCCGGGCTCCTGGCCGACTCTGTGGCTCCCGATCAGCGCATCCCTGCTGGAAAGAGGTCCGGCGCCGAACTCCCCAAGGACGAATCCGCTCTCGCGCTGGGCCCGCCGGAACCAGCTTGCCGTGGACACGTCGCCTGCGGTGGCTCCGCAATACACCCTTCCGTCGGGCCGCGCCACACCGACGAAGCGGTACCTGTCGGCGGCCCTCGGGACCAGCGCGAGCAGCCGCTTGCAGTGAGCCAGCCCCGGTCTGGCCGCCAGATCGCCCGCCATCGCGGACAGGAAGGTCGCCGTCTCGTCCACGGCGGCCTGCGCGTCCGAGGCCGCCAGGCGCGTCGTATAGAGCACGTCGCTCTGTGCGTGCTCCCGGTTCTCCTCGCGCTCCTCGAGCGCGACGGTGACGGCGACCATTGTTGGCGGCGCCAGCGCCACGAGCACCAGCAAGATCATGCGGCCGCGAAGTCCCAGTCTCATCGGATCTGGCGCAGTCTCGCTCAGAGATCGGCGGTGCGCGTGTCTAAGCTTCCCGCTCAATGTCACTCCAGCGCCTCCTGATCCCCCTGGCCGTGCTCACCCCACTCGCGCTTGCCTCGCCGGCAGTCGCATTCGACTGGCCGACCGAGGTCGTCGACTTCGAGTTCAAGCCGGCCGAGCGCCGCATAGCGCTGGGCGACTCTGTGAGCTGGAACTTCACCGCCGGCGGCCACACGAGCACGAGCCTCAGGGGGCAGCCGGATTCCTGGAACTCCGTGCCCGCGGGCACCAACGCCGCCGGGTCGAGCTACACCAAGGTCTTCAACACGCCCGGCCGCTACCAGTACATGTGCATCCCCCACCAGTCGTTCATGAAGGGCGTCATCGAGGTGGGCACCGACGAGGTCGTGGACAGCCTCGACAACTTCAAGTCCAAGCGCACGGGCAAGCGCGTGAGGCTCAGCTTCCTCCTGAACGAGCCGGCCATCGTCACGTACAGGCTGAAGGGCCCCACGCGCCGCACCGTGAAGCGCGGGCGTCTGGACGCCGGCACGCACAGCTTCACGCTGCGACGCCTGAAGCGCGGCACCTACCGCGGCGTGTTGACCGTGGTGGACGACTTCGACAAGAAGATCACCCCGCGCAACTTCTTCGTGATCCGCTGACGGCGGGTTAGGCTGGCCCCATGAGGACGCTCCGCATCGCCGGGCTGGCCGCGCTGCTCGCCCTCGTGCTCGCCGCGCCGCCGGCCAGCGCCAGGGACCCGGGGCGCTGGACCCTCACGGGCTGGAGCTCTGTCTCCAACTTCTACTGGCAGGGCATCACCTCGGCCGGCCCGACCGCTCCGCTCTACTTCTCGGGCGTCAACCAGGGCCTGCACCGCACGACCCGCACGCTGCGCCAGACCGCGAGCATCGATCCCGTCATCCCAGCCTCGGTGAAGGCGGTCGAGGGCTACAACCACGTCGGCGACATCTCGTTCGACGGCGCCGACGGCAAGCGCGTGCTGCTCCCACTCGAGTGCTACACGGCCGGCGGCCCGAACGGTGGCAACACCTGCGGCACGGGCGCGTTTGGCACGGCGGACCCGGACACGCTCGCGTTCCGCTACTACGTGAAGCTCGACCCCACTGAGATCGCCAAGGCCATGTGGGTCGAGGCAGCGCCGGACGGGCTCCTGTGGACGTCGAGCGGCAACGACCTGCTGGCCTACAGCGAGGCGGCCGTGAACCCGGCGAACGCCTCGCCCGCGACTCCGCCGATCCGCTCGGTGAGGCGTCTGGCGGGCGCCGTCCCACCCAGCGGGGTCACGGGCGCGGCCTTCCGAGGCGGCCGGCTCTTCCTCGCCGGCGCGCAGGGCACCACCTACCAGATCTGGTCGGTGAACCTGGCCACCGGCGCGCGCCGGCTCGAGGTGGAACTGAAGGGCGTGCAGGGTGAGGCCGAGGGCCTGCACATCACCTCGATGCTCGGCGGGACGATGCACTTCCTCGTGGCCCCGCTGGCGCAGACCCCGACCTTCCCGCCGTCTGTCGCGGTGCTCCACTTCACTCCCGCGGGTCGCCCCGGACTGCGCGTGGTCGCCCGCGCCTCGCGCCAGGCCTCGCGTCGTCCGAGCGTCCGCGTGCGCGTGACGCGCCGGGGCGCTCCGGTCGAGGACGCGAAGGTCACCGTCGCGGGCAAGCGCGGCCAGACGAACGCGAAGGGCAATGTGACGCTGAAGCCGGTGCTCGATGCGCCGGGGAGCTTCGCGGCGGTCGGCCGCAGCGGTCGCCTCGAGGGCCGCTCGCGCTTCCTGCCGCTCGGGCCGCCGGCGTCCGCGGGCTCAGCCGCCGGCTCCGTGCCGCGCCGCTAGGCGATCTCGTCGACGTGGCGGACGTTCGCCACGTCGCCGGCGTCAGCGCTCGGCGCGCCCTCGAACCAGGCGTCCAGGATCTCCTCGAGCAGCGCCTCGCTCGTCGTTCGCAGCGACAGGGCCAGCACGTTGGCGTCGTTCCACTTCCTGGCACCGCGGGCGGTCTCCGCGTCCCCGCACAGAGCGGCGCGCACGCCCGGCACCTTGTTGGCCGCGATCGAGGCCCCGGTGCCGGTCCAACAGCAGACGACTCCCTGGTCCGCGCGCCCGTCCGCGACGTCGCGGGCGGCGGCCTCGCTGGCCCAGGCCCAGTCGTCGCGCTCCTCGTCGCTGAGCGCGCCGTGCGCGAGCGGCTCGTGCCCGCGGCGCCGCAGCTCGTCCACCACGGCCTCCGCCACGCCGGTGCGCTCATCCGCTGCGATGGAGATCCTCACGGCGCTCAGCCTAGTCTTGACGCCGTGCCCGAGTTGCCCGAGGTCGAGATCACCGCGCGCCGCCTGACGGCGGGGCTGGCCTCTGCGCGCGTGGAGTCGGCGCTCGCGCCGGGGCTCGTGGCGCTGAAGACGTTCGACCCACCGCTCGACGCACTGGTGGGGCGCGAGCTCGACGGGGTGCGGCGGATAGGGAAGATGCTCGCGGTCGAGGTCGGCGACCTCACGCTGCTCATCCACCTCATGTCCGCCGGGCGCCTCCAACTGTTCGACGCGCGGGCGTCGCTGCGCGACCGCGCCTCGCGCGTCCTGGTGCGCCTCGAGGATGGCCGTGAGCTGCGCCTGCGGGAATTCGGCAAGCAGCAGCGGGCCTGGGCGAAGCTGCTGCGCTCTGATGCCGTTGCGGACGACGACGCCGTGGCCGGCCTCGGGCCCGACGCCTACCCCGCACCGCCGCTCGACCAGTTCACCGCGCTGCTCGCCCAGCCGCGCCATCTCCACCCGCTGCTGCGCGACCAGCGGACGATCGCCGGCATCGGGCGCTCGTGGGTGGACGAGCTGCTCTGGACCGCTCGGCTCTCACCCTTCCAGAAGGGATCCGATCTCGAGCCGGCCGAGCTCGAGGCGTTGCACGCGGCCTGCGACGAGGTGCTCGGCGGCGCGCTCGAGCATTACGAGCAGGTGCTCGGCCACACGGTGCCGGACAAGCTGCCGATGCCGCTCCAGGTGCACCGCCGCGCCGGCGAGGACTGCCCCCGCTGCGGCGCGCGCATCGAGGCGATCCATTTCAAGGACTACGTGATGTGTTACTGCCCGGAGGAGCAGACGCGCGGGCGAGTGCTGAAGGACCGGCGGCTGTCAAGGCTGCTGAAGTGAGCTGGCTGCTCTTCAGCATCGGTGTCCTGGTCGTGGTCTACGCGGCGCTGATCGTGGCGCTTGTTGCCGGTACGAGGCAGTGGGACGTTCGGGTGATCGCCCGGCTGGTGCCGCACTGCGCGATCCTCTTCAAGCGCCTGCTGGCCGATCCGCGCGTGCCGCGGCGCTGGAAGATCGCCTCGGGGTTCGCGCTCGTCTACCTGGCCGTGCCGTTCGACCTCGTGCCGGACTTCATCCCCGTGGCGGGCCAGCTCGACGACGCAATCCTCGTGGCGCTGGTGCTGCGCGGCCTGCTCAGGAGTGCGGGCCCCCTGCTGCTGCGTGAGCACTGGCCCGGGCCGGCGGCGCTGCTCGTTCCGCTGGAGCGCTTTGCGTCCGCGGTTCCGGTGCCTGGCGGTGGATGGCGACGCCCGCGATGACGAGCGCCACGCCCGCCACCTCGACCCAGGACGGAATCTGCGCGAGCACTGCGATGCCGATCACCGTGGCGGTCGCGGGCAGCAGGGACACCATCAGCGCGTAGGTGGCCCGCGGCAGGCGGCGCATGGCAAGCTGGTCCGAGACGTAGGGGATCACCGAGGAGCAGAGCCCGACGCCGATGCCCGCGAGCAGCGCCACCGGGTCGGTGAGCGCCGGCAGGACCTGCCAGCCGCCGATCGGAGTCACGACCACCGCCGCGATCAGCATCGATGCGGCCAGGCCGTCGATGCCGCTGAGCGCGCCATGACGTGCCACGCGGTGAGCGAGCACGATGTACGCCGCGAACAGCAGCGCGTTCGCGAACGCGAGCGCCACGCCAAGCGGCTCGCCCTCGAGCTGCACGCCGGTGAGGAGGTACACGCCCGGCACGGCCAGCACCAGCGCGGCGGCGTTGCGCGGGCTGCGCGCGCCGAGCGCGGCCAGGGCGATCACGGGGAGGAACTCGATGGCAGCGACCGTGCCGAGTGGCAGGCGGTCGATCGCGACGTAGAAGCAGGCGTTCATCACCGCGAGCACCGCGCCCCATGCCACCAGCAGGCGCCGGCCCGGCCGGTCGAGCTTCGCGAACGCCCGCCAGGGACGGCGCCAGAGCGCGAACACCAGCGCGGCGGAGGCTATGCGCAGCCAGGCCACGCCGAGCACGTCCACGCGGGCGAACAGCAGCACTGCGAAGGCGGGCCCGAGGTAGTGGAAGACGGCGCTGACGACGAAGTAGAGGTGGGGAGGCACGCGCTCGGCCATCGCCACAGGATCGTCGACGATCTGTTGCAGGTACATGGATAGTCAAAGGTATACTGCGCCATATGGCTACGAATGGGCCGCTCGATTCCACGAATCGCCTTCTGCTGGGCGAGCTCCAGCAGGACGCGCGGCTGTCGCTGGCGGAGCTGGGCCGGCGGGTCGGGCTGTCGTCACCCGCGGTGGCCGAGCGGCTCCAGCGGCTCGAGCAGACCGGGACCATCACGGGCTACCGCGCTGAGGTGGACCCGCGTGCACTCGGCCTCTCGCTCAGCGCGATCATTCGCATCAGGCCGTCGCCCGGGCAGATCCAGAACGTGGCCGAGCGGGCGCAGCAAACCCCCGAGGTCGTCGAATGCCACCGCGTGACCGGTGAGGACTGCTACGTCATGCGCGCGCACCTGCGAGACGTCCTTCACCTCGAGGAGGTGATCGACCGCTTCACCGTGCTGGGCCAGACGACCACGTCGATCATGCAGTCGTCGCCCGTGCCGGGCCGCCCCGTCTCGCTGGACGCCTGAGGTGGGCCTCCCGCTCCTCACCGAGCGGCTGGAACTGCGTGCGTTCGAGCCGGATGACCTCGCGGCGCTCCACGCCGTCTACGGCGATCCGGAGGTAACCCGGTTCATGCCCGCGTACCCGACGCTCGAGCACACCCGCCGCGCGCTCGAGATCCACGTGCGGGAGGCACGGGCGGGGAATCCGGCATTCTGGGCGCTGATCGAGCGCGAGACGGGCGAGCTGATCGGTGACGCGGGTCTGGGCCTGATCGAGGGGATCGGGCCGGAGTACGAGCTCGGCTACACCCTCGGGCCGCGCTGGTGGGGACGGGGCTACGCCACCGAGGCCGCCCGCGCCGTGCGCGACCACGCCCTCGGGCCGCGGGGACTTCCCGAGCTGCTCGCCCTGGTCTGGCCCGCGAACGCGGCGTCGATCCACGTGCTCGAGAAGATCGGGATGGAGCGAGTGGGAACGCGGCACGCCTACGGCGCCGAGCACGTCGTCTACTGCACGGTGAGCGTGCCCTCCATGCCCGCGGCCTTGTGGCCGTCGACCGGGCAGTAGTACTCGTACTCACCGGGCTTCAGATCAACGGTTACGTCCGCGGTCTCGCCCTTGCCGATCGTGTCGGTCTCCTCCTCGACTCCGTTCCCCTCGACCTCGACCGCATGGGGGAGCGACGACGGGTTGTCGAGCACGACCGTGACCTTGCCCCCCTTGGCCGAGAGCGTGCTCTTGTCGAACTTGAGCGCACCCCCGGGGTCGGCGGTGAGCTTCAGGGTCTGCGCCGCGCCGCCGGCCTCGCCGCCGCTGTCGGCGGGCTGCTCCGCGGTCGACGTATTGCCGCCAGCGCCGCCACCGTCGTCGTCATCATCTCCGCAGCCGGCCCCGATCAGAGCAAGGGCAAGTACCAGGGCGATGATGGAGACCGTGCGCATGCCCCGTTGTACGCAACGCGTCCGGAGGGGGTTCAGTAGTTGAGCTTGCCGCGCATGACCTCTGCCCCGCGCTCTCCACCGACCGACCGGCGCGTGATCACCACCACGTGGTACTCGCCCGGGCGCACCGCGGCGGTGAGCTCGGCGGCGGCGCTGCCGTCGGCGCGCGCCTGGAAGCTGCCGCCGTTGATCCAGCGGCCGTCGGTGCGCACGCACCAGAGTTCGTAGACGCCGCCGTTGGAGACCGGAAGGCGGGTGGCATGCAGCTTCACGTGTGTCCCGCCGGCCACCTCCTTGACGCTGGCGCTGCCGAGCACCCGGCCCGACGTGCTCCAGAGCTCGGCGCGGGCGTACGCGTGCTCGCCGCCGCCGGGAAGCACGAGCGCGAGCACGACCGCGAGCAGCACCGTCGCGGCGGCCGCGGCGGGGATCGCGAACCGCGCCCACCTGCGCGCGGGCCGGTTGGCTCGCGCGCGCTCCCTGACGAAGCGGTCGAGCACCACGTCCTCGAGCTGCGGGGAGAGGGCCGCGATTGTGTCGTCGGCCTGCGCGCTGTCGAGCAGCGCGGGCAGGGCCGCCAGCCGCCGCCGCTCCGCCGCGCAGCGGTCGCACTCGGCCAGGTGCTCCTTCATCTCCTCGAGCTCGCCGGGCTCGAGGCCACCGAGGACGTAGGGGCCGATCAGGTCGCCGTGGCTGCGGCAGCCGGTCACGGCTCGACCTCCATCTCGTC
>Ga0126306_10000379_pt1 | contig 19939 bp, 16 predicted proteins | sample Plot27_FD_92592 | JGI IMG/M metagenome (GOLD analysis project Ga0126306, IMG submission 92592) | Serpentine soil microbial communities from UC McLaughlin Reserve, CA, USA - Plot27 | ecosystem: Environmental > Terrestrial > Soil > Grasslands | place: USA: UC McLaughlin Reserve, Lake County... | reverse complement strand
CGCTGGGGTGGTCGACGTTCCCAGCCGTTGGCGCTTGCGGCGGCGGGCCGGGACCCGCAGGCCCTCCTCGCGCCACAGCCGCTGGATGGCCTTGCGGTTCACCCGCCAGCCCTGCTGCAGGAGCTGGGCGTGGGCGCGCCGATAGCCCCACCGGGGATGGGTCCGGCTGAGCCGGCGCAGCGCCTCGCGGAGGGCCCGGTCCCGATCGGGCTCGACCGGCTGGTGACGCTGGGTGCTGCGATGCTGCCCGACCAGCTGGCACGCCCACCGCTGGGAGACCCCGAACACCTGCTGCAGGTGTTGGACGGCGCGGCGACGGCGGGCCGGGCTCACCAGTTTCCCCGCCCCAGCTCGGCGTAGGCGTTGACGATATCCAAGCGTTCCCTCGCAGACTTCATGTGGGCGGCTCCCTGGGACCGGCAGGTGGCTGGATGGCACCACCACCATGACCGGCTCGGGGGTCGCCCGCCCCTCATCCAGGGCGCGGTCAGATCAGCGAGTGGGGACTTTCACATGGCCACGGACATGGGACCGGTAACTGCAGCAACGTGACAGGCCCCAACACCAGGTTGGCACCAGGATGGGGCTATCCAGAGCGTTCGATTCGGGTCGGCGTAACAGTCGAGCGACGCGATACAGGGAGTGAGGTTACGATTCGTTGTGTGAAGCTGTAAATGAAATGGAGCTCTCTGCGGACGAATGCTGTCGCCCTGAACTACAACCTAAGTCTTCCTTCAAGGCAAACCGGTTAGACTTCCGTTTAGCAGTTCGGTCTTCTCTTGCGCACCTAAATCATGGCCGGGTTCCAGTCATTGGTGGTAGGTGTTTTCCCTTGGCCATCACGGATCAATTCGAAGTCCTTGGGAGGGCATACTGACTAGTACGACGAAGAGCAGGGCGCCAACGCAGGCTGTTCGCAATACCCAGTGTGACGGTGAGGGCGCAGCAACCGAAGAGGACCTGATGTCAGACGGCGCGTTGATGGACGAAGCACCAGCGCAGGCGTGGGCCGGGTCGCAGCGGAAGGGCAACTGGGTGGTCGGTCTCCTCGTAATGGGCTTTGGCGTGCTGGTTGGGTGAGTCGTTGGAGCAGGCGACCCAACCGCACGAAAGGCACAGCCACAGCTCGACCCAACGATCTCGGCGGGCCAGGCACTCCTGGCAGTCGGCCGACTGCGGCTGGACGGGATGGGTGGCCGTGAGGTGGCTGCACGGGCGCGGTTCGACAGGATCTGCGTCATGGCGACTTGCTCCTGCCATCAGAGCCTCGCGTCTGGCCGTGCAGGCGGAAGGGTAGTCGCCGCAAGTCAACTCGGCCGGGTGAACCGGGGAAACGGGCAACTCGAGCAATGCTGATCACGTTGGCTGATGGACGGAGTGTTGTATGGGGGGTATGGACTGTTTGGCATGTGGCTGGCAGGCTGGTGTAGCCGGGTGGCGCGGCGAGGGGGTCGCCTATGGAGCTTCGTCAGCTGCGCTATTTCGTGGTCCTGGCCGAGGAGCTACACTTCGGTCGGGCGGCGGCCCGGGAACACATCGTGCAGTCCGCCTTGAGCCAGCAGCTGCAGCGGCTGGAACGTGAGCTGGGCGTGCGCCTGCTGGAACGCACGACCCACCATGTGCAGTTGACCCCCGCCGGGAGTGCCCTCCTGCTCGAGGCCCGGCAGATCCTGGCGCACGTCGACCGGGCGGCGGTGGCGGCACAGCGTGCCGCCGGCTCGCCGCCCACGCTCCGGGTGGGCATCGTGGACGCCAGCTACGACTCGATGCCGCAGATCCTGCGGGGGATCCGGGAGCGGTACCCGGACCTGGAGATCCATGAGATCGAGGTCGGCGTGCCTGAGCAATTCAGAATGCTGATGGACGGCCGGCTGGACGTAGGGCTGGGGCGGGCTTCCCTGGCGCCCCTCGACGTCGCCGCCGAGCTGTTCCGGCTCGACCCGCTGGGCGTGCTGGTCCCGGAAGGTGATCGCTTCGCCGAACTGTCGGGCGTACCGGTCGCCACGCTTGCCGGTGAACCGTTGCTGCTTGCCGAGGAGGAGAGGGCTCCAGAGTTCAATCAGTTCGTGGTCGAGCTGTGCCGCTCGGTGGGCTTCGTGCCGACGGTGTATCGCGGGACCGTGGGGAGCATCCGGGCGGCGGCCGATCTGGTGGCGCAAGGACGCTGTATCGCGTGTGTGCCTGCCTCGTGCCGATCGGCGGTTCCCGGGAGTGTGTGGCGACCACTGGTCGAGCCGGTATCCCGCTATCCCTGGTCCTTGCTCTGGAGGGCCAAGGACCGCTCCGAGCAGGTACACGGCGTCGTCGCGGCGGCCCGCCGGCTGTCCCGCGACCTGGGCTGGCTTCAACCCGCCAGCCAGGCGGCCGGCTGAGCGTCGCCCCGGCAGTGTCATCACCTGCCGTGATGAGTTGGACATGGTTTGCTCATTTCCGAGCGCCGCCGGCCGGCGTCTACTGGCGGGAAGAACCAGCACGCTCACGTGAACCTGGGCCGGTTGCAGGAGCGATCGATCCGGCCGCGCCAGCGCCGGACCGCGCTACCAGGCCACGCCATGCTGGCAAGGAGGAGACAGACGGTCACTCCCGATCCCGACCGGCTCATCATCGCCGCCGGACCTGATCCGCCGTAACGCAGGCAGGAGGAAGTGATGGTTCAGGTCACCTATCCGGGTGTCTACGTCCAGGAGATCCCCTCCGGTTTTCGTGCGATCTCCGGCGTCTCCACGTCCATCGCGGTGTTCGTCGGGATGGCTAAACGCGGGCCGCTGCTGGAGCCCACGCGCGTCCTCGGCGTCAAGGACTACGAGCGGAGCTTCTCGCCCGACACGTCGCAGGGTGAGATGACCGACCAGGTCCGCCAGTTCTTCATCAACCGGGGCGAAGAGGCGTTCATCGTGCGCATCGCCGACGGCGCGCTGGAGGCGACCCTCGACCTGCGCAACGCCGCCGACGACATCGTCCTCAGCCTGGAGTCGCGCGACGCCGGGCTCGACGCCAACCAGCTCCGGGCGCGCGTCGACTACAACACGTCGAGCCCCGAGCGCACCTTCAACCTGACGATCTTCCGCGAGACGTTCGACGCCAGCGGCGCGGCGGTCGTCTCGGCCTCGGAGACGCACACCGGCCTCGGCATGGACCCCGACGGGCCGCGCTACGCCGTGACCGTCCTCGACCAGCAGTCGCAGCTGGTGCGCACCACCACCGACCCGGCTCAGGCCGCCAACAATCTCGCCACGGTCAACGCGGCGGCGACGCTCGAGCCCGTCTCCGCCTCGGCCACCCTCTTCGCCGACGCCGCCGCGGCCGAGACGGCCATCACCGACGCCATCACCAACGCCGGCGCGGACACCGGCCGCTTCCGCCTCAAGGTGGGCGCGGCGCCCTGGATCACGGTCGAGGTCGTCGACGCGGACTTCACCAACCTGTCCGACCTCGAGGACCACATCAACGACAACCTCCTGCCGCCGCACACGGCGACACGCGTCACCGTCGCCGTGCCCGCGGCCGGCCCGCTGCGCATCACCTCCGACACGCCCGGCGACGACGTGCTCATCGATCGCGCGCCGCAGCTCGACATCGCCCAGGAGCTGGGGCTCGGCGTGGCGCAGGGCGGCGTCGAGGTGGGGAGCTACGCGGCGGCGCGGCCCGTGCCCTCGGGGCTCGTCTCGGTGCTCGACGGGGCCGCGCCCGGCGACCTCGGGGCGCTGCTCGCCTTCGGCGGCGTGGCCAAGAACGCCCTCGACACCCCCGGCGTCGACGGGGTGCGGCCCTTCACCGTGCCGCGCGCCGACATCGGCTACCCCTCCACGACCGGCGACATGAACGAGGGCACGACGCCCGATACCTCGCTCCTCAACGTCCGCGAGAACCTCCAGGCCATCGCCAACGCGCTCTCGGCCGGCAGCGACGACTGGCGCGCTGAGGTGCACGGCTACCGCCTCGCCCTGATCCCGACCTTCGGCGATTCGAGCGGCGGGGCCGGGGCCAGCTTCATCTCCGCCACGCCCGACCTCGGCGGCGCGAACCAGATCTTCGACGCGGTGACGGGCCGGCGTGCCGCCGAGCCGCTCGGCGGCGGCGTCGACGGCGGCGGCCCGCTCGCTCCCGACTACGACGCCGCCTACCAGCGCATCGAGGAGGAGGTCGACCTCTTCAACCTGCTCATCCTCCCGAAGAGCGCCGACGACACGGGCATTCCGAGCGTCCGCTCGACGCTGTGGGGCGCGGCCAGCTCCTTCTGCCAGAGGAAGCGCGCCTTCCTCATCGCCGACCTGGAGCCGGTGCCGCAGACGCCCGAGGGCGTCCTGCAGTCCCTGCCGAGCATCCGCACCGGGGTCGTCAAGGACCACAGCGGCGTCTGGTGGCCGCAGGTGACGGTCGTCTCGGACGGGGTGCGAAAGGATATCGACCCGAGCGGCTCGGTCGCCGGCGTGATGGCCCGCATCGACGGGAGCCGTGGCGTCTGGAAGGCCCCGGCCGGCCTTGAGGCCGACATCCGCGGCGTGCTCGGCGTGCGCGTGCCGATGTCGGACGAGCAGAACGGGTTGATCAACCCGGAGGCCATCAACGCCGTGCGGGCCTTCACGGCGGGCGTCGTCAGCTGGGGCGCGCGCACGCTCGACGGGTTCGACAACTCCGGCAACACCGACTACCGCTACGTGCCCGTGCGCCGCTTCGCCCTCTTCATCGAGGAAAGCCTGGTGCGCGGCCTGCGCTTCGCCATCTTCGAGCCGAACGACGAGCCGCTCTGGGCGCAGATCCGCCTCGCCGGCGGGGCCTTCATGAACAGCCTCTTCCGGCGCGGCGCCTTCGCCGGCCAGACGGCCCGCGACGCCTACTTCGTGAAGGCCGACGCCGAGACGACCACCCCGCAGGATCAGGCGCTCGGCGTCGTCAACGTGCTCGTCGGCTTCGCGCCCCTGCGCCCGGCCGAGTTCATCGTCATCACGGTCCAGCAGCTTGCGGGACAGGTTCAGGTCTAGACCTCCCGACGACGAACGAGAGGCAACCGGTATGGCGCAATTCACCAAGAACCAGCGCATCGACCCATACAAGAATTTCAAGTTCCTCCTCTTCTTCGAGGGGCGGCAGGACCCCGTGGCCGGCGTCAGCAAGATCAGCCCGCTCAAGCGCACCACCGAGGTCGTCAGCCACCGCGCCGGCGGCGACCTGAGCACGCCGCGCCACGCCCCCGGCGCGTCGAAGTTCGAGCCCCTCACCTTCGAGCGCGGGCTGACACACGACCCCGACTTCGAGGATTGGGCCAGGCTGGTCTACAGCACCGACGGCGACGCGGCTGTCTCGCTGGCGGGCTACAAGCGCAACCTGCTCATCAAGATCAACAACCTTCAGGGGACGCCCGTCAAAGCCTTCCAGGTCTTCCGCGCCTGGGTCTCCGAGTACACCGCGACCGCCGAGCTCGACGCCAACGCCAACGCGGTGCTCATCGAGTCGATCGTCGTCCAGAACGAGGGCTTCGAGCGCGACCCGGACGTGGTCGAGCCGGTGGAGACGTAACGGCCGGCGCCGGGCCTTCCGTCCAACTCTGGGGCTGACACATGATCGCGGTGGACCTGCGCACCCACATCACCTCGGACGCGGAGCCTCCGCGCCACGTCTACCTGCGCGAGCTGGCCGGCTACGACGAGTTGTCGAACGGCTCGGCCGTCGAGCTGGTCGACGGGCTGCTCCTCGACCGGCCGGGCGCGGCCGCCCGCCCCGGCGACGCGCGACGGCTCACGCTCTCCGAGGTTGACCGCGTGCTGGCCGCTGTCTACCGCGGCCTCTACGGCGACGCCGTCGAGTGCCACGTCACCTGCCCCGACTGCCGCTCGTCCTACGAGCTGAGCTTCACCCTCTCGGACATGTGGGACGCCCTGACGGAGGCGACAGCCGAGGACGAGGAGTTGCTGGCCGCGCTGGAAGGACCGGACAGCCACGGCGTCTACCGCCTGGGCCTGCTCCGCTTCCGCCTGCCGACGGGCGGGGACCTGGCCGAGGTGGCGAGCCTCGAGCCGGAAGCGTCGGCCGCGGCGCTCCGCGCCCGTTGCGTCCTCGGAGAAGCGGCGGGGGACGGCCGGACAGCGCCCGAGCGTGAAGAGACGCCCGAGCGTGAAGAGACGCTCGACCGCGTGATGTCGCTGGTGGGGCCGACGCTCGACACCGACCTCGATGGCGTCTGCCCCGAATGCGGGGCGGAGCAGGCCGTCCCGTTCCGCATCGACGAGTTCCTGTTCGCGGCCCTGCGCCGCGAGAGCGCGCTCCTGACGCGCGAGGTGCACGAGCTGGCGCGGGCCTACCGATGGTCGCGCCGCGAGATTCTGGAGATGCCGCGCCGTGAGCGCCGGCAACACGCGGGGCTGGTGCTGGCCGCGTCCGGGTCGGACGGGGGGTGGGCGTGAGGTACCTCCAGAGGGCCGCGCGCCGGCTGGCCACGGTCGGGACGTCGGATGGGGCCGCCAGCATGCGGCCGGCGATCCCGAGCCGTTCGCCGCTCGCCGAAGCCGACCAGCGCCTCAACCTCGACTCGTTCGCCGAGCGGTTCAACGCGTCCGTCGTCCCAGAGCCGCCCGCGCCGATGATTGCGGAGGAGGCGACGGCCGCCACGCCGCCCCTCGAACGGCAGCCGGAGCGACGACACGAGGCCGCCGGCCCGCCCTCTGCCAGCGTGCGGCCCGCGCCCCCCGGCCCGCGACCCGGAGTGCGCAGCGAGCCCACGAGGACGGAGCGAGCGGGGAGCAGGCGCCGTGCGATCCCACCCGACACGCCCACCCGGCCCGACACCCGCGCCGCCCCGCCCGCGCGGCGCTCCGCACACGGCCACCCGGAGACGCCGGCGGCCCCGTCGCAACCTTCCGGCCACCCGGCACCACGGCGCGCGAACCCCTTGCCGGCCCCGGCCGCCGACGAGGGCCGCGCCCCTGCGCCCGAACGCCCGCGTGCGGCGGCGGCAAGCCTCACCGGAGGCGCAGGGCCGCCCGCTCGTGAAGCGGCCGCGCAGCCGATGCTCGACGCCCTGAGCCGCGCGATGTCCTGGGTCGAGGGGCAGCCCCAGCCAAGGCCCGAGCGGGAGCGGGTCGAGGAACGGGGGACGCCCGCGGCGGTCGCCCGCCCGCCGTTCGGGGCGAGCTCGCCGATGCGTCCCGCACGCTCGGCGGCGCGCGGGCGAGCGCCGGTCACGCAGCTTGAGATCGGGAGGATCGAGGTGGAGATCGTGGCCCCGCCGAAGCCTGCGCCGCAGGCGGCACCGCCCCGCCCCGCCCCGAAGACGAACGGCCCCGGCAGCGCTCGACGACAACCCTTCGGATGGAGACAACGATAGCCCGTGCCGCTGACCGACATCGCGAGGGTGACGACGGCGATCGCGACCCTGACCCGTCAGGCGTTGGCGCGCGACAACATCACCACCGACATCGAGGTGACGGCCGCGCCGCCCGACGACCAGACGAACGCCTCGCCCAACCTCGTCAGCTTCTACCTGTTCCACATCGCAGAGGACCCGTTCCACAAGAACCTGCCGCCGCGGCGTCCCGTCCTCTCCGACTCGCCCGTGCAGTTCAGCGAGATGGCGCTGGTGCTCAACTACGTGGTCACGGCCCGCAACAACAGCGCCGTCGGCGGCGGGGACCGCGCGCTCGTCGAGCAACGGCTGCTGGGCTTCGTGGCCCGCGCGCTCCATGACTTCCCGGTCATCACCGACGACACGGTGGTGCCGGCGCTGCCGCCGAACCCGCCCAACCCCCCCGTCTTCGAGACGGCCAACATGGCGGGCGCGAACAACCGGATCGAGCTGATGCTGCGCCCCGTGAGCATCGAGGAGACGGTGGACTTCTGGACCGCCGAGCAGGACCTGGTGGCTCGCCTCGCGTTGTTCTACGAGGCGCGGATCATCCTGCTCAGCACGCCGCCGGTCACCTCGACGCCCGGCATCGTCTACTCCCTCGGCGGCTTCGTCTCGGTCGCCGGCCAGCCGTTCATCGAGTCCGTGCAGAACCTCGTCGGCTTCGTCCCGCCGCCGGGCTTCGTCCCGCCCGACCCATCCTCGCCGTTCCAGTTCGTCGCCTCCAACCCGGCGCGCGTCTCGCTCTTCCCGGCCGGAGCCGTCCCCGCTGACGTCGCGCCCGACAACAACCGCTTCCGCATCGACGGGGCCGAGCTGCGCGGCGAGCAGACCTACCTGGCGCTGCGCGGGCAGGCCGGCGTCGGCGCCAACGCGCCCACCGAGCGCAGCTTCCGCGTCGACGTCGGCGACGCCAACCCCGGCTGGACCTTCGACCTGCGCGGCACCGAGATCACCGTCAGCCTGCGACAGGCCGTGACGGACGACCAGGGCACGGCGCTCGTGCTCTACCCCGGCCTCTACTCCCTGCGCGTGATCACGGGGCGGCAGATCAACCCGCCCGTGAGCGACCGGGCGTTCGAGCAGTCCAGCAACGAGGTCGTCTTCGCCCTGACGCCGCAGGTGGTCTCGGTGACGGGCCTGGGCGGGCCGGCCGGGGCGCGGCGGTTCCGCCTGACCCTCTTCGGCAGCTACCTGCGCAACGACCTCGACATCCAGCTCTCGGTCGGCGGCGGGGTCCTGCGGCGCGACCCGGACACGAACACGGCGGGCAACTACGATTTCACGCCGGACACGGACCAGCTCGAGTTCGCCGTGGACACGACCGGCAGGACGAGCCCGCTGCCGGTCAACCTCCTGATCAACGGGGCCGGCTCCACGCCGGCCTGGGCGGTGTTCCCATGACGGCTGGCCGGGCAAGCTCGACGGCGGTCGAGGCCCTTCCCGCGCCCGAACAGGTCGAGTTGCTCGACGCCGTGCTGGTGCGCGTGCGCGCGCTGGCTGAGCGCCGCCTGCTGTGGCTGGAGAGCCTCACGGGCACCGACGCGGACGCGGCCGCCAACGCCTCCCTGCCCCCGCGCCTGCGGGTCGCGCTCCTCGACCTCGACTCGCCGCACGAGGAGGCCCGCTTCTACCAACGGGACCCGCGCTGCCGCGAGCTGACCGCGCGCGCCGACGCCTACGCCGAGGCCATCGCCGACTCGTCCGGCACCACCTTCCGCCACCTCGTTGACGTGCTGGAGGTGATGCCCTCCGAAGCCGACCTCTTGCAGGTCTGTATCGCGGCCCACCTCGACCCGGGCCTCGCGCAGATCTTCGGCTATCTGGAAGGCGACGTGGAACGGCGGAGCCATGCCACCGAGGCGCTGGCCGCGCGGCTCTGTGACTACGGGCGGGCGTCGATGTGGAGCCCGGCCGGCGCGCTGGCGCGCTGGCAGGTCCTGCAGGCGGACGCGACGGACGCGGGCGAGTCTCCGCCGCTGCGCGTCGACCCCTACGTCTTCCTCTTCCTGCAGGGCAGCTCGGAGCTCGACCCCGAGCTGCTCGGCTGCGCCTCGTACGTCGGGCCGCGCACGCCCCTGCCGCGCTGGCCGGTGGACGAGGTGAGCCGCCGCGTCGCGGAGGCGCTGGCACGCGGGCTGCCGAGCCGCGTCTGGCTCGTCGGGCAGCGACTGAGCGGGCGGCGGACGTTCGCCGCATGCGTGGCCGACCGCCTCGGCACGTCGCTCGTCGCCGTCGACACCTCGCGCATCGAGGAGCGGAACTGGTCGGGGGCGCAGGTGCGCATCCGCCGTCATGCCTTGCTGCACGGCTGCGCGGTGGCGTGGTATGGGCCGCAGGTCACGCGGGGCTACGCGGGCGGGGACGCGAAGCTGCCGCTGGAGTTCGCGGTGCTGGAGCCGCCGGGCGAGGGCACGTCGGAGCCCGGCTGGCGCGAGGAGCGCGTCGAGATGCCGCGGCTGCTCTCGGAAGAGCGCGGGCGTCTGTGGGAGAGGTTCCTCCCCGCGTCCAGGAAATGGAGCGAGGAGGCCCAGCGCCACCTTGCCGAACGCTACACCTTGCAGGTCGGCGAGATCGCCCACGTCGCGGCGCAGTCGCCGGAGAGCTTCGACGACGTGCGGCGTCTGGCCCGCGAGTTCTCCCGGGGGCGGCTCGACGACCTCGGCCACCTGCTCGAATGTCCCTTCGGTCGCGCCGACCTGCAACTGCCCGAGCGGCTCTCGCGCCTCCTCGACGAGTTCCTCTTCGAGGCGCGGGACCGCATCCGGTTCTGGGAGAACGAGCAGGCGCGGCGGCTCTTCCCGCGCGGTACCGGTCTCATCGCCCTGCTGTCGGGGCCGCCGGGGACGGGCAAGACGATGGCCGCGCAGGTCATCGCCGCCGAGCTCGAGCTCGACCTCTACCGCATCGACCTCGCCTCGACGGTGAACAAGTACATCGGCGAGACGGCCAAGAACCTCAAGCGCCTGTTCGCGCGTGCCGCCGACATGAACGCCGTGCTGCTGTTCGACGAGGCCGACGCCCTCTTCAGCAAGCGGACCGAGGTACGCGACTCGCACGACCGCTACGCCAACGCCGACACCAATTACCTCCTGCAACTGATCGAGGACTACCCGGGCGTGGGGCTGCTGGCGTCCAACAAGCGCCAGAACATCGACGAGGCGTTCGTCCGCCGCGTCCGCTACCTGCTGTTCTTCCCGCGTCCGGACGCGGGACAGCGCCTCGCCATCTGGCGGCAGATTGTCCGGGAGCTGGCGGGCGAGGAGCGCGAGCTGGCCCTCGCCGATGGACTCGAGCAGGCGGCCGTGCGGGTCGAGGCCACCGGTGCGCAGATCAAGAACGCCGTCCTGGCGGCGATGTTCATGGCCCGGCGGGCCGGCCACCCGCTCGGCGTCGAGGAGCTGCGCCACGGGCTCGAACGCGAGTTGTCGAACCAGGGCGGCAACGCCTCGTTCTGAACGGACCAGGGACGGAGGTTGAGGATGAGACAGGGGCCCGAGGACCTGCCCGAGACGCACGCGCGCATCGAGACCTTGCGGCTGCGGATGCCGGCCGGCGACGCGCGCACGGCGAAGGCGCTTGCGGTGGCGGTTGCCGCGAGGCTGGCCGAGCGGGCCGGGGAGCTCGGCGTCGTCGATGGCGGCGAGACCGTGCGCGTCCGCGTCAGGGCTTCGGCGGCGACGCGGCCCGAGCGGCTGGCGGAGACGGTTGCCGGGGGGATCCTGCAGCCCCCGGCGGAGCGACAACGAGAGCGATAGATGCCCGAGACCGGATATTCCAGGAGCCCGAAGCTGGCGCGCGGCGCGCTGGTGCAACTGGTCGAGGACGTGGTCCGCGTCCTGCCGAACGTCATCCCGTTCCAGTACAACCCGGAGACGCTCTCGCGGAAGCTGACGCCGTGGAACCCCTTCGAGGTCGACCAGACGGCGCGCGGGCAGATCGCCCCGACGGCCCAGCCCTTCGACCCGAAGGAGTCGATGTCGCTGGAGATCCACTTCGACGCCGCCGACCAGCTGGAGGACAGCGACCCCATCGCGGCCCTCGTCGGCGTCGCCGACCGCATCGCCGCCATCGAGAAGCTCCTGCTCCCGACGCAAGGGCTGCTCGGAGACCTGCTGGGCGCGGCCGCGGCGCTGGCCGGCGTGGCGCAGCCGCCGCAGCGGCCGACCGTGCCGGTGGCGCTTCTGGTCTGGGGACCGGGCCGCATCCTGCCGGTGCGCGTCACGGACTACAGCATCGAAGAGACGACCTTCCTGCCGTCGCTACAACCGCTGACGGCGAAGCTCAGCCTCTCGCTAGAGGTCCTGACGCCGGACGTCTTCCGCTGCGAGTCGGGGCCGGCGGTGGAGCTGGCCGTGGCCGCCTACCGCTTCTTCCGCCTCCAGCAGAGCGCGCTCGCGCTCCAGTACAACGCACGCAACGCGGCGCAGGCTCTGAGCCTGCTGCCGTTCTAGAAGGGAGGGCACGGATGGCCGTCTTCGACCCCATGAGCCGCTACGTCGAGCCGCCGCTCGAGGTCTACTCCGTCACCGACCGGCGGGGGCGTGAGGTCAAGGCGCTGCCGATGAACGAGCCGCCGCGCGAGCAGTCCGCCGGCGAGTACGTCAAGAAGCAGGGTCAGCGACTTGACCACCTCGCCAGCTCGCTGCTCGCCGACCCGTACGGCTTCTGGCGCATCGCCGAGGTCAACGGCGTGCTGCTACCGGACGCGCTCGAAGAGGCCGAGCGGCTGAAGGTGCCGGGAATGACGCGCTGAGGGGCCCGAGCATGCGAGACATCCGCTACCAGATCGCGGTCGACGAAAAGCCCGACAACGCGCTCACCGAGGAGGCGGCTGAGATCGAGGTGCAGCAGACCATCGACGGCCCGACGACCTTCCGCATCAAGTTCGCCATCGACATCTGCCGCGGCGACTTCAACCTGCTCGACGACCCACGGCTCAGTCCCGGCGTCCGCGACAGGAAGGTCACGATCGTCGCCCACCTCAACGGCAAGGGCCACGTGCTGGCGCACGGCATCATCACCGAGCGCAAGGTCAACCTCGCCGAGGGCGGGCCCGGCTCCTCACTCGAGATCGTCGGCCAGGACCGGCGGCTCGTCATGGGTCGAAAGCCCCTCAGCAAGGCGCACGAGGGGACGGCCAGCCAGATGGTGAAGCAGATCCTGCAGGAACACGGCTTCGAGACCGACGTGACCGAGACCAAGATCCAGTACGAGGAAGACAAGGGGACGCTCAACCAGGCCGAAGAGACCCAACTTGCCTTCGTCACCAAGCAGTCCGGGCGCAACGGCCACTACTTCTGGATCGACTGGCGGGTCGGCGTGGGCTTCGCCGGGTTCGAGGTGACCGAGACGGCCCATTTCAAGCCCTCGCCGCCGCAACCCGAGAGGAACGGGTTCGGCTTTGTGCCGCCGCTGCTGCTCGCCCCGGAGGGCGTGACCGAGCTGAAGCTCAACGTCGCCGACGGCTGCTCCAACGTTGCCAGCTTCGAGCTGCACGCGAACGGCGAGGCCCCGAACCAGTCGGGCACCGTCCAGCGCGTCAACTCCGACGACGGCGAGGTGGCCGATACGAGCGTGCCCGGGCCGACAACCGCGCCGCTGGGCGAGCGACCGCCGGCCTCGCCGGAGGCGCGCGAGCGGCGGCTGCCGACAGCCGGCGACGCGCAGGAGGCGCGCGTCCGCTCGGAGGCCGCTCTCAACGACGCCTCCTGGTCGGTGCAGGCGACGGCCGAGACGAGCGTGCAGGCGCTGAACGGCTTCGTCGCGCCGCACCAGATCGTCAAGGTGTCGGGCGCTGGCGCGCTCAACAGCGGCGACTATTTCGTCAAGGCGGTCACGCACACCGTCGATTCGGCCGCGCACAAGCTGCGCATCGAGCTCCTGCGCAACGCCTTCGGAGGTGCTTGACGTGCCAGAGCCAGGGATGGACGAGCTGATCGGCGAGCTCGGGTCGCCCGCGCACTACTTCGGCAAGTACCGCGGGACCGTCTCGGACAACGTCGACCCGAAGAAGCGCGGGCGTCTTCAGGTGAAGGTGCCGGCTGTGCTCGGCGACGTGCCGGTCTGGGCGATGCCGTGCGTGCCGTACGCGGGGCCGAACCTCGGCTTCTACACCATGCCCGAGGTCGGCACCGGCATCTGGGTCGAGTTCGAGGCGGGCGACGTCTCCTTCCCCATCTGGTCGGGCTGCTTCTGGAACGACGGCGACATCGACTCGGCCGACTCCGACCCCAAGATCAAGTTCTTCAAGACCAGCAAGTTCACCCTGCGCGTCGACGACGGCAACGGCGAGATCATCGTCAAGAACGACAGCGGCTCGGAGATCACGCTGACGGCGCAGGAGATCCTGCACAAGAGCTCGACCGTCAAGCAGGAGGCAGCCGGCGGCCGCAAGACCGAGTTGTCGTCGGCCTCCTTCAAGGTCAATGACGGCTCGGTAGAGGTGCTCTAGATGCCCGCGCCCTTCGAAGGCCTCCGCCACCCGGTGGCGCTCGACGCGTCGCTCGGGCGTCTGCGCGAGGAGCGCGACTATTCGGCCTATGTCGGGCAGCTCATCGCGCAAGTTCTGCTGACCGCGCCAGGCGAACGCGTCAACCGGCCCGACTTCGGCGCCGGCCTCCGGCGGCTCCTCTTCTCGCCGAGCAGCCCCGAGACGGCGACGCTCTTGCAGGCCACCATCTTCCAGAGCCTCGACCGCTGGCTCGGCCAGCTCATCGAGGTCGACCGCGTCGACGCCTCGTTCGAGAACGGGCGGCTCGACGTGGCCGTCTCCTACACCTTGAAGGCGCGCGGCGACCAGCAGGTGCTCAACCTGGAGGTCACCCTCTGATGCCCGCGCCCGGCGACAGGCTGGCCGCGCTCCGTGCGCGCTCCGAAGACCTGACCGGCATCGAGTTCGTGCAGGTCGTCGACAAGTGCGACCAGCGGCGTCTGCGCGTCTACTTCTTCACGGACCCGCGCGACCTCGGGTCGCCGTTCGAGGACCTCGGCGACCCCGGGGTGACGCCCGACCCGCTCTCGCTCGCGGACTTCCGCATCTACAACCCGCGCGGCGTGGCCCCGGACGTGGAGGTCGTCCCCTGTCCCGGCCCCGACGCGATGATCTGGGGCGACGACGCGGACGCCGGCCGCCGCTTCCTCGAGATCTGCGTGGCCGAGCCTGGCGACTTCGCCGAGTACCGGCTCCTGATCGACGACGAGCGCATCGACCGCTTCTTCAACGACGTGCAGTTCTCCTTCAAGGTCGGCTGCGACGACCGCCTCGACTGCGCCGAGCCGTCGACGGAGTGCCCGCCCGAAGAGCTGGCCGACTTCCCCGTCGACTACCTCGCCCGCGACTTCGTCAGCTTCCGCAACGCCCTGCTCGACTTCGCCGCCCAGCGTTACCCGAACTGGCAGGTGCCGATCGAAGCCGATGTCGGCGTGATGCTGCTGGAGACGATGGCGGCGCTCGGCGACGAGCTCTCGTACCTTCAGGACAGGCACAACCGCGAAGCCTATCTCGAGACGGCCACCGAGCGGCGCTCGCTGCGCCACAAGGCGCGGCTGCTCGACTACGAGATTCACGACGGCCGTATGGCGTCGACGCTTCTGGAGCTGACCGTCAACCCGGGCGTGACGTCGGTCGAGGACGGCTGGCCCGTCTGGGCGCGCGTCGAGGGCTCGACGCCGATCCGTTTCGAACTGGGCAGCAGGATGCGCGAGCGCGGCCACGAGACGAACTTCCTCGTCGACGAGCTCTGGAATCCGGGCAACTTCACCGTCTACCTCTTCGACGACGGGCAGGAGTGTCTGGAAGCGGGGGCCACCGAGCTGTTCGTGCGCAACGACCCGACCGACCCCGGCGGCGTCCGCTTCGATGCGGCGGCCGTCGACCTCTGGAGCGCGGGCCGTCCCCTGCTGCTCCGTGATATCCCGGCCGACCCCTCCGAAGCCGACCGCCTGCACGTCGTCCGTGTCGTCGAGGTGCGGCTCGAGCACGACGACCTCTTCGACGTCGACGTGGCCCGCATCCGCTGGGAGGCGCAGGACGCGCCGCCCTTCCCCATCCCGTTCGAGCAGCTCCAGCTCTCCGGCAACCTCGTCCCGGCGACGGCCGGCAAGTCGTGCACCGCCCGCTTCCGCGTGGGGACGCCGCACCCGTCCGGCGGCGTGCTTGCTGCCGTCGAGCGTGAGGGGCCACTCTTCACGGACGTTGACCCGAGCCTCCTGTCGCGGCGTAACGCCTGCGAGGAGCTCGAGGAGGAGAGCGAGTCGCGCCCGCCCATCTACCTCTTCAGCCTGCCCGGCACCGAGGAGAGCGGGCTGGCCTTCGCCGACCCGGACGACGACCTGCGCCGCGCCGTGCCCGAGGTGCGCCTCTACGAGCCCGACGAGGACGAGCCCGACGAGGACGAGCCCGACCAGTGGTCCTTCCGCCGCACGCTCATCGACGAGAGCGGCGACGACAACGTCTTCACGCTCGAGGACGGCACGTGGCGGCGCATCGTCGGGCGCTGGCTCGGCGGCGCCGAGCTTGTCCACCGCGACTACGCCACGGGCGCGGGCTACACGGTGCGCTTCGGCGACGGCGAGTTCGGGAGGCTGCCGGCGGCCGGGGCGCTCTTCGAGGTCGACTACCGGCTCGGCTCCGGGGTGAAGGGGAACGTCCCTGCCGGCTCCGTCAACGCCCTGGAGATACCGGCGAAGGCGAGCCCGCTGGCGACGCGGCTCGTGGCGGCGTCCAACCCCTTCCCGGTCACGAGCGGTGTCGACCCGGAGAGCGCCGACGAGATCAAGCTGCTCGCGCCGGAGGCGTACAAGGCGGAGACGTTCTTCGCCGTGCGGCCTGAGGACTACGGCACGCAGGCGGAGAAGCTGGACTTCGTGCAGAAGGCACAGGGGTCGTTCCGCTGGACGGGCTCGTGGCTCTCGGCCGTGACGGCCGTCGACGCCGAAGACGCGTTCGAGCTCTCGCCCGAGCGCCGCCAGCTCGTCGAGGCGCTGCTCAACTGCCGGCGCCAGGCCGGCCGCGACGTGATCGTCCGCGACCCGAAGTTCGTCAACCTCGACCTCGTCATCAACCTCTGCGTCTCGCGTGACGCCTTCCCCGGACAGGTGCGCGTGCGCGTCCTCGAAGCCCTCTTCGGGCGCGGGGGCTTTCGGCCGCGGGCGGGCTTCTTCGACCCCGACAACTTCACCTTCGGCACGCCGCTCCGGCGCAGCGCGCTGGAGGCGGCCGTCGTCTCGGTCGAAGGCGTCGAGGCCGTCACGAGCATGCAGATCCGCGCGCACGGGGTGACCGAGTTCAAGGAGTTCGAGGCGCTGGCCTTCGAGGTGGGCGACGACGAGCTGGTGCGCGTCGAGAACTCCGCATTGCGGCCCGAGCGCGGGTCGTTGACGCTGGAACTGGAGGGCGGCGCATGAGCTGCTGCGACCCACCCCAGACATCGCCGCTGGAGACCCTGCCGGCCGGGCTCTCGGCGCTGCCGCGGCAGTTGCGCGGCTTCGCCGAGGTGCGCCGCGACCTGCTTCGGGCGCTGGGCCGCGAGCCGGGGCCGCTCGCCGGCTGGCGGCCTTCGGGCGACGACTTCGGCCTGATGTGGCTGGAGATGTGGGCCTACGTCTCGGACGTGCTCGGCTTCTACGACGAGCGCGCGGCCAACGAGACCTACATCCGCACGGCCGTCCGCCGGCCGTCGCTGCGGCGCACCGTCGAGCTGCTCGGCTACACGCCGAGCGTTGGCGTCTCCGCGAAGGCGCTGGTCGCCGCGCTGGCCGACGGGGCCGTGGCCGTGACGTTGCCGCCGGCCACCGGCTTCCGCTCGGGCGCCTTCAACGGCGAGCCGCCGCAGGTCTTCGAGACGGCGGCCGAGACGACCATTCACCCGCTCATGAACCAGTGGAAGGTCGCCAGCTTCAAGCGCCGCCCGACGGTGGATGTGGCCCCCGACGTGACCGACACCGGCGCGCCCACCAACGAGAAGAAGACCGGCCCCACCTCGACCGCGCCGAACGTCCACACGCTCCTGTTCGAGTCGGCCGGTTTCGGCCTCGCGGCCGGCGAGCTGGTCCTGCTCGACAGCCGGCCGCCGAGGACGGCCAACCCCGTGGAGGAGGCGGCGACCATGGTCGCCGCCTCCGAGCCGTTCGAAGGCAAGGACGGCCTGACCTACCTGCGGGTCACGCTGGAGCCGGCCGTCAGCATCCCCGCCGACACCGACCTCTCGACGTTGCGCGGGCGGCGGCCGACGCAGACCGCGACGCCGACCAGCAACCAGCCCGTCGTCGAAAGCGGGGGGAAGTCGACGCCCTCCGCCGTGGAGAACGTCCCGGGCGGCACCCGGGTCTTCCTCGATCAGGGGCCGGGCGCGTTCCGCCAGTCCGCCCCTGTCATCGTCGCGCGCAACATCGGCGGCGCCGAGGCGCAGTACGCCTTCGCCACCATCAGCGCCGTGCGCGCCGCCGCCGTCCGGGTCACCAGCATCCCGCCGCAGCCGGTCTCGATTCCTCAGCCGGACGGCAAGCCGGCGCTGGAGACGACGATCCCCTCGCCGACCGTGCCGGCCACGGAGCTGACCCTCTCGCCGGAGCTGCCGGCGCTCTTCGTGTCCAACCCGAGCGAGCTGACGCTTCTGTTCGACCTCGTCGAGGGCGGCCAGCCGACCAACGTCGGCAAGACCGAGGTCAGCGCGGCCGAGCTGGCCGACCCCGAAGGCGTCCCGCTCGAAGGCATCCACGAGCCGCCGCCGGGCGCGGCCGCCACCGCCGCCGCGCAGGGGCTCGCGCAGACCAGCAACGTCGCCGGCGTGGTCGAACAGAGATTTCTTCTCTCCGACGCTGCCCGCATCGGCGTCGCCGCCGACGGCCGTATCACCTTCACAGGTGACGGCCGGGCACGCTTCCACGCCCTCTCGGCCGGGCAGTTGCCGGCCACGCCCCTGCGGCTGCCGCTGACCATCTACGGCAACGTCGTCCAGACGACGCGCGGCGAGAGCGTCTTCGGCGAGGTGCTCGGCGACGGCAACGCGCGGCTCGCCCACCAGCGCTTCAAGCTGAGGAAGAAGCCGCTCACCTACCTGCCGCCGGCCTCGCCGGCCGACACCCTGCTGGTCCGGGTCGACGGCGTGCTCTGGCGGCGGGTCCCGACCTTCTTTGGCGCGGGGCCGCAGGACGCCGTCTACACCGTGCGCCACGACGACGAGCTGAACACGTTCGTCGTCTTCGGCGACGGCGTGCGCGGCGCCCGCCTCCCTTCGGGCGTCCAGAACGTCGTCGCCAACTACCGTTTCGGCTCGGGCGCGGCCGCCCCGCCGGGCGGCTCCATCAACCAGCTCGCCGGCTCGGTGAAAGGCCTGCGCTCGGTGCGCGCGCCCGTCGCCGCCGACCCCGGCAAAGACCCCGACCTGCCGGAACAGCTCCGCACGAACGCGCCGCGCACCGCGCTCCTCTTCGGCCGCGCCGTCTCGGCGGCCGACTTCGAGGCGCTGGCGCGCGAACAGCCCGGCGTCGTCCAGACCAAGACCGAGTGGTTGTGGATCCCGGCACAGATGCGGGCGGGCGTCGTCGTGCAGTACATCGGCGAGGCCGACCCGGCGGTCGTCGCCGAGGCGCTGCGCGCACAGGCCGACCCGACCGTCCCCATCGACGTGATGCGGGCGCAGCCGATCGCGACCACCGTCTCCGCCGGCGTCGAGGTGGACGATCGCTTCGTGAAGGAGACGGTGGCCGCGGCCGTCCAGGCACGGCTGACAGCCCCGGGCACCGGCGTCCTGAGCCGTGAGCGGGCGAGCATCGGCGGGACGTTCTGGCCGAGCGTGCTCTACGAGGCCATCGCGCAGCAGCCAGGCGTCGTCGGCGTCGCCGGCCTCAGCTTCTCGACCGCCGCGGGCGGGCCGAACCTCTCCAACTCGAAAGGCACCTGCATCGAGACCGGCAAGTACCTCGACTTCACAGGACCGGGCGGCGTGAAGGTGACGGGCGTGAGCCCCGTTGGCGGCGCGCCCCAACCGCGACAAGGGTGACAGGGATGTTGTGCGCTCATGAGTGACGGTAGTGCGGTCGTGGACGGCTTCGAGAGCTACTACACCGAGAAGCTGTGGCAGCTCGTGCCGGAGGTCTACCGCAACGAGGACGGGCTGGCCGCGAATCCCGGCGTCCTGCGCCGCATCGTCGAGCTGATCGGGGCCGAGGCCGCGCACACCCGCCGCTCGGTTGACCGCCTCTGGGAAGACCAGCACGTCGAGACGGCCGACGACTGGGCCGTGCCCTACATCGGCGACCTCGTCGGCGCGCGGCCCGTCTCGGTCCAGGACCGGAGGGCGCGGCGCGTGGACGTGGCGAACACCATCAGGTTCCGCCGCCGGCGCGGGACGCCCGATCTGCTCGACTCGCTCGTGCGCGCCATGTCGGGCTGGGACGTGGTGCTCGTCGAAGGGTTCCGGCGGCTGGCGCGGACGCGCCATCGGCTCGACCCGCGCCCGCGCGCCAGCGGCTTCTTCACCGGGACGCTCACCGGCGGGACCGCCGACCTCCGCAGCCCGGCCGGCGCGGAGCTCAGCGACGGGCCGTTCGACGAGTACTTCCACACGCTCGACGCGCGGCTGCTGCGCGGGCGCG
>Ga0126306_10000378_pt1 | contig 19958 bp, 23 predicted proteins | sample Plot27_FD_92592 | JGI IMG/M metagenome (GOLD analysis project Ga0126306, IMG submission 92592) | Serpentine soil microbial communities from UC McLaughlin Reserve, CA, USA - Plot27 | ecosystem: Environmental > Terrestrial > Soil > Grasslands | place: USA: UC McLaughlin Reserve, Lake County... | reverse complement strand
GCGCCGAGCTCGAGCGGCGGACGAACTTGTCCAGGTTGCGCATGAGGGCGTCCACGTCGACGGTGCCCGACACGTGACGGGTGCTCACCCCCGCCACGTCGGCGTCGCCCTCGTCCTTCGCCTCGCGGAGCCACGAGCGCGGGTCGAGGCCGAGCTCGCCCAGGGGCTGATCGCGCTCGTGGTTGCCTCGCCGGAGCGCCCGGTTCGTCCGGCGCACCTGCGCCGCGGGCTGCTCGTAGTACACGTCCTGGAACTTCACGAAGGCCCGGTCGCCGGTCGTGAGCACGCCGCTCGTGATCGTCTGGCCGCCGCTGTCGGAACCCACTCGGAGCTCGATGTCCGCCGAGGGGAGCTTGTCCGGGTTCGTGCGGAAGGGGCCCTCGGCGTCGATCCGGATCGGGTCCTCGAGCAGCCCCTTCAGGTCCAGCTCGGCCTCCAGCTCGAGGTCGGCGCTCTGCATGCCGTTCGAGAAGGCGCTGTCGAGCAGGTCCTCCACGCTCTCCTGGTCCTCGCTTCCCCCGCCGCACGAGGCCAGTACAGAGGCGGCGAGCAGCAGCAGAACGGCAGGGCGGCGCACGCGGGGCAGGATAGTGGGCGAGGTCGTGCATTCTCAGCGGACGACCGCAACAGTTCGCCACCATCTTCGTTGTAACGGAGATGTCTCAGATCAAGCGGACCATCGCGCTCGCGGTGGCGGCGAGCGCGCTCGTGGCCGCCCCGGCCCAGGCCGGCCAGGTGATTCTGGTCGACGGCGATCACGCCGTGCGCGTGACCGATCCGGACGTGCCGTCGAAGGCCGAGATCGCGCTCCCGGTTCCGGGTGGCGGCGGAGCGCCGCCGGTGGTGTCCGCCGCGGCATCGGGTCGGTCCGCCGCCTGGCGGCGCGCACGCAGTTCCGCCGCGCCGCGTGCCGACCGGCGGGCCGTCTACTCCGCGCTGACCCGCGCCCAGAGCTCGAAGCGGATCGGGTCGGGCAGCTACCGCCGCTGGCGGCGCTGGTACGTGAACGCGCTGCGCACCTACAGGCGCCTGCGCGGCGCCCGCCGCGACCAGCTCGGCTACGTGATCGACTCGGTCGAGGCGCTGGCGCTGGCGGGGAAGCTGACGGCCACCCGGATGCCGGGCGCGTTCGTGCAACTCGAGCGCAACCGGCGCTACTGGCCCTCGCTGCCCTATCCCGGGGTGGGCGACCAGGTGAGCTTCAGGGGCAGCCAGATCCTCTACCAGTACTTCCCGGGCCAGGGGCTGCAGCTCCACCCGCTCTCCACGTTCAAAAAGGCGAACCACATGCACGGCGACTGCGAGAGCGGCGCGGCCAGCTGCGACCGCGAGGGGCTTCGCAGCCTGCTCGACGAGATGGAGGACCTCGCGGTGCAGCGCTCGAAGCGCTTCATCGCCTGGGAGTACGCCTTCCACTTCGGCGGCGGGGCGCCGCCCTGGATCAGCGGGATGGCCGACGCAACCGGCATCCAGGCCTACGGCAGGGCAGCCCAGCTGCTCGGCGAGCCGCGCTACGTGGAGATCGCCCGCAGGGCGCTGGGGGCCTTCGAGACACTGCCGCCGACGGGGGTGCGCACCACCGGGTTCGCCGGTGGCATCCACTACCTGCAGTACTCGTTCTCCCCCCGCCTCTACATCTTCAACGCCTTCCTGCAGTCGCTGATCGGGCTCTACGACTTCGGGCGCATCGCCGGCGACGCCCGGGCCACCAAGCTGTACACCGAGGCCGAGCCCGAGGCGCGTGAGGAGATCCCGCTCTCGGACGTGGGTGACTGGTCGCTCTACAACTACCGCGGCCACGAGTCCAACGCGGACTACCACGAGCTGCTGCGGGAGTTCCTCGCCTCGATGTGCACGCGGCGGCTGGGACCGCTCTACTGCGAGTACGCCCAGCGCTACCGCGGCTACCAGGTGGATCCACCGGAGCTCGAGTACACCGGGCCCGAGGGGACCACGGCCAAGCAGCTGACGGCGCTCCGGTTCACGGTGTCGAAGCTCTCCGCGGTCGAGGTCAAGGTCTACCGGGACGATCGGCTCGTGTTCTCGCGGCTCGCCACGTTCCGGCGCGGCACCGGCGCATTCGCCTGGCGGCCGGGCGGGCCGGGCCTCTTCACGGTGCAGCTGGGCGCGAAGGAGCTGCGCACCGGGCTGGGCAAGAAGGACAGGACCATCGCGGAGATAGACGTCCAGCCGGCTTGACCTCGTCCGCGCGTACTCGGCCGAGTCGAGTGCTTGCGGCTACCCATAGGATCGGCGCCTCATGGTGCCACGCACGATCCTCTACACCGGCAAGGGCGGCGTCGGAAAGACGAGCGTCGCCGCCGCGACGGCCCGGCGCTGCGCCGCCGCCGGTCTGCGCACGGTGGTGCTCTCGACCGATCCGGCGCACAGCCTCTCGGACTCCCTCGAGGCGGAGCTGGGCGGCGAGCCCGCACCGGTCGGCGCGAACCTGTTCGGCCAGGAGGTGCAGGCCCAGGCGGAGATGGAGCGCCACTGGGACTCGGTCCAGGACTGGCTCGGCTCCCTGCTCGAGGAGCGTGGCGTGGACCGGATCGCGGCGGAGGAGCTGACCGTGCCGCCCGGGATGGACGAGCTCTTCTCGCTCCTGTGGATCAAGCGCCACCACGAGGAGGGCGAGTTCGACTGCGTGATCGTGGACTGCGCGCCAACCGGTGAGACGCTTCGGCTGCTCTCGTTCCCCGACGTGGTGACCTGGTGGCTCGAGCGCATCCTGCCCTCGCAGCGCCGGCTCGCCCCCTTCGCGCGCAGCCTGTTCGACCTGCCCCTCCCCGGGGAGGGCGTGTTCGACGACGTGGAGCGGCTGGCCCGCAACCTCGTGGCGATGAACGGGATCCTGCGCGACCGCTCGCGCACCTCGGTGCGGCTCGTGATGAACCCCGACCGGATGGTCGTGCGGGAGGCGATGCGCACCTTCACCTATCTCAACCTCTACGGCTACCTCACGGACGCGGTCGTGGTGAACCGGCTGCTGCCCTCGGACGGGTACTTCGCGGCCTGGAGCGAGGTGCAGAAGGAGCAGCTGGCGCTGGTGCGGTCGGCGTTCGACCCCGTCCCGGTTCTGACCGCGCGATACCTCGAGCGCGAGGTGGTGGGGCCGGAGATGCTCGACCGCCTGGCCGGCGAGATCTTCGAGGAGCGGGATCCCGGGGCGATCCTCCACACCGAGCTCGCGCAGCAGCTCGTGACCGACAACGGGCGCGCGACGCTGCGCGTGAAGGTCCCGTTCGCGGACAGGGGCGACCTCAGCCTGAAGAAGATCGGCCTCGAGGTCATCGTCCGCGTGGGCCTGCAAAAGCGCACTATCATGCTGCCGCCCGCGCTGGCCGCCTACTCCACGAGTGGCGCCCGCTTTGAGGACGGGGCGCTCGAGATCTCCTTCGAGAAGAGGGCTAAGCACGATGAACACTGAGCCGCTGCCCGACGAGGACTTCGGCCGCTCGCCGCCGCCGCCCCCGCCGTACGGGCGCTCGTTCGACCCCGCCGCGCTGTTCGTGCTGCTGGACGGAGTGCGGCGGGTTGCGCCGCGCGAGCTGCAGGATCAGCTGACCAACCTGATCCGCGAGTTCCTGCTCACGCTGCGATCGCTGATCGACTGGTACCTCGAGCGCCTCGACCGCCCGCGCCGCGAGCCGGAGATCGAGGAGATCCCGATCGACTGATGGCCGAGGATCCGTTCGCCCTCCCGCCCAACCTGCCGGTGCCGGAGGACGACGGGGCGGCCGACCACCTGCCGGGGTGGGAGCTGCCGTCGATGTCGCTGCCCGTGGCCGGCGGCGGCCAGTTCGACCTGCGGGGGACCGACGCCTCGGACACGCTCGTCGCGTTCGTCTACCCGGGCACGGGGCGGCCCGGCAAGGCGCTCCCGCTGGGCTGGGACGACATCCCCGGCGCGCGGGGATGCACGCCGCAGAGCTGCTCGTTCCGCGACCGCCACGCGGCGCTCACGGGACTCGACGCGACCGTGGTCGGCATCAGCGCGATGGATCCCGCCGAGCAGGCGGCCTTCGCCGAGCGCGAGGACATCCCCTATCCGCTCCTGAACGACGGTCCGCTGCGCCTGCGCGACGAGCTGGGCCTTCCGACCTTCGACATCCACGGAACGACGCTCTACAAGCGGCTGACCTTCGTCGCTCGTGGCGGCAGGATCGAGAAGGTCTTCTATCCGGTGTTCCCGCCGGACCGCAACGCGGCGGAGGTTGAGTCGTGGCTGCGAGCTACTTGAACCGCGGCAGCCCCTTGGGCCCGGCGTCCTTCTCGATGTAGCCCCACAGCCGCCGTACCTGGTCGGGGTGGCGGTTCGTGACCTCCCTGCCCTCCCGGTTCAGGGCGAAGAGACGCCTGTCCCTGCCCTGGTTGTCGGAGATCAGCAGCCAGCGGTCGTCGCGAGCGGCGACGTAGGTGCTGTAGGCGGCGGTGCGGTAGGTGCGCTTCTGCGAGGGGTGCCGGCCGTCCAGCAGCGGGGAGAGGTCGGCCCCGTTCATCGAATCGGGCTTGTCGTATCCCAGCACCGACAACACGGTGGGACCGATGTCGTGGTGCGAGGCCCAGTAGCGGCTCACGCGCCCCCTCGCCTTGCCGGCCGGATGGCGGATCGCGAAGGGCACCTGGCTGAGCTCGGTGTGGACCTCCGTGTAGCGCTTGCCCACCCAGCCGTACTCGCCGAGCAGAACCCCGTGGTCGCTCGTGAGCACCACGAGCGTGTTGTCGAGCACCCCTAGACCGGCGAGCCGGTCCAGGAAGTGGCCGAGCCAAACGTCGACCAGCGTGACCTCGGCCGCGTAGAGCTGGCGCATGCGGCGCAGGAGCGACTGCGAGAGGCCGAGCGGCGCGTACTTCGCCGCTGGAGTCGGAAAGGGCTGGATGGGCTCCACCCCCTTCACGTCGGCGGGCCCGTACAGATCCCGGAGCGGCCGTGGCACGTCCCACGGCTCATGCGCGTCGAACGAGTCGACCACGAGCGCGAAGGGCTGGCGCGCGCGGGCCCATTCGACCCAGCCCATCGCCTCCGTGAACACGCGCGGCGCGAGGAACTCGTCCTCCTTGCGGTCGCGCCGGTTGGCGGCCAGGTAGGCCTTCATACGTGGCTCGTGGCGCGAGCCACGCAGCGACGGCGGCACGTACTTGTTCAGTGTGGCCCGCGAGACCGCGCCCTTCGGCTTGCGCCGCAGCGGCACCTGGCCGTCCACGAGCTCCACCCGGTCGAGCCGCCCGCGGAAGCGCTTGTGCACCGGCAACAAAAGGTGCGGGTTGTCCGTGACGTAGCCCGTGGTCCAGCCCTGCTCGCGCAGGACCTCGCTCCACATGGTGCCGTCGCTGCCCACGGGCTCCCAACCGGGCTGCGGAGGAAGGTCCTCGTACGGGCGCCAGCCCCGGTACGGAAAGATGCGCTTCCCCGCCATGATCGAGCGGCGCGCCGGGATGGTGGGCATGGCCTCGGGGAACGCGCGCGAGAACCCGAGGCTCTCCTTCATGACCTTGTCCCAGGTCGCGGTGCGTGCCCGCGGCCCGTACACGTGGTCCGCGCGGAGGCTGTCCATCACAACGACCACCACGTTCATCGCGCCCGCGGGCGCCTGGGCCGGCTTGGGGGTGGTCCGGCCGGCGGCCTGGTCCTCGTCGTTGCACGCAGCGGCCCCGAGCAGCGTGAACCCGGCGGCGCCCGCACCGCCCGCGCGGATCAGGTCCCGCCGTGTGAGATCGTCCCCCAAGGCCTAGGGCCGACCCCGGGAGATGTCGATCGCGCGGATGGCGTGCTCGTCCGGGAGCTTGTCGAGGACCTCGCGCACGACCTGGTGCACGTCGCGCTCGTCGTGCCCGAAGTCGTCGAGGAACGACTTGAGGGCCGTCCACGTGATCTTCAGCTGGGCCGGGGTAAGGTCGAGCCGGTACGCGATCTCGTCCGGCCCGATCAGGTGAAGCTCTTCGTCTGCCATGGCAGCCGGAAACAGTAGCCGGCCGGTCGGGTACTAGGCTTCGGGCGGTGGGCAAGACCTGGGTGCTGACGGGATCGCTCGACAACTTCCGCGCCACGCGCGAGCACGGCTTTCGCGTGATCGGCGCGAAGGAGCGCCGCGGCAACCTCGCCGAGCAGATCGACGTGGGCGACCGGATCGCGTTCTATGTGACCGGCCTGCAGGCATTCGGCGGATTCGTGCGCGTCACGGGTGCGATGTACGAGGAACGCTCCCCGCTCTGGCCCGGCAAGCCGGGAAACCCCGACTCGTATCCGTGGCGCTTCGAGACGGAGCCGGAGCTGGTGCTCGAGGAGGACGAGTTCATCCCCGCGGTCGAGCTGGCCGGCGAGCTCGAGCACGTTCGCAAGTGGCCGGCCGAACACTGGCAGCTGGCCTTCCAGGGTCAGCTGCGGGCCGTCTCGGACCACGACGCCGACCTGCTCGAGCGCAGGATCCGCGAGGCGGCGCCCGCGGCGGCGTGAGCGAGGGCGGCACGCCGCGGGACCGGATACGCACGCTCCTCCTGCGCGGGGACAACCTCCTGAAGAGTGGCCGACCCGAGCGGCTTCCGCGCGCGCTCGAGGCGTTCGAGCAGGCGGCGAGGGTGGCGGAGGATCCGAACGTGGACGAGGCGGTGCGCGAACTCGTCCGGCGGCGCCTCGAGGCGGCCCGCGGAGCCGGCTGATGGAGCACACGCGCCACTACACGCTCGAGGAGGCGTCGGCCCTGCTTCCGGCGGTGGCCGACCTGCTCGTGAGGATGCGCTCGGCGCGCGACCGGCTGGGTGACGCCGAGGCGCGTGCGGCCCTCGCCGCGGCCGGCCAGGGGAACGGCGGGGGCGAGCCGGGCAAGGTCGTGTCGGAGGGCTTCCTCGAGCTCCGCGAATCGATGCTCGAGCTGCGCAGCCGCGAGATCGTGCTGCGCGACCTCGACCGCGGCCTCGTGGACTTCCCCGCGTTGCGGGAGGGTCGCGAGATCTATCTGTGCTGGGAGGAGGGCGAGCCCGGCATCGGCTTCTGGCACGAGCCCGACTCGGGGTTCGCGGGCCGGCGCCCGCTCGACGATGGCTGAGGTCGTCCGCCTGTTCCGCCTGCTGGGCGCCGAGCAGCGCGCGGCCGCGCTGGGCTCAGTGCTGCTGGCCGTCAGCACGTTCGGGCCCTTCTCCTTCGTGGAGGTCGCCGAGATCCTCGTGGCGGTGGGCGTGCTCGCCCTGCTCCGGGCACGGGCCCTCGGCAAGCGCTTCCACCTGCCCTTCGGCGACGGCACCGTCATCGCCGCCGCCGGCATCTGGGCCGCCGCGCTGATCGTGGTGCGGCTGTTCGACCGCCCGCTCGGGCAGAACCTGCTGGCGCTGGCGTGCGCCTCGATCCTGATCCTCGCCGGCGCGCGGGAGCGCGCGAAGCGCCCGGCGGACGATCTGCCCGAGGGCCAGGAGGCGCCACCGGCGCCCCCCGCACCGGCCGGAGCTGCGTCCACTCCGCCGCCGCGCCGCCGGCGCCCGCCGGACGAGAAGGAGACGGAGCCGCTCGCGCCGCCTGAGTTCAAGCCCTACCGGCCCGAGCAGGGCGAGCAGCTTCACCTGGGCGGCGAGGAGACGGAGCGGGACTAGCCGGCCGGCGGGATGGCCTGCTTGAAGCGGAACATGAAGTCGGGGTCGACCTGGGCCTTGATCTGGCGAAGCCGCGCGAGGTTCGACGCGTAGTAGGCCTGCTGCCAGGTCCTCAGCTGCGGGTCGATGTAGTTCTGGTAGGCCTGGCCCGAGGCGTACGGCCGCAACGCCCTCCAGACCCCGTTGATCCAGCTGTTGCTCGCGGCGCCGCTGCCGCTGAAGTAGGCGCCGTACTGGAGCGAGAAGAGCATGTCGCGGTGCACGAATGCGGTGGCCCCCGGCTTCGGGCGGTTGTAGGCGCCACCGTAGGCGTCGAGCAGGAGCGCCCCCGACCCGGCCGACGGCGTCCGCTGGCGACGCTCGATCCAGTCGATCATCACCTGCCGGCCACGCGCCGGGAGCGGCTTGTCGAAGTAGTCGGACTTGGCGTAGAAGGCCTCGCGCGGGAGCTGGCCACCGGGACTGGTCCCGCGCGTGTGGCAGGCGCGGAGGCTCTCGTCGGCGCAGCCCGCCCAGCGGAGGGCGAGGCTCATCATCGACGAGCTGCCCGACGACACGGACGCCCCGCTCACGCGTGCGAGCGGGCGGATCAGCTTCCGCAGCGCGGACCGCGAGCCGAAGTACTGACCGAGCGCCGTGACGCTGGGCGCTCCGGAGCCGCCCGTCGTGCCGAGGCTGAAGATGGAGGTCAGCGCCGGCGGGGCATGGGGTGCGAAGGCCTGCCAGGCAGCGAGCGCCGGGCCGGCCTGGCTCCACGGGAAGCGGATGAAGAACCACGACGCGCCGCGCGCGCGATGGGTCTGGAAGGTCAGCGAGGTGACGATGCCGAAGTTGCCACCGCCCCCTCCGCGGCAGGCCCAGTACAGGTCCTCGCCCGTGCCGGCGTCCACCCGCCGCGCGCTGCCGTCGGCCGTCACGATCGTGGCGGCGACGATGTTGTCGGCCGCGAGCCCGAAGCGACGGCCCGAGAGGCCGTGGCCTCCCCCGAGCGCAAGCCCCGCGATGCCGACCGAGGGGCACGAGCCGCCCGGCACGAGCAGGCCGCGGGAGGCCAGGCTCGAGTACATGTCGATCAGCTGGACCGCCGGTCCGAGCGTTGCCCTGCCGTTCGAGACGCGGATGGAGTTCAGGCGGCTCAGGTCGACGACGACGCCGGCCGAGGTCGTGGAGTAGCCGGCGTAGCTGTGCCCGCCGGAGCGGGCGACGATCCGCACGCCGAAGCGGCGGGCCCAGTTCACGATCGCCTGGACGTCGCGGGTGTCGAGCGGCTGGACGACGGCGTCGGGTCGCTTGCCGTCGTAGCGCGTGTTGTAGACGAGCCGCTCGGCGTTGTAGCCCGGCGTGCGCGGCAGGAAGACGGGCCCGCGCACGGCCGAGCGCAGCGCCCGGGCGGCCTGCTTCGAGAGCGAGGGAGCCGCGCTGAGCTCCGCCGGAAGCGCAAGCCCGAGCGCGCCGGCGGCACCAAGCCCGAGAAACTCGCGGCGATGGAGGGCCACGAGGCGGCACTCTAACCCCGGCGCCGGGGGTTACCCCTATGCGGGGGCGTCCGCGCGGTCTGGCAGGTCCGGATGGAGCGCCGGCATGGGCCGCGCCTGCTCCCCCCAGTCGCATGGCGACTGCCGCGTGCCCTCGCGGGGATGGCCCACGAGCTGTCCGCCGGGGCACTCCGCCGCCTCCACCCGCCGGCGCGGGTTGCGGATCCCGACGAGGCCGAGCACGCCGCCCAACGCCACGAGTGCCGTGGCGATCCCGATCCCCACGCGGAACGCGCCCACGGAGGCGTCCTCGGCCGCCTCGCGTATGGAGGCGCGCTCGTCCTCGGGAATGCCGCTGATGGTCATAGTCGCGAGAGGCTGCTTCTTCGCCGCGTCCACGGCCCGCGCCACCTCCGGCCGCGCCTCCAGCCGCCCACCCAGCTCGTCGTCCAGGCGCGAGCCGAAGAAAGCCGCCACCACGGCCCCAACGGCGGCGATCGCCACCAGCCCCGCCACGCGCGCGATCGCGTTGTTCACGCCCGAGGCGATCCCGGCGTTGCTCTCATCCGCGTCGGCGAGCACCGTGGCCGTGAGCGGCGCCACCGTCATCGAGAGCCCGAGCGCGAACACGAGCAGGCCCGGCAGCAGGTCGACCCAGTAGTTCACGTCGGCGTCGAGCCGTAGCAGCCACGCCATCCCCACGGCCGCGACCAGCGGCCCGACGCCCATGAAGAAGCGCGGCCCGTGGCGGTCCGCGAGCGCGCCGAAGCGCATGGAGAGCACGAACATCACCGCGGTCACGGGCACCGTGGCGGTGCCCGCGGCGAGCGCGCTGAAGCCCGCCACCTGCTGCAGGAACAGCACGAGGAAGAAGAAGAGCAGCCCCAGCCCCGCGTACATGGCGAACGTCTCGATGTTCCCGAGCGCGAAGTTGTGCCGGCGGAACAGGGAGAGGGGCAGCATGGGATGCGCCGTACGCGCCTCCCACACGAGGAACCCCGCGAACAGCGTCGCGCCGAGCGCGAGCGGCAGCACCACCAGCGGGTCCGCCCAGCCGTGCAGCGGCTGCTCGATCAGCCCGAAGGTCATGCCGGCCAACCCGAGCGCACACAGCAGGGCCCCGACCACGTCCACGCGAGCGTCCGGGTCGCGCTCCCGCCCCTCCGGTACCACGCGCACGATCAGCACGAGCGTGGCGATCACCACCGGCACGTTGATCGCGAAGATCCAGCGCCAGGACGCCGCGTCCACGAGCTGGCCGCCCACGAGTGGCCCGAGCACGGTGCCGATCCCTCCCCACGCGGTCCATGCCCCGATCGCCCTCCCCCGCTCGTCCGGTGGGAACGTGGCGACGATCACGGCGAGCGCCGCCGGCGTGAGCAGCGCCCCGGCGACACCCTGCAGCGCGCGCCCGATCACCAGCACCTCGATCGTAGGGGCAAGCGCGCACAGCACCGAGGTGGCGCCGAACGCGATCACCCCGCCGGCGAACACGCGCCGCTCCCCGAGGATGTCGCCCAGGGAGCCCCCGATCAGGAGCAGCGAACCGAGTGTGAGGAGATAGGCGTTCGAGGTCCACTGCTGGCCGGCGAGCCCGCCGCCCAAGTCGTCGGCGATCGCGGGCAGCGCCACGTTGACGACCGTCGAATCGACCGTGACGACGGTGGTCCCGAGGATCGCTGCGACGAGGACGAGCCTCTTGGTGCGCGCGACGGCCGCGGCCTCGGCTCGCGGGCCGGCCTCCATCAGGAGGGGGTTGCGCCGTTCACCGATCCCGCCGGTCGCGGGCCGGGACCCACGTACCGCGCGGTTGGCCGGATCAGCCGCCCCTCGCGCTTCTGCTCGAGTATGTGCGCCGCCCATCCGGCCACGCGCGCACACGAGAACATCGGCGTGAACAACTCGGGCGGCACGTCGGCGTAATCGAGCACCACCGCCGACCAGAACTCCACGTTCGTGGCCAGGACGCGATCGGGCTTGCGTGCCTTCAGCTCGGCCAGCGCCGCCTGCTCGAGCTCCTCCGCCACCTGCAGTCGCGGGGCGCCGATCTCCCGTGCGGTGCGGCGCAGCACTCGTGCGCGCGGGTCCTCGGCGCGGTACACCCGGTGGCCGAATCCCATCAGCCGCTGTCCCGAGTCGAGTGCCTGCTTGACCCACGCCTCGGCGTCACCGGTCTCCTCCACCTGGTCGAGCATGTGAAGCACGCGAGAGGGGGCGCCACCGTGGAGCGGCCCGGACAGCGCGCCGACCGCTCCTGAGAGCGCGGCCGCCACGTCCGTCCCCGTCGATGAGATCACGCGCGCGGTGAACGTGGAGGCGTTCATGCCGTGCTCGGCGGCGGAGATCCAGTACGCGTCGATCGCCTTGACGTGATTGGGGTCCGCCTCGCCACGCCAGCGAACCAGGAAGCGCTCGGGGATGGATGCGGCCTTGTCCACCTCGAGCTGGGGCACGGGTGGTCGTCCCACGCCGCGAGCAGACTGGGCAACGAAGGAGAGGGCCATCACCGACACGCGCGCCAGGTCCTCGCGCGCCCGCTCGTCCGAGATGTCGATCAGCGAGCGCAGGCCCCACTCCGGGGCGAGCATCGCGAGCGCCGACTGGAGATCGGTGCGCGGGTCGCCCGTCCGCACCGACAGCGGATGCGGCTCCGCCGGCGGCAGGCCGGGCTCGAACTCGCCGTCCACGAGGAGCCCCCACACCTTCTCGAACGGCACCTTCCCCACGAGCTCCTCGATGTCCACGCCGCGGTAGCGGAGGGAGCCGCCCTCCTTGTCGGGCTCGGCGATCGAGGTGTCGAACGCGATAACTCCCTCGAGCCCAGAAGGGACATCTATGAGCTCTGCCATCAGGTCCCGGAGGATACGCGGTCGCCCACGGCGATCCGGCCGCCGCTCACGACGTCGGCCACGAGGCCGCCGCGATGCACGAGGCCGCGCAGCACGCCCGGCTGGGTCAGCGACTGGAGGTGGTTGCAGGGCTCGCACAGCTCCTGGCCCACGCAGTCCACGCCGCCGACCCTGAACGGCCTGCCGACGAGGTCGTTCAGCCGGATGCCGCGGGTGACGACCTGCCGGCGCGATTCCGCGGCGCTCAGCACGATCCCGGTATCCGCCTCGAGCCCCTCCAGCGCCTCGGCCTCGATCAGGGTGAGGTCGCGCGAGCCGTGGTGGCGGTCGCCCACCACCCCCTCCGCCGTGACCTCGATCTCGTCCACAGGTCGCGGCACTGCCGCCTTCTCGCGCGTGATGTGAATCCCCTCCACCGACCCGGACACTGCGTCCAGAGTAGCCTCCGCGCGATGCGCGAGATGAGGATCCTGGACGAGCGGGTCGAGGAGTACCTACACGGGCTGCGGGGCGAGCGCTCAGAGGTAATGGCCGAGATGGAGGCCGTGGGCGAGCGCGACGGGGTGCCGATCGTGCCATGGGAGACGGGCCGCTTCCTCGGCGTCCTCTGCCGCGCGCTCGATCCCGTCGTGCTCGAGGTGGGCACGGCGATCGGCTACTCGACGCTGCACATGGCGGAACAGCTCCAAGGGGGACGTGTGGTCACGCTCGAGCGCGACCCGGACCGCGCCCGCCAGGCGCGTGGGTTCTGGGAACGCGCCGGGGTTGCCGACCGGATCGAGCTCGTGGAGGGCGACGCGCGGGAGACGATCGAGTCCGTCGAAGGGCCCTTCGACATGCTCTTCGTGGATGCCGCGAAGGACGAGTACGAGCGCTACATCGAGCTGGCCGAGCCAAAGCTGTCGGAGCGGGCCGTGCTCGTGATCGACAACATGCTCATGTCCGGCGAGGTGGCGCTCTCCGAGGATGCCGACACGCGCTGGCAGGGGAGCTCGCTCGCCGCCGCCCGCGCCCTCAATTCGGAGCTGCTGCGGAGCGCGCGCTGGCTGGCGTGCGTGCTGCCCGTGGGCGACGGCGTGACCTTCGCGTCGCGACGGCCGACCTGATCGCGCCCAGCAGCGCGTTGGGGTCCGGCTGCCAGCCCGTGCCGAGCAGCCACTGGATGATCGTGCCGTCGAGCAGCGCCATGATCTGCGCGGCCGACTCCTCGGCCGCCGGCCCGCCACCGAGCTGGGCCGCCAGCGCCGCGCGGAACTCGCCGTAGCGGTCGGCTATGAAGGCTCTCAGCTCCTCGTCGCGGGGCGCCTCGGCCACGGCCTCGAGATGGGCGACGATCAGCCAGCGGTGTTCGTCGAGGCTTCCGAGCAGCTCGCGCGCGCTGGCCTCGAGGCCCCGGCCCGCCACCGACTCGATCAGCGGCATGTACCAGCGCCGGAACGACTCGAAGATGGCCTGGCGCAGCAGCGCCTCCTTCGACCCGTAGTGGTAGCCGATCGAGGCGAGGTTGGTGCCCGAGGCCGCCACCAGGTCGCGCGCCGTGGTGCGCGAGTAGCCCTGCTCGTGGATGCAGCGGATGGCGCCCTCCAGGAGTGCTTCGCGGTGACCGGCCATCTATACGGATGTATTATACGAGCGTATGAAGATGCTCCTCGGCGTGTTCGGCGGCGCCCAGGTCCTGATCGGCGCCCTGCTGTGGCTCACGCCGGGCTTCTTCCACGACGAGATCGGCCCGTACGGCGTGCGCAACGACCACTACCTGGGCGATCTCGCGACGTGGTACCTCGCGCTCGGCTTCGCGGCGCTCGTGGCCGTGCGCCGTGCGGATTGGCGGCTTCCGGTGCTCGCGGTGGCCTTTGCCCAGAGCGCGCTGCACGCGTTCAACCACCTGCTCGACGTCGGTGAGGCGGACCCTGAGTGGCTCGGTCCCTTCAACCTCGTGCTGCTTGTGCTCGTGACCGTGCTGCTCGCGTGGATGCTGAACGCGGAGCGGGAGCCGGTCCGATGAGGGTGTTCGTGGCCGGTGCAAGCGGGGCGATCGGGCGCCGGCTCGTGCCCCAGCTGATCGCGGCCGGTCACGAGGTGACCGGCACCACACGCTCCGAGGAGAAGGCTGAGGGGATCCGCTCCGCCGGCGCCGCCGCATCGGTCTGCGACGCGCTCGACGCGGACGCGCTCCGCGACGCGGTGGTGGCGGCGCGGCCAGAGGTCGTGGTCCACCAGCTGACCGCGCTGCCGGACCGCTTCGATCCACGCAAGGCGGACATCTACGACGCCACGAACAGGATCCGCGCCGAGGGAACGCGCAACCTGATCGCCGCGGCGCAGGCAGCCGGCGCGCGCCGCCTCGTCTGCCAGAGCATCGCCTTCGCGTACCTGCCGGGCGCCCGGCCAGAGGTCAAGGACGAAGAGGCGCCACTGGCCCTCGGCGCCCCGCCGCCGTTCGGCGAGGGCGTACGCGTGGTTCAACAGATGGAGCGGCTGGTGCTCGAGGCTGACGGCCTCGAGGGCGTGGTGCTGCGCTACGGCTGGTTCTACGGCCCCGGCACGTACTTCGCCGACGACGGCTCGACGGCACAAGACGTGCGCCGGCGCCGCTTTCCCGTCATCGGCAAGGGCACTGGCCTGTTCTCGTTCGTGCATGTCGACGATGCGGCGGCGGCCACCATCGCCGCAATCGATGCCGGCTCGCCCGGTCTCTACAACGTCGTCGACGACGAGCCGGCGCCGATGCGAGAGTGGCTGCCGGCCTACGCCGAGGCAATCGGCGCGAAGCGGCCGCGGCGGGTCCCGGTGTGGCTGGCGCGGCTCGTAGCAGGCCGCGCAGCGGCGCTGATGAACGTGCAGCCGGGCGCGTCGAACGCGAAGGCGAAGCGGGAGCTCGGCTGGGAGCCGCGCTGGCCGACCTGGCGCGAGGGCTTCCGCGAGGCGCCCCGCTAGGCCCCTTCTGCATCGAGTGTCGGCTCCGTCGGCCTCACGCCGACGTAGGCGACACTCGGCGGCGCTAGGCGCAGGTCGGCGCCGGCGCGGCCGCCGCGACCGGTGGTGTTGCCTGCGGCGCTCGGGCCGCACGCAACGTGATCAGCACGCCGCCGATCACCAGGGCGGTGGCCACCAGCCGGCGTACGGTGAGCGGCTCGCCCAGGAGCAGCGCCGCGAATGCGAGCCCGAAGACCGGCACGAGCATCGAGAACGGCGCCACCACCGCAGCCGAGTAGCGCTTGAGGAGCTCTCCCCACAGCCCCCACCCGAGCGTGGTGGCCACGAAGGCCAGGTAGGCGACCGCGCCCAGCCCGCCGAGGTCGAGCCCGGACAGCGCCGTGCCGATCTCGCTGGGACCCTCCACGGCGAGTGAGAGCCCCAGCAGCGGCAGCGGAGGCACCAGGCAGATCCAGGTCATTAAGCGAACCGGATCGTCCGGCTTCGCCGCCCGCACGCAGATGTTTCCGGCGCCCCAGCCGGCCGCGGCGCCGAGGACAAGAAGGAAGCCGGAGACGGTGGCACCGCCGTCCAACCCACCGGCCACGAGTATGGGGCCGGCCAGGGCCAGCACGACCCCGGCGCCCTGGGCGGGGCGCAGGCGCTCGTGGAGGAGCGGGACGGCGAACGCGATCGTGAACAGCGCCTGGGTCTGCATCAGGACCGAGGCGAGACCGGCGGGCATCCCCACGTCCATCCCGATGAACAGGAGCGAGAACTGCACGAGCCCGATCGCGGTGCCCGCGGCGAGGATCCAGCGCCACGGCGCCGGGCGGCCCCCGCGCATCACGGCCAGCGGCAGCAGCGCGAGCAGGTAGCGGAGCGCCGACAGGAGCAGCGGGGGGAACTCCTCGAGGCCGACCTCGATGATCACGAAGTTGAGGCCCCACACGGCAGCCACGAGCACGGCGATCGCCACGTGAACGGAGCGCATGACCCCGATGATCGCCACCGGATTGCGAAAGATCCAGTTGCGATCTCTTCCGATGTACGTAAGCTTTGCTTTCGATGCTCGATGTACGCCGACTGCGTGTGCTGCGCGAGCTCGCGGCCCGCGGAACGGTCGCCGCGACCGCCGAGGCGCTCGGCTACACGCCGCCCGCCGTGTCCCAGCAGCTCGCCTCCCTCGAGCGCGAGGCGGGCGTGGCGCTGCTCGAACGCAACGGTCGCCTGCGACGCCTCACGCCGGCCGGGGAGGAGCTGGTCGCGCACACGGAGGCCGTGCTGACGGCGCTCGAGGCCGCAGAGGCTGCGCTCGAGCGGGTCACCACCACGGTGGCTGGCACCGTCCGGCTGGCGGCGATCAACAGCATCCAGAACCGTCTGCTGCCGGAGATGCTCGGCACGCTGGCCGCCCGCCATCCCGACCTCCGGCTCACCACCCGGGAGCTCGAGCCGGCCGACAGCCTGCCCGCGCTCAAGCTCGGCGAGCTCGACGTGGCCCTCGCGGCGGAATACGACTTCGCGCCGATCGAGCCAGACCCCGCGCTGGAGCGCCACGTGCTCGCCGAGGATCCGAACCGGCTGGCGGTGCCCGCCGCGCACCCAGCCGCGGCCGAGCCTCCCGGCAGCGTGCCGATCGAGGAGCTCGCCGCCGGGCCGTGGATCGCCGGCCGCGAGGGCACGTTCTGCCACGCCACCGTGATCAACACCTGCCGGCGCGCCGGTGTCGAGCCGGACGTGGTGCACCGCACCAACGACTTCGACGTCTCCTACGCGCTCGTCGCGGCAGGCGCGGGCATCGCGATCGTGCCCGACCTGGCCGGCTCACCCCCGCCCGGGGTGGCGCTCGTCGAGCCGGCGGGCGGGCTCCCCGGTCGCCGGCTGTTCGCCGCGGTGCGGACGGGCGCCGTCGAGCGGCCGGCGGTGGCGGCCGTGCTCGACGAGCTCAGTTCGACAGCGCGTAGGCGATAGGCAGCAGCACCGTCGCGCCGAACACGAGGAACACCCCCACGGCCACGAGCACGAGCGACTTCACGAGGTGGCCGAGCGCGCCGACCGCGAAGCCGATCGCCAGCAAGGCGACGAAGAACGCGGGCGAGACACGGAAGTCTCCGCTCTGATCGGGACCCGAGCGGGGATCGAGAAAGTCGGCGACCACGAGGAGGAGCGAGCCGTCCAAGGAGGCGAAAGTATCCTTCGAAGCGGATGAGCGACCACTTTCAGACGATCGAGGAGGCGCGCACCGGGCTCGGGGAGGTGGGCTACCTCGCGGACGAGTCCACCGCGCTCGTGTCATTCCTCGCCGGCCGGCTGGGCAAGCCGGTGCTCGTGGAGGGCCCAGCCGGGGTCGGCAAGACCGAGCTGGCCAAGGCGCTGTCGCGTGCCACCGAGCGCACCCTGATCCGCCTGCAGTGCTACGAGGGGCTCGACGAGGCCAAGGCCCTGTACGAGTGGAACTACCGCAAGCAGCTGCTGCGCATCCAGACGGAGTCGCGCGAGGCCGGCTGGGAGCAGGTCAAGGAGGACATCTTCGGCGACGACTTCCTGCTGCCGCGGCCGCTGCTCAGCGCCATCATGGCCGAGGAGGCCGTGGTGCTCCTGATCGACGAGATCGACAAGACCGATCAGGAGTTCGAGGCGATGCTGCTCGAGGTCCTGTCGGACTTCCAGATCTCGATCCCCGAGCTGGGCGTCGTCGAGGCGCGCACGCGGCCGCTGGTGCTGCTCACCTCGAACAACTCGCGCGAGCTCACCGAGGCGCTCAAGCGCCGCTGCCTCTACCTCTGGCTCGACTATCCGACCGTCGATCGCGAGCTCGAGATCGTGCACCTCCACGCCCCCGAGCTCGATCAGCGGATCGCCCGCAAGCTGGTGGAGGTTGTGCACATGGTGCGCGCGCTCGACCTGAAGAAGCCGCCCTCGATCGCCGAGTCGATCGACTGGGCGCGTGCCCTGCTCCTGCTCGGCGCCGACGACGTCGACCAGGCACTGCTCGAGAAGACGATGTCCGTGATCGTGAAGCACCGCACCGACCTCGACCTCGTGGCGGAGCGGGTCGGCGTGAAGCTCCGCGACGGCGAGAGCATCCTCGGCGCCCAGCGCGCCGGCTGAGTCCGGTGGGCCGCTCCGGACTCTACGGCGGCATGCCCGAGGCAAAGGGCCCGCCCGGGATGGCCCCACGGCTGCTCGAGTTCGCCGACGAGCTGCGCCGGGAGGGCGTGGCCGTGGGCACCTCCGAGCTGCTCGACGCCTTCCTCGCGCTCGACGCGGTGAGTTGGACCTCACGCGAGGACTTCCGCGAGGCGCTGGCCGCCACGCTCGCCAAGTCGCAGGAGGATCGCCACGTGCTCGACGTGCTGTTCGATCGCTTCTTCTTCCGCGCGGTCGAGCGCGAGGCGGTCGAGCAGGGCATCCGCGAGGAGTCGTTCAGGGGCGGCGAGGGCCTCGACCTGGACGCGCTTCGCGAGCGGATCCGCGAGGCCATCCGTGCCGGCTCCGACGGCGAGATGCGCGACCTCGCCCGGCTGGCCATCGCGGCGTTCGGACGCCAGGGCGAGGGCTCAGGTGTGATCGGCGTGGACGTGCAGCGCATCCGGCGCACGCTCGGCCTCAAGGGAGAGCGGCCGGGCGCCAACCAGCTAGACCCCGACGCGGTCCCGCGCGACCAGCTCCAGGAGTTCGAGCAGCACGTGCGGCGGGAGCTCGAGCGCCAGATGATCGAGCGCACCCAGGCGCTGCCGCCGGCCAAGCCGCTGCGCGAGTTCGACCGCTCGCTGCCGTCGAACCCCGCACAGGACCTCTCCCAGGTCCACCGCGTCGTGGCGCAGCTCAAGCGACGGCTCGCCTCGCACGGACGCGAGCACCGCGGCCGGCGCCGCTCGTGGGCGGTGGACGTGCGCCGCACGATGCGCGCCTCGCTCCAGACCGGCGGCGTGCCGCTGGAGCTGAAGTACCGCCCGCGGCGGCCGCGCCGGCCGGAGCTGTACGTGCTCTGCGACGTGTCCACGAGCGTCACCAGTGCGAGCGTGTTCTTCCTCTCGGTGCTGCACGCCCTGCACGACCAGTTCCGCAAGCTCCGCTCATTCGTGTTCGTCGAGCGGATCTCGGAGGTCACCGACGTGTTCGAGCGCGAGCGCTCGTTCGAGGTGGTCTCGCGCCGGATTGCCACCGACGCCGGCGTTGCCGACGTGTCCGGCTACACCGACTACGGCCGCGTGTGGCTCGAGTTCCTCGAGAAGGTCGTGGACGACCTCGACCCCCGCTCCACCGTGATCGTGCTCGGCGACGCCCGCACCAACGGGCGCGAGCCGCACGCCCAGGTCTTCGCGCACGTGGCCGAGCGCGCCGGGCGCACGTTCTGGATCAACCCCGAGCCGCGCCTCTACTGGAACTACGGAGACTCGGTGATGTCAGCGTACGAACCCTTCTGTGACGGCGTGTTCGAATGCTGGACCACGAAGCAGCTCGAGGTCTTCGTGAACGCGATCGCGGACCTCCACGCGACCGTCTAGACTGCGCCCCAGACCAAGCCAGGGGGGCTCGCGGGCAAGCGGGCTGAGATAGCGCCCTTGACGGGCTTTGCGGAAGCCGCCGGCGCTGCCGGCGGCGCACCGACAGGGTCACATCACCCGGCGCTGACCCTTCGAACCTGTGGGGTAATGCCCGCGGAGGGAGCAATGCAGACCGAGGCCGAGGCTCCCACGATGGAGCCTCTTTCGTTCCAGAACGTGACCCGCCGGTTCGGGCAGGTGACCGCGCTCGCGGGAATCGAGCTCGAGCTGCGCCCCTACGAGGTAATGGCGGTGGTCGGCCCGTCCGGCTGCGGCAAGTCGACCCTGCTCGAGCTGGTGGCGGGTCTTCAGGATCCCGACGAGGGGAGCATCAGCGTGCTGGGCGCCACCGGGGCCGCCGCTCGCCGCGACGCGTGCGCCTACATGCCGCAGCGCGACCTGCTCCTGCCCTGGCGCGACGCGCTCGGCAACGCGGCGCTCGCCCTGGAATGCCAGGGCGTGCCCCGGTTCGAGGCGCGGGCCCGAGCCGCGCCGCTGTTCGAGCGCTTTGGCCTCGCCGAGTTCGAGCGAGTCCGCCCAAACGCGCTGTCCGGGGGGATGCGCCAGCGGGTGGCCTTCCT
>Ga0126306_10000377_pt1 | contig 19988 bp, 20 predicted proteins | sample Plot27_FD_92592 | JGI IMG/M metagenome (GOLD analysis project Ga0126306, IMG submission 92592) | Serpentine soil microbial communities from UC McLaughlin Reserve, CA, USA - Plot27 | ecosystem: Environmental > Terrestrial > Soil > Grasslands | place: USA: UC McLaughlin Reserve, Lake County... | reverse complement strand
CGGCAGCCACGGGCAGGCGGCGTCGAGCAGCCCCGAGCCCACGTCGACCACGACCGGCGGGCCTAGCGGGGCCAGCTCGGCGACGCCGGCCGCGCTGGTGAAGCCCTCGATCCGGTAGTTGGACGCGTGCACCTTGAGTAGGAGGGCGGCGCCGGCGGCCACGGCCTCGTAGTCCGCCCGGCGGGTCCGGTTCGTGGTGCCCACCTCGACCAGCTGGGTGCCGGACAGCGCCATGATCTCGGGGATCCGGAAGCCCCCGCCGATCTCGACGAGCTCGCCGCGGGACACCACGGTCCGGCGCCCGGCGGCCAGCGCGGCGAGGACGAGAAGGACCGCGGACGCCCCGTTGTTGACCGCCAGCCCGGCCTCCGCCCCGCAGGCCCGCGCGAGCAGGTGGCCGGCGTGGGCCTGGCGGGAGCCCCGGCGCCCGGAGGCCAGGTCGTGCTCGAGGTTGAGGTAGGTGGCCTCCTGGGCGGCGGCGAGCGGCGCCCGGCCCAGGTTGGTGTGGAGCAGTACGCCGGTGGCGTTCACGACCGGCTGGAGCAGGCCGGTGCGGAGGCGCTCGGCCTCCTCCCCCGCCGCCTCGGGCGCGCCCCGGGCGATGGCGGCGCGGGCCGCGTCCACCCGCAGCGGATGGGGCAGGCCCGTCGCGGCCAGCGACCGGGCCAGGGCGTCGACCGACGGCGGCCGCCCGGCGGGGCCGCGCTCCGTGGGGCCCCGGCCGGCGGCGCCCCGGTCGCCGGGGCCGGCGGGGGCGTCCTCGCTCATCCCCGGAGGGTGACGGCCGGGGCGCCGGCCTCGACGTGGCCGACGGGGACGAAGCCGGCCGCAGCCAGGGCGTCCACCGCCCCGGGGGTGACGGCCGCCAGCAGGCCGCCCGACGTCTGCGGGTCGAACCCGACCGCGGCGGCGGCCTCGCCGCACGCCAGCGTGGCGTGACCGGCCACGTAGGCCCGGTTGCGGGCGTCGCCGCCGGTGCGGACGCCGCGCTCGGCGGCGGCCAGGACGCCGGGCAGGACCGGCAGGTCGGCGGCGGCCAGCACGACGTGGGCGCCGGACCGCTCGGCCATCTCCCAGGCGTGGCCCATCAGCCCGAACCCGGTCACGTCGGTCACGGCGTGCACGCCACCGGCGCCGCGACCGCCGTCGGCGCCCACCCCTGGCCCGGGCTGGGCCGACGGGCCCGTCTCCGCCCCCGTCCCGGCGACCGTGCGCAGGGCAGCGGCGGCTTCCCGGTTGAGCCGGCGCATGCCGGCGATCGCCGCGGCCCGGGCGTCGTCGTCGCCCGCGGCCAGGGCGAGGCCGGTCCCCAGCGGCTTGGACAGCACGAGCACGTCGCCCGGACGCGCCCCGCCGGTGGTGAACTCCCGGCCCGGCGCCAGGACGCCCTGGACGGCCAGGCCGAAGATCGGCTCCTCGCTGCGGATCGTGTGCCCGCCGGCCACCACCCCGCCCGCCTCGGCCACCACGGCCGCCGCCGAGCGGAAGACGGCCCGGATCGCCTCGGCCGGCAGCGACTCCGGGAAGGCGGCCACGTTGAGCGCCAGCACGACGTCGCCACCCATGGCGAACACGTCGCTGCAGGCGTTGGCGGCGGCGATGGCGCCGTAGTCGTCCGGGTCGTCGACCAGCGGCGGGAAGAAGTCGATGGTCGACACCAGCGCCACGCCGTCGGCCAGCCGCACGACGGCGGCGTCGTCCGACGGGGCGAGGCCGACGAGCAGGCCGGCGCCGGCCCCGCCCGTCCCCTCCCCCACGGCGTCGACCAGGTCGCCGAGCAGGGCGGCCCCCCACTTGGCGGCGCACCCGCCGCACGACGTCAGCTCCGTGAGCCGGACGGACGAGGCGGCGGTGGTCGCGACGGACGACGGAGGAGTCGGCATGCGCTCAGCCTCGCAGCCGGCCGCGCCGGGCGCTCAGCGGGCCCCGCCGATGAACATGGCCCGGATCGCCAGCCCCATGACGAACAGCCCGCCCAGCCCGTACAGCAGGTACAGGTACTGGGCGAGCTGGTGCCGGTAGCTGTAGATGATCGCCACGGCGACGATGCCCGAGAAGCCGTAGAGCATGTGGAACTGCGGCGCCTCGATGTCCTCGGTGTTGACGAGGATCACGCCGATGATGACCTCGACGAACACCGTGAGCTGGGCGGCGCCGGTGTACCACCAGAGCAGCGGCGTGCGCAGCCGCTCCCAGCGGTGGGCGCCGAGCGCCCACGCGCCGGCGACCGCGTTCGAGAGGACGACCACCCAGCCGAACGCCTGGTGGACGTCGTGGAGCGAACCTCCCACGGCCACGTCGGTGCGGGGCGGGTGGGCGGGTCAGCCGTGCGCCGGCGAGGTGGTCGACACCTCGTAGGACCACACCTCGCTGCTCACCGACACCGGCCCGCCGTGCGGGGCCGGGCGGTCCGCGCCGGCGTGGCCGTGCCCGAACGCCGGGCTCGACACCCAGGCGTTGAACGCGTCCTCGTCGCGCCAGCGGGTGATCACCAGCCACTGGTTGCGGCCGTCGGTGGGCTTGAGCAGCTCGAAGCCCTCGAAGCCCTCCTGGTCGTCGACGGCCCCGGCCCGGGCGGCGAAGCGCTTCCCGAGCTCGTCCCCGGCGCCCTCGGGCACCGTGATGGCGTTGATCTTGATGACGGTCATGTCTTCACCACATTCGTCGGCGGCGTCCCTGGACCCCGGCGAACCTACCCCCGATCGCCCCCGGTGCCCGAGCCGGGCGGCGGGCCGTCCGTCCAGGTGACGTGGAGGGCCTGGTGGGTGAAGCGCCAACCCTCGTCGGTGCGGGCCAGCTCGCCGTCGTAGTAGTCGCCCACCGTGAAGCGCGCCTCCGGCGGGTCGTCGAGCACGTGGGTGGCGATCAGGTTGACGCGCACGCCGGCGCGGTCGCCGTCGAGGTCGACGACGTAGTTCGTGGTCACGTGGTGGGTGCGGCGGAACGGGGCCATGCCGCGCCCGTCGATCAGCTCGGCGATCGGCCCGGCGCCCACGGCCGAGCCCGGCGGGTACGCCACCCGGGCGTCCTCGGCGAAATACCGGCGCACCCAGCCCACGTCGAACGGCCGGCCGGCGGCCGTGAACTCGTCGAGGTCGCGGGAGAACCGGTCGATGAGGTCGCCGATCGCCGTCCGATCCTCGAGGACGGACAGGCGGGCGGACAGGGCCGCCACCCGGTGGCGGAGCGTGTCGAGGTCGTCGGTCGCCGTCAGCATGACGACGACCGTACGACCTCGAGTTCACTTCAGGTCAAGGGCACGACGGGGTCACCCGCCTGGGGCGAAGGCGACGACGCGCCCGTCCTGCGTGCCGACGAGCAGGCGGCCGTTGCTCACCGCCGGGTCGCCGGTGATGGCGCTGTCGCCGGTGTCCGCCTGCCAGAGGGGCGAGCAGGACGCCGCCCCGCAGCCGGCCGCGTCGAAGGCCCGCACCACGCCGTCGTTCCCGGCGACGTAGACCACGCCCCCGGCCACGGCGGGCTGGACGGCCAGCGTGCCGAGGCCGCCGGCGCCCCACAGGGCCTCGCCGGTGGCGGCGTCGAGGACCACCAGCTCGCCGCTCGTCGTGACGACGAACAGCCGGTCGTCGGTGGCCGCCGGCGGCGCCGTGACCGGCCCGGGGACCTCCGTGGACCAGGCCACCGAGCCGTCCGCCTGGTCGACGGCGTACATGGTCCCGGCGTTCGTCCCGACGTACACGAGCGAGGGGCCGATGACCGGCGAGGTGGCGGCGCCGTCGATCGGTGCCACCGACTGCGGGCACGGGATGTACTGCGGGAAGGTCCCGGGCGCGCAGTTCGGCGGGCGGGCGGTCGTGTAGAAGCGCACGGCGTTGCCGAAGTGCGGTTCGGCGACCGGCGTGGTGTTCATCAGCCCCTGGCCCGCCTGCCACAGCCCCGAGGTCGCGACCGTGACGGGCGGCGTGGCCCCCTGGCCGGAGTCGCTGACCGTGGCGACGCCGAACCAGCCCTCGCCGGTGTCGACGTTGGCGAGGCCGAGGGACTGCACCACGGGCGTCCCCGAGCCGAAGGAAAAGGTGCGCCGCGCCACCATCGCGTCGCGCACGCTGTCGAGCAGGCCCCCGAACGGCAGCTCACGCGCCGTGCCGTCGGCGATGTCGAGCGCCACGGCGTGCCAGTTGCCGCCGAGGTTGCCGTAGCCGTAGCCCAGGAGGACCTCGTCACCGCGGACGAACACCTCGCTCGTCGTTCCGGGCCCCTCGATCGTCGGCGCGGTGTACGTCCACCGCTCGGCGCCCGTGGCGGGGTCGAGCGTGACCACCTCGAGCCCCGCCGAGACGTGCACCCCACCCCCCGACACGACGGGTGCGTTGACCCGCCCCTCGCCGACGTCGGTGGACCACGCCTGCTCCAGCGTGGGCACGTTCGCCGCCGTCAGCCCGGACTCGAACGGGTTGTGGGCCCGCCGGTCCGGGCCCTGCCCGGGCACCAACCAGCACCCGCCCAGGCTCAGGCACACCACCGCTACCGCGGCCGTGCGCGCCACTCGTGCCCCCATCGGCGTCCTCCCCCAAGTAGCCGTGGACGGCAGCGTACCCACCGCCACCGGGCCGGGGGCGTCAGGCGAGGCCGGCGAAGATGTCGTCGTCGCGGGTGCCGGGGGGCAGGTCGCGGCGGACGTAGAACTCGGTGCTGAGCGCCCGGGCGAACATGTCGGGCGGCATGGCGAGGAACGGGCCGGTGTCGCCCACCTGGCTGGCGTGGGCCGCGATGGCCGCCCGCTTGCGGTCCAGCCAACGCGCCACGTCGACGCGCGTCGTGATCTCGGCCTCGCGGGTCCCGAACGTGACGTTCGGGTCCTCCAGGTTGAGGTCGACGTCGGTGGACTCCGCGTCGAAGCCCCCGATGCCGTTGCGCCGGGCCTCGGCCATCAACTTCATGGCGTTCTCGCGGCTCCAGGTCACCTCGAGGGCCCGCGGCGTCCCCGCCAGCTCGGCCGCCCGGGCACCGACCCGGTGGACCTGCACGTGGTCGGGGTGGCCGTAGTTCCCGTTGGGGTCGTAGTACGTGACGACGTCGGCCCGCTCGGCAGCGAGGACGTCGGCCAACCGGCGGGCCGCCTCCTCGACGTCGGCCCGCCAGAAGCAGGCCGGGTCGTCGTTCTCCGGCGAGCCGTCCATGCCCGAGTCGTGGTAGCAGAGCCACACGATGCGCTGGGCGCCGGTGGCCGCCGCGGACTCCTCCGCCTCCCGGCGGCGGCGGTCGACGAGCCGCTCACCGGGCGCCAGGAGGCCGTCGGGGGCCTGGCCCAGCTCGCCGCCGGTGGCGTACACCACCACGACGCGGTGGCCGGCGTCGACCGCCATCGCCAGCGTGCCGGACTGCAGCAGGCACTCGTCGTCCGGGTGGGCGTGGAAGGCGACGAGCGTGGCCATCGGCGCAAGCTACCGGCGCCGAGGCCCCTCCGGGGTCACCGGCCCTACGCCACGGCCCCCGAGGCCCGGAGCTTGGCGATCCGGTCGGCGTCGAAGCCGGCCTTGGCCAGCACGTCGTCGGTGTGCTGGCCGGGGTGCGCCGGCGGCGCCGGCACGTCGGCCGGCGTTCGGAGGAAGCGGGGGGCCGGGCCGGGCTGCGGCACGCCGGCCACCTCGACGAACGTCCCCCGCGCCACGTTGTGGGAATGGGCCACCGCCTCGGGGATGGACAGCACCGGGGCGAAGCAGACGTCCGTCCCCTCCATCAGCGCGCACCACTCGTCGCGGGTCTTGGTCCGGAAGATCGCGGCCAGCCGCTCCTTCATCGCCGGCCACTGGGCACGATCCAGCTGCCAGGGCAGGTCCTCGCCCTCCAGGCCCGTGAGGCGCAGCAGCTCGGCGTAGAACTGCGGCTCGATCGACCCGATCGACACGTAGAGGCCGTCGGCCGTCTCGTAGACGTCGTAGAAGTGGGCGCCGGTGTCGAGCATGTTGGTGCCACGCTCGTCCTCCCACACGCCCATGGCCCGGAAGCCGTGGGTCATCGTCATGAGCGAGGCGGCGCCGTCGACCATGGCGGCGTCGATGACCTGTCCCTGGCCGGACGTGCGCGCCTCGATGATCCCGCAGGCCACGCCGAAGGCGAGCATCATGCCGCCGCCCCCGAAGTCGCCGACGAGGTTGAGGGGCGGGGTGGGCGGCTGCCCGGCCCGGCCGATGGGGTCGAGGGCCCCGGCCAGGGCGATGTAATTGATGTCGTGGCCGGCGGTCGAGGCGTACGGGCCGTCCTGGCCCCAGCCGGTCATGCGGCCGTAGACGAGGCGGGGGTTGCGGGCCAGGCACTCGTCCGGCCCGATGCCGAGGCGCTCGGCGACGCCCGGGCGGAACCCCTCGATCAGCGCGTCGGCGGTCTCGACCAACCTCAGCACGACGTCGACGCCCTCGGGCGACTTGAGGTCGACGCCGATGGACCGGCGGCCGCGGGCCAGCAGGTCGCCCGGCGGGCGCTCGGGGTCGCCGCCGGACACGTTCTGCGCCCGGTCGATGCGGATGACCTCGGCGCCCATGTCGGCGAGGAGCATCCCGCAGTACGGGGCCGGTCCCAGCCCGGCCAGCTCGACGACCGTGATGCCCGCGAGCGGTCCTGCCATGTGTGTCCCTCCTGTGGTCCCGGCCCTCGCCGCGCCCGCGGCCTCAGCCCGGGTGGTCGGTCATGTGCGTGGTGACGGCGTCGACGATGCGGGGCCAGAGCTGCGGCGGCAGGTCGTGGCCCATCCCCTCGACGATGAGCATCTTGGCGTCGGGGACGACCTCGGCCGTCCGCTCGCCGCCCGACGGCTGGATCAGCGTGTCCTCGGTCCCGTGGATGACGAGCGTCGGCACGTCGAGGCGCCGCAGGCCCTCGGACCGGCTGCCGGAGGCGAAGATCGCCGCCAGCTGGCGGGCGGTCGCGGCCGGGTCGTGCGCCCGGTCCCACAGCCGCGCGGCCACCGTGCGGAGCCGGTCCTCGTCGATGAACGCCGGGCTCCCCCAGGTGTGGGCGTGGTGGACCTTGTGCTCGCCCGCCTCGTCCCGGTCCCGCGCCGGCGGCGCCAGCAGCGCGGTGATCGCCTCCGGCGTCGGCTGGCCCACGTCGGGGTCTCCCGTCATCGACATGATCGACACGAGGGCGCGGACCCGGTCGCGGTGGTTCAGGGCGACGGTCTGGGCGATCATCCCGCCCATCGAGACGCCCACCATGTGCGCCCGCTCAACGCCCAGGTGGTCGAGCAGGCCGACGGCATCCTCGGCCATGTCGGTGAGCGTGTAGGGCACACCCGGGTCGCCGCCGGCGCCCGCGGCGGCCAGCACGGCCATGACGTCGACCCGGACGTCCAGGTGGGTGGACAGCCCGGCGTCACGGTTGTCGAAGCGGACCACGCGGAAGCCCCGCTCGGCGATCATCCGGCAGAACTCGGGGTCCCACTCGATCATCTGCATGCCGAGGCCCGCGAACAGGAGGACCGTGGGGTCGGCCGGATCGCCGACGGCGTCGTGTTCGATCTCCACCCCGTTGACCCGAGCGATCGGCATGACGGCATCGTCGGTCCGCCTTGACCTCCGGGTCAAGCGGCACCGTCGGGCGCGGTGTTCTCCTAGGGTGATGCGGTGGCTGCTGTCAGGGGGGAATCGGCCGATACCGCGGCCGATCCGGTGGTCGAGGCGATGGGGAACGACCTGCGGTTCGACGAGCTGAGCGGGGCGCCCGTGCTGGTGTCGCCGGGGCGACAACGGCGCCCCGACCGGCCGGCCGACGACTGCCCGTTCTGCGTGGGCGGGCTGGAGGCGCCGGAGCCCTACACGGCCAAGGCGTTCCCGAACCGCTGGCCCTCCTTCCCGGACAGCCGGTCCGAGATCGTGCTCTACACGCCGGAGCACGACCGCGCGTTCTGGCAGCTCGGGCCGGCAGGGGTCGCCCGGGTGGTCGACCTGTGGGCCGACCGCACCGCGGCGCTGGGCGGGCGCGACGACGTCGACTACGTCCTCGTGTTCGAGAACCGGGGCACCGAGGTCGGCGCCACCATCGACCACCCCCACGGCCAGCTCTACGCCCTCGACCGCATCGCCGACGCCGCGCTCACCGAGCTGCGCCGGTCCGCTCGCGACGGCTGCCCGCTGTGTCGTCGGCCGCCGGCCGAGCTGGTGGTCGCCGAGGCCGGCGGGTGGACGGCCTGGGTGCCGCGGGCCAGCGCCTACCCTTACGGCCTCCTGCTGGCCCCCGACGCCCACCGACCCGACCTGCCCGCGCTGGACCGTGACCTGCGCGACGGGCTCGCCACCTTGCTCGCCGACGTCCTCGCCCGGTTCGACCGGCTCTTCGACAGGCCCCTGCCCTACATGCTCTGGATCCACCAGCGCCCCACCGATGGCGGCGCATGGCCCGAGGCCCACCTCCACGTCCACCTGGTCTCGCCGTCGCGGGCGCCGGGCAGCCTGCGCCACGTCGCCGCCGGCGAGCTGGGCAGCGGCATGTTCGTCAACCCGGTCGCCCCCGAGGACGCCGCCGCGGCGCTGCGCCAGGCGGCCCCGAAGGCGCCGGCCGCCGCACCCACCCCGGCCGAGGCCTGACGTGGGCCTGCGCGCCTGGGCGCCCGGCCGGGTCAACCTCGTCGGCGACCACACCGACTACCTGGGCAGCCTCGTGCTGCCCATGGCGATCGGGCTCGGCGTCGAGGTCACCGGCGACCGGGGCGGCGACTGGGTGATGCTCGGCTCCGAGCAGTACGACGGCGTCGCCGAGATCCACCTGCCGGACCAGGGCGACCCGGCCCGCGTCGAGCCGCCGTGGGCGCGCTACGTCGCCGCCGTGGTGGGCGAGGTCGTCCCGCGGGACGGCTTCGCCGGGACCGTCGACTCCACGCTCCCCGCCGGCGCCGGCCTCGGGTCGAGCGCAGCGCTCGAGGTGGCGGTGGCCACCGCGCTGGGGGCGGACCTGTCCGACCCGCGGGCGGTGGCCGAGGCGTGCCAGCGGGCCGAGCACCGGGCGGTGGGAGTCCCCTGCGGGATCATGGACCAGCTGGTGGCGGCCGCCGGCGTGGCCGGGGCGGCGCTGCGCATCGACTGCCGCACGCTCGAGGTCCGCCACGTCCGCCTCCCGGAGGACGTCGAGGTGGCGGTGCTGCACTCCGGCGACGAGCGCGAGCTGACCAAGACCGAGTACTCCGCCCGCCGCACCGAGTGCGAGCACGTCGAGGAGCTGCTGGGCGCCCGGCTGCGCGACCTCACGCCGGCCGACGTCGAGGCGCTGGAGGACGGCAAGCTCCGCCGCCGCGCCCGCCACGTCACCACCGAGAACGACCGGGTCGACGCCCTCGCCGCCGCGCTGGCGGCCGGCCAGCTGCACTACGCCGGCGAGCTGATGGTGGCGAGCCACGTGAGCCTGCGCGACGACTTCGAGGTCTCGACGCCGGCCGTGGACGACCTGGTCGTCCAGCTGCGGGCGACGCCCGGCGTCTACGGCGCCCGCATCACGGGGGCGGGCTTCGGCGGCTGCGTCGTCGCCCTGTGCCGCCCCGGCGCCCCGATGGCGGCTCCGGTCCTGTGGCGGGGCCGCCCGGCCCCGGGCGCCTGGATCGTCGAGGACTAGTCCCGGGGGCGCCCGTCCCCGCCGGCCCACTCAGCGGTGGTGGAGCAGGCGGTACAGACGGGCCATCGCCGCCGGGGTGCGGGCGCCCCACCAGAACAGGTCCTGCCCGTCCACGAGGCGGACCGGCGCGACCTCGGCCAGCTGGGCGACGTGGCGCTCCCGGAAGGGGTACGGCTCGCTCGGCGCCAGCACGACGTCGGGCTCGCGCGCCCGCGCCTCCTCCAGCGTGACCTCCGGGTAGCGGTCGGCGGCGTCGGCGAACACGTTGGTCACGCCGATCGCCGCCAGCAGCGACGAGCCGTAGGTCCCGCCGGCCAGCGACATCCACGGGCGGCGCCAGATGGGCACGAACGCCCGCACCTGCGGGTCCTCGTGCGCCGGCGGCACCACCTCGTCCGTCCCCGGCAGGCCCGCCAGGCGCGAGGCGGGCACGCCGACGAGCGCGGCCAGCATCCGCAGGGCCGGCGCCACGTCGTCCACCGAGTCGATGGACAGGGCCGCCGTGGTGACGCCGGCGCCGGCCAGCGCGTCGGCGTCCTCCCGTCGGTTCTCCTCCACGCAGAGGACGACCAGGTCGGGCCGCAGCTCGGCGATGGCGAGGACGTCGGGGTCCTTGGTGCCGCCGACGTGCGGGATGTCGGGCTGCTCGCAGAACCGCGTGCAGGCGATCGGTGGACGCCCCCACGTCACGAGCGTCTCGGTGACGGAGGGCACCAGGCTGACGACCCGGGGGACGGCGCTCACATGCGGTCGAGGAGCTGCTGCTTCTTGGCCCGGAACTCCTCGTCGGACACGACGCCCTCGCGGCGCAGCTGCTCGAGCTCGCGGATCTGCGAGGGGATCGAGTCCTCCGGTGCCGCCGACCGGGCCTGCACGCCGAGGCGGTCGAACTTGCGGTTCTCGTTGCTCTCCATCTGGCGGTAGATCTCGTTCTGCACCGCCGACGGGCGCCGGACGTTCGAGAAGTTCTGCCGCCCCATCTCACCGGCGGACTCGATGACGAGGTCGCCGGAGCGGAGCATCCGCTCGAACATCGACTGGCTGAAGAACACGGTGTTGACCCGTTCGAGCGGGATCTCGATGCCGTGCTTGGCCACGACGCCGTGCCGGTAGATCAGCCGGTCGGTGGTGACCACGAAGTTCGTCGTGCTCCACTGCGCGTAGCGGATGCCGAAGTTGGCCAGCGCCACCAGCACCAGCAGCCCGGCCAGGGCGATGATCCAGCTCGTCTCGCTGGCGAACAGGAGGGCGGCAATCCCGATCACGATCGCGCCGGCGAGCAGGCAGATCTGCGGGAACAGGAACCACCAGTGGGGGTGGAGGTCGAGGGCGATGTCCTCGTCGTCGTTGAGGAGCTTGCGGGGGAATGCCACGGCGGGAGCGTAGTTCTCAGCCCCAGCCCAGAGCGTCCAACCGGGCGTCGTCGATGCCGAAGTGGTGGGCGATCTCATGGACCACCGTCACCCGCACCTGCTCGACCACCTCGTCCTCGGTGGCGCAGTGGGCGCAGGTCGGCAGGCGGAACACCGTGACCCGGTCGGGCATGACCACGCCACCGCTGCCGTACCAGGCGTCGCGCTCGGTGAGCGGGATGCCTTCGTAGCGGCCGAGCAGCGGCCCGTCGAGGCGCCCGTCCTCGACGACGACCACCACGTTGTCGACGAGCCGGCCCAGCGCCTCGGGGATGCCGTCGAGGGCCTCGCTCACCAGCTCCTCGAACCGTTCGGCATCGACGTCCACCACGGCGACGATCGTAGGGGCGGGTCGGCCCCGGGCGGGGCCGCAGCGCCTATCGTCTCGGTGTTGGACGCGGACGCAGTGCTGGTCGACCTGGACGAGTCGCAGCGCCGGGCGGTCACCTCGCCGGCGCAGCCGCTGGCCATCCTGGCGCCGGCCGGCTCGGGCAAGACCCGGGTCCTCACGCGCCGCATCGCCTGGCGCGTCGCCACGGGTGACGCCGAGGCCAGCCACGTCCTCGCCCTGACCTTCACCCGCAAGGCGGCCGGCGAGCTGCGCGACCGGCTGCGCAACGTGGGCCTGCGCGAGGGGGTCGCCACGGGCACGTTCCACGGCGTCGCCTGGGCGCAGCTCCGCGCCCGGTGGGCGGACGAGGGCCGCACGCCACCCACGCTGCTGGTGCGCAAGGGGCGGCTCCTGGGCGAGGTCCTGCGCGACGCCGGCCTCGGCGGCCGCGCCGGCACGGGCCTGGGCGTCCCGCAGCTGGCCGGCGAGATCGAGTGGGCCAAGGCCCGGCTGGTGGGCCCCGGCGGCTACGCCGAGGCCACCGTCGCCGCCCGCCGGCGCGGCCCGGCCTCCCCCGACCGCGTCGCCGCCCTCTACGAGCGCTACGAGGACGAGAAGCGCAAGCGCCGGCTCGTCGACTTCGACGTCCTCCTGCGCCTGTGCAGCCACCTGCTGGAGACCGACCGGGCGTTCGCCGCCACGCAGCGCTGGCGCTTCCGCCACCTCTACGTCGACGAGTTCCAGGACGTGAACCCGCTGCAGATGCAGCTCCTCGACGCCTGGCGGGGCGACCGCTGGGACCTGTGCGTCGTCGGCGACCCCCACCAGGCCATCTACGGCTGGAACGGGGCCAACGCCGGCTTCCTGTCCGATTTCCAGCAGCGCTACCCCCCGGCCGAGGTCATCGCCCTCGACCGCAACTACCGGTCCACGCCCCAGGTGCTCGACGCCGCCGCTGCCGTGCTGGGCGCCGCCCGGGTGGGCGACCAGGCGGTCCGGGCGGTGCGGCCCGGCGGGCGCCTCCCACGCCTCGAGCGCCACCCGACCGAGCGCGACGAGGCCCGCGCCATCGCCCGAGCGGTGCGCGACCGGCGGTCACCCGGCACGCCGTGGGGCCACCAGGCCGTGCTGACCCGGACGCACGCCCAGCTCCCCGTGATCGCCGACGCCCTGCGGCTGGCGATCGTCCCCCACCGGGTCAAGGGCGGCGGCGAGCTGCTGAGCCGCCCCGAGGTGCGCGCCGCGCTCGACCTGCTGCGTCGCCAGCGGGACCGGACTCTGGCCTCCGCCGTCCCCGACCTCCAGGCCCTCGCCGACGAGCTGGGCGTCGACCACGCCCGCCTGGCGGACGCCGAGCCCGACGACGTGGAGGCGTCCGCCAACCTCGACCTCGTCCTGCGGTGCGCCCACGACCAGCTGCGCCTCGACGGGATGGCGTCGGCGTCCGGCTTCGCGAGCTGGCTGGTGGCCACGCTCGAGGCCGAGGGCGGCGAGGCGGGGCGCGACGCCGTCACGCTGGCGACCTTCCACGCCGCCAAGGGACTCGAGTGGCCGGTCGTGCACCTGGCGGGCGTCGAGGACGGCCTCGTCCCGATCGCCCACGCCCGGACCAGGGCCGACCGGGCCGAGGAGGCCCGCCTGCTCTACGTGGCCATGACCCGCGCCGAGGACGAGCTGTGCCTCACGTGGGCCGCACAGCGGACCTTCACGGGCAAACCGGCCGAGCGCCGCCTGTCGCCCTGGCTGGCCGGGCTGGACGAGGCGCAGCGCACCCGGCCGGACGAGACCGCCGGCCCCCCGCCCGACTGGCGTCGCCGCCTGGCCGAGCAGCGCGCCGAGCTGGCGGCGGCGACAGGCGGTGCCGTGGGCGGCCCCGGTCCGGCGACCGGGGCGCCCGTACCGGCGGACCTGCGGGACCGCCTGTTCGTGGCCCGGGCCGGCGCCGACGACGAGGCCCCGGGCCCGCTCGCGGCCCTGCGGGCGTGGCGGGACGAGACGGCCCGCGCCGCCCGCGTCGACCCGCTGACCGTGCTCGACGACCGCCTGCTCGAGGCGATCGCCACCCGGCGTCCGACGTCGACCGACGAGCTGGCCGGCGTCCCCGGCATGGGCACGATCCTGGCGTCCCGCGTGGGCTCGGGGATCCTGGCCGCACTCGCCGCCGCGGACTGACGCGCCCGGCCTCAGCCCGCCACGAAGGCGTCGACGGCACCCGCCTCGGCTCGGAGGTGGTCGCGCAGGCCGCTGACGATGGCGTTCTCGACGGCCCGGCCGACCAGCGGCGCCTTCACCGTGAGCGTGCCACGCACGCGGCGGGCCGCCCCGCCGCCCGGCGCGTCGGCGACCGTGGCGGTCCCCGAGGCCGAGAAGCGGTCGCCGTAGTGGTCGGGGACCAGCTGGAACGTCACGAGGCGGGCCGCCAGGTCGTGCGAGGAGTGCTCGACCCACGTGAGCTTGGCCGGGTCGAGCGCCCGGCGGGCGGGGCCGTTGAGCTGGCCGGCGAACCGGTACCGCACCTGGAGCAGCACCCGGTCGCCCTCCACCCGCCGGTCGACCACCTCGGGGCGGCCCAGCGACGAGGCCTCCCCCACCCGCGCGTACAGGGCGGCCTCGGTGTAGGCGGCGGCCACGGCGTCTGGTGCGGCCGCGTAGGCCTGTTCGATCGTGAACTCCACGGCGTCAGCTTCCCGCACCCGGCGGGGCGCGCGGTGACCTCAGCCCTCTGCGGCGCCGCCCGCCCGGCGATCGCGCTCCTGGAACAGGTCGACCATCTTGGCGGTGTCGATGGCGACGAACAGGCCCTCGGCCTCGGCGCACAGGCGGTCGCCGGCGTGGAGCGTGCCGACCGTGAACGTCTTACGGCCCTCGACCCGCTCGACCCGGCCCGCGAAGCGCAGCTCGGTGAGCAGCGGTGTGGGGCTGCGATAGTTCACGATGAGCCGGGCGGTCATGCCGGGCCGCCCACCCAGCGACTGCGTGGCCCCGAGCACCTCGTCGAACGCCGCCGCAACATACCCGCCGTGGACGCACCCGGGTGGTCCCTCGTAGGCGGCGCCGAACGTGCCGGTCCCCCGCATCACGTCGCCGTCCACCCACACCTTCAGCGGCGGCGCCAGGGCGTTGGCCCGGCCCAGCATCGGCCCGTGGTCGAAGAAGCCGGCCGGGTCCCCCAGCAGCGTGGACTCGGCCAGCCCCTCGTACAGGGACCGGCCCTTCAGGTCGCCGAACTCGGTGGCCAGCGCCTCCAGCGCGTCGGCCGCCTCGGCCAGGACCTCGACCGAGGCGTCGGACCCGTGCAGCCGGTGCACGATCGTCCGCAGGGCGTCGCCAATGCGGTGCATCTCGACCCGGCGCGGCGACGGCGGCTCCGTGGCGAGCTGGCGCATGAGCTTCAGCCAGCCCTGCGCGCCCGAGGGCTCGGGCGGCGTCTCCGGGGCGGGGGTCGTCATGGTTCCTCGTCTCTCGTGGCCGGCTCAGCGGACGTCGACGTCGACGAAAAGGGGGGCGTGGTCGCTCGGCTTGCGCCCCTTACGGGCGTTCCGGTCGATCAGCCCGAAGCGGACGCCGGCGGCCAGGTCGGCCGACAGCAGCACCAGGTCGATGCGCATGCCCAGGTGCTTGTGGAAGTTGCCGGCGCGGTAGTCCCACCAGCTGAACAGGCGGCCGGTGCCCGGGTACAGCTGGCGGAAGGCGTCGGTCAGGCCCCAGGCCTCGAGGTCCTCGAGGGCGGCCCGCTCCTCAGGCTGGACGTGCGTGGAGCCCTCGAACGCCGCCGGGCTGTACACGTCGATGTCGGCCGGGGCGATGTTGAAATCGCCGGCCACCGCCACCGGGCCGCCGTCGCCCGACTCGGCCTCCAGGTGGCGCCGCAGCCGGCCAAGCCAGCGCAGCTTGTACTCGAAGTGCTCTGTCCCGACGGCCCGCCCGTTGGGCACGTAGACCGACGACACCCGCACCCCGCCGCAGGTGGCCGACACCAGGCGGGCCTCCGCGTCGGGGGCCTCGTCGTCGGCGAAGCCGGATCGCGGCGCCTCGAGGCCCACGCGGCTCGCGATGGCGACGCCGTTCCAGCGGCCCTGGCCGTGGTGGACGGAGTCGTAGCCGCGGGCGTGGAAGTCGAGCGCCGGGAAGGCGTCGTCGGTCGACTTGGTCTCCTGGAGGCACAGGACGTCGGGGCGCGCCGTGTCGACCCAGTGCCACAGGCGCTCGAGCCGCTCGGCCGTCAGCGCGTTGACGTTCCAGGTGGCGATCCGCACGCCGGGCACGCTACCGGCGGGCCGGGGAGGGGCCGTCCGCCCGGGCCCCGGCCGCGGCCACTACTGGGAGCCGTTGCCGGACGCCGTGGGCCTGCGGGTACGCTTCCGCGCCGGAGCCGCCGGCTGGGCGTCCGCCGGCTCCGACCCCGTGTCGGACGTCGTGCCCGACGTCGTGCCGGTCGACGCCGCCGCCACCCGCCTACGGCTGCGCTTTGCGGGCGCAGGTGCCGGCTCGGAGGCGTCGCCCCCGGCCTCGCCGCCCGTGCCGGCGGAGCGCTTGCGCGTCCGCGTGGCGGGCTCGGAGGACGCCGTCGAGGCCCGCTTGCGGGACCGCCTGGCCGGGGCGGCCTCGGCCGCCTCCTCGGACTCGCCCGTGGGCGCCGGCGCCGGTGTGGCGTAGGGGACGGCCTCCGACGACGGCGCCGCCGCGGCCCGGCGCCGCGACCGCCCGGCCGGGGCGGCCTCGGCCGCCTCCGCCGGGTCGGGCGTGGCATCCGTGGGAGCCTCCGCGGCCCGCTTTCGCGACCGCTTGGCCGGGGCCGGCTCCGCCTCCGCGGCCGGCTCGGGCACACCCGCGGGGGCCGGGCCGGTGGACGGGGCGTCCGGGTCGGTGTCGGGAGAGGCGTCCGGCGACTGCCGGCGCGTCCGCTTGGCGGGCCCCGGGCTCGGCGCCGGGGCGGACGCCTCCGGCACAGCCGTGTCGTCCACGGCGCCCTCGGCGGCCGGCTCGGAGCGGGCCGCGGCCCGCTTGCGCGTCCGCTTGGCCGGTGCCGGCGTGGTGGCCTCGGGAGCGGTGGCGTCCGGGCCCGTGGTGTCGGCGGGCGCCGCCGTGGTGTCGGCGGGCACCGGCGTCGGCGTCGCGGCCGCCTTCCGGCGGGACCGCTTGGCGGGCGCCGGCTCGACCGCCGGGGCGGCGCCTTCCACCGGGGCCTCGGCAGCCGCAGCGGTGCGCCGTGCGCGCGAGCGCTTCGCCGGCGCGGGCTCGACGGCGGGAGCGGCCGCCTTCTTCCGGGAACGCTTGGCCGGGGTGGCCTCCGCCACCGCGTCCGCGCCCTCGTCAGGTGCAGGCGTGGCTGCGGCCCGCTTCCGCGAACGTTTGGCGGGCGCCGGGGCCGGCTCGGGGGCGACGGCGTCGTCGTCGACGTCGTACGTGTGGAATACGTCGGCCGTGTCGGCCAGGACCTCGACGTCCAGGTCGTCGGTCGGCGCTGCGCTCGGGACGGTGACCGCCTCGGGCAGGCCCAAGTCGATGCCCCGCCGGGGCGGGTCGACCGCCACGACGACCAGCGTGCGCACCTCGCCGAGCGTCAGGAGCTCCTTGGCGCTGCGGGGCGGCGGGTCGCCGAGGTACCGCAGCGGGATGTAGCCCCGGGCGTCGCCGACCACGGCGTAGGCCCCGTGCGAGCTGAACCGCTCGATCGTCGCCTCGACCAGCGAGCCGACCGCGTGGGCGCCCACAAACTCGATGAAAGGCAGCGGGTCGTTGTAGGGGTCGATCCCGCCGTTGGCCTTGTCGATGGCGGCCGCCCGGGCCTTCCGCCCGCCCGACCGGGCGCCGGCGCTGTCCTCGGGCCCTTCGGTCGCGGCGGTGGCGGCGACGACCGGGATGGCCACGGGATCGTCGTCCGGCGACGAGGCCAGCTGCTCGGACGAGCCGTTCGGGGAAACCGGCGCAGCGGAGGCGTCGTCCGCGGCGGACTTGCGCGTGCGGCCGCCGCGCACCGACCGCTTGGCCGGCGAGCCGACGGGGGCGATGGCCTCGTCGGTCCCGGCGGCGGGGCTGGACACCGACGCCTTCTCGCTCCGGGCTTCCTTGCGGGCCTCGCTCACGGCCCGGCGGCTGGTCGGCCCGCGCACGGGCGCCCGCTCCATGAACACCCAGCCCACGTGGGGCACGGGCTTGCCGCCGATCAGGCGGCCCCGCTCGAACAGCCACGGGTACATGCCGTGGAACTCCTGGAACGAGTCGTTCGACAGGATCGTGGCGTTCGCCCGGCGGGCGATCTGGAGGACGAAGCCATCGCCGCGGCCGATCGCGCCCGCCGGGGGCGTGATCAGCTCGTTGGCGGCCACGGCGTCCTCGTAGGCGGCGCGCTCGCTCACGGCGATGCGATTGGGGAAGGTGGCGTCGACGACGACCGTGACGACCTCGGGGCTGTACTCCTCGAGGAACGCCTGCACCGCCTCGTCGAGTTGGGCCAGGCTCGGCGCCTCGCGGCCCTCGGTGGCGATGTTGGAGCCGTCGACGACGACGTGTTTCATGATCATTGGTACTCGAATTCAACCAGAGAGTCGTGGTGAGCCGGCGGACCCGGCCAGATAGCGTGCGGCCCGATGACGCAGACCACGGCGACCACGGCTGAGGTCACGGACCTCTTGCAGCACCTGATCAGGAACTCCTGCGTCAACGACGGCTCACGAGCCTCCGGGTACGAGGTCCGCAGCGTCGATGTGCTCGACGCCTACCTCGCAGGGTCGGGTGTCGACATCGCACGCTACGAACCCGCTCCCGGCAGGGCCAGCCTGGTCGCCCGCATAGAGGGTAGGCGCCCGGACGCCCCAACGCTGCTATTGATGGGCCACACCGACGTCGTGCCGGCCCACGACGAGGGGTGGCGGCACGACCCGTTCGGCGGCGAGCTGATCGACGGGGAGGTCTGGGGCCGGGGTGCGATCGACATGCTGAACCTCACCGCGTCCATGGCGGTGGCCACGAAGCAGCTGGCCCGGTCGGGCTTCCGGCCGGAGGGGACGCTCATCTACCTCGCCGTCGCCGACGAGGAGGCGCTCGGCACCTGGGGCGCCGAGTACCTGGCCACCAGCCAGCTCGACGCCGTCCGGGCCGACTACGTGATCACCGAGTCCGGAGGCATCCCCCTCCCCGGCGGCGACGGCGCGCTGCGCCTGCCGGTCCTCGTGGCCGAGAAGGGCTCGTGCTGGTGCACGATCCGCGTGAAGGGCACGCCGGGCCACGCCTCGCAGCCGTACGACACCGACAACGCCCTCGTCACGGCCGCCGAGGTGGTGCGGCGGCTCGACGCCTTCCGGCCGCAGACCGACATCCACGCCACGTGGCGGTCGTTCCTCGAGGGCATGGGCTACCCGGAGGAGGTGGTGGCGCCGCTGCTCGACCCCGAGCGCTTCGGGGACGCCATCGCCGGCCTGCCCATCGGCATGGCCCGCCAGTTCCACGCCTGCACGCACACGACGATCGCCCCGACCGTGATGCGGGGCGGGACCAAGACCAACGTGATCCCCGACCGGGTCGACCTGCAGTTGGACGTGCGCACGCTGCCCGGCCAGCGGCTCGCCGACGTGCAGGCGCTGCTCGACGAGGCCCTCGGCGACCTGTCGGACCGGGTGGCGATCGTCGAGTCGCACGACGACCCGGCCACCACCTCGCCGGCCGACACCCCGCTGTGGGACACGCTCGCCAGGGTTACGCAGGGCTTCTACGCCGGCAGCCACCTCGTCCCCACCCTCAACGTGGGCGCCACCGACGCCCGGTTCTTCCGCCGGCTCGGCATCACGGCCTACGGCTTCGGGCTGTTCAGCGAGAAGCTGACCTTCGACGAGTTCGGGCGCATGTTCCACGGCGACGACGAGCGGGTCGACGTCGAGTCGCTGCGCCTGTCGACCGAGATGTTCTCGGCCGTCGCCCGCGACCTGTTGGCCTGAGGGGAAGGAGCCTGCGTGGCCGTCCGAGCCGTCATCTTCGACTTCGGCGGGGTGATCCTGACCAGCCCGTTCGAGGCGTTCACCCGCTACGAGGAGGCCCACGGCCTGCCCGCCGGGTTCCTGCGGGGCATCAACACCCGCAACCCCGACACGAACGCCTGGGCCAAGCTCGAGCGCAGCGAGGTCGACCTGGCCGGGTTCGCCGAGCTGTTCGAGGCCGAGGCCCGCGAGGCCGGCCACGAGGTCGACGGCATGGCGGTCATCGGCCTGCTGGCGGGGACGATCCGGACCGAGATGCTCAAGGCCCTGCGCCGCTGCCACGAGCGGCTCAAGACGGCGATGCTCACGAACAACTTCGTGGCCGCGGGCGACAGGCCGCTGACCCGGCCGGACGGGGCCGGTACCACCGACCCGTGGCCCATGGCCTCGGTCCTCGACCACTTCGACGTGATCGTCGAGTCGAGCCGGGCGGGCGTGCGCAAGCCCGACCCGGCCATCTACGAGATGGTGTGCTGCGAGCTGGGCGTCGAGCCGCCGGAGGCGGTGTTCCTCGACGACCTGGGCGTGAACCTCAAGCCCGCCCGGGCCATGGGCATGACGACGATCAAGGTGGACGACCCGGCCGTGGCCATCGCCGAGCTCGAGGCCGTGGTCGGCTTCCCGCTGTCGTGATGGCCCGGAGGCGCGGGGCGTCGGTCGCCGTGGCGGCCGTGGTCTTGGCGCTCGCCTGCACGGCGGGGGCCTGCTCCG
>Ga0126306_10000376_pt1 | contig 19988 bp, 20 predicted proteins | sample Plot27_FD_92592 | JGI IMG/M metagenome (GOLD analysis project Ga0126306, IMG submission 92592) | Serpentine soil microbial communities from UC McLaughlin Reserve, CA, USA - Plot27 | ecosystem: Environmental > Terrestrial > Soil > Grasslands | place: USA: UC McLaughlin Reserve, Lake County... | reverse complement strand
TGCCTCGCAACGTTCATGCTGCTGCTGGACATCACGGTCGTGAACGTTGCGCTGCCGGACATCCGCAAGGAGCTCGGCGCGAGCTTCACCGATCTGCAGTGGGTGGTCGACGCCTACGCGCTCGGCCTCGCCGCGATCCTGCTCGCCTCCGGCTCGCTCGGGGACCTGCTCGGCCGGCGAAGGATCTTCGTCGGCGGCATCGCCCTGTTCGTAATCTCCTCGCTCGTCTGTGGCCTGGCCGGGTCGCCGACGATGCTGAACATCGCGCGCGGGTTCCAGGGCGTCGGCGGGGCGATGATGTTCGCCACGGCGCTGGCCCTGATCGCGCAGGAGTTCGCGCCGCAGGAGCGCGGTACCGCCTTCGGGTTCTGGGGGGCCACCACCGGGTTCGCCGTGGCCGTCGGGCCGCTCGTGGGCGGAGCGCTGACCGAGGGCCTCGGCTGGGAGTGGATCTTCTTCGTGAACGTGCCGATCGGGTTGGCCACCGCCGCGATGACCCTGGCGCGCGTGCCCGAGTCGGAGCGCGACCCATCCGCCAGCATCGACTGGGCCGGGCTGGTCACCTTCAGCGGCGCCCTCCTCTGCCTCGTCCTCGCCCTCATCCGGGGCAACGACGAGGGGTGGGGGAGCGCGCTGATCCTCGGCCTGTTCGGCGCCGCCGTCCTCCTGCTCGCCGCGTTCGTGGCCGTCGAGCGGCGGGGTGCGGAACCGATGCTCGACCTGAGCCTGTTTCGCAAGCCCGCCTTCACCGGCGCGCAGATCGTGGCCTTCTCGCTCCATGCGTCGATGTTCTCGATGTTCCTGTACCTCGTCCTCTACCTGCAGAACCTCCTCGGCTACTCGCCGCTCGAGGCCGGCCTGCGCTTCCTGCCGGTGTCGCTGCTCTCGTTCCTCGTGGCCCCGGTGGCCGGCAAGCTGTCGGAACGCCTCTCGGTGCGCGTCTTCATGGGGGCCGGTCTGATTCTCGTGGGCTGTGGGCTGCTCCTCATGAGCGGCATCCAGCCGTCGGACGACTGGACCACGCTCCTGGCGGGGTTCGTGGTGGCGGGGATCGGGATCGGCTGCGTGAACCCCCCGCTGGCCACCACCGCGATCGGGGTGGTGGAGCCGCGGCGCAGCGGCGCAGCCTCCGGCATCAACAGCACGTTCCGTCAGGTGGGCATCGCCACCGGCATCGCCGGCCTGGGCGCGCTCTTCCAGGCTCGGGTGGGGGACAAGCTCACCGAGGCCCTCACCGGCGTGCCCCTGCCGCCGGGAGCCGAGGAGCGCCTCGAGGAGGCCGTGGCCTCGGGTGGCGCGGAGACGGCGGTTCGCGCGGCCCCGCCGGCGGCCCGCGAGGCCGTGGCCGAGGCCGCCCGGCGCGCGTTCGTGGACGGCCTCGACGAGATCCTTGTCGTGGCCGCGCTGGTGGCGTTCATGGGCGGGATCCTGGCGCTCGTCCTGGTGCGCAGGCGCGACTTCTACGTCGCCCCCGCTCCGGCTAGCGATCCTCAGCGAGCCGCTTGAGCGCCGCCAGCCGCTCGTCCCACTCGGAGGCCACGCCGGCGAGCCAGCGCGAGGCCGAGTCGAGCGGGCCGGGACGCACCGTGTAGAGGACCTCCCGACCCCGGCGGCGTGCCTCGACCAACCCGGCTCGGTCGAGCACGGCGAGGTGCTTGATGACCGCGGGCCGGCTGACCGGCATCTGTGCGGCTATCGCCGTGGCCGACGCCTCGCCGCGCGCCGCCAGGAGATCCAGGACCTGGCGGCGCGTGGGATCGGCGAGCGCCCCGAATACCTCGCCGTGCTCGACGGTGGTCACGCGCGGGCCGCGACCTTGCCCGCGTGCTCGACCAGGTGCCCGAGCTCGATCTCCCAGCCCTGGCGGTTGCCCTCGAGGTTCTCGCGCCGCTGAGCCTCCGAGACGTCGAGGCTCTCGAAGCCGCTCTCGACGACGCGCACCCGCGTGGCGTCGCCCTCGGCGGCCAGCGTGAACTCGACCAGCGTGGAGTTCCCCTCCGCCGGCTCCATCCCGCCGGGCTCCTTGAATGGGGCCCAGCGGTACGAGAACAGGTGCGGTGGCTCCACCTGCTCGACCTGCCCCTGCGCAGCGCCGTGCTCGGCCCAGCGGAGGACCATCTCGCCGCCCGGCCTCAGGTCGATTTCGGCACCGGCGTCGCCGAACCACGTGCCGACGTGCTCGGGCTCCGTGAGGAGCGTCCACACGCGCTCGACTGGCGCCTCGATGACCACCTCGCGCTCGATCCGATCCACATCCGTCATTCCAATCGCCTCCTTGAGGGCGTCGATGAACTGTAACCATATGGTTACACATCGGCAGACGCTTGCGCAAGCTCCACATTGGAAGAATGCGGCGCTGGCTACGGAGAAATAGAAAGGACCCCCTTGACACACGCTGTGACCTTCATCCCTGGCGACGGCACCGGGCCCGAGCTCGCGGAGGCCACCCGCCGGGTACTCGAGGCCACCGGCGTCGAGTTCGACTGGGACTTCCAGGACGCGGGCATCGACGTCTACGAGCAGGAGGGAAACCCGCTTCCCGACCGCACGCTCGACTCGATCCGAGAGCGCGGCCTCGCCATCAAGGGCCCGACCACCACGCCGGTCGGCTCGGGCCATCGCTCGATCAACGTGGCGCTGCGCAAGGAGTTCGACCTCTACTCGTGCATCCGGCCCTGCAAGGCCTATGACGGCGTGCGCACCCGTTTCCCCGAGACGGACATCGTGATCGTCCGCGAGAACACGGAGGACCTCTACGCGGGGATCGAGTTCGAGAAGGGCTCGGACGAGGTGGAGAAGCTGCGCGCCTTCCTGGCCGACGAGCTCGACTCACCCACGCGCGACGACTCCGGCATCTCGATCAAGCCGATCTCCGTGTTCGGCTCGGAGCGGATCGTGGAGTCCGCCTTCCAGTACGCGAAGGACAACGGGCGAAAGAAGGTGACCGCCGCCCACAAGGCCAACATCATGAAGTTCTCCGACGGTCTGTTCCTCGAGGTGGCGCGCCAGGTCGCCGAGCGCCACCCCGAGATCGAGTTCGAGGACCGCATCATCGACAACCTCTGCAACCAGCTGGTCTCCCGGCCCGAGGAGTACGACGTGATCGTGCTTCCCAACCTCTACGGCGACATCGTGTCGGACCTCGGCGCGGGCATGATCGGCGGCCTCGGCCTTGCGCCGGGCGCCAACATCGGCTCGAGCGGCGCGATCTTCGAGGCCACGCACGGTTCGGCGCCCAAGTACAAGGGGCAGAACAGGGTGAACCCCACCGCCCTGCTGCTCTCCGGCGTGCTGCTGCTGCGCCATTTGGACGAGACCGAGGCGGCCGACCGCATGGAGCAGGGCATCGCCGAGGTGATCCGCAAGGGCGACAAGGTCACCTACGACCTGAAGCCCACGCGTGACGATCCCTCCGCCGTGGGTACGAGTCAGTTCGCCGACGCGGTAATCGAGGAGATGAGTTCGTAATGCCAACCACCGTCACCGTCACCGGCGCGGCCGGCCAGATCGGCTACGCCCTGCTGTTCCGGGTCGCGAGCGGGCAGATGCTCGGTCCCGACGAGAAGATTCATCTGCGCCTGCTGGAGATCCCGGACGCCGTCAAGGCGGCGGAGGGCACGGCGCTCGAGCTGCAGGACTGTGCCTTCCCGCTGCTGGCATCTACCGAGATCTATGACGATCCCGCCAAAGCGTTCGACGGCGTGGACGTGGCGCTGCTCGTGGGGGCGCGACCGCGCACCAAGGGCATGGAGCGCTCCGACCTGCTCGAGGCCAACGGAGCGATCTTCACGGCGCAGGGCAAGGCGCTGAACGAGGGCGCCGGCTCGGACGTGCGGGTGCTGGTTGTCGGCAATCCCGCCAACACCAACTGCCTGATCGCGATGTCCGGCGCGCCCGACATTCCGCGTGAGCGCTTCACCGCCATGACGCGCCTCGACGAGAACCGGGCGGTGGCGCAGCTGGCGGAGAAGGTCGGGGCCGGGGTGGAGGACGTCCAGGATCTGGTGGTGTGGGGCAACCACTCGCCGACGATGTTCCCCGACCTGTTCAACGCGAAGGTGAAGGACGAGCGCGCGGTCGACCAGGTCGACATGGACTGGTACGAGAACGAGTACATCCCGCGCGTGGGCAAGCGCGGGGCCGAGATCATCGACGCGCGCGGCGCGTCATCGGCTGCCAGCGCCGCCAACGCCGCGATCGATCACGTGCGCGACTGGGTGCTGGGCGCCGACGGCCTCCGGTCGATGGCGGTGGTCTCGGACGGCTCCTACGGCGTGGAGGAGGGACTCATCTCGAGCTTCCCGGTGCGTGTGAGTGGCGGGAGCCACGAGATCGAGCAGGGCCTCGAGGTCGAGGACTTCGCGCGCGGGAAGATCGACCGCAGCGTGGCGGAGCTGAGGGAGGAGCGCGACGCGGTGCGAGAGCTGGGGCTGATCTGAGCTTCGAACGAACGGCAGCGGGGTAGGGCAGGGGGTTCGGCACGTTAGCGGCCTATATGGCCACTTTCGTGACGAACCCCTTCCCTCACCCAGCCCGTCGTCCGCTCGGGCTCTTCACGCCCGCCGGGCCCGCTCCACCGCTCCCGCCAGCGCCGCCCGGCCCGACACCCCGAGCTTGGCGTAGGTTCGCGAGAGGTGGTTCTCCACCGTCTTCTGGCTCAGGTAGAGCTGGCCCGCGATCTCGCGGTTCGTCTTCCCCGACGCCACGAGCTCCGCGATCTCCAGCAGGCGCCCCGCGGCGCCGAGCGCCGAGGCCATCGGCACGAGCAGCTCGAGCCGGCGTGACGCCTCCTGGCCGCGCTCGGGAGCAGACGCAGGGCGGCCTCGTACCAGTGGGCGGCGACGGCCGGAGCGCGCGGCGCCGCCGCGTGGCCGGCGGCGGCAAGCACCTCCACGGCGGCCTCGTCGCCGGGTGAGGCCGAGTATTCGACGTGGCGGGCCCGCGCAAGCGGGGAGGCGCCTGCGCGCTCGAGCGCCTCGGCGGCGCGCGCGTGGGCGGCGATGCGCCAGCCGGGCGCGGCCGCCTCGTACACCGCCCTCCGCACGATCGGATGGCGAAACGCGAAGCGGCGCGGGGTCAGCGCCGGCCGGACGAGGTCGAGGCGCACGAGCTCGTCGACCGCCGCGAGCGTCTCGGCCTCGGCGAGCTCCGCCACCGCCGCCACGAGCTCCGGCTCGAAGGGCTCGCCGGCGACCGCGGCGGCGCGCGCGACCTCCGTGCCCCGTGGCGAGAGCGCGGCCAGCTCGGCGTCGAGGGCTGCGCTCACCGCCGCAGGAATATCGCCCGGGGCCGCCTGGGTGTGAGAGGCGTCGAGCGGGCTGCCGGCGTGGCGTGCCAGCTCGCCGAGGTAGAACGGGTTTCCTCCGCTCTCCCGGGACAGGTCCGGCCGGAGGGCCGCCGGCACGCGCTCCCCGAGCAGGCCCTCGGCCTCGGCCGGAGAGAGCGGGGCGAGCTCGAGCCGCTCGTCGGCCTGCCCGGTGATGGAACGCACGACCGCAGCCGGGGCGCCGAGGGCGAGCTGGCGCGGTCGGTGGGCGAACGCAAGCAGCACACGCGCGCGTGGCCGCTGCCGCAACAGGGGGGACAGCAGCTCGAGCGAGGCGTCGTCGGCCCAGTGCAGATCGTCGAGTGCCAGCACCAGGGGGCGCTCGGACGCGAGCGCTTCGAGCAGGACCGGATCGCCCGGTACGACCGGTAGCGCTCGTCCTGTAGCGCGGCCTCCCGGTCGCCGGACAGGTCGTGGAGGGCGGGGAAGATCGCGGCGAGATGGCCGGCCTCCTCGCCCTCGAGGCCGCGAAACACCACGTGCGCGTTCACCGTGCCGAGGTAGTCGTCGAGCGCCGCCACGAAGACACCGAACGGCACGTCGCTCTCGAACTCGGCGGCCCGTCCCTCGAGTGCGAGCAGTCCATGATCGTCCGCGACCGTGCACAGCTCGGAGAGCAGCCGGGTCTTGCCGATGCCGGGCTCGCCCGCGATCTCGAGCGCACGGGCGCGGCGATCGAGCAGCCCGCCGAGCATCCGCTCGACCGCCGCCAGCTCCGGCTTGCGTCCTACCAGTGGCGTGCCGGATCCCGCCACGGTCGTGGGATCAGGCCGGGTGCCAGCCCTTGTCTCGCTTCTTCACCTGACCCTCGGCCTCGAGCGTGGGCATCACGCGATACAGGTAATTGGCCTTGATGCCCATCGCGTCTGCCATCTCGGCGATCGTGATGCCAGGGCGGGTGCGCACCAGCTCGAGCGCCTGCTTGGCGCGGTTGCCGCTTCCGCGCGGACGCCCGCGCCGGCCACGGGTCGGCGCCCTGCGGCGGCGACGTGTGGGCTGCGTGCTGCCGCCGGCACGGCCACCCACGCCTGCGAGCGCGGCGGCGGCCTTCTCGAGCCGTTGATACTCGTCGACCAGTGGCCGCAGCTCGCGCAGGCGGGACTCGATCTCCTTGCGTTTCTCATCCAGGAAGTCAGCCATTAACCGTCACTCTACTAGTGCCTTGAGGCGCCGGAGCGAACCTTCCAATTCCTTTTGGGTGATTCTCGACACGGCCCGGCCCGCCACGCGCCCGAGCGGCCCGCCCGGAAGGTCATACTCGTTCGTGTACGAGAAATTCGTTCCGTCGCCGTCGCCCTCCGAGCCGAAGCGGTAAACCACACGAGCGTGCGACGTCACCGGGCCACGACCCTCCCACACGACGTGCCTGCACGGGTCGTTCTCCACCACGGTCCACCGCACGTGAAACTTGCGGCCGGCGATCTTCAGGCACTGCGTCAGCTTCGAGCCCTGCTTGAGCGGCCCGCGCGGTGCGTCCTCGAGGTCATGGTGAATCGTGACCCAATCGCGCAGGCGCGTTGGGTCCATCACGAGGTCGTACACGCGCTCGGGCGGAGCCGCGATGGTGATCGACCGCTCGATCTTCACCGCGCCCCCAGTGGCTCGACCGACTCCCATTCCCGCAGGGCGCGCTCCACCGCCCGGTCGAAGCCGAGTGGCCGGATGCCGTACAGCCGGCGTGGCTCCTCGGCGTCGCGGGGCAGCACCTCCGACTCGAGGCTCTCCATCAGGGGGCGCACCAGCTCGAGCGGCTGACCGGTGACCCTGGCCACCACGGCCGCGGCCGGAGGGGTGAGCGAGCGTCCGAAGCCAACCGGCAGCCGCCCGACGCCCATCGCCTCCGCGATCCGCTCGATCATGTGGCCGTAGGTCATCACGTCCGGCCCCGCCACGTCGAGTGAGCGGCCGCCGGCCGCCACCACGTGCGGGGTGCGCGCCAGGAACTCCATCACGTCTCGCTCCGCGATCGGCTGCGTGCGGTTGCGACGCCACGCGGGCATCGGCAGCACCCGCAATCGCTCGACGAGGCGGACGAGGACCCGGAATGACGACGAGCCGGCGCCGATCACGATGGAGGCCCGCAGGCTCGTGGAGCCGGCCACCGCGTCGAGCAGGATGCGCTCGACCTCGAGCCGGGAGCGCAGATGCGGAGAGGGCCCAGCAGAGGGCTCGATCGCACCGAGGTAGACGATTCGCTCCACACCCGCGGCGACGGCGGCGCCGGCGAAGGTCTCGGCGGCACGACGATCGCGCTCGGCGAACGGCCCGCCGTTCGCGGGCGGCGCCTCCATCGAATGGACCAGGTAGTACGCGGTGGTGCAGCCGTCGAGGGCGCCCGCGAGGCCGTCGCCGGTTAGCAGGTCGCCGCGGATCGGCTGGACGCCCTCGAGGCACTCGACCGCCTCGGGACGGCGGGCGAGCGCGCGTACGGGCCGGCCCTCCGAGGCGAGCCGGCGCAGGAGGCGGTTGCCGATGTATCCGGTGGCGCCGGTCACGAGCTCCACAGCGCCCCGCATCCTGTCTGAACGGCTCGGCGAAAACCCGCTCGGAGCGGGACCTCCCGTGGAAACGCTGGAAATTGGACCAAAAGGAAAATGCTCCGTTTTGCGGAGTCGGGGCTGGACCCTGTTGCCCGGCTCGTGTTGGATGACGCTCGATGCCGAAGACGAAGCCCGTCCGCTGCGAGGACTGCTACTTCCACCAGAACATGCTCTGCGCGCTCAACCTCGACGAGCCGTGCACGACCTTCCGGCCGGCCGAGCGTGGCCTCGCACCGGAGCGGCAGCTGGCCTTCGTCTTCCGAGCCGAGCGCACCACCGCGGCGTACGCCTTCCCGCAGCCGAACGCATAGGGCCAGCGCTGCCGGAGGGGTAGGCTCCGCTCATGGGGCGGATCCCCCGATGAGGATTACGGTTCTGGGCAAGTCGCCCTCCTGGCAGGACGCCGGGGGCGCCTGTTCCGGCTACCTCGTGCAGGACGGCGACACGTCGATCGTCGTCGACTGCGGGAACGGCGTGTTCGGCAAGCTGCGCGAGCGGATCGACTACGTGGACGTGGACGCCGTGGTCATCTCCCACCTCCACGCGGACCACTTCCTCGACCTCGTGCCCTACTCGTACGCGCTCACCTACGCGCCCCGACAGCAGCCCGTGCCCGTGGATCGCTGGCCCGGCACGGACAACCCCGCGAGGCCCGAGCTGCACGTGCCGCACGGAGCCCGCGAGACCTTCCGCCGTGTGGTCGGGGCGTGGGGCAACGACGATCTGATCGAGAACGCGTTCGACCTGACCGAGTACGAGGCGTCGAGCCGGCTCGAGATCGGGTCGGTGCGGGTCTCGTTCCAGCCCGTGCCGCACTACACCGAGACGTTCGCCATGTGCCTCAGCTCCACGAACGGATCGGGGCGAATCGTGTACGGGGCCGACTGCCGGCCCACCGAGGCGCTCACCGAGTTCGCCAGTCAGGCCGACCTGATCCTCGTGGAGGCCACCCTGCCCCGGCCCGAGCGCTCCGGCCTGCGCGGCCATCTGACGCCGGCCGAGGCCGGCGCCCACGCGCGCTCGGCCGGTGCGAAGCGGCTGCTGCTCGTGCACATCTCGGACGAGCTCGACGCCGATTGGGCACGCAGGGAGGCGGAGGCGGCATTCGAGGGCCCTGTGGACGTCGCCCGCGAGGGGGAGACCTATGAGGTGTAGGGCCGCAAGCGCTCGGCTCGGCCGAGTGCGCGCGGATGGGGTTACTTGCAGAGGCTCCGGGCCGCCAGGGCGCGCCCGCGGAAGAGCCTGCTCATGATCGTTCCCTCGCGCGTGCCGACCGCGCGGGCGGCCTCCCTGTAGCTGAGCCCGGCGAGGTCCACCGCCGCGACGGCCTCGCGGTACGGCGCCGGCAGGGCCGACACCGCGGCGATCACCTCGCGTGCCTCGGCCACCGCCTGGGGCTCGCTCATGGGACGCGGCTCCGGGATCTCCTCGTGCTCGGCGAGGTCGTGGACCTGCGGGCGCCGTGCCTCAGCGCGGTAGCGGGAGTAGCACGCGTTGCGAAGCACGCTCAGCAGGTAGCCGAGATCCTCGTCCGAGTGCAGCCGCCGGGGCCTGCGCAGCACTTGCAGGCAGGTCTCCTGCACGAGGTCCTCGGCGTCGGCGTGCGAGCCGCACAGTCCCAGGGCGGCGCGGTAGAGCCGGTCGAGGTGCTCGCCGAGGCGTTCGGGATCGAGCGTGCGCGGCGCCGCGGACGACGCGACGGCGGTGCTCACGGGATCTCCACCTCCCGCAGCTCGTGGACCTCGGTTCGCTCGGCCACGAAGGGAGGCAGCTGGGCGAGCGCGCTCTGGGGGTCGGTCGCCTCGACCTCGAACCAGAGCGCGTGACCGCCGGCGTGGCATGAGCCGAGCGCCGCTCGGTGGCGCAGCGGGCTCTCGAAGCCCTGCCAGGCGGCGAAGGCGAAGCGGCACTCGGCGGGGTCGTGCCGGTGGGACAGCAGAAAGCGGGCCATGGGCACACCCGTGCCTCCCGGCGAGGCGGCGGTATGGGGGAAATCCCTCAATCGGGGAGTGCCGCGATACGCGCCCTCAGCCCGGGCGTCGCCCGTAGGTCGAGGCCTCGGGTCGACTCCACAGCCCGGCGCTGCTGCTCGAGCAGCGCCCGCAGCTCCGGCGAGGCGGCCACCCGCCGCTCGAGCCGCTCGCGGCGCCACCCCGTGAGCGATCCGTCGGCCAGGGCGGCGAGCTCGACGAGCTCTCGCTCCATACTCGAAGGGACGTGCGATCCCGGCCGGGCATTCCCGGAAGTTGCATCGGGCGTCGGCGGCGGTCATGGTCTCGCAATGAGCCCTGCAGCCGATCTGAGTCCACGCGCGCGGCGCGCGCTCGACGCGATCTGCGACACGTTCGCGCCGGGCGGCGAGGGACTGCCGTCCGCCACCGACGTCGGCGTGCCCGAGGCGCTGGTCGGGCTCGTCGCGCGCAATCCGCGGGCGGCGGAGCGCAAGCAGGTCGCCCAGCTGCTCGGGCTCTGGGACACGCGACTCCTGTGCGCAATCGCCGGCGGCGGCGTTCGACGCTTCACCGCGCTCTCCCAGAAGGAGCGCGAGCAGGTGCTCCTCTCCTGGGGTGACAGCCGCGTGGTGCAGCGCCGGGCCGCCTTTCAGGCGCTGCGGAAGGGCGTGCTGCTCGCCTATTACGGCGGTGGCTCGAACGGCGACCGCGAAGCGGTGTGGGACGCCATCGGATACCCCGGCCCGCTTGGAGCGCCTTCCGATCCGCCCGCGCCGGGCATCCAGCCCGTGGAGATCGACGCGGACACCGAGCTGGACTGCGACGTGGTGGTCGTCGGGTCGGGCGCGGGTGGAGGAACGGCCGCGGCGGTGCTCGCAGGTGCGGGGCTCGACGTGGTCGTGCTCGAGGCGGGCAGGTACTACAGCGAGCGCGACTTCGACGGGGCCGAGCTGGCTGGCTTCGACCGGCTCTACCTGAACGGCGGCGGGATGGCGAGTGCCAATGGCGGCGTCGGCCTGCTCGCGGGGGCCTGCCTCGGCGGGGGCACGGTCGTGAACTACACGTTCAGCTTCCGGACCCCCGACCACGTGCGCGAGGAGTGGGCCGCGATGGGGTTGTCCGCGCTGAGAACGCCCGAGTTCGACGCGAGCCTCGACGCCGTCTGGGAGCGGATCGGCGTGAACGCCGAGCACAGCCTGCCCAGCCCGCGCGACGAGCTCGTCCGCCGTGGGCTCGACAAGCTCGGCTGGGACTCGCAGGTGATGCAACGCAACGTGCGCGGCTGCAAGGCGGAGGTCTGCCGGCTCTGTCACTACGGCTGCCAGCTCGGCGCGAAGCAGTCGACGCTCCGGACCTGGCTCCAGGACGCGCATGACGCGGGCGCACGCATCCTGGTGGAGACTCGCGCCGAGCGCGTGCTGATCGAGGGCGGCGCGGCGCGCGGCGTCGAGGCGCGCACCGCGAGCGGTCACCGCGTCACCGTCCGTGCCCGTGCCGTGGTGAGCGCCGCGGGCGCGATCCACACCCCAGCCCTGCTGAGCCGCTCGGGGATCCGAGCGAAGGCCCTCGGCAAGCACCTGCGGCTGCACCCCGTGCTTGTGGTCTGGGGGGTCTTCGACGACGAGACGCAGCCGTGGGCGGGCATGCTGTCGTCGACCTACTCGGACCAGGACGCCAACCTCGACAGCGGCTACGGCGTCAAGTACGAGCACGTGGCCACGCCGCCGAGCATCCTGCTGTCGTTCTCGCCCTGGCGTGGCGGGCGCCACCACGCCGAGCTGATGCAGGCGCTGCCGCACACCGGTGGGCTCGGCCTGCTGCTGCGCGACCACGGCGTTGGAGAGGTGCGCACCGGCCGCGACGGCGAGCCGATCGTGCGCTACCGGCTCACTCCCGTGGACGTCGAGCACATGCGCCGGGGCCTGCGTGGGGCCGCGACCGCGGTCGAGGCGATGGGCGCCCGGCGGATCTACTCGTCGCATTCGAAGTGGGTCGCCTACGAGCCCGGCCGGGACGGCGACCTGGACCGCTTCATGCGCGACGCCGACGCCTGCGGATGGGGAGCGGGCCAGGCCCAGGCCGTCTCGTTCCACATCATGGGCAGCGCCCGGATGGGCGGCTCGCCCGTCGACTCGGTCTGCGACCCCGCCGGCCAGGTCTGGAACACGCCCGGCCTCTACGTCTGCGACGGGTCCGCGTTCCCCACCGCGTCGGGCGTGAACCCGATGGTCACGATCGAGGCGCTCGCGCATCTCAACGCGCGCGGGATCGCGGCAACGCTCGCGTAGCCCGCGGGCGGCGCCTACCAGCTCACGAGCTTCCAGATCTCGGGCAGTCGTGTGGCCTCGTCCGCGCCGACCTCCGAGAAGATCGTGACCGCCCGCTTGAGGTGCAGCATCGCCTCCTCGGAGCGACCGGCGGCGTGGTGCAGGTCGGCCAGGTTGTTCTCGAGCGCCGCCTCGCGGTGGCGGTCGCCCTGAGCGACGCAGAGGTCCAGGGCCTCCTCCGTCAACGCGAGCGCCTCGTCGAGCTCGCCGGCATCACGCGCGACAAGGGCCAGGTTGTTGAGCGCGGCCACGCGCGCCGCTCCGTCGCCCAGCTCTCCGGCGAGCACGAGGCTGCGCTCGAGCGCCTCCCGCGCGGGGTCGAACCGGCCCTCGCCCCTGGCGAGCACGCCCAGAAGGTTGTGAGCCTGCGCCTGCGCGCGCCGGTCCGCGGCGGCCTCCGCGAGCGCGCGCGCCTTCTCGGCCAGCGCAGCCACGCCCTCCGACCGGCCCGCCTGGTGCAGCGTCAGGCTCAGGTCGGCCAGGATCCGCGCCCGCAGCCCCTGGTCGTCGGCAGCGAGCGCCCCGAGTGCGACGGCGAAGCGGGCCTCGGCCCGCTCCGCCTCCCCGCGGCGTTGATGAACGCCTCCGAGCTTGTGCTCGATGCGGGCCACGTTCGCCGGATCCCCGAGGGCAGCCGCGCTCTCGTAGTCGGCGAGCGCTCGCGCGTAGTCCCCCACGAGCGTGCGCAGGTCGCCGATGCGCTCGTGGAGCCCGGCCCGGTCCGGGTAGTCCAGCGCGAGCGCGGCCTCGAGGTGTTCGATCGCGTCCGCGTGGGCGAGCAGCGCGGCGGCGTGGTCGCCGGCCACGCGGTGCTGCTCCGCCGCGCCCGCCTGGTCGCCTGCCAGCCGCAGGTGCTGCGCCACCAGCGCGGCGCCCTCCGCGCCCCTGGGGGCGCGCAGCAGCGCGTCCGCCACCCGCCGGTGCAGGAGCCGGCGCCGGGCGAGGCCGATCTCCCCGTAGACGAGAGCGCGGAGCTTCTCGTGGGTGAAGTCGTAGCTCGGCTCCGCGGCCGCGAGCTCGCGTACGAGCCCGTGGGCCACGAGCTGGTCGAGCCCGTCGACCGTCTCCTCGTCGGTGCGCCCGCTCGCCGAACGCACAGTTTCGAGGCCAAAGGAGCGGCCGATGACCGCGGCGGTCTCCAGCAGCTGGCGTGCCATCGGACCGACCCCGCCGAGTCGGGCCTCGAGCAGGCCACGCATCTCGCGCGGCAGCGGTTCGTCGGCCGGCTCGCCACCCGTGCCGAGGGCAGCGAGATACTCGGCGACGAACAGCGGCAGGCCTTCGCTTTCGATGAAGATGCGCCGCTCGAGTCCCGGCTCGCCGGCCGGCTGGACCGACCGGACGAGCGACGCGACCTCGCCCTCGTCGAGGCGGGCCAAGCGCACGATCGTGGCGGACCCGGCGCGGGACAGCTCCGTGGCGAGCCGACGCAGGCGGTGTCCCGGGGGCAGGCCCTCGCTGCGCCAGCTGATCGCGAGCAGGAGTGGTCTCTCGCGCAGTCGGCGTCCGAGGTACGCGAGCACGTCGATGGTGGCCTCGTCCGCGGCATGCACGTCGTCAACCACGATGAGCCCCGGTCCTTGGCTCCGACATGCGGCCGCGAGCACCGCCGCCACCCCCTCTAGCAACCGCGCCTGCGCACCGGGCGCGGTGAGAGGCACCGGCGCCGGCAGCTCGGCGCGAAGCGAAGCGAGCTCTGGCAGAAGCAGCGAGGCGTCGGCGAGCCGTTGGAGGGAGACCTCCTGGCTCAGCGTGTCCGTTGCCGTGCGTGACGCCTCGCCGAGAAGCTCCACGACCGCTCCGTAGGGCAATCCGGCCTCGTCGTCGTGGCAGCGCGCCGCGAGGACGCGATGGTCGTCGCCTGCGACGCGCGCGATCAGCTCACGGGCCAGGCGGGTCTTCCCGATCCCGGCCTCTCCTTCGATCACGGCGAGGTTGCCGTTGGGAGTGGCCGCGAGTTGCGCGCCGACCAGAGCCTGGAGCGCACCGGCGCGGCCCACGAGCGGCAGCTCCGACGGCGCGGTGGCCGGGCGTACCGCGCCGCGTGACTCGGGCCGGGGCGCCGCGAGCGTCCCCTCGCTCACCCGCTCGAACAGGGTGGCCGTCTCCTCGAGCGGAGGCACCCCAAGCTCCTGGCTGAGCGTACGGACGCACTTCCGATACTGAGCGATCGCCGCGGCGCGGTCGCCGTTCAGCGCATAGAGACGAATCAGCTCACGGTGGGCGGGCTCGTGAAGCGGGTCGAGCTCGAGCCATCGCAGTGCGTGGGCGATGGCGCGGGGATACTCGCCGCCAGCCTCGAGGAGCGCGACTAGCCGCGAGAGCGCCGAGCCGAGCTCGCGACGGAGGGCGTCCGCCTCGTAGATCTGCCAGGCGTCGAACTCGGGGCTGTCGCGCAGCGTGAAGCCCTCGAGCAGCTCGCCTCCGAAGAGCTCGACGGCTTCGGCGAGCTCGTCCGGCGACGCGTCGTCCGAGGCGAGCGTGCGAAACCGGCGGACGTCGACCCGGAGTCCCTCGCCGGCGTTCAGCGCGACGCTGTCGGCGGCGGTGTCGATCCATTCCTCCCCGACGGCCTTGCGCAGCGTGGAGAGCGTGCGCCGGAGCGCTCCGCGGGCCTGCTCCGGGTCGGACGCGGGCCACAGCAGCTCGCAGAGCGCCTCGCGTGAGCGAGGGCGCTCGGCCAGCGCCAGGTGGGCCAGCAGCGCCGTCGCCTTGCGCGTATCGAACGAGACGGGCTCGCCCGTTCGCCGCACCCGGGGTGGGCCGAGCAGCGAGATCTCGAGCGCCGCCGCCGCCACGGGCAGCACCGTAACGCTTCCCGGACGCCCGCAGGAGAGGGTGGTCCCGACAGATGACGGGCCACGCCGCCAACAGGACGACGCTTGACCATTTGCCCCGGACGTCACTTCCGGGAGAGAATGGGGGGAATGCACGACTTGCGGGTGGCGTCGGGACGGCGATGAATGCGCGCAGCGGCGCGGCGACATGAGCCGGGCGGTGGCCTGGAGCGCCTGCGGCGTCGTCCTGGCGCTCGCGGCCGGACGCCTGGGCCTCGCGATCGCTGACCCCCAGTCGGCGGCTCCGACCACCGATCCGAGGGTTCCTGCAGGTGGGCTGGGTGGAGCGGCCTTCGAGGCCGTGGTCCTGGCCGCGCTCGGCGTCGTCGGGGCGATCATCGCCTCGCGCCGGCCTCGCAACCCGGTCGGCTGGATCATTTGCCTCATCCCGGTCTCCTTCGGCCTTCTGCTCGTTAGCAGGCGACTCTTCTGGAGCTTCGAGCTCGACGACCCCGGAAGCGCCGCCGCCGAGGCGATGGCGTGGCTATCGGCCTGGGTTTGGGTCCCGGCCATGTTCGCGGCGCTGGTCTTCTTCCCGCTCCTGTTTCCGACGGGCGTACCGCCCACCCCGCGCTGGCGGGTGGTGGCGCGCATTGGGGCCGCGGGGGCTGTCGCCATGATGGTGGGGCTCGCCTTCTCGCCTGGGCGGCTCGAGGACGTTCCCCTTTCCAATCCTCTTGGGCTCGACGGCCCGGCCGGCTCGGCGGCTTCGGTGGTGGGAGGCCTGGGCTTCATGTTGATGGTCGCCTCCACCCTGGCCGCGATCGCTTCCGCGGTCGTGCGCTTTCGCCGCTCCGAGGGGGTGGAGCGCCAGCAGCTCAAGTGGGTGACGGCCGCCGCGGCGCTGCTGATACCCCTACTGGTAGTCCCCGGCGACGTGTACGGCAGCACGGACTTCGGCTACGCAGCGTTGATGTTCGGCTTTCTCGTGATCGCCGTCGCCGTGGCGGTCGCGATGCTGCGCCACCGGCTCTACGACATCGACGTCGTGATCAACCGCACGCTCGTCTACGGCGTGCTGACGGCCTTGCTGGCGAGCACGTATCTCGGACTGGTGCTGGTCTTCCAGCTTGTGCTGAGCCCGCTCACCGAGGAATCGGATCTGGCGATAGCGGCCTCCACGCTCGCGGTCGCCGCGCTGTTCCGACCCGCGAGGCGGCGCATCCAGGAGCTCGTGGACCGTCGCTTCTACCGCCGTCGCTACGACGCGCAACGCACGCTCGCGTCGTTCTCGGGGCGGCTGCGCGACGAGGTGGCATTGGACTCCCTCAGCGCGGAGCTTCGGGGGGTGGTGGCTGACACCATGCAGCCCGCCCACCTCTCACTCTGGCTGCGAGCTCCAGGGGCCGGGCCATGAGCCGCGCTCGCGCGGCATGGTCGCTCTGGACACTGGCGATGGCCATGCTCGTCTCCGGGCTGGCGCTCTCCGCCGCGAGTGGCGCACCTGTCGACGGGATCTTCAGCTACGTCGCCGTCTTCCCCATCACGGCGTCGCTCGGCGCGCTGATCTTCGCTCGCGTTCCGCGAAATCCGATTGGCTGGATCTTCCTGGGCACGGGCCTGCTCGGTGGCCTGAGCGCGGTGCTGGCGGGCAACGCCGACAGCGCTCTGCTCGCCGGCGCCGGATCGAGCGGTCTCGGGCATACCTGTGCGTGGATCACACGAGCGCTGTGGGCGCCCACGACGCTCGCCCCGGTCACGTTCGCGCTGCTGCTGTTCCCGGATGGCCGGCTCCCAACGCGTCGCTGGCGGTTCCTCCTCTGGTTCGCCGGAGTCGGCATCGTGGCCCTCAGCATCTTCGTGGGGCTGAGCACCGAGAACGAGTCCTGGCGGGGCGAGGACAACCCCCGTGTGGAAGACCCCGCCGGCCCCCTGATCGCGGTGCTTGGAGCCCTCAGCGCTGCCGTGGTGCCGGCGGTCATCGGCGCGGTTGCCGCCGTGATCGTGCGCTTTCGGCGTTCGCACGGCGAGGAGCGTCAGCAGCTCAAGTGGCTGGCGTACGGCGGCGGCGTGGCCGCGGTCGTACTGCTTGTCCTGGGGATCGGCTTCGACGAGGGGGGCGTGTGGGTCGGAGTGGTCATCGGCGCGGCGCTATCCCTGATCCCCATCTCCATCTCGATAGCCATCCTGCGCCACCGCCTCTACGACATCGACGTGGTGATCAACCGCACGCTGGTCTACGCCGGGCTCACCGCGACCCTGGCGGGCATGTGCCTCGGGCTCGTGCTGCTCTTCCAGCTCGCGCTGAGCCCGCTCACCGAGGATTCGGACCTGGCCATCGCCGGCTCCACGCTCGCCGTCGCTGCACTCTTCCGGCCAGTCCGCGCTCGGATCCAGGCGACCGTGGACCAGCGCTTCTACCGCGCCCGCTATGACGCCGCCCGCACGCTCCAGCGCTTCGGGGCCCGGCTGCGCGATCAGGTGGAGCTCGAGGCGCTCACCGCCGACCTTCGTTCGGTCGTCGCCAACACGATGCACCCGGCCCGTGTGTCGGTCTGGCTGAGGGACCCGGAGGCCCCCCGATGAGCCCGCGCAGCGCCGGTCGCCTCGCATGGAGCCTGGGCGCGCTGGCTCTCCTCCTGTTTGCCGGCGGCCTCATCCTGGTCCTGGCGACCACCGGTCTCGATTCCGAGGGCGGCTACGGCCTGGTGTTCGGGGCCATGCTGCTCGTGTTCTCGAGCGTCGGCGGGCTGGTGGCGTCGCGGCATCCGGGCAACGCGACAGGGTGGATCTTCTGTGGCGCCGCCGTGTGGGTGGGCGTCGCGACTCTCGCCGATGGCTTCGCCCGCCTGTGGCTCGACGGGCCTGCGGCGTGGCAGTGGCTCGGGGAGGCGGCGGCGGTGCTCTCGAACGCCGGGTGGATCCCGCTGGTGCTCGTACCCGCCACCTTCCTCCTGTTGCTCTTCCCAGACGGGCGCTTGCTCTCGCGGCGCTGGCGCCCGGTAGCCTGGTGCGCCGGTCTCGGGATCAGCGGGTTCTTCGTGGCTGAGGTCGTGAGCCCCGGGCCGCTGGAGGACTTTCCGGACCTCCGGAATCCCTACGGCATCGACAGTCCAGCCCTGGATCTGATCCAGCTTCTGGCGGCCCTCATGCTCATCGTGGCGCTCATCGGCTCCCCGCTGTCACTCGTGCTGCGGATGCGGCGGGCTGCACCGGATCAACGCCAGCAGATCAAGTGGCTCGTCTGGGCCGGCGGGGTGGCGGTCGCGACCTTCGTGATCGGTACCGCCGGATACGAGGTATGGGGCGCGGACATCTCCAACGCGGCGATCCTGCTGAGCCTCCTCGGACTGCCGGTGGCGACCGGCGTGGCGATCCTGCGCTACCGCCTCTACGACATCGACGTCGTGATCAACCGGACGTTGGTCTATGCGGCCCTCACCGCGACGCTGGCGGCGGTGTACCTGGGCCTCGTGCTGCTCTTCCAGCTGATACTGAGCCCGGTCACCGAGGATTCCGATCTCGCGATCGCCGGCTCCACGCTCGCGGTCGCGGCGCTGTTCCGCCCTGCTCGAATCCGCATCCAGGCCGGTGTCGACCGGCGCTTCTACCGGCGCAGGTACGACGCTCAGCGCACGCTCGACTCGTTCTCCGCGCGGCTGCGTGACGAGGTGGCGCTTGACGCGCTCAGCGGCGAGCTGCGCACGGTGGTGGCGGACACCATGCAGCCCGAGCATGTGTCGCTCTGGATTCGGGGGCCGGCGCGGTGAGCGGCCGCCGCACGTGGATTCCGCTCTCGCTGATGGTCACGAGCGCGGTGCTGATGGCTGTCGGGATCGCCGCGACGATTGCCACCCCCGGGCGTCTGTCCTCGGACACGGGGTGGGAACTGATCGCTTTCATCTTCCCGGTCTCGGCCTTCGCCGTCGTCGGCGGGTTGATTGCGCTACGCCGGCCGGAGAACGTGATCGGGTGGCTGCTGGCGGCGATCGGACTGCTGTTCGCGGTGGTGGTGGCGTCCAGTGGCGCGGCCGTCTGGGCGCTCGAGACGGAGGCGTTGCCGAGGTCCCTCGGCGAATGGATCATGGTCCCTGCCAACGCGTGGGTGATCGCTCTCGGCCTGATCGGCACGCAGCTGCCCCTGCGCCTCCCCGACGGACGTCTGCCGTCGCCGCGCTGGCGCTGGTTCTCGAGGCTTACGCTCGCCCTGATCGGCGTGTCGGTCGTGGGGATGGCCGTGCAGCCTGGCCGTGTCGAGGACGTCGCCGGTACCGCGAACCCGCTCGCATCCGAGGCTCTCAAGCCCCTCGCCGCCGTCTTCCTGCTCGTAATCCTCTGCTTCGTCGGATCGCTCGCCGCACTTGTGGTGCGGTATAGGCGCGCCGACGTGCACGACCGCACCCAGCTGCGCTGGATCGCGTTCGGCGGGTTCGTCTTCCTCGCCACCTATGTCGTGGCACTGCTGCTCACCAGCGTCGTAGGTGAGGAATCGGCCGCCGGCACGGTGGTTACCAGCATGTCGCAGGTCGCCTTCGCGGCGCTGCCGATCGGGGTCGGCTACGCCGTGTTGCGGCACCGGCTCTACGACATCGACGCGGTCATCAGCCGGACGCTCTCCTACGGTGCGCTGACGGCCACCCTGGCCGCGGCCTACCTCGGCAGCGTGCTGTTGCTCCAGCTCGTGGTGAGCCCATCGTCCGATCTGGCGGTCGCGGCCTCCACGCTCCTCGTTGCGGCGCTGTTCCGCCCCGCGCGGTCGCGCATCCAGACCGTGGTCGACCGGCGCTTCTACCGGCGCAAGTACCACGCCGCCCGCACGCTCGAGAGCTTCGGCGGCCGGCTGCGGAACGAGGTCGAGCTCGACTCGCTCAGCGCGGAGTTGCGCAGGGTCGTGTCGGACACCATGCAGCCGGCTCACGTCTCCCTCTGGATGCGCAGCTAATGAGCACGTCGCATGTCGAGCCGGAGTGGGCCATGGTCACGGTCCTGTTCGTCGACATCCGCGGCTTCACCGCGTTCGCCGACCGGTCGACCGCGCGCGAGGCGGTGGAGTACCTGAACGAGTT